>Ga0308161_1003795_pt1 | contig 14337 bp, 14 predicted proteins | sample PhyFR2_FD_201034 | JGI IMG/M metagenome (GOLD analysis project Ga0308161, IMG submission 201034) | Phyllosphere microbial communities from UC Gill Tract Community Farm, Albany, California, United States - DLSLF.R2 | ecosystem: Host-associated > Plants > Phyllosphere > Unclassified | place: USA...
CAGGACCATTGCCAGGAATACTGTCAACAAGCGGGAAAAGAACATGTCGGTGACCTCCAAATGAGTGCCGTACAGTAACCATTGAGTCTGCTGTACTTACGCAAGCTGACGTTTGAGTGTGCTCAATATAGATTTGGAAATTCCTTGTCGAGAGAGCGAACTCGTTGACGACAAAAAGCAACAATTCCACCGTCAGCCCATTCGGATTATCTTGTTACATTGTGTGATAATTGCATTCAAACAATAGTTCATTCTTGTCAACCATTTTTTAGTGCGCCTTCAATTTTTCATAGGAGAACGGGCTCATCGATAAGATTTTGGAAATGTGAAAATTCACACTGCCGAGAAGCCCAAGGAAATTCACATTGAAAAAAAGGAATTTGTAGTAGATTTTTTCGCATTTACACGGTTTTGAATTCTCCGGGGAAAGCTTGGACTGAGGAAATACCCATGTGTACAATGCGAACCTGTTGGTTGAAGTCGTCTTTTCCTGTCTCATGCGTTTCGTCAATACGCTGGTAAAAGTCGCATACAAAACACAAGCCAGCATTCGAAACGTACGCCTGCCGAGTCACCGGAAAAATCGATGTCAGTCACCCTCCCCAGGGCATTGAAGCGCATCAGCTTCATCGCCATGCTTCCTCTTTTCGTTACCGCCTGCGCCAACATGGAGCCAGGCATGCGCATCGACGTCGATCGCGTTCCGAGCACCCATTCCGCGCCGATGCCGGAACCCGTCATCAAGCTGATCACGCCCGACCTGATCCAGGAAGAGCGCACGGCCAGGGAGCAGAACGCGGATCAACGCGTGCAAGCCCTGTTCGGCGATGCGCGCCCTTATGTGATCGGCGCCGGCGACCTGTTGTCGATCCTGGTCTGGAATCACCCTGAGCTGAACATCGCCGCCACCGGCGCCCAGGCCCTGTCGAGCTCGGGCGCCCAGTCGCCGGCCGCCTTCGTGGTCGATAGCCAGGGCATGATCCAGTTCCCTTACGTCGGCCCGATCAAGGTTGCCGGCCTGACCGAACTGGAGGCGCGCAGCCTGCTGTCCAAGCGCCTGATCGAATCGATCAAGAACCCCGACCTGACCCTGCGCGTGCTTGCCTACCGCAGCAAGAAGATTTATATCGACGGCGACGTTAAGGCGCCCGGCAGCCAGGCCATCGACGATGTGCCGATGACGCTGCTCGAAGGCGTGAGCCGTGCCGGCGGCTTCCTGCCGACAGCCGACCAGAGCCAGGTGATCGTGGCGCGCAAGGGCGTGTCCTATCCGGTGAACGTTCCGCAGCTGGTGCGCCAGGGCGCCGACATGTCGCGCCTGATGCTGGCCTCCGGCGACGTGGTGCGCGTGCCGAGCCGCGACGAAAGCAAGGTCTACGTGCTGGGCGAGGTCAACCGTCCGTCGGCGCTGCCAATGAACAACGGCAAGCTCACCCTGGCCGCCGCACTCGGCGAAGCCGGCGGCCTGAACCAGCTGAGCAGCTCGGCACGCCAGGTGTACGTGATCCGCGGCGCAAACCTGTCCGAACCAACCGTCTACAACCTGGACGCCGGCTCGCCGGTGGCGCTGGCCATGGCCGAGGGCTTCGAACTCAATCCGAAGGACGTGGTGTACGTGGATGCCGCCGGCCTGGCGCGCTACAACCGCATCGTGAACCTCATCCTGCCGACCGCTGCGACGGCGGCCACTTCCGTGGGGCAGATCAACCGATGAATAACATTCTTGTCGTTTGCATTGGCAATATTTGCCGCAGTCCGATGGCTGAAGCACTACTTAAGCAAGCCTTGCCAAACCGCAACGTACATTCCGCGGGTCTGGGTGCACTTATCGGCAAAGGTGCAGACCCGCACGCGGTAGCGTTGATGGCTGAGCAAGGCGTTGATATCAGTGCTCACATAGCCCGGCAAATTTCGCAAACAATGGTAACGGAAGCCGATGTCATTTTCGTAATGGATCTCGAACAGAAGCGTCATATCGAAAATCAGTACCGCGGCGCTCGCGGCAAGGTTTTCCGTTTAGGCGAAGCCGCTCGTGTCGACGTTCCCGATCCATATCGGGAAGGAATTGATAGCTTCCGACAAGCACGCAGTTTGATCGATGATGGCGTGCGAGCATGGGCAGAACAGATTGAGCAGATTGGCTGAGTTCTTACGCCATCGCTTCTATGTAATTTGAACTATTCAGAGAATTCATGAATCAACCGGCTCCAATCAACTATTCGAACATTTCTCCGGTCTCCGAGCAGGAAGACGATTCGATTGACCTCGCCTCCTACCTCGACTTGCTAATCGAAAACCGCTCGCTGATTGCCGCGGTCACCTTGATCGTTACCGCGCTGGGTGCGGCATATGCATTTATTGCAGCGCCGGTCTATCAGTCGAACATCCTCGTCCAAGTTGAAGACGGTGGAGGCTCATCGGGGATGATGCTTGGCGATCTTGCAGGCGCATTCGAAATGAAATCCGCAGCAACAGCAGAAATCGAAATTCTTCGCTCGCGATATGTCCTCACGCAAGCAGTGAGGAACGCCCAACTTGACCTTACCGTGGCACCGAAGCGTTTCCCTCTTCTGGGTTCGTGGGTTGCCCGTGGCAAGACTGAGATATCCAATCCCGGCTTGTTTGGTCTCGGCGGTTATGTATGGGGTGCTGAGAAAATCCACGTATCTACTTTCGTTATTCCGGCTCAATTCGAAGGAGAAAAGTTCGTTATCACTGCCACGGGTACTAACACGTATTCCCTGACACACGATGACTCCGGGCTGACAAGTGATGGGCAGGTAGGCGAAACACTGCTGATCAAGAGTCCAGACGGCGAGATTCGGATGCATGTAGATCAACTCACGGCACAACCGGGTGCGCAGTTTGTTGTAACCCGGGACGCCATGCTAGCAACAGTGGAGCAACTTCAAAAGTCGCTCACGATTGCCGAGAAAGGTAAGCAATCGGGGGTTATAGGCGTCTCGTTGGAAGGTACTGACCGGACGAAGACGGCTGCGACCTTGAACGAGATTGGGGAAGTCTATATTCGTCAGAACGTGGAGCGAAAATCGGCGGAAGCTGAAAAGTCTCTGGTATTCCTCGAGAAGCAACTTCCAGAGCTAAAACGCAGCCTAGAGCAGGCCGAAGCGACCTATAACCAGATGCGCAACAGTCGCGGGACAGTTGACCTCGGCGAGGAAGCCAAGTCTATCTTACAGCAGTCGGTGGTTTCGCAAACGAGACTTGTGGAACTAAAACAGCGGCGCGACGAACTGCTGACGCGATATCAGGAGTCTAATCCTCTTGTTCAAGCTGTGAACCAGCAAATGCGTACCCTGAATAATGAAATCGGCTCTGTCAACAGCCGTATCAAAAAGATGCCGTCTATAGAGCAGGACGTATTGCGTCTTACTCGCGACATCAAGGTCAATACTGAACTTTATACATCGTTGCTGAACAGCTCACAGCAGCTGAAACTAGTAAAGGCTAGTAAAGTCGGCAATGTGCGTCTGCTTGATGAGGCCGTCATACCACTCCGTCCAGTTCGTCCACAGCGATCCATTGTAGTGATCGTAGCAGTACTGCTGGGATTCATTGCCGGTATTACATCCGCATTTATCCGCAGATCCTTCTTTGGAGGTATTGAAGACCCTAGCGAAATTGAAAGGATGCTCGGTCTTACAATTAGTGCAGCAGTCCCACACAGCGCCAGACAGGAAGCCTTGTACGCTGACGTCAAAGCGGGCGCTATGAAAGTTTCGCTCCTCGCAAAAGACGATCCAGCTGATCTTGCTATCGAAGGCTTACGTAGCTTCAGGACTGCACTCCAATTCTCCATGCTGGGTGCAAAAAACAAGATTGTCATGATCACTGGTCCAACTCCCAATCTAGGCAAGTCTTTCGTTTCCGTCAACTTTGCTGCGGTTCTCGCTGCAACCGGAAAAAAGGTCTTGCTGATCGATGGCGACCTCCGTAAGGGCTACCTGCAACGTTATTTCGGCCTACAGCGACGCGGTGGCCTTTCCGAAATAATTGCAGGCAGTACCACGTTTGTCAGCGCCGTCCACAAGGACGTTGTAAAAAATATGGATTTTCTCTCGACCGGTGAAATTCCTCCTCAGCCTTCCGAACTGTTAGAGCACGCTAATTTTGCGACCTTCTTGCAGGAGGTAGTGCGCAGCTATGACTTAGTCCTTATCGATACGGCGCCAATTCTCGCTGTGACTGACGGGATGGTCATCGCCCCACATGCAGGAACGATCTTCAACGTTGTACGTGGCAACGTCAGCACGATGGGCGAGATCGAAGAATCTGTAAAACGTCTTCAGCAGGCTGGCCACAGCGTCGCAGGGGTGGTTTTTAACGATTTACGTCATCGTATGGGCGGATATGGATATGGTTCCAAGTATGGAAGGTACCGTTATACCCAATACAAATACTAGGAATTAAAAAGTACCTTTCAGGCACTAATAAACACGCATGCTGGTATAGGAATGCGACATCAAAATAATAAACAGTTGGAAAGAATATGATGCATCAAGCAAATATCGCTATCATTGGTCTTGGTTATGTAGGCCTCCCACTTGCGGTTGAATTCGGGAAAAAGCGTAGCGTCTTAGGATTCGATATTAACGAAACCCGTATCGCCGAGCTTCGCTCCGGGCAGGATGGGACGTTAGAGGTAACTTCAGAAGAACTAGTCGAAGCGCAAAACCTGCGATTCACTCACCATATTGATGAACTAAGAGATTGTCAAATATTTATCATTACCGTGCCAACGCCCGTTGACGGCGCTAAACGCCCGGACATGACGCCTTTGATTAAGGCAAGCGAAACGGTCGGTAAAGTGATGGCAGAAGGAGCACTGGTTATTTATGAATCAACCGTGTACCCAGGCGCTACCGAAGAGGTATGCGTCCCAGTGCTCGAAAGATTTAGCGGTAAAAAGTTCAACGTGAACTTCTTTTGTGGCTACAGTCCGGAACGTATTAACCCCGGTGATAAGGAACATCGATTGCCGGCCATTAAGAAAGTAACTAGCGGCTCAACGCCAGAAATTGCAGAAGCGGTCGATCAGTTGTATGCCGAGATCATCACCGCGGGTACGCACAAGGCAAGTAACATTAAAGTGGCTGAGGCCGCGAAAGTAATCGAGAACACTCAGCGTGATCTAAACATCGCGCTGATGAACGAACTTAGTTTGATATTCAACAAGCTAGATATTGATACGCTGGAAGTCCTGGATGCAGCTGGAACGAAATGGAATTTCCTTCCATTCCGTCCGGGATTGGTCGGCGGGCACTGCATTGGCGTTGATCCATATTACCTCACCCATAAGGCGCAGGAAGTTGGCTATCACCCTGAAGTTATTCTAGCAGGTCGCCGTATCAACGATCGCATGGCCGAACACGTGGCTGATGAGACGGTCAAACTAATGTTGCGTAAAGGCATTCCAGTTCTCAATAGTAAAGTTTTGGTCCTTGGGCTTACGTTTAAGGAGAACTGTCCTGATGTACGGAACACGAAAGTTGTTGACATCATTGCTTCCCTGAAAGCTTATAACGCAGACGTTGATGTTTTTGATCCCTGGATTAATCCGAAGGAAGCCGAACACGAATACGGATTGAAGTGTCTTACTGAAATTCCGAAAACGGGCCAATATTCAGCAATTATCCTGGCGGTAGGGCACCACCAATTTTTAGAACTCGGAAAAGATGGGATTAGCGCGCTTGGAGCTGAGCGTTTTGTTTTATTCGACGTGAAGAGTATTTTGCCGCTCGGCGCAGCAGACGGTCGTCTTTAATTGCAGGATATCATGGCTTTCAATTTACAAGAATCGTTTGCATTCGAACGTTTACAGGCGCGTTTGCAAAATGAAATGCATACTTGGTTAATAACTGGGGTCGCCGGATTTATTGGCAGCAATCTACTTGAAACCTTGCTGCGGCTTAATCAGCGTGTCGTAGGTCTGGATAACTTTGTAACAGGTCATGAATATAATCTCGACGAGGTTAGGTCATGTGTCACTGCACAACAGTGGGGAAATTTCCGGTTTCTGAACGGTGACATTCGAAATCTGGAAAGCTGCCGCGAGGCAATGACATTCAAAAACGGCGTTAGGTCACATCCCGTACAACACGTGCTTCACCAAGCTGCCCTTGGTTCTGTGCCACGAAGTGTTGCTGATCCAGTTACAACAAATTCGACGAACATATCGGGTTTTTTAAATATGTTAATAGCTTCACGTGACGCTGAGGTGAAGAGCTTCACATATGCTGCCAGTAGTAGTACGTACGGCGACCACCCAGGTTTGCCAAAGATCGAAGACACGATCGGAAAACCGCTCAGTCCTTATGCAGTAACAAAATACGTCAACGAAGTCTATGCAGATGTTTTTTTTCGGTGTTATGGTTTTAATTCAATAGGTTTGCGCTACTTTAATGTCTTTGGTAAACGTCAAGACCCGAGTGGGGCTTACGCTGCTGTAATTCCAAAGTGGATAAGCGCAATGATGCAAAACCAAAATGTGACTATCAATGGTGATGGAGAGACAAGCCGTGACTTCTGTTATATCGAAAACACGGTACAAGCCAATCTTTTAGCGGCACTAACTGTTGATGCGCGGTCCTTGAATCAAGTTTACAACGTTGCGGCAGGTGGTCGTACAACGCTTAATCAACTCTTCCAGGCAATACGAGATAGTCTCAACATATCCGGTATTTCATACGATAAGACGCCAGTCTGCCAAGATTTTCGTGCTGGTGATGTTCGGCACTCTCAAGCGAATATCGAAAAAGCTCAAAGGTTGATCGGGTATCGCCCAGTTTTCGACATGCGTTCTGGGCTTCACCAGACTATTGAATGGTATTTAACCCACACATCGAAATCGTAAGTTTACTCAGCGGTTACACTAAACTTAATGACCAACAGGATATTCACAGCGATCTCATATAGTGGCTTCGGAACAGTTGTTCGACAGGCTGCTCAGATCGCCGTTACAATCATAAGTGCGCGGAACTTCGGTCCGACCGCAATGGGTGAACTGGCCGCCATATTGGCTGTAGTCAGTTTAATTCAATTGCTCGGTGTCACAGGGTTAGGTGCATCGGTTGTTAAGGCTAAGAAAATTAGCGAGATTTTGCCAACAGCATTAACTGTAACTTTAATGTTAGCTGGTGTAGCAACACTTACTCTTTCTTTTTTTTGGCCCTTCGTCTCAATATTTTATAATTTTAAATTTGCAACAAATATTGGAATCGCTATTACGTTGTACACAGCGTTAAAAATTTTCTCGACGGCGCTAGAGTCAATACTACTTAATAGCAGATCCTTTGTGAGACTGGGATTGATTGAGCTAGTATCTCATGTTATTGCCCTTGCGGCTTTCTTTGCCGCTCTATCTTTGAATAAGACTTTTTCTAGTGTATTTTATTTTTACGTTGTTCAAGCCTTGAGCGGGGCGATCATTTTGGTTTGGATTTGTCGAGATAAAATTCGATTCTCATTTGATCGCCACGTACTTATGGAGATATTAAGATTTTCCGTCCCATATTCTGCGTCCCAAATCGGTTCGACGGCTGCAGCAAATGCTGATAACCTGTTGATAGGGAAATTGCAAGGTAATATTATATTAGGGTTTTATTCCAGAGCTTATCAACTTCTCGTTGCCCCGGCTGCACTTGTCGGCCAGGTCGTTCAACGGATAGCTTTTTCGTACATTTCGCACGCTGAAAATCCTCTACAATCATCACGTGAATTCTTGGTGCTAGCGACGTTTCCAATGGCTCTTGTTGGATTCCAAAGTGCATCGGTTTGCTGGTTTTATAGCGAGGATTTAATTTCTTGGATATACGGACCGGAATGGGAATTAACCGCTGAAGTGTTGGGAATTTTGTCGTTATCAATGTTCTTCCGGCTCCATTATAAGTTGCTTGAATCTTTGCTTTTTGCAGTAGGATCAGCAACTCGCGTTGCTAAGTTCACGTCGATGTACGCGATTATTGTAATTGGAATTACTGCATATTTCGGCGTTTATGGCACCATCTATAACATCGCATATGGTATTGCGATATCAATTTTCGTGTATTGGCTTTTCCTATATATCGACGTGCGGAGATTGATGCAATGGTCTCGTGAGGGCGAGTTCATTTTTATAACATCGATTGTCCTTTCAGTCGTTTTTAGCTTTGGCTTAAATTATATTCTATCACTCGCCAGAATTCATTGGGCTTTCAGCGTGGCATTAAGCAGTATTGGGGCCTTAAGTCTGGGTTTAGTTTACTTCGTAAAAAAATCTTTTTTGAAGTGCAATTAACAAAATAATGAAAAGTAATGGAGTTTCGCTAGCGGCACTTGGATTGAGTCTTATATGTGTCGCTACAATTTTCTGTCTCGAGAGCGTTTCACAGCAATCATTGGTCCTGACGGTTTGGGTTTTAGGCATTGGTGCGCTCTACCAAAAGTTTGGAATACTGCATCCATTATTGTGGTTCCCGCCGTTCTTCTTGGCGTATTCAATCAGTTATCCATTGTTTGTAACGTATTATGGCTATAGTGATGATCTTCTTCTAAAGTTAATTCCTATATCGGCCGTCGCTTTGCTTGGGTTCTTAGCCGGCACGTGCTTTGTCTGCAAACGAGCAAGCATTGGTAATAGAAGTATTGTCCCAAAAAAACGGCTGGAAGAGCGATTTCATATGCCCTTACTACTTTGGTGTTTAGGCGTGCTGGCCATCGTTTTTATGAGTGGTGCGACATCGAAGCGGGAGGTTTTGAGTTACGTCGAAACAAACTCGTTGATTAGCCTTGCTTTGAACGCATTCCCGTTCTTGATCATTATTACTCTTTCGGTAATCTTATGGTCGGTTCCGTCAACAGGTTATGTTTCATTAGTCAAGAATCGGACTGTTGCACTTACTATATTAGTACTTTTTCTCGCTTTCGGGGTTCTTGGTGAGCGAGATTTAATTTTCAGATTCCTTTTGTGCTGTTTTCTGATTGTGCAGTCTAGAAAGAATTCTATCCGTAGCGTGCATGTAGTTGCTGTCGTAATGGCGGCCTTTTTTATACTGCCAATCACGCAAGCTGCGAAATCATTTTTTCTTAATGGGGATATCAATGCTACTGGTATCGCCATGGAGGAACTGTTAGGGTCAGAGTTTGCGTCCGCTTCGCGTAACTTGCATTACATCCTTGGAACGCAGTTTAAGGAATTAAATGGTGTTACGTATATCTGGGACGTACAGCGATTTTTTAGCTTCTTGTTTCCAGATGCGCAAAGCACGACATCCTGGTTTAACAATGTGGTACGGGGCCAATATGCCGAAGGAGGGACTTCAGGGTGGGGTTTTTCTCTCGTTGCTGAGGCATATGTTAACTTTGGACTGAGCGGTGTCTTTTTTCAGTTTCTGTTTATCGGTCTGATTTCGATTAAAGTCTATACACAATGTAGGCGTGGCGTGTACCGCGGGTTATTTTATTTACTATATATTCCAACTCTTATATATTGCCTGCGGGCCGACATGGCAAATTATCTTTCTTTAAACCTTAAGCAGAACATGTTGTTAATCATTTGTTTGGTCATTGCAGCTGCGATTCATCGTTCTTGGTTTGGCCAGCATCCTAATCGTATAGTTGAGCAAAAATGAGCGGTCGCCTGACATTTGAAAAATATTCGTTTTTAATCGGGCTATGCATTGCTCTGATTAAAATCACTCCGCGTTTCCTGAATGAAACTATCTGGTGGATATTAAATGGGTCTAACGGACGCGGCGCACTTATGTTTCGTTATTGTTATCTAAAGAAGTATGCTCGATCTTTAGGCAGAAATGTTTATGTAGGATCAGGATGCATCTTTAAGAATTTGTATAATTTGGAGATAGCTGACAATGTTTCGATTCACGATTACTGTTATGTGGATTCGATAGGCGGAGTATTCATTGACTCCAATGTTTCTATTGCCCATGCGTCATCAATACTATCATTTGATCATAGCTATGATGATCCGACTATAGCTATTAAGTACAATCCTAGTAAATCACTTCCAGTTAGAATTGACCAAGACGTTTGGGTAGGCTGTGGCGTCCGTATTCTGGGCGGCGCATTGATTAAGTCGCGCTGTGTAATCGCGGCAGGGGCCGTCGTTCGTGGAAATATCGAGTCATTCGGCGTGTACGGGGGAGTCCCGGCGAAATTACTAAAAAATATTTGATATGACGGCAGTTGTGTTTGTGCATGATCACTGTTTCGTTGAATCGGGCAATTTATTTTATTCAACTGGAAAGCTTACTTCGAGAACTTGGGATCGTTATCTATCGTCGTTTGACCAAGTTAGGGTTGTAGCAACGTCTCGTAAAATTACTCCTCATGAAGATATTAGGAAGCTTTCACTTTCAAGTTCAGATAGCGTGACATTTACAACTATTTCGAAGATGCGCGGGGCCTCGAGGTTACTAAAAAGGCAAGAGCATCGAGTATTCTTAAAGAGAGTGCTTCGGGGTGCAGAAGCTGTCGTAGTCAGACTTCCAAGTTACTTAGGGATGCTCGCAATTGACGAAGCGAAAAAGCTCGGTCTGCCTATCGGCATAGAGGTAGTAGGCTGTCCATTTGATTCCTATCGAAATCATGGCTCGTTTGTTGGCAAGCTTGTAGCCCCATTTGCTTACGCAAGGATGCGTTTGGTTATGCGAAATACCCCAGATGTCGCCGTCTATGTGACGAGTGAATTTTTGCAGAAGCGTTACCCCACTGCATCTCCACGTGTATATGAAGCTTCTAATGTTGAACTGCCGGTGGGTTTGGAATGGAGTAGCGTTCAAGCCTCGCGTTGTAAACGATGGAGCGCTCGGCAGCACGGGCATCCAATTCGAATTGGGTTCATCGGTTCGCTTAATACGAAGTACAAGGGTCTGGAAGATCTTATTCGCGCGCTAAGCCACGTTAAATTTCCTTTTTATTTGCTTGTACTGGGTGAGGGTAAGTCCGAGGCGCTGGCCGATTTAGTTCGAAAAGAAGGACTAGCAGACAAGGTAGAATTCGTCGATCCATTGCCCGGAGGAGAAGCTATCGCTAACTGGTTGAGTACTCTTGACCTTTACTGCCAGCCTAGTCATACAGAGGGACTTCCAAGAGCATTAATCGAGGCGTTAGCAGTAGGCTTAATCTGCTGTGGATCTCGAGCGGGTGGCATACCGGAGTTACTTGCTGATAAGTTTATATTTCCAACGAAAAATATTGATGCAATACAAGAGGTTCTGACGTTGTGTAGTGCTCTGAGCGAATCGGAGTCGTATGAAGTCGCAAAGCGAAACTTTCAAAAAGCAGCATCTTTTAGCCCAGCAAAGTTAGCTCAGATCCGTGAGCATGCATGGAGCGACTTAGCAAAAATTGCCACTGTTAAACGATAAATTATTTCAGTGATTTACTCGAGAGGTAATAAATTGAATGCCTAGAAAGTGGCTGCCTAATTTGAGAGCCTTTTTTGCTAAATAAAGAGTAATAGTGCCCGCTTGTTAAGAAGTTATGGACTGGTATGCCGACTTTGTTGTCCCTCTTAATCTGCTTGGCAACGTTGGTGAAAAAATATATTTATGTTGCACATGATTTGCAATTCCTTTTTTCAAAATGTATTGCTGGAATGTTTTTTTTGGGTTGAATTAAGGTTTTAAATGAAGCGAATATTAATCGTTGCTGGTTTGGCAGAGTCTCTAGTTAATTTCCGCAGCTACTTACTAACTGCATTTCTTCAAATGAAATATGAGGTGCATGTCGCTGCCCCTTTGCTTATAGCTGACTCTGAAACGCGATTGACGCTGGAAAATATGGGCGTCGTGGTACATGATATTCCTTTAAAGCGAACATCAGTAAACTGGGTTGGGGACGTAAAGTTGACTTTATACTTGTTTGGTTTGATGCGACGCTTACGGCCAGAACAAACGTTATGCTATACGGTAAAGCCAGTAATATATGGGACGCTCGCGGCTTGGGCGGCTGGTGTGCGATCGCGGTGCGTGTTGATAACTGGTCTTGGCTATGCTTTTCAGGAAGCACCAGGGCGTCGTTTGATTGGACTACTTGTTCGTAAGCTGTACTCAATTGCTCTGTCAAAAGCTGAAGTTATTTTCTTTCAAAATCCTGATGATCGCGATTTATTTATCTCTAAAAAGATTGTTGACAGCACAAAGCGCTTGAAAGTTGTAAATGGGTCAGGAGTTAATTTGACTGACTACAATTTTGCTTCTCTAGAGAAAGGACCGGTTCGTTTTCTTCTTATTGCACGTTTTTTAGGGGACAAGGGAGTGCGAGAATTTGCCCAAGCAGCTCGATTTTTGAAACCTTTATATCCAGAGGCTAGTTTTATGCTGGCAGGTTGGTTTGACGAAAATCCGGATTGTATTCGTCCGGCGGAATTGGAGAGTTGGATTAATGAAGGGGTAATTGATTTCCTTGGCCGCTTATCAGATGTGCGTCCTGCCCTTGGTGCCTGCACCGTATTCGTTCTTCCTAGCTATCGAGAAGGAACTCCGCGGACTGTATTGGAGGCAATGTCGGTGGGGCGAGCAATCATAACCACCGACGCGCCGGGCTGTCGAGAAACGGTAGTGCCAGGACGAAATGGGCTACTCGTACAGCCGAGATCGGTTGAAGCACTGGTTAACGCCATGGTACAGTTTTTAACTTATAAGTGCTCAGCAGAAGAAATGGGTTTAGAAAGTCGCAAAATTGCAAAGGAACGGTATGATGTTCACGCTGTAAACCGGTCAATTTTGTCGGAGATGATGAATTGAAACGAAGTTTTGATATTGGTGTTTCACTTGTCGCGCTCATTATCCTTTCGATTCCACTAGTGCTGTTTAGCGCTATCATTGCTCTAAGAATGGGGCGCCCGGTTATTTTCAGGCAGAATAGGCCGGGTCGAGGTGGCAAATCATTCGAAATGATTAAGTTCAGAACTATGAATGATGCGCGGAATGCACAGGGCCAGTTATTGCCGGATTCGCAGAGGCTCACGCCATTTGGGTGTTGGATAAGAGCAGCCAGCATTGATGAACTTCCTGAATTATGGAATGTACTGAAAGGTGAAATGAGTCTTGTCGGACCACGGCCGTTGTTAACTGAATACCTAGAGCTTTACACTCCAGAACAAGCCCGTCGGCATGAAGTAAGGCCAGGTATTACCGGCTGGGCGCAGATAAACGGACGTAACGCTTTAAGTTGGGAAGAAAAATTTAAGTTGGACGTTTGGTACGTTGATAACTATTCCATTTTATTAGATTTTAAAATTATTTGGCTTACGGTAAAGAAGGTTCTTTTGCGTGAAGGAATCAACGCAACTGGGGAAGTGACAATGCCGCGCTTTACCGGCAAGGCTCAGTCGAGAAAGCAATGAAAAAAAGATTGGCAATACTAGGGGCGAGTGGCCATGGCAAGGTGGTTGCTGATGCAGCGCTTGCAGCAGGGTGGCAACATGTTGTGTTCTTCGACGACTCTTGGCCGAGAGTATCGGCAGTTGGACCTTGGGAAGTTATCGGTGATACGCAGAGACTTCTTTCACGCGCGAGCGAATTCGACGGGGTCATTGTCGCCATTGGCAACTGTCGAATACGGGTTCACAAACATCGAAGTTTGGCGAGCGCTGGCGTTTGTGTGGCTACCATTATTCACCCGCGGGCATGGGTTAGCTCTCGGGCCTCGATTGGAGCCGGATGTGTAGTTATGGCTGGGGCGGTCGTCAATATCGACGCACATATCGGTGAAGCTGGCATTGTGAATACCGGTGCCACGATTGACCATGACTGCTGGATTGACGATGGGGTTCATGTAAGCCCTGGCGCACATTTGTCGGGCAATGTACGCATCGGCGCCGGTGCGTGGATCGGTGTCGGGGCCGCGGTGCGCCAGGGTATTGTCATTGGTGCGACGGCTGTGGTTGGAGCAGGTGCCGTTGTAGTGAAACATGTGCCTGATGGCGCGACCGTTGTAGGTAATCCCGCCGAGCCATTGAAGCGGTCTGCAGAGCTTCGGGTGAAACATTCCTAAAAAGAAACGCATTAAAAAATTAGGTTTTCATGTTAAATACTTCGTTTTCCACTTGGCCATCCTTTACGGCCGAGGAAGCTTCCGCAGTTCATCAAGTTCTGCTGTCAAACAAAGTCAACTACTGGACCGGCACCGAAACCCGCCAGTTCGAAAAGGAATTCGCCGCCTGGAGCGGCGCTGCCCACGCGGTCGCGCTCGCCAACGGCACGCTGGCCCTCGACGTCGCCCTGAAAGCCATGGGCATCGGCCCCGGCGACGAAGTCGTGGTCACGCCGCGCACCTTCATCGCCAGCATTTCCTGCGTCGTGAACGCAGGTG
>Ga0308161_1003800_pt1 | contig 14314 bp, 13 predicted proteins | sample PhyFR2_FD_201034 | JGI IMG/M metagenome (GOLD analysis project Ga0308161, IMG submission 201034) | Phyllosphere microbial communities from UC Gill Tract Community Farm, Albany, California, United States - DLSLF.R2 | ecosystem: Host-associated > Plants > Phyllosphere > Unclassified | place: USA...
CCGACCGGGCTGGGTGTCATCCGTCGTTGAGGTAACCCATGTCCAGCGTACTCTCCACCGGCACCAGCGCCCTGCTCGCTTTCCAGCGGGCCCTGGCGACCACCAGCCACAACGTCGCCAACATCAAAACGCCCGGCTACAGCCGGCAGAAGGTGGACTTCGCCACCGCCAACCCGCAGAACTACGGGTATGGCGACGTCGGCAATGGCACCCGCATCACCGATGTCCGCCGCGTGGCGGACCAGCTGGCCATCTCGCGCCTGCTCGATGGCAGCGGTGAGCTGGCGCGCCTGAAGCAGTTGTCCACAATGGCCGACCGGGTCGATGCCATGTTCTCCGACGCCTCCACCAACGTCGCCGGGGTCTGGTCGAATTTCTTCGATTCGGTCAGCGGACTCTCGTCCAACGCCTCGGGCAGCGCCGACCGGCAGAACGTGCTGGACAGCGGCAAGACCCTGGCCAACCGCTTCCAGCAGCTCAATACCCAGCTCAACAACCTCAATGGCGAGGTCAACAATGGCCTGATCGCCGGCGCCACCGAGATCAACCGGTTGGCCCAGGAGATCGCCCAGCTCAATGGTTCCATCGGCAGCAACGCGGCCACGGCCGCCCCGGACCTGCTCGATCGCCGCGACCAGCTGATCGCCAACCTGGTCGGCTACACCGGCGGCAACGCGGTGATGCAGGACGGCGGCATCATGAATGTCTATACCGCCGGCGGCCAGGCCCTGGTGGTCGGCACCACCGCCTCCAAGGTCACCACCGTCACCGATCCGTACCAGCCCGAGCGCCTGCAGCTGGCGCTGGAAAGCCAGGGCCAGAAGATCACCATCAATGGCAAGACACTGGGTGGCCAGATCGGTGGCCTGCTGGAGTTCCGCGATACCGTCCTGACCCCGGCCCAGGCCGAGCTGGGCAAGCTGGCGATCGGCATGGCCAGCAGCTTCAACGACGTCCACCGCCAGGGCGCGGATCTGTACGGCAACATGGGCGGCGACTTCTTCACCATCGGCAACCCACGCATCACCGCCAACAGCAGCAACACCGGCACGGCCAGCATGAGCGCCAGCTTCGGCGATCTGTCCAAGCTGGATGGCCAGAACATCGTGATGAAGTTCGATGGCACCCAGTGGCAGGCCACCCGTGCCGACACCGGCGCCGCCATCCCGATGACCGGCACCGGCACCCCAACCGACCCGCTGGTGCTCAATGGCGTCAGCCTGGTCATGAGCGGCACGCCGGCCAAGGACGACCGCTTCCTGCTGCAGCCCACCGCAGGCGTGGCCGGCAGCATGGAAGTGGCGATCACCGACACCTCGCGCATCGCCGCCGCCGCGCCGATCAAGGGCACCGCCGCGATGGCCAACACCGGCACCGGCAAGCTCACCGGTGTCAAGGTGACCGACGCGGAGAACGCGGCGCTGCGTAATCCGGCGGCGATCGTGTTCATCAGTGCCACCGAATACACCATTGATGGCGGAGCACCCAACACCTACACCGCCGGGCAGACCATCACCGCCAACGGCTGGAGCTTCGTGCTGGACGGTGCGCCCAAGAAGGGGGACACCTTCAGCATCGGGCCGACCCCGGCCGGTTCCTCGGACAACAGCAATGCGCTGCTGTTGGCCAAGGTCGAGCAGGCCAAGACGTTCAATGACGGCACGATCACCCTGAGTGGCGCGCTGGGTGGACTGACAACCCAGGTCGGCGCGGCAGCACGCTCGGCCGAGTATTCCCTGATGGCACAGCAGGTGATCACCGACCAGGCCCAGGCGGCGCGCGACTCCATTTCCGGCGTGAACCTGGATGAAGAGGCCTCGGACATGCTCCGCCTGCAGCAGGCCTACCAGGCCGCCTCGCAGCTGATCTCCACCGCCGACACCATGTTCCAGACCATCCTCGGAGCCGTTTCGCGATGAACAACCGCATTTCCACCGGCATGATGTTCAATCAGTCGGTGTCCCTGATGCTCGCTTCGCAGGCGAAGATGAACCACCTTGAGCGCCAGATCGCCACCGGCAGCAAGATCGTGTCGGCCAAGGACGATCCGGTCTCGGCCGGCAGCGCGGTCGGCCTGGACCGCACCCTGGCCTCGCTGGACCGCATGCAGCTCAACGCCGGCAACGTGCAGAACCGGCTGGGCCTGCAGGAAAACGCGCTGGCCCAGGTCGGCGACATGATGGGCCGCATTACCGAGTTGACCATCTACGCCAACAACCCGGGCCTGGCCGCGGCCGACAAGGAGTCGATGGTCACGGAAATCGAGGCGATCCGCGGCAATCTGCTCGCGGTGGCCAACAGTACTGACGGTACCGGCCGCTATCTGTTCGGTGGTACGGACGATGGCAGCCCGCCCTTCAGCCAGGTCGATGGCCGCATTGTCTACAACGGCGACCAGAACCAGCGCGAAGTGGAAGTGGGTCCGGATACCTACGTGAAGGACGCCCTGCCCGGCAGCGAGATCTTCATGCGCATCGTCACCGGTGACGGGCACGTGGACGGAAAAGCCGCCGCCGGCAACACCGGCAGCGGCGTGCTCACGAACATCACCCGCGACAGCGACGGCAGCTGGAACGGGGAAGGCTTCAGCGTGCGTTTCACCGGCACCGACAGCTACGACCTGCTCGATGCCGGCGGCACCGTGGTCTCCAGCGGCGTCCTGAAGCCCGGTGACGACCTGGTGGTCAACGGGGTGCGCCTGCATATCGAGGGTGCGCCTGCCGCCGGCGATGTCTTCGAGGTCAGCCCCTCGTCAAGCCGCGATATCTTCGGCACCCTGGATGGGCTGATCGGCGCCCTGAAGATGGATACCGGCACCCCCGCCCAGCAGGCGGCCCAGCAGAATCTGCTGCAGAGCGGCCTGCGCGACGTAGCCCGCGCCTCGGAGCGAATGATCGACTCCCGCGCCGCCGGTGGCGCCCAGCTCAAGGCGCTGGACAACGCCTCGGACATGCGGGAATCGAACGTCGTCACGCTCAAGACCACCCTCTCGCAGATGCGCGACCTGGACTACGCCGATGCACTGAGCCAGTACCAGCTGGAGAAGACCGCCCTGCAGGCGGCCCAGACGCTGTTCTCACAGATGCAGTCGATGTCGTTGTTCAACATGATCCGCTGACCCCCCTACAACCCGGGTTGGCCTGAAGGCCGCGATGCTTCGAGCATCGCGGCCTTTTTCGTTTTGGGGGCGTGAAAGCCAGTCCCCTCCCTCTCCCCTGCAAATCCGTTTGAATCTCCGCCTAAAGGTTGTTGACAAAGCGCCGTTATTGATTTGGCAACAGCGAAGCACACAGCCAAAAACAAAAAAACGGCGGCGCTTCGTTCCATTCACCACCGGGATTCCAATAAGGGAGACGACCCATGGCACAGGTAATCAACACCAATACGATGTCGCTCAACGCTCAGCGCAACCTGAGCACCAGCGGCAACTCGCTCGCTACCACCATCCAGCGCCTGTCGTCGGGCCTGCGCATCAACAGCGCAAAAGACGACGCCGCCGGCCTGGCGATTTCCGAGCGCTTCGGCACCCAGATCCGTGGCACCGATGTCGCGATCCGCAACGCCAATGACGGCATCTCCCTGGCCCAGGTCGCCGAAGGTTCGCTGAGCGAAGTCGGCAACAACTTGCAGCGCATCCGCGAGCTGGCCGTGCAGGCCTCCAACGCCACCAACTCCTCCAGCGACCGCAAGGCGCTGCAGGCCGAAGTGGATCAGCTGGTCAGCGAAATCGACCGCGTGGCCAAACAATCAGACTTCAACGGCACCAAGCTGCTTGACGGCAGCTTCACCAGCCAGCTGTTCCAGGTGGGTGCGAATGCGGGCCAAGCGATTGCGATCAACAGCGTGGTCAATGCAAAAGCCGATTCGCTTGGCGCTGCGGAGTTCGCCACGGACGGAGCGCTGGTACTGGATGCTGCTGCAGACCTGAAGAGCGGTGAGATCAGTGGTGTCAAGGTCGGCGACATTGAGCTTGGCAAGATCACGTTCGATGCAGTGGACCCGGGCACTGCGCCGGTCGATCCGGGCACGGGCGCACCCGCAGACGAAACCGCGAAGTACAACGAGGACCTGGCCAAATACAACGCCAGCCGCGCCAGTAACTCGCAGAACGCGGTAAACGCGATCGCTGCCGCCATGAACTCCAAACTTGGTGAAACCGGCCTGCTGGCTGCCCAAGCAGTGGGCGCCGACAACAAGCCCATCGCAGGCCAGATCACTCTGACCTCGGTCAAAGCCGGGGCAGACATCAGCAAGCTTGCGGTGACCGGTCTGACTTCAGTGCTGGACGCGGCAGAGTCGACTGATGTGAGCGCGGCGACTAGCGCGTCTCATGTCTCCGACATCGATATCGCCACGGTCGCAGGCGCCCAGAAAGCCCTCGAAATCGTCGACAAAGCCTTGGAATCGGTCAACAGCGTTCGTGCCGACCTCGGCGCCATCCAGAACCGGTTCACGTCGGTGGTCGCCAATCTGCAGACGTCGTCTGAGAACCTCTCCGCCTCCCGAAGCCGCATCCGCGACACCGATTTTGCCAAAGAAACTGCAGAACTGACCCGCACCCAGATTCTGCAGCAGGCCGGTACCGCCATGCTGGCCCAGGCCAATCAAGTACCCCAGAACGTGCTCAGCCTGTTGCAGCGCTGACATACGGCGCTCCTGAAGCACGTCAGGAGCGGCTGATCCTCTCGTACGTGCACTGCTCAAGGAACCTTCCTCATGGCACAAGTCATCAACACCAACACCATGTCGCTCAACGCTCAGCGCAACCTGAGCACGAGCGGCTCCTCGCTGGCCACCACCATCCAGCGTCTGTCATCGGGTTCGCGCATCAACAGCGCCAAGGACGACGCAGCTGGCCTGGCGATCTCCGAGCGCTTCGGCACCCAGATCCGCGGTACCGACGTGGCGATCCGCAATGCCAACGACGGCATCTCCCTGGCCCAGGTCGCCGAAGGCTCGCTGACCGAAATCGGCAACAACCTGCAGCGCGTCCGTGAACTGGCCGTGCAGGCTTCCAACGCCACCAACTCCTCCAGCGACCGCAAGGCGCTGCAGGCCGAAGTGACCCAGCTGGTCAGCGAAATCGACCGCGTTGCCAAGCAGTCCGAGTTCAACGGCACCAAGCTGCTGGACGGCTCGTTCTCCAGCCAGCTGTTCCAGGTGGGCGCCAATGCCGGCCAGGCCATCGCGATCGACAAGGTGGTCAACGCGAAGTCTGATTCGCTCGGTGCGGCGACGTTTGCAGAGAATGGTTCAATCGTCTTCGCCGACACGGCGGACCTCAGCAGCGGAAAGATCAGCGGACTTGCCATTGGCGACATCAAGCTGAATGACGTTACTTTCGACGTCACCGCTGTGCCCGCGGAGGTCGATCCGGGTACTGCGCCAACCCCGCCTGCCGTCGGGGATTCTGACGAAGACAAAGCCGCGTATGCAGAAGACAAGGCCGCGTGGGACAGCGCTGTCGCAGTGCAGGCGTCTCGCCCCGGCATCATTGCAAGCAATACCAGCAATGCCGTCTCTGCAGTTACCGCAGCGATCAACGCGAAGCTCGGTGAGACTGGCCTGATGGCCGAAGCGACCACGGTCGACGGAAAGGTCACCCCGGGTTCGATCACCCTGACCTCGATCAAGGCGGGCGCGGACGTGGACGCACTCAAGGTGACCGGCTTCGGAACGGGCATCACGGCAGCATCTGTAACGGAAGGTACGGCAGCATCCCACCTGTCTGATCTGAACATCGGCACCGTCGGCGGCGCACAGAAGGCACTGGAGATCGTCGACAAGGCACTGGAATCGATCAACAACACCCGTGCTGACCTCGGCGCTGTCCAGAACCGTTTCACCTCCGTGGTCGCCAACCTTCAGACCTCCTCGGAGAACCTGTCCGCGTCGCGCAGCCGCATCAAGGACACGGATTTCGCCAAGGAAACCGCTGAGCTGACCCGCACCCAGATCCTGCAGCAGGCCGGTACGGCGATGCTGGCCCAGGCCAACCAGGTGCCGCAGAACGTGCTCAGCCTGCTGCGCTGATCCACGGCTGCATCGTCCCGCCGCCGGCTTCGGCCGGCGGCGCGGGCAACCCGAGGCATCGCAAAACACGCGCAGGAACGGGCCATGGCCATGGACCGGACTCTCTCCCGGTGGCCACATCATCGTGGTCATGGCCCGCCCCTGCGGCGGAACTGTTATCAGCGCTGTTTGTTTGACTGAACACCCCGGGTGGCTTCGTCTCCCCCCGTTTTTCAGTAGCCTGACCCCTCCTCTGCATTGGAGGAGGGTATTTTGCAGGCTACCCCAGCAAAGGCGCGGACCGCCGCCCCTGCCCCAGGACACATGCAACCGGCGTGCCAAACCCGCCCTCGCCCTGGCTGGCACAACTCCTGCATCAACGTGGATCTAAAGACCTGGCGGCTACGGCCGCTACTTTCGTTGATGGCATCGCCCTGCGACTTCACGGCAGCGGCTATAAAGAGGAGATAAAACGTGGCGGACTTCGGTTACGGCGGCATCGGTTCAGGACTGGACATTTCCGGCATGGTCAGCAGCCTGGTGGCGGCGGATCGTAAGCCGGCGGACAACGCACTGAACCTGCAGCAGTCCAAGGCCAAGATGCAGCTCTCGGCGATCGGCACGGTCAAATCCGCGTTCGATACCCTGAACACGGCATTGAAGGCGCTGAAGGCCAACACGGCGTTCGACGCACGTACCTTCTCGGCGAGCAAATCCGGTACAGACGAGATATTGACGGTCAGCGGCACCAACGCGGCGGCCGCAGGTTCCCACGCCATTGACGTGAAGGAACTCGCCACGGCCAATAAGTGGATTGCCGACACCTCGCTCCCGAAGACGGACACGTTTGGCGCCGGAACCCTGACGCTCACCGTGGGCGTTGGCGACAAGCAGAAGACGCTGAACATCAACGTCGAAGCAGACGACACCCTCAGCTCGATCCGCACCAAGATCGAAAAGGCGGGGCGCGCCTCGGGCGTCCAGGCCACGCTGATTTCCTCTGGCGACAACCAGTTCCTGTCGATCTCCCAGGAGAAGTCCGGTACGGCCAATGCAATCAAGCTGACCGCCGACCCCTCCAATGCCAAGCTCACCGCTCTGGCCAACAGCCTGTCCGAACGGACCCCCGCCGCGGACGCCAGGCTGCTGATCGACGGCGTGGAGGTCACCAGCAGCGAAAACACCGTCACCGACGTGGTGCCGGGCCTGACGCTGAACCTCAAGAAGACCGGCGAAAGCACCGTCACCATCACCACCGACGTCGCCGCCGCGCGTAAGGTGATGCAGGACTTCGTCACCGCCTACAACGGCGCGATCGCGGCAATCAACACCGCGACCAAGTACGACATCGAGAACAAGGAGCCCTCGGCGCTGACCGGCGATGCGCAGATGCGTGGCGCTTCCAGCCAGCTGCGCAGCATGATGAGCGGCATTCTCAAGGATCTCTCGGCCGCTGGCCTGGACCCGAAGAAGATCGGCCTGCAGACCCGTGCCTATCCCAACGCCGATGGTACCCTGGTGCTGGATGCTGCCAAGTTTGATGCCGCCCTGGTCAACCAGGGCGGCGCAGTGCGTGACGCGTTGACGGGGGATGATGGCGCTGCGGCCAAGCTTTTCGCTCTAGTCGATGGCTATGTAAATACCACCGTAGGCAAGGAAGGCGCGTTCGTCTCGCGCACCAAGAGCATCAACACCACGTTGACCGATATCGACAAGCGCCGCAAGGCGCTGGATGTCCGCATGGAAGGCGTGTCCGAGCGCTACAAAAAGCAGTTCCTCGCGCTCGATGCCCTGATGAGCAAGATGAGCCAGACCATGAGCAGCCTCACCTCGCAGCTGTCGCAGCTCAGCGGCTGATCGATCACGGCCGCGGACTCAAGTTGAACCGGTCCGCGGCCGATATCACTGGCAGGACACCCCGCAGGCTCCACCCGGTGCCGACGATGTCGCGAACCTCGCGGCCCCGCATGAAGGAGACATGATTGATGTACGGTTCCAACCGTCAATTCACCGAGCAGTACCGCAAGGTCGGCGTGCAGAGTTCGGTTACCGATGCCGACCCGCACAAGCTGGTCGCGTTGCTGCTGGCCGGTGCCTGCGAACGCCTTCGGCTCGCCTTGGCCTGCATGGAGCGCGGCGACCAGGCACGCAAAGGCAAGGCGATCGGCGAAGTCTGCGCGATCGTCGGCCACCTCAACGGCTCGTTGGACCATGAGGCCGGCGGCGAAATCGCCGGCAACCTGTCCTCGCTGTATGACTACGTGATGCAACGGTTGACCGAGGCCAATCTGCACAACGATCCGGCCGCATTGTCCGAAGCGCTTGAACTGCTGGGCGAGATCGATGCGGCCTGGAATGCCATCCCGCAGCAGCAGCGCCAGACCGCGCAGGTCGCCCCATGACCTCGCTTGGCGCGCTGAACGCCCGTCTGGATGCGCTGGAAACCGCGCTGCACGACGAGAACTTCGACGAAGCGGGTCTGCAGCTGGATGCGCTCGACGCGGCCCAGCGTGACTACCTGGCCGGCCCGTCGGCCGGCTTCGATGTTCCTGGCCTGTCCTCGCTGCAGGCCCGCCAGCAGCGCATCATGCTGTTCATGATGCGGCAGCGCGAAGAGGCCAGCCGGCACATCCACAACGGCCACCAGTCCCTTCGCGCCGCGCAGGCGTACCTGACCGCAGAATCCCTGACATGAACGAGCTTCGCACCAGCGCCATCCATCACCCGGCCGAAAGCGAGCTGTTCGATGAGACGCTGAGCTGCGAAGTGGCGCTGCCGGCCGAGTTCCGCATCGGCAGCGCGGTGATCCGCCCCGGCACGGCCGAGACCCTGCTGCGCAGCGTGGCGCTGGTGGAGGATGCCCGCAGCGATGACGGTCATGACGACCGCAGCGATGCCACGCTTCAGGTGCAGCGCCTGGAAGCCAAGCTCGATCTGGTCATGGTGCTGCTGGGCCGCCTGGTCCGGCAGAGCGCGCAGGACCTGCCGCTGCGCCCCCTGCGCTGGTCACGCCGTGGCATCCGCCTGGAACAGGGCAGCCGCAGCGGCGCCGCACCGGGCAGCATGGGCGTCATCCGCCTGCAGCCCTGCGATTGGCTGCCCGACCATATCGACCTGCCCGTGGTGATCGTGGCCGAAGCGGCCAATGGCTCGGGCGCGCATTACCTGTGGTTGCGTTTCGAAGGGCTGAGCGACGCGCTGGAAATGGCCCTGGAGCGGCATCTGTTCCGGCTGCACCGCCGCCAGATCGCCGAAGCGCGTCGCCTGCGTTGACCGTACGGCCCCGACTGTGACGTATTCGGCTTGGCGGTAGGCCTTCACTCCGTTAAGGTGACGGCCTCCCCGCTCCCCAAGCAGCCTGTGCGCGTTCTCATCGTCGATGATCACACCCTGGTCCGTGCCGGCCTCAGTCGCCTGCTGCAGGGCTTTGCCGACGTCGAGGTCATCGCCGAGGCCAGCAACGCCGAGCAGGCGCTGCAGCTGAGCGTGCAGCATTCCCCGGACGTCGTCCTGATGGACCTGTCCCTGCCCGGCCGCACCGGCCTGGAAGCCCTGAGCGACATCCTGCTGCGTACGCCCGGCTCGCGCGTGGTGATGATGACCATGCACGACGATGCCGTGCATGTGCGCGATGCGCTGGACCGTGGCGCGGTCGGCTTCGTGGTGAAGGATGCCGCCCCGCAGGAACTCGAACTCGCCCTGCGCGCCGCGCATGCCGGTCAGGTGTTCCTCAGTCCGCAGATCTCGGCCAAGATGCTGGCGCCCATGCTGGGCAGGGAAAAGCCGGTCGGTGTGGCCGCACTGTCGCCGCGCCAGCGCGAGATCCTGCGTCAGATCGGCAAGGGCGAGAGCAACAAGGAAATCGCGGCGGACCTGGGCATCAGCGTCAAGACGGTGGAGACCCACCGCGCCCGCATGATGGAGTCGCTGGGCTGCCGCCGTGCCAATGATCTGGTGCTGCTCGCCGCCCGTCATCAGCACGAGCTGGAGTGATTCGCGCCGGTTCTCCGGCGCACGGCGTGTGTCCACCGGGCAGGGCGACGGATTTTTGAAGCCCGATCAGGCGGACTGGCACGGAAGAACAAGGCTTCGACCCCGGACACCCGTCAAAATACCGCGCCGATGTAGGGGTGACCCCTACACGCTGTCAGGGATTTGACGACCCGACTCAGGAACCCCCTGATTCCCGGCGTACGGGAAGAGAAGCAAGATGTGTTCCATAACGCACCGGGGAGTCGGTGCGAACGGGACACCACTTTGAAAGCCTCCATGTCGACCCAGATGGGTCAGCAGCTCCACCTCACCCCGCAACTGCTGCAGTCGATCCGGCTGCTCCAGCTCGACGGCATGCAGCTGGAACTGGAAATCCGCCGCGCCCTCGAGACCAACCCGCTGCTCGAGATCGAAGAAGCGCCGGAGCCGGTGGCTGCCGACACCGCCGAAGCCACCACCGCCCAGGATGTGGCCGCCTTCGACGAACTGCCGGAAAGCACCATGTGGGACGTGGCCGGTGCCGGTTGGCAGGACGGTGACGATGACCGCATGCAGCGCGTGGCAGCCGGCGAGTCCTCCGATCCGCAGCTGCGCGCCCTGCAGCGGCTGGCGATGGAGCTGGATGACCGCGACCTGGCGGTGGCTGGTTTCTGGCTGGAGCACTGCGACGACGCCGGCTATCTGGATGCCCCGCTTGCCCAGCTGACCCTGCTCGCCAGTGCGCGCTGCGATGTGGACGCTGCCGGTGTGGAAGCGGTCCGTCAGCGAATCCTGCACGGCGATCCCATCGGCCTGGCCGCGCAGGACCTGTACGAATGCCTGAGCGTGCAGCTGCGCGCCCTGCCCGGCCGCGTGCCGGCCCGCCACCTCGCCCAGCGCGTCCTCGACGACGGCCTGGCCGCGCTGGCCGCACACGACTACCCGGCCCTGGCCCAGCAGCTGGATGCCGAAGTGGCCGACATCCATGAGGCCGTCCGGCTGATCCTGTCGCTGCAGCCCCGCCCGGGCGAGAGCCTGCTGCCGGACAGCAACGGCGTCGTGATTCCGGACGTGGTCGCCTGGCATGCCGATGGTCAGTGGCGCGTCGCGCTGAACCCGGCCACCAGCCGCCGCCTCAGTATCAACCCGCACTACGAACAGGCCCTGGCCGAGACCAGCGAAGCGGCGCAGCCGCTGCGTGACATGCTGCAGGAAGCGCGCTGGCTGACCCGCGGCCTGTCGATGCGTTACGACACCCTGCTGCGCACGGCGCGCGTGATCATCGAACGCCAGGCCGGCTTCCTGACCCGTGGCGAAGAAGCCATGGCGCCGCTCACCCTGAAGGAAGTGGCCGACGCGATCGGCATGCACGAGTCCACCGTCTCGCGCATCACCACCGGCAAGTACCTGCAGACCCCGCGCGGCACGCTGGAGCTGAAGCACTTCTTCGCCGTGCGCCTTGAAGGTGCCAGCGTCTCCGGCCAGGCCGTCAAGGCCATGGTGCGCCGTCTCATCGAATCCGAACCGGCTGCCCGGCCGCTGGCCGATGAAGCCATCGCCGGCCTGCTTTCGCGCCAAGGGGTGAACATCGCCCGCCGTACCGTTGCAAAATACCGCGAACAACTGGACATCGCCCCGGCGCGCGAACGCCGCCGCAGCCATGCCAGCACCCCGCACCTCCTGGCCCGGGTGGGCTGAAGGAAATGGAAGACATGAACAAGCTCACCGTCCTGCTGGTCGACGACCACGAAGGTTTCATCAATGCCGCCATGCGCCACTTCCGCAAGGTCGACTGGCTCGACGTGATCGGCAGCGCCGCCAATGGCCTGGAAGCGATCGAACGCTCCGAGTCGCTGCGCCCGAAGGTGGTGCTGATGGATCTGGCCATGCCGGAGATGGGCGGCCTGCAGGCGACCCGCCTGATCAAATCCCAGGATGATGCGCCGTACATCGTCATCGCCAGCCACTTCGATGACGCCGAACACCGCGAGCATGCGCTGCGCGCCGGGGCCGACAACTTCGTCAGCAAGCTGTCCTACATCCAGGAAGTGATGCCGATCCTGGAAGGCCTGAAGGGGAACGGATCATGAGCGAATCCCGCATCCTGGTACTGGACAACGACGCCGTCCGCGCCGAGCGCACCGTCGCCCTGCTGGAGTTCATGGACTTCAACCCGCGCTGGGTGGCCGATGCCAACGACTTCGACATCACCCGCCACCGCCCGAACGACTGGATGGCCGCGATCATCGGCGGGCTGGACAATTCCGACCGCAGCGACGCGCTGTTCGCCTGGCTGGGCAAGGGTGCCCTGCCCCCGCCGGTGATGCTGATCGACGGCGACACCACCGCATTCGCCCAGCAGTTCGGCCTGCACGAGGCCAATGTGTGGCCATTGGAAGCGCCGCTGCGCCACGCGCAGATGGAAGGCCTGCTGCGCCGTGCCAGCCTCAAGCGCCTGGATGCCGAGCACCAGGCCGGCGCCGTGCAGGACCAGGGCCCGACCGGCGATGGCGCGGCCGTCACCCAGCTGCGCCGGATGATCGAGCAGGTCGCCGCGTTCGACACCACCGTGCTGGTGCTGGGCGAATCGGGCACTGGCAAGGAAGTGGTCTCGCGCTCGATCCACCAGCGCTCGCCCCGCCGCGATGGCCCGTTCGTGGCGATCAACTGCGGCGCCATTCCGGCCGACCTGCTGGAAAGCGAATTGTTCGGTCACGAAAAAGGCGCCTTCACCGGCGCACTGAGCGCCCGCAAGGGCCGCTTTGAAATGGCCGAGGGTGGCACCCTGCTGCTGGATGAAATTGGCGACATGAGCCTGCCGATGCAGGTCAAGCTGCTGCGCGTGCTGCAGGAGCGCAGCTTCGAGCGCGTCGGTGGCAACCAGACCATCCGCTGCAACGTGCGCGTGATCGCCGCGACCCACCGCGATCTGGAATCGCGCATCGCCGACGGCAAGTTCCGCGAGGATCTGTTCTATCGCCTCAACGTGTTCCCGATCGATGTGCCGGCCCTGCGCGAGCGCAGCGAAGACCTGCCCGCGCTGGTCACCACCATCGCCGGCCAGCTGGCCCGTACCGGGCGTGGTGAAGTGCGTTTCACCGGCGAAGCGCTGCAGGCCCTGGCCGCGTACGAGTGGCCCGGCAACGTGCGCGAGCTGACCAACCTGGTCGAGCGCCTTGCCGTGCTGCACCCCAGTGGCAACGTGCGCGTGCAGGACCTGCCGGCCCGTTATCGCGGTGACTTCGCCGCCGCCGCGCCGGTGGCCGTAGCGGCGCCAGCCGCCGTGGCCGACGAACGCCTGGACCTGCGCAGCTTCTCCTTCCACACCCCGGGCGCCCAGAGCACCCCGGCCCTGGACAACGGCAACGGCCCCGTCAGCCGCGCCCCGGCCCTGCCCGACGACGGCCTGGACCTGCGCAACCACATGGCCAACATCGAGTTGAACCTGATCAACGAAGCGTTGGAGCGCACCCAGGGCGTCGTCGCCCACGCCGCCCAGCTGCTCGGCCTGCGCCGCACCACCCTGGTGGAAAAACTGCGCAAGTACGGCATCGAGCGCGACCAGACCGAACTGGCTGGCTGAGCCGATCAACACGTGGAAACCAGAAGCCCGGGCCTGTCCCGGGCTTTTTTGTGGATCTGTCAAATGGTCTCCGCCTCGAAGGCTCAGAGCACCCTCCGCCGGTTTTCCGGCGTCGACTCTCCGGCACGCCACCGCGTCACACCGCCGCCCGGCCACTCCCCGGCGCCTGACGAAGATCACGGCCGCGCCTGCAGGCGCCGCTGAATACGCAAACCCGCGCCACCCTTACAAAACTGAACCACTCATCCGTTTCGGCACGGCACTTGCAACGTATTCCCGTGTAACCCACCCCTGCTTCGGAACGTTCCAGATGTCGCACTCCGTCACCTCGATCCTTTCTCAGATCCGCACCTTCCAGACCCAGATAGGGCAGCCCGCCGTCAGTCCGCTGACGGAGCTGCCGCGCAGCAATGCCATCCAGGGTCTGGTGTCCCCCCAGGAGATCCAGGGCCCGAGCTTTACCGAAACGCTGCGCGGCGCCATCGCCGGCGTCAACGATGCGCAGCAGAAATCCGGCGCCTTGGCCAAATCCTTCGAACTGGGTGAATCCGGTGCGGACCTGGCCAAAGTGATGGTCGCCTCGCAGCAGTCCCAGATCGCCTTCCGCGCCACCGTGGAAGTCCGTAACCGTCTCGTCCAGGCTTACCAGGACGTGATGAACATGCCGCTGTAAGGATAGAAACGCATGGCCCTGTCGCTCTCCAAAGAATCGCTGAACACCGAAAAGGCTGGGCAGTGGTTCGACCG
>Ga0308161_1003802_pt1 | contig 14312 bp, 11 predicted proteins | sample PhyFR2_FD_201034 | JGI IMG/M metagenome (GOLD analysis project Ga0308161, IMG submission 201034) | Phyllosphere microbial communities from UC Gill Tract Community Farm, Albany, California, United States - DLSLF.R2 | ecosystem: Host-associated > Plants > Phyllosphere > Unclassified | place: USA...
TGCCGATCCACGACGCCCGCGACCTGGTGGCCGAGCAGCGGGTCGTCGTCGTGTCGGTGACCTACCGGCTCGGCGTGCTCGGGTTCCTCGGCGACGGCGAGACGGTGCCCGCGAACCTCGGACTGCTCGACCTGCTCGCGGCACTGCGCTGGGTGCAGCGGACCATCGCGGCGTTCGGCGGCGACCCCGACACGGTGACGCTCTTCGGGCAGTCGGCCGGCGGGGACGCGATCGCGCACCTGCTGATCAGCGAGGGCGCCGACGGGCTGTTCCGCCGGGCGATCGTGCAGAGCGCGCCGCTCGGGCTGTCCCGGGGCCGTGCGCGGATGAGCCGCGCGATGGTGCGGACGGTGGGGGCGGTGCACCCGGACACGCCCCTCGACGAGGTCCTCGACCGCCAGGAACGGGCCGAACGGGTCGCGCTGCGGTTCGGGCTCGCCGGCGGCATGCCCTTCGGGACCCAGTACGGGCACGCGCCGCTCCCCGCCGAGCGCGACGCGGACCGGGCCTGGCGGGAGGCGGCACCCCGGGTCGACGTCCTCATCGGGTCGGGCTCCGACGAGACCGGCATGTACGTGCCGATGATCCCCGTGGTCCGGACCCTCGCCCGGTACCGGCCGACGCGGTCGCTCCTGCGGTGGCTCGTCGTGCGACCGCTGACCGAGGTCGTCTACGGGCGGGACGTCCGACGGTTCGTCGCACGGCACCGGGCCGCCGGTGGGAACGCCGTCGGGTACCGCCTGCTGCGCGGGGCGACCGCTGCGCCGACCGGCGCCGTGCACATGAGCGACGTGCCGATGCTGCTCGGGGGCCCGGAGGCGTGGGTCGGCAGCCGCTTCGTCCCGGAGCGGGACCGGCCCGAGGTCGAGCGGCGGGGACGGGCGCTCCGTGCGGTGTGGGCGGCGTTCGCGCGGACCGGGCGGGTGACGGTGCCGGACGACGAGACGATCGTGTTCGACCGGGGGTGAGGCGGGGCGGGTCGTCGGGTCGTCGTGGTGTCGTGGTGTCGTGTCGTCGGAGGCCGGTGCCCGGCGAGTGGTGATGTTCCGCACGTACCGAGCCGGTAACAAGAATGTGGAACATCAGTATCGTTCCTCCTGACAGGGACGACGGCTCCCGTCGTCCACCGCGACAGGAGGTTCATGGTCATGCGCAGGTCACCCACCGTCCGGACCGTCGCGACGACATCCGTGTCGTCCGTGGTGCTCGGCATCGTGCTCGCGACGGCGTCACCGGCCGGCGCGGCCCAGACCGCAGCCGGGGTCCCCGTGCCGGCGGGCACCGGTGCCGTGACGCAGTCCCCCGGGGCCGTCGGCCTCGCCGTCGAGGTCGCCCAGGACGGCTCGGGGCCGTTCACCCCGGCGGACGGGCCCGGCGCGGACGCGAGCGCATCGAACGGGATCGTCCGCACCCTCGACGCCGTCACGTACCGCGTCACCATGAACTCCACCGGCGGAGCCAGCGTCGACGAGCGCTTCACCCTCACCGCGCCGACGGGGACGCGCTGGGCCGGGGTACCGTCCCGGTGCACGGGCGCCGGTTCCGCGGTGTCCGGACAGGACCTCGTGTGCAACCTCGGGACCGTCGACGAGGGCCGGGCGGTCGCCGTCCCCGCCGTGCTGCAGGTGTCCGCCGAGCGCCGGGACGGCGACCGGATCGCGGTCACGGGCACCGGCACGGCCGACGACGCGGCGAACGGCACCGTGACGGCCACCTCGCCGCCGACGAGGGTCTCGGCGGCGGCCCGGTACAACCTGAGCAAGGACGTGCACGCATCGGTCCTGCACTCCGGTGTCCCCGGTCCGGACGGGGTGACCCGGGGGATCCAGCTCGTCTACCCGATCGCGGTGGACTGGCAGCCGGTCGTCCCCGGGCAGGGGATGCTCGGCTTCGCGGGCAGTGCCGGCCCGATGACGTTCACCGACGACGTCTCGCGGATCCTCGGTGACCTGCCGTCGCAGGCGGTGCTCTGGAACGGGGGCGGTCCCGTGTGCGGGCCGAACGGCGCGGCCGAACCGCGGCTGAGCGGACTCCCCGGGGGTGTGGGCGGGGGCGATCGCGCCGTCTCGGACTCGGGGGACATCTCCTGCTCGCAGGCGGGTCCCGGCCGCCCGGTCGACGTCCGCATCGACGGCACGGTCACGGACCCGGCGCACCTCCCGACGAGGAACGTCACGGGCGGACCGATCGTCGGCGGCCAGAAGCCGTACTTCGTCAGCGGGTACATCAGCCTGTGGGTGCCGACCCCGCCGGCGGGCACCTCGGTGCAGTCGACGAACACCTACTCGGCGCTGCAGACGACGTCGGTGACCGGTGCCCCGAACTTCCCCGGCAGCACCGAACCGACGGCGGACAACGCCGCACGGCGGACGATCGTCGAGTACGCCGAGGGCAGCGTGTCGAAACAGCTGTACCGGGTGCGGGACGGCGGCACGGCGGTCGACGTCGGATCCGCGAAGCGTGGTGATCCCTGGGCGACGGCCGGGACGCTCCTCCGCAGCGACGTGACCGTCGGCAACGCGGGGTTGTCGACCCTCCACGGCGTGGTGCTCTGCGACACCTTCGACCGCGCCACCCAGCGCCTGACCAGGGTCGGTCGCATCGCCGCCTGGACCTCCCGGCTCCGTGACGCACGGGTGCAGTACGCGGCATCGATCATGTCCTCCCCGGAGGCCGGGCGGACGGCCACGTGCGAGGACGGCGACGGGCCCTGGTACGACCGGCCCGAGGACGTCCCCGGCGGCGTCGGTGCGGTCGGAGCCGTCCGGGCGACGGGCGACGTCCTCGGTGGGGAGCACGCGTCCCTCTTCACGTACGTCACGACGCAGGACGCCCCGGACGGAACCCGCGCACGCGACTTCGGACACGTGTGGTTCGGTGACCGGGCGACGGCGTGGGTGCACGACGTCTGGTCGGACCCCGAGCTCGCCGCCGGACCGCTCGCGGACAGCGTCCTGCTCACCGAGAACCTGGCGCGGATCACGAAGAAGGTCGTCGACCCCGGGCACGACGCGTCGGACACCCCGGACGCGACCATCGCGACGGCCGCCGGTGCCACGGTCGACTTCGCGCTCTACCCCACCCTCACCAACGGCAAGACCACGGGGAAGCCGGCCGAGGTGACGGTCCAGGACGTCCTGCCGCGGCACACGACCTACGTCGACGGGAGCGCGTCGTCACCGCCGGTGGTGGACACCGTGACCGACGCGGACGGCACCGGACACCAGCGCCTGACCTGGACCCTGCACGACGTCGAGCCGAACGCGCCGATCGAGCCGTTCACGTACACCGCCGCGGTCTCGAGTGCGGCCCCGGTCGGGCCGATCACGAACACCGCGTCGGCGGCGTCCCCGACCGACGCGTCGGACCCGCGGTACCGCCAGGCGGTGCGGGCGGTCCAGGTCGTTGCCGGCACGGGTGTCGGCGTGCAGAAGGCCGCGGTCGACCCGGTCGTGGTGGTCGGCGACGAGCTGCGGTGGGACCTCGTCTACACGAACACGGACATCGCCCCGATCGACGCGGCGGACGTGATCGACCTCCTGCCCCACCGAGGGGACGCCGAGGGGTCGACCTTCCACGGATCCGTGGGACTGGCCGGTGCGGTGCAGGTGGACGCCGCCAGCGGCGAGCACGCCATGTACACCCGCGCGCGGCCGACGGACGTCCGACTCGACGGGGCCGACCCGTCCAACCGACCGGGCGGTTCGACCACGTGGTGCGCCGAGAGCGCGTTCGGGACCGAGGGCTGCCCGGCCACCCTCGCCGACGTGACCGCCGTGCGGATCGAGCGCACGGGACCGATCGGGATCGGCGAGTCCGTCCGACACCGGATCGTCCTCAGCGGGGTCGGTGCACACGACGGCGACACGTACACGAACCGCTTCGGGTTCCGGGCGTCGAACCTCGCCCTGCCGGTGCTGTCGAACGCGGCGACGGTCCGGGTCGTGTCCGGCGCGGTCGGTGACCGGGTGTGGGACGACCGTGACCACGACGGCGTGCAGGACCACGACGAGCCGGGGGTCTCCGGGGTCGCGGTGGCGCTGCGGGGGACCGACGACCGCGGGACCGCGGTCACCGAGCGGACGACCACCCGCACCGACGGGACCTACCGGTTCGACGGACTGCGCCCGGGCCGGTACTCGGTGGTGTTCTCCGCGCCGGCGGACTCCGCCTTCACGGCACCCCGCGTCGGTGCGGACCGGGCCGTGGACTCCGACGCCGGTCCGGACGGGCAGACCGAGCCGGTCGACCTCGGACGGGAGACCGACGCTGCCGGTGCCCTGACCGGTGTCCGTCGTGACGAGACCGTCGACGCGGGGCTCGTGGTCGTCGACTCCGGCGATCCCGACGGGCCCGGTGGGTCGGGTGGCGGCGGGTCGGGCGGTGACCAGGGCTCCGGCTCCGGTGTCGGTGCAGGAGACGGCACGGGCGCCGGGGCCGGGAACCGCGCGCAGGGCGGAGCCGGGGCCGATGGTCGTGCGGGGGCCCGGTCCCCGGGTGCCCGGGTGCTCGCCTGGACGGGAGCGGACCTGCACCTGCCGACCGCCCTCGCCGTGGTGCTCCTGGTGGTGGGGACGGCGCTCGCCGTGCGGGTCCGGAGGCGGCGCGGTCGGCCCTGAGGGACCGGTACCGGCGCCGGCATCCGCGAGATCGCGGGTGCCGGTGTCCGGGCTGGTCCGTGACCCGAGTGGCGGGTCGGTCGGTGGTGCGGGGCGGGGCGTGCCGGGGTCAGGACGAGGAGTCGCCCACCTCGGCCGGACCGCGTCCCAGCGTGCAGCGCGCAGCGGTCAGTGCCCCGCCGGCCCCTCGTCGACGTGCCGCACCACGAGCAGCAGCACGGCCCCGACCACGAGCCCGACCGCGACGACCACCGGCACGCGGAACGCCAGGGACACGACCGCGCCGCCGAGCCCCCGCCCGGCCAGCAGCGCAGCACCGCCGACCACGACCGACAGCAGGACCACCGCCCCGACGACCGCCGCGACGACCCGGCGTTCGGCCGCGCTCGGCGACGGCACCGTCCGGGGTGCCGTCCGTCGCCACCACACCGCGGCGGCCACGAGCAGCGCCGCCAGCCCGAGCGCCGACGACGCGTCCTGCAGGACGAACGGGAGCGGGTACCCGCCGACCGTGCCCTCACGGAGCGCCGGCCACGCCTGCACGACGAACCCGTGACCGTGCGTGAAGCCGTCCCAGACGACGTGGGTGACGCTGCCGAGCACGCAGCCGAGCACGACCGGCAGCACGCGGCCGAGCACGACCGGCAGCATGCGGTCGCGCAGGACCGGCAGCGCACGGTCGCGCACGACCCGCGGCGCTCGCCCGGCCGCGCCCGGCAGCGGGGCGTGCGTCCGGACCCACGGCGGTGTCGTCCACGACCGCGGGACGCGTGCACGGACGCCGGGGACGACCGGCGCCCAGGCCGGACGGACGAGCAGCCACCACGCGGCGAGCACGACGAGCGAGACCGCGAGGTCGATCGTCGGGATGCCCCACCACGAGTGCGCGGCTTCGTACCGGGGCAGGAACGGTGCGAACAGGACCGCGTCCGGGGCCATCGACCCGACGGCGACGGCGGCGACGGGCACGGGGAGTCGTCGCGCGCCGAGGGCGACGACCGCGTGGCTCACGGTGAAGGGCACGGGGTCACCGCGCGAGGTGCGTGCGGTGCATGAACCACTCCACGCCCTCGGCCAGGGCCACACCCGCGGTGTGCCAGTCGTGCCCGCCGCCCTCGATCACCCGGACGGTCACGTCGACCCCGGCGGCGCGTGCCGCGTCGGCGATGACCGGGACGACCGGTCCGTACCGGCTGTCGTCCGCTCCCGCGGCGATGAAGGCCGCCGAGGCACCGTACGGCGCGTGCTCCTGGAACAGTCGGACGGGCTGCGCGGCGTCGAACGCCGCACGGTCGCCGCGGAAACCCCGCTGGACGGTTTCATCCTGGTCGCCGAGGGTCGGCCCACGTTGCCCGGAGACGTCGATCCACGACCCGAAGCGGTGCGGGAACGCGGCGCCGAGCTGCACCGAGCACGTCCCGCCCTGCGAGAAGCCGCCGATGGCCCACCGCTCCGCGGAGGCGGCGGCGTGCAGGTGCGCGTGCACCCATGCTGGGACGTCCTCCGTCAGGTAGGTCGCACTGTTGCCGAGCGGTCCGTCGACGCACATCGGGTTGTTCGTCGCTGCCCCGAGCTGGTCCGGCATCACGACGATCGGGGCGAGTCCGTGGTGCGCCGCGGCGAGGGCGTCGAGCCGGGAGACCATCCGGCCGGCCTCGACGATGTTGGCCGGCGCGGCGCCCGGCCCCTGCCCGGAGAGCATGACGACGACGGGCAGGACGGGTGCGTGCTCCACGAGGGCCGCCGGGGGCAGGTACACGATCGCGGGGCGGGCCCGGAAGTGCGAGGCGTCGCCCGGGATCCGCACCGAGCCGTAGCGTCCGTGCGTGGGCATGCCCGCAGGAGGCCGCCAGTCGGCGGCGTCCGCCGCCCCGGTCGACGGCGACGGGTCGTCCGGCAGGGCCAGCGCGGGCACGTGCGACTCACCGAGGGCGTCCGCGACGGTGGGGAAGAGGCCCGCGTCGCGGTTGATCGCGAGCGCGCCGGACAGGACGGCGAGCGGCACGAGGACCGCGGCCACCACGCGGGTGCGTGTCCGTCCGCGCACGAGGCCGACGACCGCGACACCGAGCAGCGCGCAGACGACCCCCGTCCAGATCCGGTCGACCCAGGTCGGGGCGATGCCGAGCACGTCGAGGACGTCGCCGAGGAACCAGGAGAGCAGCGTGCCGACCACCGCACCGGCCACGAGCGCGACCGCGAGCGGACGCCAGGACCGCCGGACCGCGAGGACGACGCCGAGGGCCGCCACGACGGTGACCGCGTAGAGCGGCAGGAGGAGGTGGGCGGAGAGCAGGGGGAGGGTCGTCACGAGGGTCCTGGGGGTGTGGTGTCCGCGGAGCGCGGCTTCGGCGTGCTGTTCGGCACCGTAGCGAGCCGAGGTGTCCTGCGGGGGCCGGACGGGGCCTTCCGGGGTGCCTTCGCGGCTGATCCTGAGTCATCCCGCACCGATGTGGCCGGTCGACGGCCGAGGACTGTCCGGTCGGCCGACCGGAAGGGGCCGTCCGGCCGATGCGACGGCACGGGACGGGAGGCGCGGTGCCGGTCCGGCGGCGCGGCTCGCCTCCGCCCCCTGGTCGCGGTGGCAGGGTCGGCGGATGGAGTACACGGACTACGACACCCGGCTCGCCGCCTACGGCGTCGTCACGGACGGCGACCGTGTGCTCCTCGCCCGGCTGCGGATCGCCGAGACGGGCACGTGGACGCTGCCCGGTGGCGGGGTCGAGTTCGAGGAGTCCGTCGAGCAGGCCGTCGTGCGGGAGATCCGCGAGGAGACCGGGTACGAGGCGACCTGCGGCGCGCTCCTCGGGGTGCGGCACCACATCGTGCCCGTCGAGCGGCGGCTGCACGCCACCGGTCGACCCATGAAGGCCGTCCAGGTCGTGTTCCGGGCGACGGTCACCGGGGGCGCCCTCCGGCACGAGGAGGACGGCACCACGGACGAGGCGGCCTGGGTGCCGATCGCGGAGCTCCCGCGCCGACGCCACGGGCTGCTCGTGCCGATCGCCCTCCGGTGGGCGGGCGCGCTCCGACACTGAGCCGGAGCCGTCGTCGGTCCTGGCCACGGAGCACCGTCGTCGTGCCGCGTCCCGGCGACGCACACGCGGCGGTGGGTAACGTCGGGCCACGACGACGACCGAGGGGAGCGGACGTGCACGGCGAGGCCACCGACCTGTCCGCCCGGCTCTGGGACGAGCGGGCGGTGCTCGCGCAGCTCGTCGACGACGCCGACCGGTCGGACGTCGTCGCGGCGCTGTTCGAGCGGCTCCGTGCGCTGCGCCTCGAGCGGGACGTCCTCGTGCACGCCCTCGCGGCCCGGTGGGGTGCCGAGCCGTCCGACCGGCACCACCGCAGCGGTCAGCGCGAGGACACGCCCGCGGCCGGACCGGACGCCCTGGCAGCGCTCGCCGCGGTCGCGCCGCCGCCGTGGGACCTGCTGCCGCCCGGACCCCTGCGGGACGACTGGCAGCGCCTCGCCGTCACGCCTCGACGACGCTGAGCACGTTGCCCGAGGGGTCGGTGAACCACGCGATCAGCGGTCCGCCGTGCCGGTTCACCCCACGCTCGTCGGTGACGCCCTCGTAGCGGAGGAACGTCACCCCGGCGGCGGTGAGTTCGTCGACGGCGGCGTCCACGTCGGGGACCGGGAAGTTCAACACCGTGGCCGTCGCCGGCTCGTGCGCGTCGCCCTTCGGGTACAGGAGCACGTGGTGCCCGTCGCCGAGCAGCAGCGAGAGCATGCCGTGCTCCTCGCGGACCGGGACCCCGAGGACCCCCTCGTAGAACGCCCGGGCCGTCGGGACGTCGCGCACCGAGAACCCGCTGAACGCCTTCGTCGCATCGATCACCGGCCCAGGAAACCACCGACGGCGGCGGGCCGTCCACCGACCGCCCGCACGCCACGCCGACACCACCCGGTGGTAGGAACGTGCCATGGCAGCTGACGAGCACCGCGGCGGTGGGCGCGCCGCCGACGGACCGGACCACAGCCGTCGGTCGTTCCTCCGGCGTGCCGGCATCGGGGCCGCGGGTGCCGCCGTCGGCGCGGGTGCGGTCGGGGCCGGCGTCGCGGCGGCGCGAGGGTCCGACGAGCGCTACGGCTTCGCGCCCCTCCCCGAACGCGCCGAGCCCGGGTTCGACCACGTCGTCGTGCTCATGTTCGAGAACCGCAGCTTCGACCACGTGTTCGGCCGGCTGTACACCGACGCCGAGCTCCGCCCCGGCCAGTCCTTCGCGGGCCTGCAGCGGGGCACCCACGAGAACACCGCCCCGGACGGCACGGTGGTCGCGGCACACGTCTACGAGGGCAGCACCGACGACGTGATGAGCCAACCGGACCCCGATCCCGGTGAGTTCTACCCGCACGTCAACACGCAGTGGTTCGGCACGGTCGACCCGCCGGAGAACGGCGACCCCGGTCGGAACGCGTACGCGCCGCCGTACAACGCGCCGGCCGACACGAGCCGCCCGACGATGTCCGGCTTCGTCCGGGACTACGTCGTGAACTACCGGCTCGAGCGCGGCGTCGAGCCGACGCGGGACGAGTACGAGCGCGTGATGGGCGGGTTCTCGCCCGCGATGCTCCCGGTCTTCTCGACCCTGGCGAAGTCGTTCGCGGTCTACGACCACTGGTTCTGCGCGGTCCCCTCGCAGACCTTCTGCAACCGCTCGTTCCTCCACGCGAGCACCTCGCACGGCTTCGTCACGAACGGCCTGCCGGACGGACCCGCCAAGTGGCTCGACGCCCCGGACGTCCCGACGCTCTTCACCCGGCTCGAGGAGGCCGGCAAGAGCTGGCGTGTCTACTTCGACGTCGACCAGGTCGTCTCGCTCACCGGCTTCCTGCACGCACCCTCGATCGAGCGGTACTGGAAGAGCAACTTCCGGAGCATGGCGCAGTTCCACGAGGACGCGGCGAACGGGACGCTGCCCGACTACGCGTTCGTCGAGCCCCGGATGATGTTCGACCACAACGACATGCACCCACCGGTGTCCCGTCCGAAGGTGGTGCCGGAGGCCGACGGCGCGACCTTCGACAGCGCGATGAGCGACGTCCGTGCCGCCGAGGCCCTGCTCGCCGAGGTGTACGGCGCGGTCCGGTCCAGCCGCTCGACCACGGGCTCGAACGCCGTGAACACCGCGCTGGTCGTGACCTTCGACGAGCACGGCGGGATCTACGACCACGTCCCGCCGCCCGCGGCCACCCCGCCGACGGGCACCGCGGAGCCGGGGGAGATGGGCTTCGGGTTCGACCGGCTCGGCGGCCGTGTCCCGACCTTCGTCGTGTCGGCGTACACCGAGCCGGGCACGATCGTGAACACCCCGATGCACCACGGCTCGATCGCGCACACGCTCTGCCAGCAGCACGGTCTCGAGCCGCTGACGCACCGCGACGCCGACGCCGAGGGCATCCACAACGTCCTGAACCGCCGCGTCCCGCGCCAGCCGCAGCTCTGGCCCGAGGTCACCGCGCCCTACGTCCCGACGAACCCCGAGGCCGCCGCGCGCCGTCGCCGGCCCCGGGGCGCCGAGCGCGACCGCCCGGTCACGGCACCGGGGAAGGGGCTGCTCGGCCTGCTCCTGGCGAAGTACGAGCCCGGCGCCCCCGTGCCCGAGACCTTCGGCGACGCGTACGACGTGCTGACGGAGCACGGGCTCGGGCTGTTCGGCGACCGCGACTGAGGCCGCCCGGGCCGACCAGCACCGTGTCTGCGAGGATGACCGCGTGACCCGAGCGCTCTCGACCGACGACGCCGTCGCGCGTGCCGTGGGACTCGCCGGTGCCGGCCACCGTGTCGTGCTCGGCATCGTCGGCGCCCCGGGTGCGGGCAAGTCCACCCTCGCGCGCCGCACCGTCGCCGCGGTCGACGCCGCGCACGGGCCCGGCACGGCCGTCCAGGTGCCGATGGACGGCTTCCACCTGGCGAACCGCGCCCTCGACGCCCTCGGACGCCGCGACCGCAAGGGCTCGCTCGACACCTTCGACGGCGCCGGCTACGTGGCGCTCGTCCGCCGACTGGTCGCCGCCGACGAGCCCGTGGTCTGGGCGCCCGACTTCGACCGCACGGTCGACGAGCCGGTCGCCGGCAGCATCGCCGTGCCCAGGGCCGCACGACTCGTCGTCACCGAGGGGAACTACCTGCTCGACGAGGACGAGCCGTGGTCGGCCCTGTCGACGCTCCTCACGGAGACGTGGGCGTGCGTCGTCGCGGACGACGTCCGCGTCGACCGGCTGGTCGGTCGGCACGTCCGGCACGGACGCGACCCGGAGGCGGCCCGCGCCTGGGCCGTCGAGGTCGACGGCGCGAACGCCGCGAGGGTCGTGGCGGGGCTGCACCGCGCCTCCAGGACGGTCCTGACCTGAGCCGACGCGCCGACCCGACCCGACCCGCCGACCCGACCCGACCCGACCGACGAGACCCGACCGACGAGACCCGACCCGCGCGGATCGACCGACCCGGCACGACCACCGCACCACACGACCACCGCACCACACGACCGACGGGACCGACCATGACCATCGCCATCACCGGCGCCACCGGCAACATCGGCGGCGCCGTCGCACGTGCGCTCGCCGCGGCCGGCACGCCGTTCCGGATGCTCGTCCGTGACCCCGCCCGCGCTCCGGAGCTGCCGGGTGCCGAGGTCGCCGTCGCCTCGTTCGCCGACGTGGACGCGAGCCGGGCCGCCCTCGAGGGCGTCGACCTCCTGCTCATGGTCTCCGGCGCCGAGGCCGAGGACCGCCTCGCCCAGCACCGCGCGTTCGTCGGCGCGGCGGCGACCGCGGGTGTCCGGCACGTCGTCTACACGTCCTTCGTCGGTGCCGCGCCCGACGCGACGTTCACCCTCGGCCGCGACCACTGGGCGACCGAGGAGGCGATCCGCGCGACCTCGATGGCGCACACGTTCCTGCGGGACTCGTTCTACCTCGACTTCGTCGAGGACCTCGTCGGCGAGGACGGCGTGATCCGCGGTCCGGCGGCGGACGGGGCGATGGCCGCGGTCGCACGGGCGGACGTCGCACGGGTCGCGACCGAGGTGCTCCTGCACCCGTCGGCGCACCTCGACCGCACGTACGAGCTGACCGGGCCGGCGGCGATCACCCTCGCCCAGGCGGCGGCGATCGTCTCCGAGGTCCGCGGGCGCGCGGTGTCGTACCACCCGGAGACGCTGGAGGAGGCGTACGCCTCCCGGGCGCGGTGGGAGCCGGCGCCGTGGCAGGCGGACGCGTGGGTGAGCACGTACACGGCGATCGCCGAGGGGGCGCTCGCCCGGGTGTCGGGCGACGTCGAGCGGGTGACCGGTCGCCGCCCGATGGGCCTGCGCGAGGTGCTGGCGGCAGGCTGACGCGGCCTGGCCGCCGCGGAGGGACGCCACGCCGCGGGGGTCGCCGCGCGTCCGCCGTCGGGTTGGGCGCCACGGAATGAGCAGAAGACGTCGAGTGGCTGCTCCCGACGCGACGGTTCCTGCTCCATCGGCGGCCGGGAGGCGCGGGGTGCGTCCGGTGGGTCGGGTGCGGGTGCGGGTGCGGTCGCGTGGGGTCAGGGCACCCGGCGTGAGGCCAGGGTCCCGGCGACGCCGAGCATGAGCACCGACGCGAGCACGACGAGCAGCGGCACCGTCCAGTCCCCGGTCGCCCCGTGCAGGGACCCGGCGACGAGCGGCCCCGCCGAGCCGATCAGGTACCCGCCGCCCTGCACGAACGCCGACATCCGTCGGGCGTCGTCGTCGCTCGTGACGATCCGGACGATGATGATGAACACGACCGTGATCCCGCCGCCCTGCGCCGCTCCGCCGAGCACCGACCAGAGCAGCCACAGCTGCGGGGCGAACAGCAGACCGAGCGGCATCGCGAGCCACAGGAACGCGACGAGGGCGATGATCGCCCGCGGCCGCCACCGGGACGCGAGCACCGGGACGCCGAGCGCCCCGACGACCGCGAGGATCTGGAACACCGACGAGCTCGCGCCGGAGGACTCCGCGGAGAACCCGATCTCGTCGTGCAGCAGCGTCGGGATCCACGCCGTCAGCGCGTAGTACGAGAACGCCTGGCCGCCGAAGGCCAGCGTGAGGCCCCAGGTGATGAGCCGCCGGGCCGGCCGCACCGGCTCGGGTGCCGTCGTGCGCGGTGCCCGACCGTCGACCGTGCGCACGCTCCCCGTGTCGGTCGTGACGGTCGAGAGCAGCTCGACGGGTCCGGTCTCGACGACCGGCTCGACCCGCTCCGGACGGCGCCACGCGGCACGCGGTCCGACGGCGAACGACCACGCGACGCCCGCGACCAGCGCGAACCCGGCCCACACCGCGATCGCGACCGGCCAGCCCCACACGGCGGCGATCGGTGCGGTGCCGAGCGACGTCGTCATCGACCCGACGTTGAGCGCCGACGTGTACACACCGGTGACCAGGCCGACGCGTTCCGGCGAGGTGTCCCGCCGGATCACGACCGGGACCACCACGTTGCCGATCGTGATGCCGACGCCGATCACCGCGGTGCCGACGAGCAGCGCCGTCGCCGAGGGGACCGAGCGCAGCACCGTGCCGACGAGCACGATGACGAGCGACAAGGAGACCGCCCGCTCCGGGTCGGCCTTGGCGATCAGCCAGCTCGCGAACGGCGTCGCGAGCGAGAAGCACAGCACCGGGATCGTCGTTAGCAGCCCCGCGACGGTCGCCGTCAGGCCGAGGTCGAGTCGGATCTCGCCGATCACCGGCGCGGGCGCGACGATGGGCCCGCGGAAGTTCAGGGCGATGAGGACGATCGCGGCGGGCAGCACCCACGCGGCGCCCTGCACCCCTCGACGGACGGCGGTGGTCATCGTGGTGCTCAGCCGTCCGGCAGCAGGATCGGCAGGAGGTCGAGCGGCGTCGCGGCCTGGGCGACGGTGCCCGCGGCCTCCTCCGGGGCGCCGTAGCCCCACGCGGCGAACACGACCGGGACGCCGTGCACCTGCGCGCCCTCGACGTCGTGCAGCCGGTCGCCGACGAGCACCGGACGGCTCACGTCGTCACCGCGGGCGGCCAGTCGACGGAGGGCCTCCTCGACGACGTCCGCCTTGGCACTGCGGACCTCGTCGTCGCTCGCGCCCGTCACGACGTCGATCCAGGGGAGCAGCCCGTAGTGGTCGAGGATGAGCGTCGCCGGCGTCTCGGGCTTGCTCGTCGCGGTCGAGATCGGCAGCCCGGCCTCGTGCAGGGTGCGCAGGACGACGTCGACCCCCGGGAACATCGCGGAGTCGAGTGCGCCGTGCGACAGGTAGTGCTCGCGGTACACGGCCAGCGTGTGGTCCGCCTGCTGCTCGTCCATGCCCATGGCGATGCGGAAGGTGTCCATGATCGGCGGACCGACGAACGACATGAGCGTCGCGGTGTCCGGGACGGGCACGCCGACCGTGCGGAACGTGTGCGTCATGCTCTCGAGGATCCCCGGAGCGGAGTCGCTGATGGTCCCGTCGAGGTCGAACAGGATGGCGGTGTACGGGCGCGTCATGTCCGCTCCAGCCTAGTCGGGGCGGTGAGCGTGACCACGGGGCGGGCCGCAGCGGTCGCACCGGGCGGAGGGCGCGCCTCCCGGCCGACCGTCAGAACAGGCGGGTGTGCCCACCCTCGATGCCGCGCATCGCGTCGTAGTCGAGCACGAGGACGCGGATGCCGCGGTCCTCGGCGAGGGTGCGCGCCTGCGGTGCCACCGTC
>Ga0308161_1003805_pt1 | contig 14293 bp, 13 predicted proteins | sample PhyFR2_FD_201034 | JGI IMG/M metagenome (GOLD analysis project Ga0308161, IMG submission 201034) | Phyllosphere microbial communities from UC Gill Tract Community Farm, Albany, California, United States - DLSLF.R2 | ecosystem: Host-associated > Plants > Phyllosphere > Unclassified | place: USA...
CTATACAATTTAGTAGTTGCCCATCGGGCAGTCTGAGGTAGTGACGAAGAGGCTAAGAATGACGTGTGGAAATATGGTATAGAAAATGGAGTAATGATTATGAATAAAGACCGCAAAGGCGGCAAAAAATATAATTCGAATAAGCGTAAACCGGCGGCGGTGTCGGCGGCGATCGCAAATCTGCCGGTTGCCAAGAATGATGAGTTGGAGCTGGATATTGTTGGGCTGACTCATGAGGGAGAAGGAGTAGGCCGTGCAGAAGGATATACACTGTTCGTTGCGGGTGCACTGCCAGGTGAGAAGGTTCAAGTTCGCGTAGTGAAGACGAAGAAGCAGTACGGGTATGCCAAAATGCTGACACTACTGCAGGAGAGCCCGGATCGTGTCAGTGCGCCTTGTCCGATCTACTCCCAATGCGGCGGCTGCCAGATTCAGCATATGAACTATCATGCACAGCTAGCATGGAAACGTCAGCATGTGATCGACAATCTGCAGCGCATCGGCAAGCTGAATGTGCTGTCAGATCATGCGAACCTGCCGCAAGGAGCAGCTGGATCAGCGAGTATCACATCCGGAGCTGCCGAACAGCAGGACGGCAATACCCAACCACTTAGCGCAGCCACCGGGCAGCCAGATCCAGCAGCTTCGACACAGGGTATACGTGTCCTGCCTACACTCGGTATGAGCGAGCCATGGCGCTACCGCAACAAGGCACAGGTCCCAATGGGCGAAGAAAATGGTCGCCTCATCGGCGGATTCTATGCACGGGGAACGCACCGGATTATCGACATGCAGAGCTGCCTGATCCAGGACAACCGTAACGACCAACTGGTGAACAAAGTGAAGCAGATCGGCAGCGATCTGGGCATTCGTCCATATAACGAGGAGACCGGCGAAGGACTGCTGCGCCATGTGGTGGTCAAGGTCGGCTTCAGTACCAATGAAATGATGGTGGTGCTCGTCACCAACGGCAGCCGTCTGCCACGCCAAGAAGAATGGATTGAGCGCATCCGCACCGAGATGCCGCAGGTCGCCAGCATCTGCCAGAATATCAACACCCGCCAGACAAACGTGATTTTCGGCGACGAGACGCGTGTACTATGGGGCAGCGAAGTCATTCACGACTACATCGGCGATGTGAAGTTTGCCATCTCGGCACGTTCCTTTTACCAGGTGAATCCCACACAGACCGAAGTGCTGTATGAGCAGGCGGTGAAGTATGCAGGGTTAACCGGCAAAGAAACCGTTATTGACGCCTACTGTGGCATCGGCACGATCTCGCTATTCCTCGCGCAGCATGCAGAGCGTGTGTATGGCGTGGAGATTGTCAAAGAAGCGATCGAGGATGCCCGCAAGAATGCGAAGCTGAATCAGATGGATAACGTGGAATTCGAAGTCGGCGCATCCGAGGATGTGATCCCGCGCTGGAAAGAGCAGGGGATTACACCGGACGTCATCGTCGTCGATCCACCGCGCAAAGGGTGCGATGAGCGCCTGCTGACGACGATTCTGGAAATGCAGCCGGAGCGAGTGGTGTACGTGTCTTGTAATCCATCGACGCTGGCACGGGATTTGAAAGTGCTGGAAGATGGCGGGTATGTCACGACGGAAGTGCAGCCGGTGGATATGTTCCCGCACACGGTGCATGTGGAGTCGGTGGCTGTTTTGGAACGATGGGATTCAGGACTAGCAAAGAAGTAAGTTGAGGATGGAGTGTGGACGCGAGCTTGCTCGCGTCTTTTTATATACATTGAAATATATTAATAATATCATAAGACCGGTATGCTGAATAATATTTAAAACTTAGGGCTAAGTAGATAGACTAGTAATTTGGAAGTAAGTCCATTTCATTTTAAGAAGTATTGATTAAGTAGGCTTACAGATTGAGCTGTCGATATAGGTAGTTACTGTACCTCACACAATTGATACAACGCCTGACTCTGTTCCTTTTGAATTTAGATTTTTGTTTTGCTTCAATATATGATATTCAAGGTCTGCATGCTTATACCTTATATCTTCTTCAATTGTATTATAAATACTATATAGGTATTAAGATAAATAATATGTAATTGAAAGTAGGGTAGAACTAAATCTTGAAAGCTAGCTGGCATTAAAATATCAATTACTAGACAAAAGAAAACATCCTAAGTATTATGAAGCTAAGTATGAGTAGAATTTTTAAATGAGTGTGGTTGTCCTGTTTTCTAGTCCTTCAAGTAACTTATCAAAGGGTTCTTTTTCGATTTTAAGCTTGATTAAGAGTCTGCTTTAGATTAATGCTAAGAAAGGAGGGTTGAACTTGGAAAATTTTGTTGTTCATTTGTATTTGACTCCTAATTTTAGTGGTTCTATTCCTTTTAATAAAAGGTTTTTCAAGTTACCCTCTGTTCCTTTAGCAGGCCTCTTAAAACCAACACCTGCTCTAAAAAATGAAGTGCCGTTTGAGTTACGACCATTTCAAATTCAACAAGATAATTTTTATATGTTTATACAGCAATCTATGAATTTGAATGTTACATTGATTAAAATCGAGCTTGAAGATATGTCTGATTTTGAAATAGTACAGGATATTTACCAAGCCTTTAAATCTAATAACATTCAAGAAGTAAAGCTACTAGTAGAGCATTTGAAACGCGAAGACATAGAGGTTAAATCGCTTTCTTTTTACTTCGAAGGACGCCAATATACTGTAACTAAATATGGAGTGTTGGAGATAACAGGAGAGTGGATTGAAATACCTCAGATTACAGAGTCATCTCCTCTAGCTTATATAACGGGAACTAAGGTTTTTCCAAAAGAAGGGCTTGATAATTATTGAAAAATCAATATTTAAAGCTATTTCTTACCCAAACCTTTCAATTTGCAATTTTGTATATTATATTTCATAGCACTACGAACGAGCCTTGGTTTCAAAATAAGGTTAGGGATACAATTGTTTTACTGATCAGCTATACGGTATTTATGATAATACCCTTTTTTCAATGGCTTTTGAATCCGGTTACAATCAAGGTTAAGCAAGAAAATAAGCTTGGTAAAGCAGCTGGTAACACTCAGATTTTGTTAGAAAACAATGCTATGAAAACACCTGAGAGTCAACGAACTATTAATTTGTCCATTGAAATCACTCGAAGAAGAAGCATTTGGTGGCACATTCTGATGAGAAATTTAAAGAAAAAAGAAGTTAAAATTTTAATCGAACCTGTTCCTAGTGATGTTTATCTCCAAGCAAAAGATATCCTGACAGTTCGAGAGATCGAAGCCTCTACCCACGGTTTTTTTATAGAGGTTAATCAGGTATTAGAGGATCTTAATTTAAGGACAGGAAGCCTAACGCTTTCTAAGTCATTTCCTTATTTTGTAGTTGATCATCCTGATAATTCTTTCCCGCATAATGTATCAACAAGTATTCAACCTTTGATTATTGTAAATGGTAAGAAAAACTACTTGCTTAGCTTCTTAATTAAATTTATTAGTGAAGAGCACCAAGTGGTTTTATTTAAAAGGTAGAGAGGGAGTTATATATTGACTACTAACTTTGATACAAGAGTAGTTATTTGGGGAATGGATAGAAGCTTATCCCTTGAAGATTTTCCAACAATTTTAAGCATGGATTATGATAGGGACATAGAATATTTAACTGGACGTAGTGATATCTCTGATGAAGATAAGAAGTTACGAAATGCTTGGCGTCCTAAAAATGGAACGAGTTTTAATATAGAAACTATAAAAATTGAGAGTACTGATTTTCGATATATTTCTGTAATTGGTCGTTATGAATTACCTATTTCTTCTTCTAAAGCTATTATAGATGGTAATCTGCTCCCTAGAAGTTATAGAGTGTTTAATAAAACTGTAAATGCAGTTTTTTTTGAATTACATGAAAGAGTTTACTGTGCATTAGAGGTTAGTTCTAGTCAGGCTGGAGGAGTTAAATCTATTTTATTTGGACAAGGTTATAAGCATAAGAAAGAAGCATGGGGAAAAGTAGAGGTTGAGAACTTACCTCAATTTAGTCTTGATAGCCGCTTCTTTTATTGGATTTTTAGTCAACGAGGACAGATCTTAAGTGCAGATTTGGGAGCGGAAAATTTTACAGTTAATGTTCTAGATGTTTCTGCAGTTTCTCAACTTTCTGAGAGAGAAGTTCACGATAATAAAAATGAAGGACCAGACGTTTTAGGGTCCATTTCAACCCTTTCCGGACTAGGAATCAACCAAAGCGTTTATGAGGGTGGATTTCATTTATTGCTTAGTGATGCTCAACTTTATTTTAAGCTTTCTAAAAATTGCACATGTATGCTTGATTCAGCTAAATCTATTAGAACAGGAACTACCCCTGTAGTATCAGTAACAGAAGACTTTCCTCGTTTAGCTATAATGATGTATACCTTATTAATTCCAGGGCTTCTTGCAACATTTCATCGTGAAACACAGAGCGGGGGTACTTGGTCTATTACCGAGGAAGTTAAGCAAAGAAAGAACTGGGCTTTACAGGTCATTGATCAATTAGCTTTTGATAATAATGTTTCTTTAGAAGATCTAGAAAGAATCTTTGAAAAGAGAGAAGAGAATATTTCATTGGAATAAAAATTCAGAACCTAAATTGAACGTGAAAGAAGAAAACTTGTAGCTTCTTTCTTTTTATTGCGAATAAAATATTATTCAATTCAAAAAATAGGTTTGTGTTATCTATGTTGACAGTTGGCTGAATTTAATATATATTCTTTACAACTTCATATCGCATCGCATTCAGAATGCTACGCAGGTCGTAGCGCTATATTCTGATAGTCTACTTCGAACAGACTTTGATGGCCGGGATCATTAAAGGCGTAGTCTGTAATTATAGACTACGCCTTTTTGCGTGGAAATCAAATTCTTCGAGTTTTGTGTTATGAATAACTCTAAGGAGGAATTTCAATGAAAGTATTAAACTCAATTCCTATTTCAGATCGTATTAGAGCATTGTTACTGAAGCAAGCTAGTGCTCCAATAGTGGCTGTGGTAGGTCCCTCTTCTAGCACAAAGTCTACTACTCTTGCAGAACTGCTTGAAAAGGAAGCTAAAAAGTTGCTTGCAAGAAATATTGGGACTAAGCAAACTAGTTTATTTGACACACTACTTATGCTGAACTCTGAAATGGATCCAGGAGAGGTTATTATTCAGTGTATCGTTAAATCAATTGATCTTGTTACCTTTAAAACACATCTTGAAATGAGTCTTAGCGATTATCTTTATAAAAATCGGGATGAGCTAGATGATTTGCAGCTAGATGAAACAGTTCTGAAAAACATACTAAATCCTACGAACAGAGCATATCACTTTTATAATTACGTTGAATCAACTCATTCTACAGAATCACAGTATGTTGATTGCCCGTCGCTGCAGGATTTGCAAAATATAATTACTGAATGTTACGAAGTAATCTCTCCAAGTCTTTTGGATTGTGTTCGACAACGAGAAAAAGAAGCGAAAACGATTACTCCAAGACCTAGGAAGGAGAAACTTTTTCAGCTTGAAGTCAGTCACCAGTTTGAGCACCATCCTGACTTGCTGGATAGCTATTACGCTTGGTTTCAAAAATTGTATGATCATGTGCTGAGTCAAATCAGTTTCATGTCTGCTCAGTTAGATGATACAACTTTTATCCTTACTGGGAACGCATCAGATGAGTTGTTAAAAGGATTTATGGAAGCGGCATACGACAAAAATAGCCCATATTCTATCGCAGTGAAACAAATTGCATTCCTTGTACGACCAAGCGATAAATTCAGTGCTTTATATCATAAGATGTACAGTGCACATAATTACGAGAATAAATCACTTAGGCTTAACGTGCTAGACACTCCTGGTTTGACTCAAGTTTCTGAGGAGAAAACTGAGATTCAAGATAGTTTTGATAGGATTTTAAATATGAAGTTTAATGCATTATTATTTCTTTGTGGTAGCAGTAGGGAGACAACAGAATACATGTTGTCAAGAGAAGTATTAATTAATAACAAAAAGAAATTAGGAGATCGCCCGTTGTTGTTCGTTCGAACAAAAGCAGATACCGTAATTGATTCCTTTTTGCGTGAAAAAGCTCGTAATGAAACAGATTCCGGTAAACTAGAAAATGAATTCATTGAGCAGAATGCAGATCAGTCCTATGAATTTCTCTTAAGTGAGATTGAGTTAGATGATCAAATTTTTGCCAAAGAAAATATGCCTACTGTTATCTCTGGAAAGCATGTTGAATTCTTATGCTTAGAACCTGATCGTATTGAAAAAATAAACGAGAAATTAAGTAAGAAACTAGATCCTGAAAAACTTTTCAGTTTGCTTACTGAACTATCGCTCACTATTCATGATGCGTATGCGCCCGCTATAGAAAATGGGATAAAACGTTGTGTTCGTAGTTTACAGGCAGACAAAGCTGCATTGCAGGTTAACATGAATGGCTATATGGGGCCGGTTTCAAATGCATTTGCAAACTTAATGGTTCAACAAAATGAGAAATTTAAGGATTCTTATTTGCAATACACTCGAACCAAATTTGCTTTTCATGGTCGGTCAGTAAGTACTTATGTTAGAAAACATCGAACAGGTACAGGCCATGAGACTAACGCAAATGTTTATGAAAATTTCAGATTGTTTATTTCTAATATGATTTCTAGATGGATGAATCAATTTTTCAACAATTGGAATACGCATTTCGACATCGACTTTTCTAATATTGATCCAATTCAAGGTTCTGGAGAATCTGTAATTAACGAAGCTCCTGCAGCATTACTGCAGCAATTTAATCGGCATAAACCTTTAGTTATAAGGTCTATGGCTAAAGCGTTTAGTTATGATCGATTTGCAGAACAGTTTGAGTCTTGCTACTTGTACAATTCTTCAGATACTGCTTTTAGAGAAAATATGAACGTTTTTTATACAAAGTTTTCAAATACACAATATTGGGAATTGGGTTTAAAAGTACTTTTGAAAAAAGAACTTGATGATCTTCTCGCTAAAATGTATTTGTATGAGTAGAGTAAATTCAAGAGAGAACTTACTTAAGTAAGTTCTCTCTTTCTTTTTGAGGACAAAACTTAATAAACCCTATTCAAAAAAACTAAAAGACACAAAAACCTAATTGCGAGTCTCTATAAACACTGTCATCACACCAAGTTTTCAAACTACAATTAACCTGGCTATATTCCCTTAGACGATACATGTAGAGTTGGTAGTTGTTTTGGTTTGTGAAAAATAATAGATAAGGTACGAATCTATCCATTTCTCTCATTTCGAGGGAACTTTCTTTTTTAGAAAAATAATCTGTAATTGTATAAGTTTTAGTAATATATAAATGCAGTACTCTATTTTTCAAATAAATGAAACAAAGGATACTCATATGGCAAATCCAGTCTCTAATAAAAAGAAAATCCGCGGTTGGAAGCGTCGAATCAATAAAATCAAAAAGTTGATACTGTACAAGAGTGGCGAGGTCATATCATGCAAGCTCGATACCAAGCAAATTTCTTGATAGTTATCCGAAAATAAAGGCTGATTTGTCCTTCACTGTCCTATACAATTGCGAATTTCAGATTGGTCAGATTTAATGAATAAAAAAGTCCCTGACCGATGCAGTCAGGGACTTTTTTATAGTGATTTAGCCAAGCTCCAAAGGTTCAGAAGGGTAACCCGGTTGCCAGAGAGATACTTGTTGGCTGTAACATACCCAACGACTGATCCGTTATAGACCAAAATGGGCGGAGTCGATGTATATGGATTGGCTGCTCCATAAGAGGAGTATTTGCTTCCATACGTGCCGTATTGATTCCATATACTATTGGTGCTGTATTTGCTCCCGTATGTTCCATAGCGATTAAAAACAGAGTATGGATCATATATATTGGTTGATAAGGTACCCAGGAATTGACTTCCATCGTAGGAATATACATGGACGTCACCGGGATTTACAGAGGCTGCTTGAATAGGTGATACAGGTACAATGAATAGAAATAAAAACAAAAGAATAAATAGCTTTTTCATCTTTACCCCTCCTGCATGTAATTTTATTCCTTTAAAGTAATATTTATTATAGGAGGATATACTCAAAGTAATTAATTAAGGAATTAATATTACTTCAATACAGGGAGATAAGAGCAAAGATATAATTCCGACAAGAGCACACATCAAGATTAACTGGTGATGAGAAGGCTATCCCTATATCTATTCGCTTATTGTCTATAGCTGATCGATCTGGATTACCTCAGTTTATTTAGAAGAAGCAGATTTTTCCGATTCTCCCGCTTCGCGACCACTGTGCTGGATCGAATCAGGAATAAATAGATTGCGACCTGGCAGTTGATTTTCCCACATAATCGAATTGTATAGACGTTCTGGATCGATCAGTGGAGAACCTCCATTAATACGCGGAATCTTCATTAGATCTGTATCACGGGTAGCCAGTCCAAGCTCGGTTGTAAAAGCATAACGGATGCCTACATCTTGAGCCACTTTTTCTACTTCGGGTGTATGCAATCCGTAAGGATATGCAAAGGTATTCACGACATGAGGCGTAAGCGGGCGAAGTGCTTCTACACATCGTCTAAGATCATTTTCGATACGTGCCAGATAATGTTCATGAGTCTCGGTGACTCCATCTTTCACCAGTGGAGCGGTAAGTGCATCGGTGGTATCACTTGTTTTGTAGTGCAATTTGTTGGTGTGTGCTTGAACTTCCATATTGGGATCTGAGCGGGTCATATTTTGGATTTCGGCTTTGGTCATATGGGGAGTGGCCACTAGAGCGCCTTTGCTAAAATCTCCTGTAATGACAAAGCTAACGCCCGGAATATGGCGCTGTTTCATAATCGGATAAGCAGTGGTATAGAAATTCTCATACCCATCGTCAAATGTGACCAATACCGCATTATCCGGTACTTTGCCGCCTTCCATAAAAAGACGGAATTATTCAAGCGAAATGAAATTCATATCTTTGGAACGCAAATAATCCAATTGAGCAGCAAACAGCGCAGGGGTAATAATATCTCCACCCTGCTTGACCGGATCGATATCGTGATACATCAATACAGCCACTTTGTGCTGATAACGATCTTTTTTGGCAATCGAAGCAAATTGTTCTACAGGCGGAAGCTGTTCTGCGGATAGAGGTTGATTTACTACGTTGTTAGAAGCTCCCTGAGTAGAATTTCCTATGCGATTGGCTTGCGCAGTAGTAAAGGATGAAAATAAATCATGATCGGAATACAGTGCCATCAGGATAAGCGCCATGGCTACAGCTGTTACTAGGCCGGTAATGACAAACACAGATATTTTGAATAACTTCATACATAGACCATCCTTTGCCAGAAAGTAAGAGGCATCAATAGACGTAATATCGGAAAATAGAGAGTAGGAGATAACAGTTACGCAGTACAAATAGTGAAAGAAGTAGACTTTGTACCTTTTTAATATCATACCAACCATTTTATGGTAACCTATAGCTGCAAGTTATTCCCAAACCTGAAAGGAGTGATGGGTTTTGAAAAGAGTAACTAATCCAAATTACATAGTGATGAGAGGGCTGTCCTCTTAGTGAAATGCAGTCCTCTCATGGCTAACGGGAGGAAACAACGAAATGATGAAGCTAAGCAATATGGTCAAAGGCTTGTCCGGGGATGCTATCGCCCAGGAGCTTATCCAGCATTGGGAACATGACGAGAGTAGCTTGTTATTCTGGCGTGCCAGTTCCAACTTTGTATATGCATTCGAGCACAAGCAGACACGATACTTTTTGCGATTCAGTTCGGATCAGGAACATTCTATTCGGCAGATTACGGCAGAGCTTGAATACATGGAGTATCTGTTGTCCCATAACTATCCTTGTGTTGCTCCGATTCGTTCTGTACATGGCAGATACGTGGAGACGCTGGCACATGATGGAGGAACCTATTTTGCTGTTGTATTTCAGGCAGCTGCAGGGGCTGCTCTGGATGAGGATATTACCGAAATGCAGTGTGAAGATTGGGGGAGATCGCTTGCCACTCTGCACCAGCTAGCCATGTCGTATCAACCTATTCAGGTGGCAAGGTGGAGCTGGCAGGATATCCTGCAAAACATAGACACGGTATTACAGGCTCATCCAGATGAAAAAGAAGCTGTAGAAGAGCTGCGTATACTGACAGCACAGCTGCATTCTTTGCCAATCTCCAGCAACAATTTCGGTTTAATCCATTATGATTTTCAGCTGGACAATCTGTTCTATCAAGAGAATCGTCGCTTGTTTACCGTGATTGATTTCGATGATGCGTTCTACAGTTGGTATGTGCAGGATTTGGTTACAGCGCTGGATGATTTTCTGGACGATGATATGAATCTGGACCATTCGCAAGTGAAGTCCTTTCTGCAAGGATACCGTTTGGTTCGTCCGCTTAGTGACGAAGATATGAGAGCGCTACCCTATTTGCAGCGGTTCATGAAGTTGTATCAATTCTCGAAATTGCTATGGTCGCTGGAAGGTTCGGATGTAGCAGATGCCCCGGAGTGGCTGGAGGATCTGAAAATCAAACTTGCCCGTGCCAGAGATCGATTAAGACAGGGATTTTGAGAATAAGGATGAATAGATAAATAAGCAACCAGATCCACCTTGTGTCATGCAGAGTGGATCTGGCCTGTTCCAAACCTATACATATCTTTTAATTTATAAAAAGAAGTGAACTATCAGTTGAATACAAAGATGATATATACTGGGATAGGAGCGTCCGGCATCGGCCTGGCATCCAATATGTACGATGGAGGAATCAGTTTATGAATGACCCGCTTAGCTTATCCTTTGCTTTCCAACAAAAAAACACCGGGTTTGGTTACACATTATCGATCATAAGCGGTAAATATAAGATGACCATTCTTTACTTCCTTTCCGAGCTTCATACTGTTCGATTCAATGAATTACAGCGATCTATCGGAAAGATTCCTTTTAAAACACTAAGTTTGACCTTGAAAGAGCTGGAAGCGGACGGGCTCGTGAAGCGAGTGGAATTCCCCCAGGTCCCTCCCAAAGTAGAATATTCATTAACACCCAAAGCGAAGTCGCTTATTCCTGTTCTGGATGCAATGTGTATATGGGGAGAAGAGAACTTTGAGTCGGAATCGAACAGCGAATTGATTACCTTTGCATGCGAGGATCAGCAATAAAGCCAGCTCTCACTTCCATTTGAAGGGAGAGCTGTTTTTTTATTATATACATATGCATTTTCAATGTAACATTTATTCTTTTGCTTGGACTGTAATAGCAGACCGGCTACTAATGAGCGGCTTAAGCATATGCTTTTCCAGCAAGATAAGCTTGCTCCAATAAGCTGTTTATATGTTCTTGAGACTCGTTCAGAGTATCATAGAGAAATTCAACCTTGGATTCCTCCATACGGGCATACTTGCCGATACTATTATTTAAATAGTGACTGATCATATTTGTATAGTCGTACTTGTGAAATACTGCCTCGGTTCCTCCGGCAAGAGCAAGCCAAAAAACTTTTTTACCAGCCAGCGTATCAAATACGCCAATATTCCATACTCGATCCAGATAGGTTTTCATGATAGATGGCATATTGTACCACCAGATCGGAAATACAAATACAAAAGCATCAGCTGCGATAACGCGGTCCATCTCTTTTTGTACCAGAGGAGCGAAGACTTTCTCTGGATTTTTCCATTCATATTCATCTTCAGCACTGTATAGGGCGTCAAATCCATCGTTATATAGATCAAGCACATCTATTTGATGTCCATTCTCTTTCAATCCGTCAATAAAGCGATTCATCACAGCGAAAGTAAGAGAATTCTTCCGTGGATGTGCAACGACCAACTTGATTCTCACAAATACCAACCTACCTTTTTTCTTTTATTTGTCATGTTCTTCCCCGACAAACGTCATTATAGAATTGAATGTGATTTACGGGAAGTACGCACATTTAAGTGAGATACTTACCTGAACGTTACTTACAGCGGAGAGAAAATGAAGAAAAAAGAGATGTAAATGAATATAATTCAGAATCACAGCCAGATTTTGCTCTCGATTTGGATACTAAGAATACTTTAAAACAGGGGGAAAAGAAAATTCTACTTCAATCTGATATTACTGCAGTATGAGCTTGCTTGGTCAATCGTTCTTCTCCCCAATTACAGATTGTTTCCAGTACAGGAATTAATGAGAGTCCTTGCTCAGATAAGCTATATTCTACTTTTGGAGGAACTTGAGGATATTCTTTACGGTGAATCAGTTGGTCGCTTTCTAATTCTTTTAAGGTGCTGGTCAATGATTTGAACGAAACAATACCAATAGCCCGCTTCAATTCGTTATAACGAATGGGTCCTTTATTTACATATAAAGCATACAGAACGATCATTTTGTATTTGCCGCCTATTAGTGACAATGTATAACCAAAGCCTGTATTTTTCAAATCTCCTGTATAAGCAAATGACTGTGAGTCCACTGGTGTACACTCTCCTTTGGGTTAGTATCGCACTTTGTTTACCGTACTTGTACACGGTTATATCACGTAATAAAATGATTGTATAGGAAAAAAGAGAGTGTCTATTATACAGCTTAGTTCAAAACAAAGAACTCATTTTCTGTAAGTATGACAATCGTACCAACTTCAATCAGGAGGATACCATCATATGTCTAATATAAATATACCAGTATCTGTACTGGATCTTGTGCCCATCCGTGAAGGAAGCAGCGGCAAAGAAGCTATTGACCATTTGGCGAGAATCGCTCAATCTGTTGAACAAATGGGTTATAAAAGATACTGGATTGCCGAGCATCATAATGCAGCCACGCTTGCGAGCTCTGCAACACCGATCTTAATTAAGCATACATTAGAACATACGAATCATATCCGTGTAGGATCGGGTGGAATTATGCTCCCCAATCATTCACCCCTCATTGTGGCAGAGCAGTTCGGGACATTAGCAACCATTTATCCGGATCGTGTGGATCTTGGGCTTGGCCGTGCTCCAGGTACGGATCAGGTAACTGCAGCGGCGATCCGGCGTTCCCAAGGACATTCGATTATTACATTTCCTGATGATGTACAGTTGCTGCTAACCTATCTGGGTTCACAAGAAATCCAGGGAGCCGTAAAAGCTTATCCCGGTGTAGGAACAAAAGTACCTCTTTATATTCTGGGCTCCTCGACAGACTCTGCTTACTTGGCAGCAGAGCTCGGATTACCCTACGTTTTTGCTTCCCATTTTGCGCCTGCTCATCTGGAAGAAGCTATTTCCATTTATCGCAGACAGTTCAAGTCGTCTGTATATCTGGATAAATCTTATGTGATGGCTGCTGCAAATGTAGTTGCAGCAGAGACTGATGAAGAAGCCCAATTCTTGTCTTCCACTATGGACCTTGTATTGCTAAATGTAATCAGAGGTACACAAATCCCGATGAAGCCACCTGTTGCGGATGTTGATCATTTTATCGATCCGATGGAAAAGGAAATCATTTCGTCGATGGCGAAAGTAACTTTTAAAGGGAGCAAGAATACCGTGAAAAAACAGCTTACGGATTTCCAGAATCATTATAATGTCGATGAACTTATCGTAAACTCATTCATTTATGACGAAGATAAGTTAAAACGTTCATTCGAAATTCTAAAAGAAGTGGTCGATGGTAAATAATTCAAGCATAAAGGCTTTATTTGCATAACTGCTCATTCCATTCAGAAAGGATGAACTACATTGAAAAGACTCGAAGGAAAAACGGCGTTAATCACAGGAGGAGCGTCCGGCATTGGCCTGGCATCCGGTATTCGTTTTGCACAGGAAGGTGCGAATGTAGTTCTGACAGACATTACTGAAGCTCGCAAAGAGGAGATCGTCTCACAGGTAGAAGCAGCAGGTGGCAAAGTCCTCTTCCTCCAACATGATGTCACCCTGGAAGAGGATTGGCAGCATGTATTCAAGCAAGCAGAAGAGACATTTGGACAGGTCGATATCGTGATGAATAATGCGGGCATCGGGCTGCAGGGTAACGTGGAGGAGACCAGCTATTCCGATTGGAAGAAAGTGATCGACGTCAATCTGAATGGCGTCTTCCTCGGAACCAAATATGGAGTGATTCATATGAAAGAGCATGGCGGATCGATTATTAATATTTCCTCGATCGAAGGTCTGATCGGTGATCCGCGTATCGCCGCTTACAATGCCAGCAAAGGCGGCGTACGCATACTGACCAAGTCGGCTGCATTGCATGCGGCTCCGTACAAGATCCGTGTGAACAGCATCCATCCGGGATATATCAACACACCGATGATCGGCGAAG
>Ga0308161_1003806_pt1 | contig 14293 bp, 12 predicted proteins | sample PhyFR2_FD_201034 | JGI IMG/M metagenome (GOLD analysis project Ga0308161, IMG submission 201034) | Phyllosphere microbial communities from UC Gill Tract Community Farm, Albany, California, United States - DLSLF.R2 | ecosystem: Host-associated > Plants > Phyllosphere > Unclassified | place: USA...
CGGGTTGAGCAGGTCGAACAGCGTGCCGGTGAAGTTGTGGCCGGCGTCCATCGGGATGCCGCGGACGACGTTGCCGAACGCCACACCCCAGAGGAACGACGGCACCGCGCTGCCGACGATGATCATCAGGTCGAAGCGGCGCTTCCACTCGAGCTGCTTGTTCTGGTGCCGGTACTCGAACGACACCCCGCGGGCGATGAGCGCCGCGAGGATGAGCAGCAACGCGAGGTAGAAGCCGGAGAACATCGTGGCGTACCACTCCGGGAACGCCGCGAACAGGCAGGCACCGGCGACGATGACCCAGGTCTCGTTGAGGTCCCAGACGGGACCGATCGTGTTGATCATGACCCGGCGGTCGGTGTCGTCCTTCCCGAGGAACGGCAGGGCCATGCCGACGCCGAAGTCGAAACCGTCGAGCACGAAGTAGCCGACGAAGAAGACGCCGACGATCGCGAACCAGAGAACCGGGAGATCCATCTCAGGCAGTTTCCATTTCTAGTACACCGTCACGATCGTCTCGGGCGCGTCCTGCGCCGGGTCCTCGGGTGGGGTGAGCTCGTCGCCGCGTTGGGCGGCGCCGCGGAGCAGGCGGAACTCGACGACGGCGAGGGCGCCGTAGAGCAGGGTGAACACGATGAGCGAGATGAGGACCTCGACCCCGGTCACGTTCGGGGACACCCCGTCGCTCGTCTTCAGCAGCCCGAACACGAGCCACGGTTGCCGGCCCATCTCGGTGAAGATCCAGCCGACGGTCATGGCGGCCATCGGCAGCGGTGCCGACCAGACTGCGACCCTCCAGATCCACCGCCGCTGCGGCACCCGTCCGCGGCGGAGCAGCACCAGGCCGACGATCGCGAGCAGGACGGACACCGCACCGAAACCGATCATCCAGCGGAACGCCCAGTACGTGACCCAGACGGTGGGGGAGTAATCGCCCGGGCCGTACACCTGCGTGTACTGCGCCTGCAGTTCTCGGATCCCCTCGACGGTTCCGTGCATCGTGTGCGTCGACAGGAAGGACAGCAGGTACGGCACGCGGATCGAGAACAGCTCGTGCACCCCGTCCGGAGTCCCGAGGGTGAAGATCGAGAACGAGGCGTCTCTGCCGGTGGCGGTGTTGTAGAGGGCCTCCGCCGCGGCCATCTTCATCGGCTGCGTGTCGACCATGACGAGGCCCAGTTGGTCACCGGTGAGCACCGTAACGGCACCGGCCGCGACCATCGTCCAGAGGCCGAACTTGATGGCGGGCAGCATCGTCTCGAGGTGCTGGTTGCGCGCCAGGTGCCAGCCCGCGACCGCGATGACGACGGCGGCAGCGACCATGAACGACGCGGCGATCGTGTGCGGGAACGCGGCGAGGGCGACCTTGTTCGTGACGACCGCCCAGATGTCGGTGAGTTCGGCGCGGCCACGGGACGCGTCGAGCCGGAAGCCGACCGGGTGCTGCATGAACGCGTTGGCGGCGATGATGAAGTACGCCGACAGGACCGTCCCGAGCGCGGTGAGCCAGATGCTCGCGAGGTGGACCCGCTTCGGCATGCGGTCCCATCCGAAGATCCAGATGCCGATGAAGGCCGCCTCGAGGAAGAAGGCGAGGATGCCCTCGAGCGCGAGCGGAGCGCCGAACACGTCACCGACGAACCGCGAGTAGGTGGACCAGTTCATGCCGAACTGGAACTCCTGCACGATCCCCGTAACGACGCCCATCGCGAAGTTGATGAGGAAGATCCGCCCGAAGAACCGGGTGAGTCGGAGGTAGTGCGAGCGGCCGGTGCGGGCCCAGGCGGTCTGGAACACGGCCACAACGAACACCATGCCGATGGTGATGGGGACGAAGAGGAAGTGGTAGATGGTCGTCAGACCGAACTGCCACCGGGACAGCACCAGGGTGCTGAGCAAGTCGTTCATGCGGTTGACCCTGGTGCCCTCACCGTTCGCGCACCAGGGACCTTCGTCCCGCGCGCCTCACTCGCCCGGCCCGCCGTCGGCGCAGTGCGGTGGCTCCGCCTCGGTCAGGCGGCTGGCGCGGTCACGGGCTTCTCGCTTGAGACGCTCCCACTCGGCCTGGGAGACGCGGTGACGGTTGTTGTCTGCCTGCACGGGTCCCAGGTTCGCCCGCGAGCGCCGCGGTCCGCAGGGCCGAAGGTCCCCTCGTGGTCGCGGGACCTTCGACCCTCGCGACGCCGTTCCACGGCGACGAGGATCGGGTCGTCCGCGGCCGGCTGGTCGCGACGGGGAGCGAGGAAGACGGCATGAGCGACATGACCACGACGATCACCAGGACGCCGACCGGGCCGGAGGCGGGCGCGTTCCGACGGGGTTCGGAAAGGCCCGTGGACGACCGGGTGATCGACCGACTTGACACGTGGTGGCGGACGGCGAACTACCTGTCGGTGGGACAGATCTACCTCCTCGACAACCCGCTGCTCCGGCGTCCGCTAACTCGCGACGACGTCAAACCGCGCCTCCTCGGACACTGGGGCACCACTCCGGGACTGAACTTCGTGTACGCGCACCTCAACCGCGTCATCCAGGAGCGTGACCTGGACACGCTGTACGTCACCGGACCCGGACACGGTGGGCCCGGGATGGTCGCGAACGCCTACCTCGACGGCACGTACAGCGAGGTGTACCCGGGGATCCCGCAGACCGAGGACGGCGTCCGGAAGCTGTTCCGGCAGTTCTCCTTCCCCGGCGGGATCCCGTCCCACGCGGCTCCCGAGACCCCCGGGTCCATCCACGAGGGCGGTGAGCTCGGGTACGCGCTCTCACACGCGTACGGCGCCGCGTTCGACAACCCGGGGTTGCTCGTCGCCGCGGTCGTCGGGGACGGCGAGGCCGAGACCGGGCCGCTCGCCACAAGTTGGCACTCGAACAAGTTCATCGACCCGCTCCACGACGGGGTCGTCCTGCCGATCCTGCACCTCAACGGGTACAAGATCGCGAACCCGACGGTGCTCGCCCGCATCCCCGAGGACGAGCTCCTCGCCCTGATGCGTGGCTACGGACACACGCCGTACATCGTCTCCGGCGGCTTCGACGGCGAGGACCCCCGCGCCGTGCACGCTCGGATGGCGGCGACGCTCGACCGGGTCCTCGACCAGATCGCCGACATCAAGGAACGGGCCGCCGCGGGCACGCTCGACGGCCGACCGGCTTGGCCGATGATCATCCTCCGGACGCCGAAGGGCTGGACGTGCCCGCCGGAGATCGACGGCAAGCCGGCCGAGGGCAACTGGCGCGCCCACCAGGTTCCCCTCGCGAACGCCCGCGACACCGAGGAGCACCTCCACGTCCTCGAAGGCTGGCTCCGTTCCTACCGTCCCGAGGAACTGTTCGACGAGACGGGTGCACCCGTGGCGCTCGCGACCGCGCTCGCACCCGAGGGGGACCGCCGCATGAGCGCGAACCCGGTGGCGAACGGGGGACTCCTCAAGCGCGACCTGGTGCTCCCGGATTTCCGTGAGCACGCGGTCCAGGTGCCGAGGCACGGCGGCTCCGTCAACGAGTCGACGCGGGTGCTCGGCGAGTGGCTGGCCGAGGTCGTGCGCCTGAACCCGGACAACTTCCGGATCTTCGGACCCGACGAGACCGCGTCGAACCGCCTTGGCGCCGTGCTCGAGGTCACCGACAAGCAGTGGGACGGGGAGTACCTCCCCTCGGACGAGCACCTCGCCCGGGCCGGGCGCGTCATGGAGATGCTCAGCGAACACCAGTGCCAGGGCTGGCTCGAGGGGTACCTGCTGACGGGTCGGCACGGGCTGTTCACGAGCTACGAGGCGTTCATCCACATCGTCGACTCGATGCTCAACCAGCACGCCAAGTGGTTGAAGGTCAGCAAGACGATCCCCTGGCGGCGACCGATCGCATCCCTCAACTACCTGCTCTCGTCGCACGTCTGGCGGCAGGACCACAACGGGCTCTCGCACCAGGACCCTGGCTTCATCGACCACGTCGTCAACAAGAAGCCGGACGTCGTCCGCGTGTACCTGCCGTTCGACGCGAACACGCTGCTCTCGACGTACGACCACTGCCTGCGTTCCGTCGACTACGTCAACGTCGTCGTCGCCGGCAAGCAACCGACCTTCAACTGGCTGTCGATGGACGAGGCGATCGCGCACATGACCCGCGGCCTCGGCATCTTCGAGTGGGCGGGCAACGAGGTCCCGGGCGACGAACCCGACGTGGTGCTCGCCTGCGCCGGAGACGTCCCGACGCTCGAGACCCTCGCCGCCGTGTCGATCCTGCAGGACGAGGTGCCGGACCTACGGGTGCGGGTCGTGAACGTCGTCGACCTCATGCGCCTCGTCTCCGAAGGGGAACATCCGCACGGTCTGTCCGACGCGGAGTACGACGCGGTGTTCACCACCAACAAGCCCGTCGTCTTCGCCTATCACGGGTACCCGTGGCTCATCCACCGGCTGACCTACCGCCGCCACGGTCACGCGAACCTGCACGTGCGCGGCTACAAGGAGGAGGGCACAACCACGACGCCCTTCGACATGGTCATGCTCAACGACATGGACCGGTTCCACCTCGTGATCGACGTCCTCGATCACGTGCCCGGGTTCGGGTCCCGCTATGCCGGGTTGCGTCAGCGGATGCAGGACGCCCGGGTCGCAGCCCGCGCGTACACCCGTGAGCACGGCGAAGACGCGCCGAACGTCGCGGAGTGGACCTGGACCGAGCCGGACCTCGGCCATCGGAACCCGGCCGCCGTGCGGGCAGCGAACATCGGCATCGGTACCCCCACTTCGGCGACGGCAGCGACCGGCGGCGACAACGAATGACCGCCCACCCACGAGACGAGGACATGACCATCATGAAGGCAGCCCGCTACCACGACCGTGGCGACATCCGGATCGAGGAGGTCCCCGCGCCCGAGGCCGCGCCGGGGACGGTGCTCATCGACGTCGCCTGGTGCGGCATCTGCGGCACCGACCTGCACGAGTACCTCGACGGCCCGATCTTCGTCCCGCCGGCCGGGCACCCGCACCCGATCTCCGGGGAAGCGGCACCGGTGACGCTGGGGCACGAGATGTCCGGCACGGTCGCAGGACTCGGCGACGGCGTCACCGACTTGCAGATCGGCGAGCACGTCGTCGTCGAGCCGTACATCATCCGCGACGACGTGCCCGCGGCGCCGGGTACCGAGTACCAGCTGTCACCGGACATGAACTTCATCGGCCTCGCCGGCCGCGGCGGGGGACTCGCCGAGCGGATCGCCGTGGAGCGACGGTGGGTCCACCCGGTTGGTGACCTGCCGCTCGACCAGGCTGCACTCATCGAACCCCTGTCGGTGGGTCACCACGCGTTCGTGCGCAGTGAGGCCCGCGCCGGCGACGTCGCCCTCGTGGGTGGCGGCGGACCGATCGGACTGCTCACGGCGGCGATCTGCAAGGCCGAAGGGCTCACGGTCGTTCTCAGCGAGGTCAGTGCCGCGCGGAAGGCCATGGCGACCCGGACCGGGGTCGCGGACAACGTGCTCGACCCGACCGAGGTCGACGTCCCGGAGCAGGTCCGTGCCCTCACCGACGGCCGCGGCGCCGACGTCGCCTTCGAGTGCGCGGGCGTCGACGTGGTCCTCGACACACTGCTCAGCGCGGTCCGCCCTGGTGCGGTCGTCGTGAACGTGTCGATCTGGGGCCACCGCCCCGTGGTCGACCTCGAGAAGCTCGTGGTCAAGGAGATCGACCTGCGCGGCACGATCGCCTACGCGAACGACCACGCGGCGACCATCGAGCTCGTGCGCTCCGGCCGGCTCGACCTCGCTCCGTTCATCACCGGTCGCATCGCGCTCGACGACCTCGTCGAGCGGGGCTTCGACCAGCTCATCCACCACAACGAGGACCACGTCAAGATCCTCGTGCATCCCTGACACCCACCACTGACAAGAGGACGGGTCCGCCGGTTACCGACCGGCGGGCCCGTTCTCTTTCGCCTTCCCGCGGAGCAGCCAGGCGGGACCAACGACTCTGCCCCGGTGCGGCCGAGCGCTGCACGATCGACTCGTCGGCGGACGACCGACGCACTGCCGACCGCGAGACTGACGCCAATCAGCGGGCCTCTCAAGGGCTCCTTCGCATCCATCGCGAGCCCGACCACGGACGTTCTGTTCATTGCAGGCAATGCTCGGGATCGGCGTCGCCGTGATTGCGGGGTGTCGGACTGCGCATCAGCGCGGTCGTCGGGACCGTCCTCATGCTGCTCATGCACCTCGCCGAGAGGCCCTTCGCCGCGAACGCAGCATCGACGAACCCGCTCGTCGATTACCACATCGCCTACGCGCTCGCGCTGATCGTTGTCGCCGTGCTCTCGGTCGGGGACACGTGGGGGCTCGGTGGCTGGTGGAAGCGACTCCCGGTCGTCCGGAATGCGCCGTGGCTGATCTGAGCCGAACGCTCCGTCGCGTCACCGTGCGTCGGGTTTGCGCATCCCGTGGTCGGCGCCGTACAGCGCGGCCTGAGTCCGGCGCTCGAGACCCAGTTTGGCGAGCAGCCCGGACACGTAGTTCTTCACGGTCTTCTCGGCGAGTTCGAGCCGTTGGCCGATCTGGCGGTTCGTCAACCCGACGGCGATGAGTTCGAGCACCTGCCGTTCCCGGAGCGTGAGGTCCGGCAAGTCGTCCTCCGGCCGCCTGGTGATCCGCTCGACCGCCTGCGCCACCGGGACGGTGGGGAGGAGACGGCGACCAGCCGCAACCTGGCGGATGTCCTCGACGAGGGTCTGCCCGCGGATGTCCTTCACGACGTACCCGGCCGCACCGGCGAGCAGCGCTGCCTGCATCGCCGACTCGTCGTCGTACGCGGTCAGCATCAGGCACGCGATCTCCGGGTGCGCAGACCGCACCGAGCGGCACGCGTCGACGCCGCTGCCGTCAGGGAGGCGGACGTCGAGCACGACGACGTCGGGTCGAGTCGCGGCCACCCGTCCCGGTGTGTCGCGCACGGTGCCGGCTTCGCCGACGACCTGCAGGTCCGGTTGCGCGTCGATGAGGTCAGCGACGCCGCGTCGCACGATCTCGTGGTCATCGACGAGGAACACCCTGATCATCGTGGTTCCTTCCGTTCGGTTCGTCCGAGGGGTACGGCCCAGACGACGGTGGTCCCGCCGTCGACCCCGGGCCCGAGCTCGTAGCGTCCGCCGCGCATCGTCGCGCGGGCGGCTAGGTTGGCGGTACCGCTTCGACGCTCGCTCGACCCGGGACCAGGGCCATCGTCCTCGACGACCACCTGCACCGCGTCGTCGGTGACGGCGACCTCGACGCGGCACTCCGCGCCGGGGGCGTGTCGCGCGACGTTGGCGACGGACTCCCGGACCGCGGCGACGACGTCGTGGGCGAGCGCTCCCGTGACGTCGATGTCGACCGGTCCGGTGAAGGTGATACGAGGCGGGCGGGAGAGCGCTGGGCGGAGCTCCGTGACGACGTCGAGCAGCCGGTCCCGGGTACTCCGTGCGGTCGGGCGGTCGGAGCTGCCGAGCGCGAAGACCGCGGTTCGGACCTCAGCGATCGCCGCGTCGATGGCGCTGACCTGCTCCTCCAGGTGGTCGCGGAGGTCTTCCGGGACGCGCTGGGCGGTCGCCTGCAGTGCCAGACCCGAGCCGAACAGCCGTTGGATGACGTGGTCGTGCAGGTCCCTGGCGATCCTGCTGCGGTCCTCGGCGAGTTCCAGGCGTCGTCGGTCTCGACGGCCGCGCGCGACTGCGAGTGCGACGCTGGTCTGTCGGCCGAACTCGTCCGCCATGCCGAGTTCAGCGTCGGCGAACACCGGCCCGCCCGGCGCACGGGCGACGACGAGCGCGCCGAGTGCGTCGCCGGCGACGCGGAGCGGGATCGCGATCGTCGGCCCGAGCGGGAGCGTCCACTCGACCCCGGCGACCGCAACGCCGGTCGTGTCCGCGACGACGCTTCCCGTGTCGATGGCACGCCCCGCAAGCGATCCAGCGGCGGGGTACCGGCGGTCGCGGACCGAGTCCGCGACCGGACCGACCGCTATCGCCACCTGAAGGTCCTCAGCGTCGGCGTCGGGCAGGACGACGGTGACCAGGTGCGCGTCGACGAACGCGAGGACCCGGTCGGCGATGATCGTGAGGACGTCCTCGATGGACTCGTCGGCAACGAGCGCCGAACTGACGTCGGCCGTCGCGGTAGCCCACCGTTCGCGCAGCCGGCTCTCCTCGAACAGGCGCGCGTTGTCGATGGCGACGCCGGCGGTCGCGCCGAGCGCCTCGACGAGCTCCTGGTCCTCGTGGGTGAAGTGCCCGCGACGCGGGTTCGTCAGGTAGAGGTTCCCGTAAACCTTGTCGCGCACCCGCAGCGGCACCCCGAGGAACCCCTCCATCGGCGGGTGACCCTCCGGGAAGCCAGCGGAGCGCGGGTCCTCACTGAGCCGCTCCAACCGGATGGGGCGCGCGTCCTGCACGACGGCACCGAGGACGCCCTCGCCGTGGGGGAGGTGTCCGATACGCCGGACGTGCTCCTCGTCCATCCCGACGTGGATGAACCGTTCGAGCTCCTTGCCGTCCGATGCGATCACGCCGAGCGCGCCGTACTCCGCGTCGACGAGTTCCACGGCCGCGGACACGACGGCGAGCAACGTGTCCTCGAGGGCCAGGTGCTCGACGATCCGGCGGTTCGCGGCGAGCAGGTTCCGCAGTCGACCCTGCGTGCGCAGGACCGCCTGCGCACGGTCGACGAGTTCGTCGATCGTGCGCTCGAGCGCGGAACGCGGAGCATCGGGGAAGGCGAGCGGTTCGGCCATGAGGTCCCTTCGGGTGTGGACCTTCCGATCCTAGGACGGCTCGTCGATCGGAGTCCACGGTCCCGGACCGCGGAGCCGGCGCTTGACCGGGCCGGGCGCCCGATCCGCTTCGGGTCCGGATCAGGCGCCCCGCGTTGAGCAATGTAGAGGCGCGCTGTGGTCATCGGTAGGACCAAGGTCCCACGACCTCGTCTCACCCAGGACGAGCGCCAGACTCATCGCTCCCGGAGCTCGCGGCGCCGCTGCGGCACCACAGCCACGGGCGTGCGTCCCTGGGTGATCAAACCGTGCGCGGTGGAACCGGTGAACACGCCGCCGATGGTCGTCCGGTGCCGGCGGCCGACGACGACGAGCGAGGCGGAGGGTGCGTGCGCGAGGAGCCGTGTGACGGGGTCTCCTTCCTCGAGCAGGGGACGGTGGCGCAACCCGGGGTACCGCAGGTGCAGGAGCCGCTCGCTGTCGGCGAGGACCGCACGGTTGTGGTCCTCGTACAGCTGCGGGTCCTCGAGCACGCTCAACGCGCCCGTCGCCGTGGCGACTGGGAGCTTCCACGCCCGGAGCACGCTGAGACGGCGCCGGCTCCGGAGCGCCTCGTTGGCGGCGAACCGCAGTGCCGCGTCCCCGGTCGCCGTGTCGACTCCGAGGAGGACGTCGCCGTCGGCCGGTTCCCAGTCCTCGGGGACGACCACGACCGGGAGATCGGCGACCGTCGGCACGCGTTCCGGCATCCAACCGTCGAGAGCCGTCCGAAGTCGGTGTTGGCGACGGTTGCCGATCACGAGGAGGTCCGCGTCGGCGGCAGCATCGAGCAACGTGCGGTCGGGTGCGCCGAACCGCACCAGGGTCTCGACGTCCACGTGACTCCGGTCAGGGATCCGCGCCGCTGCTGCTTCCACCAGCGCTCGATCGGCGCGGGGATCCGTTGACCATCCGTTCGTCACGGTGACGAGGTCGACACGACTGCCGGGCGGGAGTTCCCGTTCGATCACCCAGTCGATCGCGCGCAGGCTCGCCTCGTGCTCGTCGATGCCGACCACGACGTGCTGCGACACGGGAGCCGCCGCATCGTACATGTCAGTGCACCTCCGCCGATGCGGGTACGGCTGAGGCCGTCGCCGGCACTGCGGCGGCCGGCTGGGGGACGATGCAGACCGGCGCGTGGGAGCGGTGCATCAGCGCCTCACCGACCGACCCTCCGAGGAACGCCCCGACGGCGGTGCGGTGCCGTCGGCCCGTGACGATGAGCGAAGCATCGGCCCCGCCTTCCTCCAGGAGCGCGGCCGCGGTCTGGCCGTGTCGACGAACCGCGCGGACGACGAGGTCTGGGTGACGGTCCGCCACGGCACGGCTCGCGGCCTGGAGCTCGAGCGTGCTCTCGTGCTCCCACAGCTCCCGGTCGTCCGCGAGGTAAATGTTCGCGTACGGGGAGATCGTCAGCGGGATGTCCCAGGCTCGGACGAGAACGAGTTCGCTGCCGCGGGCGGCGGCCTGGTCTGCAGCGAACGCGAGCGCGGCCGAGGCGGTCCGACCGTCGACGCCGACCACGACCGAGCCGCCGCCGTGGTGCCAGTGCTCTGGGACGGCGATGACGGGCACGGTCGTCCGCGCCACGACACGTTCGGCGATCCGGCCGCCGAGGGTCGCGAGCACGACGTGCGCCTGACGTGCTCCGAGCACGAGGACGTCGCTGTCCTCAGAGTTCAGGAGCAGCCGTTCGACCGTCGGCCCCTCGGGGACAGACTGCTCGACCACCAGCCCCGGATGGTTCCGACGCAGCCTGGACTCCGCCTGATCGAGCCGTTGCTCAGTGTGTACGACCGTCTCGGAGTAGAGCTCGCTGACGGTGAGGAGCCGGACGCGGTCTCCTGGGCGCAGGTTTTCGTCGATCCAGTCGACGGTCCGCGAGCCGGCGTCGGTGTCGTCGACCGCGACGGTGTAGCTGGTCATGGGTGCTCCTCAGCAGGTTCTTCCGGTCCTGTCCCGGCGGGCGTCCGAGGTGGTCGCCTGTGACGACGGTAGGTCTGCCGCGCCGGGCCGTGGAGGGTCGAACGTCCTGCCGGTGCATGCCGGTGCGTCCTTTCCAGAGACCGACGCACGGCTCGTCCAGCCGCTCCGGGACCTTCGACACTGTTCCCGGAGCGGCTGGACGAGCACCTTCGTACCGGAGGGGTATCGACCCTTCCGGAAAGGAGTCAGCGATGACCAGACGCTTCGTGGTCGGATGGGACGGATCCACCGCAGCTCGCGGCGCACTCGCATGGGCATTGGACCGCGTCGAGGCCGGGCTTCACCGGCTCGTCGTCCTGCACGCCGTCCCTGAGGATCCCGTCGCGCCGCCACTGTCGACGGCGGACCTCTCCGTCCGGGCGGCCGTTGACGCCGTTGTCGGCTCGGACCGAGCAGTCCGGGTGGACGTGGAAGTGCACCGCGGCCACCCGACAGCGGTGCTGCTCGCCTCGGTGGACACAGACTCAGTGCTCGTCGTGGGCCGCGATGGGGTGCCGGCGGCGCGCGGCGCACGTCCGTCGCTCGCGGACCGCCTCGTGGACGCTTCCCCCTGCACGGTGGTGGTCGTTCCGGTCGCGCCTGGAACACGTCGGGAGGGGATCGTCGTCGCGGTTGACCCACGCGCATCGTCGCGTCTCTCGCTGCGCTTCGCGGTCCAGGAGGCGCGGCGAAATCGACAGGCGATCGTGGCGGTCAGCGCATGGTCACCCCGACACGGCGATGGTGCCAAGGACCCCGGCGACGTCGAGCGGACCCGCCGATTGCGCATCCTGGAGGAACAGGTGGAGGACGCTCTCGCCGACGCGCCGGACGTGCACGTCGTCCGGCGCCTCGTCTCGGGTCCGCCGGCTCGGCGGATCGTGGAATCCGCCGAGGCGGCGTCATTGCTCGTCATCGGAGCGGGACACCGGCGCGCCAGGGCCGGAGCGGTGACCGAGCAGGTCGTCCGCGCGTCCCGGACACCTGTCGCGGTCGTCCGATGAGCCGGCCGTCCAGCAGGCCCACGGATTCTGCCGCCGTCCGGATCCGCGGGCTCGAGAAACGCTACGGAAGGGTCCGAGCAGTCGATGGCCTCGTCGTCGCCGTTCTGCGGCGTGCAATCGATCCCTCAAGTCGGCGGGCAGGTGCTGCCAGCTAGGGACGGCGGGCCCCTTCGTGCCCTGCCCTGACCGTGAGTCGCCCGACGCCCGCCCTCAACTCGCGTGATGACAATTGCCGCATGGGTGTGCTCCGCTATCACTGTCGTGAGTGCGCTCGTGAGCCTCGGGTTCAGTGTCGTTGGTCTGCGCGCTGCGACGCCAGATGGCAGGGTCGCATCGGAGTACGCGCTGGCCCGGAGCGTCGCCCTGGCCCTCGTCGCATTCATCGCACCGATCACGGGCACAACCGGATTCATCGCGGCTGCCGCCGTATCGATGGTCTGTGTCCAGTGTCTTGACGCGGTCATCGGCGCACAACGAAGGACCGCGTCAAGACGTTCGGGCCCATCGTCACCGCGGTGCTGAACGCAGCTGCGCTCGCCTGGATGATCTGCCCCTCGTAGCACTGACAACGGACGTCAGGGCGTCCGTCGGCCGATCGTCATCCGGGCGGTGAAGCGTTGCCTGGCCACAGACGGACGTGCACGGGTCATCGCGTACCCCGGCTGTCAGGAGTCCTCGTTGGGTCGGGGTTTGATGTATGTGATGGAACGGGAGCAAATCGAGTACGGCGAACGCGATCGCGTCGCTGACGGGTCAGAGCCCCCGGAGGCCGTTCCGGTGCTCGAGCAGTACTGGGCACATGCTTCTGCGCACGTCCGATTCGTTCTCGCTCTCCCTGCCACGCCCGCGACAACCGCCATCCGTTCCTTAGCGACTCGGTACCTGGAAGAGGTAGCGGCTCTTGTTCCCGAGACGCACCGGGTCACGCTCCCGGACTCCGATCTCCCGCCGATGGTGCAGCGAGCGATGGCCTTCATCGAGGCGAACTTGCACCGGCGATTGAGCGCAGCCGAGCTCGCGGAAGCCGCCGGGTCGTCCCTGCGGGCGCTGCAGGGTGCGTTCACGATCTCGGTCGGGACAAGCCCGATGCGGTACGTGGTCGACGCTCGAATTGCGGCGGCGCACACCCAACTACTCGCCGATCCGAGCGTGAGCATCGGCACGCTTGCACGGCAATGGGGCTTCACGAACGGTGGCCGATTCAGTGCCCGGTACCGTGAGATCTACGGCGAGAACCCCGCGCAAACACGACGACGGCTTGACGGCGCAGGCGTGACCACCCAAGCCAACAACTAGGCTGCCGCCGCTGCAGCGTGTCGTCACAAAGGCGATGTGAGCGCCAGCTGAAGCCGCAAGTCAGCGGCATGCTGGACCCATTAGTCGATCGGCCATTGAGATGGGCCGCGTCGGGTCGGCTCTCGTGGTCGTGAGTCTCATCACGGGGCGTTGGGACACTGAAGACGGGGCGGCCGGTCACCGCTTCTCTGAGGTAGACGGCCGCGGACTCTTAGAAGCCGCCGAAGGGGCGCGCCTGGTAGTGCTCCTCGAGCGCGGTGAGCTCGTAGGGGGTGAGGTCGATGTCGACCGCGGCGGCTGCGTCGTCGAGGTGGTGGGGCTCGTCGCGCCGATGATGGGTGCGCTGACGACCGGGTTGTTGAGCACCCACGCCATCGCGATCTGCGCCATCGACACGTTCCGCGCCTCAGCGATCTGCTGCACGCCGTCGATGACGGGGCGATCGCGTTCGGTGACGGCGAAGAGCTGTTCCCGACCGGGTCGTCGGAGGAGCGCTTGGTCTGCTCGCTGGCGGGGCGGGCGACGCGACACTTTGCGAGGGGCTGTAGGGGACGCTGCTGACGCCGTGGTCGGCGAGGAGACCGACCATCTCGCGTTCTTCCTCCCGGTACAGCAGGGAGTAATGGTCCGGCATGGAGTCCGTGATGGCTCGTGCTAACTGATGCTCACTGAACCACGGAACATCGGAGCGGCGCAGTGATGCGGCGAGTGTCGGACGTTCCGTTGCGGGCGGCTGCGCGTACCCGGACGGAGACCGATGCTCCTGCGACCGATTTCGCAAGATGTTGCTCGTCCCGCGTATAGGAGTCATGAACCGGTGGTCGGTTCTGAAGGAGGTGGATCATGCTGCAGGCAGGTGTGGTGGTCGTCGCGGTCCAGGACCATGGAGGAGTGAGCCGAGGATTCGTCCGCGCAGGGGAACGAGGGGTCGTGACGCAAGGAGGGTGGTGGCCCGTCCAGGTGCGTTGGCAGGGCCGGTCCCACAGCCAGGCCGCGTACGTCGACGAGATCGCCTGACCGCGCCACGGACGCGGAACGGGAGAGTCACTGCAACGTGGGCTCCGACGCCCCCACGGCTCGCTCCCAGACGCGACGGGTTCGGCGAGCCGTGGGGGAGTCCTCCTCGAGACCCTCGCGGAACGAGCGCACCCATGCTTCGGCGTCCGGACGAGGCACGCGGAACTCGTTGCCGACGTAGTACGCCGAGTCCGGCAGCGGGACGACGTTGACGATGTAGTACAGCGA
>Ga0308161_1003808_pt1 | contig 14281 bp, 18 predicted proteins | sample PhyFR2_FD_201034 | JGI IMG/M metagenome (GOLD analysis project Ga0308161, IMG submission 201034) | Phyllosphere microbial communities from UC Gill Tract Community Farm, Albany, California, United States - DLSLF.R2 | ecosystem: Host-associated > Plants > Phyllosphere > Unclassified | place: USA...
AAGTCATGGTCATGACCAGCGGAGGCCCGAACAATTCCACGCAGGTGCTCGGCACGTGGCTCTACGAGAACGGCTTCTCCCGCAATGACTTCGGTTATGCGGCGGCAATAGCCACGGTCATCTTCTTGCTGACCCTGGCGATCGGCCTGCTCCAAATGTGGTACACCAAGAAGAGGAGAGTCCAGTGGTAACCCGGACCCAGATCATCTCGACGATTTCCAAGACCTTCGTGTTCGCTTTCCTTCTCGGGCTTGCCGTCATCGTGGCTTACCCGCTGCTGTGGATGCTCATGAACGGCTTCAAGACCAATGCCGAGCTCTTCGCTGATCCATTCGCCCTGCCGCAGCAATTCACCTGGCAGAACTATGCCAACGCCTGGAACCGCGGGGTGAGCAATTACGTCACCACCAGCGTTCTGGTCACCGTGACGTCCACGATTTCCACCGTGCTGATCAGTGCCTGGGCCGCCTATGGACTGAGCCGCGTCAAGATCCCGTTCTCAAAATTCTGGATGGGATTCATTCTCGGGGGCCTGATGCTGGCACCGACCGTCGCCCTGGTGCCACTGGTCAAGCTCATGCAGTCGCTGGGCCTTTACAACACGTTCTGGGCATTGCTGATCCTCTACACCGCGTTCCGGATTCCCTTCACGACTTTCCTGATCCGCGCCTACATGATCGATTTGCCCTTTGAAATCGATGAGGCCGCGGAAATGGATGGGGCAAGCCGCTGGAGGACTTTCTGGCATATCATCCTGCCGATGTGCACCCCGATCCTGGTATCAACCGTGCTCCTTCACGTCCTTTTTGCATGGAATGAATACCTGTTCGCCATGGTGTTCACAAGTGGCAGCGGCATTGAACCGCTGCCGGTGGGGCTGACCAGCTTGTTGAGCAAGCACGGCACAGACTACCCGGTGGTGTTCGCCGGAATGGCCATTGCGGCGATACCGGTGCTCATCTTGTTCTTCGCCAGCCAACGCTACTTCATCAAGGGTCTTTCCGAAGGGGTTGGAAAATGACCCACGGCCAGCTTGCAATGCACCAGCTCACGGGGACGAATTTTGCCTACCAGCATCACAGTCTTGAACGCTGCCTGCGCGACATGGCGCAGTTCGGGCGCCGCCACTTCGAACTATGGGGCATCGCCCCGCACGCAGACATCGGCGCCATGGATCTGCAGGAGGCGAAATCCCTGGCGAAGTTATTGGATTCCTATGGAATGAGCGCGCTTTGCCTCACCCCGGAGCAGGTGACATATCCGGTGAATATCGCTTCCCCCGACCCCGACCTCAGGCAGCGGAGCATCGATCACTTCAAGCATGCCGTTCACCTTTGCTCGGTGCTCGGCGCCGATTTCCTTTTCTTGACTTCGGGACGAGGCGCCGAGGATGAGCCAAAAGAAGTTGCCTGGGAACGCTCACGGGATGCCCTGGCCGAGATCACCGCATATTCGCATCGCTACGGCCTGCGCTGCCTGCTGGAACCGCTTCAGCGGGTCGAGTCCAATCTTGTCATACGCAGCGCCCACGCGGCACGCATGCTCGAGGAAGTCGACTCCCCAAATCTCGGGGTTTGCCTCGACACCGTAGCCATGGCTGCCGCGGGTGAGACAGTGGAGACCTATCTGACCGCACTCCCGGATCTCATCTGGCACGTCCACCTGGTCGACGGGACGCCCACCGGACATCTGGCGTGGCCCGAGGGAAATCTCGATCTCGGGGCCATCCTTGCCTCGCTGGCGCAGGCAGGCTACACGGGAATGATGACCACCGAGCTTTTCGGCTCTGGCCGATACGCGCTGGCCCCCAAGATGGCCTTTCGCCGGAGTTTCGAGGCTATCGAAAGGGAAATGGCCGCACTCGCCACAAGCGCAAATAGTACGCCAGCCAAACGAGTGCCGGGATATCGCCAGGTCACTTAGCCCTCTATGGCATGGCCTGCTCGCCCGCACAAGCGCTGGATGCTGGCGCAGCAATCGAGGATCGCTTTACCAGTCTCGGATTCAGCCAGATTCCGCGGCCGCCTGCCGTGCCTGCAATGCGTTCGAAGAGCGCGCTCGCGGCTTGTTCCCCCAAGCTATAGGCAGGTTGGGAGATCGAGGTCACCGGTGGCTCCACCAGCTCCGCCCAGGGCTGATCGTCCAGCATCACTAGAGACAAATCTGCAGGGACCCGGATACCCCTGCGTTTGAGGCAAAGCAGCAGATCAAGCGCCACCAAGGAATCCGAGGCAACCAGCGCCGTTGGTGGTTCAGGCATTCGCAGCAGCCTGGCTATTGCTTCATCAGCCGCCTCGCGGTTGCTCACTCCGAAGCAGAAGAGCCGCGAGTCGACCTCAAGTCCCGCGGACTCATGGGCTTGCCGGATGCCATCTACGCGTTGCGTCACAGTGGATAGGTCGAGATCCTGTCCCATTTCGAATTCTGGGGTAGCGAGTTTCAGTGTGGAAATATAGGCAATACGTTGATGTCCTGCATCAATCATGGATGCGACGGCTTGCCGTGTCACTTCGGCAATGCGCATCTGCACCACGTCCAGGCCCGGGACTGAAATATCGCGGTCGAAGAGAACGACCGGACGCCCGGCGCGTTCGGCATCGAGGATGTGCGCGTGCGCTGAGCGGGATGTCGGGCAAATCAGCAGCCCGTCCACTCTTTTATCGAGCAGCATCTTCACTGCTTTTTCTTCATCGGCCAGGGATTCGCCGGTGTTGGCCAGCACCACGTCAAAACCGTGGCTGCGCGCCACGTCGCTGATGCCACGGATCGCTTGGCCGAAGTACGGGTTCTCCACGTCCCCCACCACCACGCCCAGCGACTGGGACTTGCCGGTATTGATGCTGCGTGCCAAGGCATTAGGCCGGTATCCCAGTTGCTGGGCTGCCTGCTGAACACGTTGCTTGGCATCGCTGCTGACCGATCCATAGCCGCCCATCGCGCGCGCGGCTTGGGCCTTGGAAACCCCTGCATGCCGTGCGACATCGGAAATCGTCACTTCACCGGTTCCCTGTCGTCGAGCCATTTAACTTTCCCTCAATCTCTTGACGCGTCTTCAATTTGAAGTGTAACTTACTTCATAACGAGCTTGAGACCGGTCTCACTTTCATATTGAGACCGGTCTCAAACATCAATAGTACTTTTTGGGCGGGACCCTCTCGCCCAGCATCGAACGGAGAGATCCACATGAAATTTCGGCTTGGATTCCGCGCCCTGGCGGCCACCACGGCACTCGCCCTGGGTGCGCTGTCACTGACCGCTTGCGGTTCCGACAGCAGCGAAGCGGCGCAGGATAATCCCTACAACCTCATTGATCCCGGCACCATCCGTGTCGCGAGCATCGGTGACAGCAAGCCCTATACCTTCACGAATGCCGAAGGCCAGTTCACCGGTTTTGACGTCGAGCTGTTCACCGACGTAGCGCATCGCATCGGCATCGATGAAGTGCTATTCACAGGCCAAGATTTTTCCGCCTTGCTCTCTGCAGTCGCCAACGGCCAATTCGACGTGGGTGTAGCCGCTATCGGCATCACCGAAGAACGACAGCAGACCGTCGCCTTCTCCGACGGCTATCTGGCCGGCTATCTAACTGTTCTGGCGTCCCCGAAGAAGAACATCACCTCAGCGCAAGATCTTGCCGGCAAGCGCCTGGGCGTCGTCCAGGGCAGCCTCCAGGAAGCGTACGCCGTCAAGAACTTCACTGATACGGACATCGTGCGATTCCCGGACAACAACACCGCGGTCTCCGGACTGAACGCCGGATCAATCGATGCGCATTTCTTGGATTACGAAGCAGCCAAGGACTACACAGATCAGTATGAGCTCGAAAACGCTCTCGACGTCCCTTCCTTCGACGCTCCGGCCGGCTTCGCTATCGCACCGGAAAACGAAGCGCTGCGTAAGGCCTTGAACAAGGCACTGGCAGAAGCCATGGAAGACGGCACCTGGAAAAAGCTCTACCAGAAGTGGTTCCCGGGATCTCCAATGCCCGAGCAGTACCTGCCAAAGGCCGAGCAGAACGGCGCCGAGTCCACCAGCAAGGACTCCTAATCACAACCTTCGACGGTGACCAGCGGCACGCCGCGCACCACAGAAGGGCAAGGAACATTTATGGAATTCTTCGATAGCATCTCCAAGACCTTTTTGGACTTCGGCTCCATGCTGGAGGTACTCCCTCAGCTGCTGAAGACCGGGCTAACCAATACCTTGATCATCTCGATCTCTGCAACCATCATTGGCATGGTTCTCGGCATGCTAGTCGCCGTCATGGGCATCGCCCAAACGCGCTGGCTTCGAGTCCCGGCACGCATCTACACCGATCTCTTCCGCGGCTTGCCGGCCATTCTGACCATTCTCCTCATTGGGCGCGGATTCACCGGTATCTCGCAGGACATTTTCGGCCCTTCCCCCTATCCACTGGGAATAATCGCGCTCAGCCTCATCGCCAGCGCCTACATCGGAGAAATCTTCCGATCCGGCATCCAGTCAGTAGAAAAGGGCCAGCTTGAAGCCTGCCGGGCACTAGGCATGTCCTATGGGCGGGCCATGCTGCTCGTGGTCATTCCGCAGGGCATCCGACGCGTGCTGCCAGCAATGGTGAACCAGTTCATTGCCATCGTGAAAGATTCTTCGCTTGTCTACTTCCTCGGGCTGCTCCCCCTGGAACGCGAACTCTTCCGAGTGGGCCAGGACGCCGCGGTGCTCACCGGCAATCTCTCGCCGCTGGTCGCCGCCGGCATCTTCTACCTGGTGATCACCGTCCCGCTGACCCACCTGGTGAACTACATCGATCAGAAATTCCGCACGGGACGGCGCAAGGCGACCCCGCCCACCAGCGGATTGAAAGAAGTTACTGAACTGGAAACCTCAGCACAAGGAGGACGGGCATGACCGCAACCAAGGAGTTTCACGGTTCTTCGCTGGAACTAACAAATCTGGCGATGGCCTACGGCGACATCGAGATCCTGCACAATATCAATCTCAAGGTCGCTCCTGGGACCACCACATGCATTATCGGTCCTTCCGGTTCTGGCAAATCCACCCTTTTGCGCGGCATCAACAGGCTGCACGAGCCCAAGCGTGGCGATGTCACCGTCAACGGTTCCTCGATCCTCGGGGACCGGCCGGATGATGTCCGCAAGCGCATCGGCATGGTCTTCCAGCATTTCAACCTCTTCCCAGATCACACCGCCCTGCAGAACGTTGCGCTGGCACCGTGGAAGATCAAGGGAATGAATCGCAAGAAGGCCGAAGAGCTGGCCCTCGCACGACTGGCCGAAGTCGGCCTTGCCGAACGCGCAGACCATCGTCCACGGGACCTCTCCGGCGGCCAGCAGCAACGCGTGGCCATCGCCCGTGCCCTGGCCATGGAACCGGAAATCATGCTCTTCGACGAGGCCACCAGCGCGCTGGATCCAGAACTGGTCAAGGGCGTGCTGAACCTGATGGCCAGCCTCTGCCAGCGCGGCATGACCATGGTGGTCGTCACCCACGAAATGGGCTTCGCCCGCAAAGTCGCGGACCAAGTGGTCTTCATGGACGAAGGAGAAGTCATTGAATCCGGGACTCCGGATGACCTGTTCAACCATCCGAAATCCGAACGGCTGCGCCGTTTCCTGAACGAGGTGCTCTAGATGCCAGCAACCATCCGTACCGCAATCATCGGCTTCGGTGTCTCTGGCAAGGTTTTCCATGCCCCGCTGCTGGCCGCCAACCCGGACTTCGAGATCTCGATGATCGCCACGTCCAACCCCGAACGCCAGCAGCAAGCCGCCAGAGCATACCCGCAGGCCGCCATTGTTCCCAGCTATCAGGAAGTGCTCGACTCAGCGGAGCACGTGGATCTTCTGGTGATTGGAACCCCTCCGCCAACCCATTACGAGATTGCCCGCGCCGCCCTGGAACACGGCCTGCACGTGGTCGTCGACAAGCCCTTCGTGGTACGCAGCGCCCAGGGTGAAGAATTGATTGCCCTGGCTGCCCAGCGCGGGCTCGCGCTCACCGTCTACCAGAATCGCCGGTGGGACGGCGACTTCCTTACCGTCAAGCAGCTGCTGGCCGAGAAGACCCTGGGCCGGATCCACAGCTTCGAGTCGCGTTTCGAATGGTTCAAGCCCCAGGGCATGCGCAGCTGGAAGGCCGAGCTGACCGCCCAGGACGGCGGGGGCATCCTCTACGACTTGGGTACCCACCTCATCGACCAGGCCCTTGAGCTCTTCGGACCCGTCAAGTCGATGCAAAGCTCCCTGCGCGCTTTGACCGATCAGGCTAGCGCCGAAGAAGACGCGCATCTAGTGCTCAACCACCACTCGGGCACGCAGTCCCGGCTAACCATGAGCAGCCTGAATGCCTCGCCGGGCCCTAGGTTCCATCTCGCCGGCAGCCTCGGCGCCTACACCAGCTACGGCCTTGACCCGCAGGAACCCCAACTGGCATCCGGGATGGGCGTGGAGCATGACGAGTACGGAAGAAAGCCGGAAGAAAACTGGGGTCAGCTGGCAGATAACCATGGCGCACGCCCAGTTCCTACACTGCCCGGGGACTACCCGCAGTTCTACCGGCTCCTGGGCGACTGCCTGCGCTCAAACGGCCCGGTTCCGGTCGACCCGCAGGACAGCTTAAGCGTCCTGCGCCTCATTGAATCCATCCACCACGATACGGCCAACGAGTAATCCCTGACCGTCCGGACCACAAAACCCCTCGACTCTGAAGAAAGCACAATCTCATGCCCTCATCTTCCCCTGCAAAGCACGTAGCTATTATCGGCGGCGGCATCCTCGGCGTCTCCACCGCCATGCACCTGGCACGCGCCGGCGCCGAAGTCACACTAGTCACCTCAGGTAGCCTGGCCGACGGTGCCAGCAGCCGCTCCATCGCCTGGCTCAATTCATCCGGCGCCCGTTCAGCGGAATACCATTATCTGCGCATGCTGGCCATGGACCGCTACCGCACCTGGAGCAACCGCCACCCCGAAAGCAAGGAATACCTCCGATTCAACGGCGCCCTCAAATGGGCCGCACCAGGCGAAAGCTTCCGCTCCACCTACGCCTTTGAACGCTCCGGCGGCTACGACGCCCGCTGGATTGAGCGCGGCCAGATCGCAGAGGTCGCCCCTGATGTGGATGCCACCGCCGTCGCTGAGGAAGGCGCGATCTACAATCCCGGCGAAGGCTGGGTGGACCTGCCCCACTTCGTGCCAGCGCTGACCGCCGAAGCCGTGTCCCACGGTGCGAAGATCATCGAGAACGCTGGCCGCGCAACGGTGGCCGTGCGCGATTCGCGCGCGGTAGGGGTTGTCCTGCCCGATGGGCGCACCATCGATGCCGACGAGGTGGTGATCGCCACCGGCGGCGAGGTCCCCGCCCAGCTGGCGGCCCTTGGCGTCACGGTGCCCGATGCCACGCCGGCAGCCTTCGTGCTCTTCACCGACCCGGTGGATCTGGATGTCCGCACTGTGCTCAACACACCGCGGGTCGCCGTGCGCCCCACTCCCGACGGACGCCTCGTGCTGGATGCCGATTGGTCGGAGCAGACGGTCGTGGCCGAAGCAGGCGGGACTTTCACGGTACCTGAGCACGCAGTCCAGGGCCTGCTGGATGAAGCCTCCAAGGTGCTGGCCGGGAATCCCGTGCTGACCGCCGATCGTGTGGGAGCCGGGCTCAAGCCGATCCCCCATGATGGCGAACCAGTGGTCGGGCCGGTTCCCTCTGTCCGCGGCCTGCATATGCTCTTCACCCATTCCGGTGCGACGCTGGGGCTGATCCTCGGCGAGCTGCTGGCAGAGGAAATCGTGACCGGCGAGAGCAGCCCTGTCTTGCGTGCTTTCCGCCTTGCGCGCTTCAATGAGCAGGCACCCGGAAAAGCCGCGGGAACCGGTGCCTGGGAGCCGGCCCGGCAGTGATCGAACCGCCGGGGCGGATCGCAGCCACGTGCTGGGATCCGCCCCGGTCGGCGGATCCCCTACCCCTGATCCGGAGCCTCGCGATGGTCAGGCAGGTTGGCAATCCGCTGGGCATCCATTCCAGCGCCTGCTTCCTGCTCCGGGTCCTCCAGCTCCGTCTCGTCAGCAGGCCGTTGCTCGTCGAGAGGTTCGGGGTTGAGCCCCAGCGGGTCCCGGTCCCGCTCTTCGAGCACCTGCTGCACTCCGCGCAAGGGATCCTCGGAATCAAGGACACCAGGCGCATCAGATGAACCGCCAGCTGGCTGGCTGTCGCGTCCGTCCAGCGGCTCATCGGCGTCCAGATCCTGGCGCACCTCGTCGAATTCAGGGTTTTCCAGTGACATTGCTTTTCCTTTCCTTTCCTCGATTCTCCTGTTGGCTAATGCGGTGACATGAACATCTGGCACAACTGGCTCGTGGACATCAGCTTCTGCCGGTGCTGAGCCTGCATGAACTGCAGCGTGGGCTCCTTGAGGTCCGGATCCGCGCACGCGGTGGCATCCACACCCAGCGCCACCGGCAGATTCGCCGCGAAAGCGTCGGCGGCCGTGGCCGCCAGGCATGTCTCCAGGCAGATCCCGGCCAGAACCAGCGAACTGACGCGATGCTGCAGCAGCAAGGTGAGCAGCTCGGTATTCCAGAAGGCGCTATCCCGGTGCTTGAGCACCTCGATGCTTCCAGACAGGTCCAGCTCCGCCAGGTTGGCGGCCTTCCCGGATCCTTCGAACAGGTACCCCTGATCGTCTTCGAGCATTTTCAGCGTCCAGGTGGATTTGTCCTCCTTGTGCATAGTGCGCACGTTGAAGACCGGAATCCTCGACGCTCGGGCCGCGGCAGCCAGCTCGTTGCAGTGCTCCACCAAGCGGGCGCGTGCCGAGGCCAGCTCCGGGGCCTGGAAGAACCCATCCTGCAGGTCGATCAGCAGCAGCGCCGGATGGGTGAAATCACTGGTGGCACCCATTTCAGCGGCGCTCCCCGGGGGGCCCGGGCGGTCGTGGCCCGCGCAGCGCCCGGCATCTGCAGCGGGCATGCGTTGCCTGATCATTCTGGCCTTCGCCTCGTCTCCTAGCTTTCGTCCTCGTCCGGCTGCTGGGCGTACTGGTCCCGGATCGAGTCGTCGAGTTCCGGATCTGCGCCGCTCGCCGCTTCCATCGGCGGCGGCTGCTGGCCCGGATCCTCGTCCCCGTCTCCCGGGGCCTGCGCGGTTTGGCCGGAATCCGAGGGAATATGCTCGTCATCGGGCTGGCCGGCCGGCCAGGTCTTCTCCACCAGATCCTTGTCCGGGTCCTTCAGCCTGTCGGCTGCCTGCCCGATGAGGTCCTTGGCCCTGTCCAGAATTCCCATGGCTCTTTCCTTTCCAAGTTGCTTGCCTTGCCCTCTACCGAATATCAGCGATCGCGCCATGGAGTACATGATTAATCAGTTGTTGCCAGCTTGGGGCGCGGCCTGCCTCAAAGGACGCTGGCAATCGTTGAACCATGCCCCTGGATGCTGGAGCGTGGCAGGTGTCCGATCAGGAACACAGGAAAGGAGCAAAGGCATGGTTACGGCAAGGGAACTGATGACTTCTCCGGCAGAATGCGTCAATGAGCGCGACACGGTCCAGGAGGCCGCCCGGATGATGAAGGAGCTGCAGGTGGGCATGCTGCCGATCTGCGGAACCGATGAACGCCTGGCCGGCACGATCACCGACCGGGACATCGTCGTCAATTGCGTCGCCGAGGGCATGGACACTTCAAGCACCAAGGTGTCCGAGTACGCCCAGGGCAAGCCTGTCACCATTGGTGCAAATGATCCGGTGGAAGAGGCGATCCGCACAATGCAGAAGCACCAGGTGCGCCGGCTTCCGGTCATCGATGGGCATTCCCTGGTGGGGATGCTCGCCCAGGCGGATATCGCCCGGTTCTATGACAAGAACAGCACCGGAGAATTGGTGGAGGGAATCTCCCGGGACTAGCGGACCGCAACAGCCATTCCCAACCAATGGCGCCACTGCCGCGAGCACAGCGGGGAGGACACTGCCCAGTGTCCTCCCCGCTGTGCTGCGTTGCACGGCCCGGTGCCGAATTCATGGCGCGCGCGGCGCCAGCGCCGGGTCACACTCCATTCACATCGGTCCCTCCCCGCTGGTGGTCCACGGCGCTGCGGCCGCGGATGAAGCGGTACACGCCATAAAGGAATACCAGCGCTCCCCAGCCGGCGACGATCCATAACGGACCTGAAGTGCTGTCTGGCGCCGCCAACACGGCGTAGATGGCGAATCCGGCGGCCAGCAGCCCGCCGAAAACCATCAGCCATAGTCCGGGCCGATGGCGATTGCCGCCTCTGATGTGTTCCTGCATGCCTGCTCCTTTCCTCTTGCTTCCGGCCTCATCCTGCATCGAAGCGTTCCTCATCCTCATCGTCCTGCTCTTCGGGGTCATCGTTGATGCCGCCCCGTCGGGCCACCCGGCCCTGTCCCGGGTGGTTGTCCCCGTCTCCCCGGCTACCATCTCCCCGGCCCGCCGGTTCCAGGTCTTCCGGATTCTCGCGATCAGCCATCGTTATCCCTTCCTCCCAGTTCTCGGACTAGGAATTGCGCAGCGCATCGATCAATTCGCCCTTGCGCATCTTCGAGCGTCCCTTGACGCCGATTTCCTTGGCCCGGCTTTGCAATTCCTCCACGCTCCAGCTCTCGTAATCGCCGGACTTTCCGCCACGCTCGCCGATCTTGGAACGCCCATCGCGGGCCGCGGCATTGGCGATCCGCGCCGATTTCTGCTTGGAGTTCCCCTCCTCGCGCAGCTCCTCGTAGAGTTCTTCGTCCTTGATCCTGCTCTTCGATGTGCCAGCCATGCTCCTTGCTCCCTTCCGATTGGCGGGCTGGAGTTCCACCGTAGGCAGGTACCACGGCGGCTGGCAGCAGCAGCCGTGATCTTTGCGCCAAATCCCAGACTTCCGTCGTAGCACAAAACCGGGCAACGGGTCGGAAACTGGGCTTCCGCCAACAGCCAGCTGGCCATTCGCGCTGAAACCGGGGCACCCGGTTCAATCGAATGCCTCCCCGGAGAAACAGTGGAATTCCCGGGCGCACGATATTTCGCAGAGTTCGGCGTCCTTCCGCAATCAGAGGAGGAATCAAATGAACGGGAATCCAACGCAACAGCCCGACCGTGCCGGCAAGGAAAAGATCAGCCCTCCCGAACAGCGCCAGCCGGAGCCCGGCCTGGATCAGGAGTTGAAGCCGAAGGCGGACCACGGCGAGCGCAGCTACCAAGGCCGCGATCGATTGGCCGGGAAGCGTGCGCTGATCACCGGCGGCGACTCCGGCATCGGCGCGGCGGTGGCCATCGCCTTTGCCCGCGAGGGGGCCAAGGTCGCCTTGGCCTATCTGCCCGCCGAACAGCCTGACGCCGACGCCATCGCCGGGGTCCTGGAAGATGCGGGAGTCGAAGTCCACCTGCTGCCCGGGGACCTGCGGGACCGCAATTACCGCGATTCATTGATCGACGAGGCGGTGACCGCGCTGGATGGCTTGGACATCCTGGTGAACAACGCCGGCAAGCAGATCAGCGTCGAGTCCCTGGAAGAGCTGAGCGACGAGCAGGTCGAAGCCACCTTCGATGTGAACATTTTCGCGATGTTCGCCTTGAGCCGCGCAGCCCTGCAGGTGCTTCCCGAAGGCGGCTCCATCATCAACACCACCTCCATCCAGGCCTTCGATCCCTCGGACCACCTGATGGATTACGCCGCCACCAAGGCCGCGATCAGCAATTTCACCAAGTCGCTGGCCTCTCAGGCGGCCAAGCGCGGGATCCGGGTCAATGCCGTGGCTCCCGGCCCGATCTGGACTCCCCTGCAGCCTTCTGATGGCCAGCCCATCGAGGCGCTGCCGGAGTTCGGCCACGACACCTGGCTGGGACGCGCAGGCCAGCCGGTGGAAGTGGCCCCGGCCTATGTGTTCCTGGCCAGCGATGAAGCTTCATACGTGGTCGGTTCCACGGTGCACGTGAACGGCGGCAAGAACCAGCCGTAGGGCCGTGAGCTGGTCCCCGGGTGATAGGCCCGGGGATCAATCCACGTCATCCTTGCTGATGGTGAATTCCATATTCCTCCGCTCGTATTCGCGCTGGCTGAAGGTGGCGCGCTGGACTTCCTTGACCTCGTCAAAGCTGGAGCCTATGGCTCCGCCCATGGTTCCCAGCGAGGATGCCAGCCATGCAAGGTTTACGTATTCGGCCAGCGTGACATCATGGCGCAGCTGGTAGGCGAGGTATTCCTGGTCAATGACAATCAGCGAGCCTGCCAGCAGGGCAAGGAACAAGAGCAGGTACATGACCGCCGCGGCAAACCCGACCGTCAGCACGGTGGCCGCGTTGTAGACGACCATGCGCTCGCGGCGGCGGTTGCCCTTGGGCTTCTCCCACAACCGGTTATGCAGCAGCAGCCAGAGCGTGAGGATCAGGATGCTTGAGACCGTGATCAGCGAAAGCCGCGCGGCAGGCAGGTAGTCGGCCATGGACCAGATGCTCGTGTAGAACACGCCGAAAGCACCGGTAGCCACCGCACCTGCCATCGCGGAGGAGAGCCGCGGCACCAGTTTCCAGGGCTGGTTGCTGCGCACCATTCCTGCGAGCAGCAGCAACCGCCCACGCAAACCCTCGATGCTCGAGATGCGGTTCTGCTCGTTCTGCGCGTCCTGCCGGCTGGCGTGCACTCTCATCGCCCGTCCCAGCGGGGTCGGAGGCGGAGCTGGCTGCTTGCCGGTAGCCAATTCCCTGACCAGTTCGGCCAGTTCCCGTGCCACGGTGCGCGGCCGGGCCAACCCGAGGCTGGGCATGGAAAGCACGGCCGAGGCATCCTCGACGGAAATCACCGAACGCACCGGCCGGTTCTGCACATAGTGCGGTGCATCCGTGAGGTAGATGATGAAGTCCCAGCCATGCTTCTCCCGCAGCCTGGGCACCTTGTCGCTCAGCGCGACCCGTCCGCTCTCCCCCAAGGGCAGGGAAAAGGGTGCCACCTGCACGTCCCACTGGTGATCCTGCTCCTGCAGCTTCTCCATGACCCCTTCCAGCCGGGCAGCGATCCGATTGGCCATCGCGTCGGCTATGCCAGGGTCGGCAATTAATCCCACCGTGCGCTTCTCGGGCTCTTGCACGCTCATCAGCACCTCACAGCTCTCAGGGCAGCAGCTTGGCCCGCTCCCACAGCACACACTAGGAAGTCGCGCCCGGGCCTGCAGTGCCGTTCAGCAACCTTGCAGGAATCAGCACCGGCAGTGCACGCTTGATCCCCGGAATTCCGGGGATCCCCGACTCACAGGCAATGCCCATCAAACTTGCCTTGTTGCCTGCTGCCCGGTGTGGAATGGTCGGTGTCATCGCCCATCTGATGAAGAAAGGACAGTCCATGGAATCCAACCAGCCAGACGAAGAGCGGCACCCGGGGATCGTTTCAACGCCCGATGAGCCCGCGGAGGAAAAACAGAATTCTGTCGGGGATCACGAAGACGCGTTCGAACAGCCAGCCGAGGAGCAGGACCCGGACCAGGTGGACACCGACCAGTTCAATACCGACTGATCCGCGCTTGTGTTCCGCCGGCAACGATACGACTAGGAGATAACCTCTTGAAAGCATTGACATGGCAAGGTAAGCGAAAGATCGGTTTCAGCGATGTCCCGGATCCGGTGATCCAGGACCCCGGGGACGTCATCATCAAGGTCACTTCCACTGCGATCTGCGGATCGGACCTGCATCTCTATGAGCTGCTCGGCCCCTACATGCATGCGGGCGACGTACTGGGCCACGAAACCATGGGCATCGTCCAAGAAGTTGGCAGCGGCATTACCAAGCTGTCGGTAGGAGACCGGGTGGTCATCCCATTCAACATCTCCTGCGGCCACTGCTGGATGTGCCAGCACGACCTGCAGTCTCAGTGCGAGACCACCCAGGTGCGCAAGCACGGCAAGGGCGCCCAATTCTTCGGGTACTCCGAACTCTACGGACAGGTGCCCGGCGGCCAAGCCGAATACCTGCGCGTGCCCCATGCCGATTACGGTGCCGTGAAAGTTGGCCACGAGCTGCCCGACCACCGCTACCTTTTCCTCTCCGATATCCTGCCCACTGCGTGGCAGGGCGTGCACTACGCCAATGTCCCCGAAGGCGGAACCCTCGCGGTCTACGGGCTCGGGCCGGTGGGCCAGCTCGCCGCGCGCATCGGCCGCCACCTGGGCTATGAGGTGCTGGGTATCGACCCGGTAGCCGAACGCCGCGCCATGGCCGAGCGCCACGGGATCCAGACCCTGGACTTCACCAAGGACACCGTGGGCGAACTGCGCGGGCGCACCGGGCGCGGCCCCGACG
>Ga0308161_1003810_pt1 | contig 14280 bp, 11 predicted proteins | sample PhyFR2_FD_201034 | JGI IMG/M metagenome (GOLD analysis project Ga0308161, IMG submission 201034) | Phyllosphere microbial communities from UC Gill Tract Community Farm, Albany, California, United States - DLSLF.R2 | ecosystem: Host-associated > Plants > Phyllosphere > Unclassified | place: USA...
GCCCTACAAGAAGATTACAACAGTTACTTTATGGTGGTTGATCTACATGCGATTACAGTAGCGCAAGAACCAGCTGCACTACGTGAAGCTTCAGAATCTGTAGCCGCATTATATTTAGCCGCAGGACTTGATCCGGCAAAAGCTAATATTTTCTTACAATCTCATGTTCCTCAACATGCTGAATTGGGATGGATTATGACTACGCTTGTAGCGATGGGCGAATTAGAGCGAATGACTCAATTCAAAGATAAATCCGAAGGTAAAGATTCAGTGGGCGCAGGATTATTTGTATATCCAGCACTGATGGCGGCTGATATTTTGCTATATAACGCAGATTTAGTTCCTGTGGGTGACGATCAGAAGCAACATTTGGAATTAACACGTGATTTAGCAGGACGATTTAATCACCGATTTGGTGAATATTTTACAGTGCCAGAACCGTTTATTCCTAAAGTGGGTGCACGGATCATGTCACTGGATGATGGTACGAAAAAAATGAGTAAAAGTAATCCAAATGCAGGTAGCTTTATTGCTTTGCTTGATCCACCGGATGTGATTCGCAAAAAGCTCAGTCGGGCTACAACTGATTCGGGTCGTGAAGTGATGTATGATCCACAGAATAAACCGGAGATCAGCAATCTAATGAGTATTTATTCTCAATTCTCGGGACTTAGTCTGGATGAAATAACAGCTAAATATGAAGGACAAATGTATGGCGGATTCAAAAAAGAATTAGCAGAGGTCGTGGTTGCAGGTCTAGAACCGTTGCAACAACGTTATCATGATATTCGTGAGTCGGGAGAAGTTCATCAAGTTCTCCGCCAGGGTGCAGAAAATGCACAAGCCGCAGCGGAGAAAACATTGATAGCTGTAAAAGAACGCATGGGCTTTTTACCAGCTCAGCGTTAATATACAGGCACATCTGAGGATGCTTTATAGATCAGCTAAATAGTAGGTGTTCCTGATTGACGTTGACGTTTGGCTTTGGTAACAAATCCCCAGCCGATATTACCGATAGCGACAACACCAAGCAATATCGCTAACCATGCTGAATAAGAGATAGCGATTGCACAAAACATTAACAAAACAATAGAAGAGACGGCAAACCACAGCGAAAGACCTTTACTCATGATGGATAGCCTCCTGAATGATATGGTCCGATCAAGCGGACATATGCTTAAATAATTACTACTTTCTATTGTGCCTGAGCATACTATAAGGGTCAAGTCTCATTCTGAAATGAAATACAATATATTACCAATAGTCAGATAAAGTCATACTTGTAAAAGCCTGTGTTTCGATAGAAATGTCGAACAACAGGCTTTTTTAATTTCTAATTGATTATTATTCTCAATTGTGTTGAAATAAGAAAGTGTTATGGAGGATAAACCCATGATTTATGCCGTATAGGAGGTTTGTGCAGATACGATTATGAATAACATGAAAAGCGTACGTGTCAGTTTCTCGTTTCTACTCGCACTGATTGTGTTGGTGCTATCGATATTTATCGCTGTCTCTTATGGAGCTAAAGAATTAACGATGGGAACAGTCTGGGATGCTGTATTTCATTATGATACAACCGTTACTGCTCACCAAATTGTGTATGATATCCGATTGCCACGTGTATTGGGCGCTGTGTTTGCAGGGATAGCTTTTGCTGTTGCTGGTGCTTTGATGCAAGGGGTCACACGTAATCCGATGGCAGATACGGGGATACTGGGAGTAAATGCTGGTGCAGCGTTTGTAGTGGCATTATGTTTTTCTTTTTTACCTCAATTATCGTATTCATATCTGATGTTATTTTCGTTTGTAGGAGCAGCAATAACTACCCTACTGATTGTAGTGTTGGCTTCATTTACACCAGGGGGACTGAACTCATTAAAGCTTACGGTTGCAGGTGCAGTGATAGCGGCGATGCTGCATTCATTAAGTACAGGGATTGCGCTTTATTTTGGATTGAGTCAAGATCTGGCTTTCTGGTATGCAGGGGGTGTGTCTGGTGTAACATGGGAACATCTTCATCTATTGATTCCGATTGTATTGATTATGATGATCTGGAGTATCACAATGGGACGTTCGATTAGCTTTCTAGCACTTGGGGATGAGACCGCTACGAATCTAGGGATACGTACGACATCTGTAAAAGTCATGGCGATGATCGCAGCTGTTATATTAGCGGGTTCTTCTGTAGCTGTTGCAGGGTCGATTAGTTTTGTAGGATTAGTGGTTCCTCATATAGCACGGCGCTGGATAGGGGTAGATTACCGATTGGTGATTCCGTTATCTGCTTTGTTAGGAGCGATTTTGCTGGTATGGGCAGATTTTGCTTCACGAATGGTAAGTCCTCCGCAAGAATTTGCGATTGGTGCTATGGTGGCTTTGGTTGGTGTGCCGTTCTTTCTTTATTTAGCGCGTAAAGAAGGAAGGGGATTATAAGGATGGATATTCAGCAGTTAAATGTTCGCAAACAACGTCGTGCGATCTGGATCACAGGCTTGATGGTGGCCATAGCGATCGTAATCGTCTTAATTAGTCTCAATACAGGCTCTATTAGACTATCCCCGTTACGTGTGATGTGGACATGGCTAGGACAAGGATCAACCGTCGAAAATTTGATTATGTTTCAGTATCGTCTGCCACGTATTCTGATTACGATTTTAGCAGGTATTGGTCTTGGTGTTGCTGGAGCTGTTCTTCAAGGAGTCTCTCGTAATTCTCTGGCTGATCCCGGGATATTAGGTATTAATGCAGGAGCAGGATTTGGATTGATCATTTTTGTGTCTTTTTTTCGTACGATGGAAGGGCCAATAGCTTTATTGATTCCTCTGTTCACATTTGGAGGAGGTGTATTGATTGCGCTAGTGATCTTTATGTTATCGTATGACAGACAGCGAGGATTACTTCCGATTCGCTTAATTTTAGTAGGAATAGCTGTTGCCGCTGGCGTAAGTGCGATTACATTATTATTGTCTTTGAAATTAGATCCAGATACATATGCTTTTGCAGCGACATGGTTAGCTGGAAGTGTATGGGGCAGAGAATGGGTGAATGTGTGGGCGTTACTTCCATGGATCGTCTTATTTGTCCCATGGGTGTATCTACGATCCAGAACATTAGATATGTTCGTTTTGGGTGATGAGATTGCAGCCAGTCTAGGGAACTCTACCACCAGAAGCCGAATAGTCCTTCTATTATTGGCTGTTGGGTTGGCTAGTTCCAGTGTTGCTATGGTAGGTTCGATTGGATTTATCGGATTAATTGCTCCGCATATTGCAAGACAGTTAGTAGGTGCTCGTCATCAACACTTTGTTCCGGTAGCGGCAATGATCGGGATGATCATGTTGCTTAGTGCCGATACGATAGGGCGCTCGATTTTCCAACCGAACTTTGTACCCGCAGGTGTGGTGGTAGCATTGATTGGTGGACCTTATTTTATTTATATTTTATTCAAAAAAACAGTCTGAATGATATAACGGAGGCAATACAGTATGAAAACAAAAAATAGTTTAGTTATGATGAGCTTAGCATTTATGATCATTTTCTTAGTAGCCTGTGGACAACCTGCGGCTTCAACAACGTCTACATTATCCACATCATCTTCCTCAGGTATGGTCAAAGAAGAAAATGGTGTGATTATACATGATGCCAAAGCCAAAGTCGCTTCGATGTCGATTCATATTACCAATAACTTGCTGGCTTTAGGGATTCAACCTGTAGGTTCAGTAATCGGTGGAGATGTGAAAGACTTTTTACCGCATGTTGCTGATCAATTAAAAGGAACGCAAAAGTTAGGTGTAGTGACTGATCCGGATATGGAAGCACTGCTTGCGCTTCAACCGGATGTAATCTATATCGATAAAGAATATTCAAGTAAAGACCTTGCCAAATTTGAACAAATAGCACCTACTATTGTGATCGATATGGATCAAGGAACATGGCAAGATCAATTGAAAGAAATAGCTACTCATGTAGGGCTTGAGAAAAAAGCAGATACGTTTATTGCAGACTACGATACAAAAGCAGCACAAGTCAGCACATTGATTCATAGCCGATTAGGAGCAGATGCGAAAGTGATGGCGATTCGAATGACTCCTAAAGAATTGCGTGTGATGAGTATAGCACGTCCACTCGGACCGATTATGTTCGAAGATCTAAAGCTTCAGATGGCAGATGGGATCGATAAAATCTCCAAAGACGAGCCGTATCAAGTCATTTCCAAAGAAGTATTACCTGATTTCAATGCAGATGCGATCTTCGTTATTATTAGTAAAGGTAATGATGCTCAGACGAACTTTGATGAATTGGAAAAAAATCCATTGTGGCTTAATCTTAAAGCTGTGAAAAATAAACATGTCTATGTATTGGATGGACAAAAGTGGCTCGATTATTCTTCTCTGGGTCAGCAAATGGCGCTTGAAGATGCCACTCAACTATTTAGTAAATAATGAGCAGATATAGTTTATAAAAAAATATAAAAGAAACCCCTGATCGGTATAGAGTACACAGCATTTTCGGCTGATGTCGCTATACACCTGATCAAGGGTTCTTTTTGTTAAAGTGATATAAGTTTGGATTTCATTAACTGATATGCAGACCTAGACGATCATTCATTTTGTCAGGGCTTAACCAGCCTACATAAGAATCGATGGCATTGTAATGATGATCCATCACAACTACACCGACAAACGGATATTGACGACGGTGACGATAACGAACATCTGCCCAACGTACAATATAACCGGTGGCTGTCTCTTCTACTTCAGAAACGGTATACGATGAAAAATAAAGCAATGCCTTAATATCACGATGTTTGCGAGAAGCTTCAATAGCTGGGTGATCCATTGACTCAATATAGTCTGCCCAGATCAAACGGTCGGGACTGTACCATCCCATTCGATAACTGCCATCTTTTTTGGCATGAACCACATGCCAGCGACGTAAAGAAATCGTCGGAATCAATATATAATGTCCATCCGGTTCAGGAGAACGTCCATTTTCGATATCTAATTCTTCTACTTTTTTCGTTAAAATAAAATGAGTAGCTGTACGCCATACATAATAGAGTGCAATCACTACATAAAGGGTAATAAACAATGGAGCAGGTGCAACTAAACCTGTGATCCATAATAACAGAGCAAGGATATGCGTACTGAAGATAAACGGATCAAAAATATTAATAATATTCCACGATATCCACTTATCACTAAACGGTCTGACCGCTTGTGTACCATACGTATTAAATAGATCGGTAAACACATGAACCATCACCGCAATAGCCGTCCAGAGCAGAATGTGCCCCATACCTGCGGGATGAATCAGCAAGGATGTACCTACACCAATCAATAATATCCATAACGCCATAAAAGGAAGGGAGTGTGACATTCCCCGATGATTACGAATATAAGTAGCATTGTCTTTAAATCTCAAAACCGTATCAAAATCGGGTGCTTGTGAACCTACAATCGTCGCCACCATAACCGCGATAGCTAATCTTGGATCAGAAGCGACAACGGGATCAACATAAGCAAGCCCGGCAAGCCCGAATCCCATAGCAAAATGGGTAGCAGTATCCATTACAAATTCTCTCCTTTAGCGCTTGGCAATTAAAGCGCGACATCTTCTAGTGCAGTCAAACGTGATTTTTGCAAAGCAAAATATCTTACGATAAGCGCTTGGCAATTAAAGCGCGACATCTTCTAGTGCGGTAAAAAAGATCCATCTTTTATTGATATCGGCAACATTATCGAATGGATTATAGCTATTTTACATGATATACGTAATAATTGCCTGTTCAGATTATGATAAACCAATTGCAAAAAGATGAATCTTAGTTAGCTCATTTGATAACAAAATGCGCTTGCCAAAGTAAGCGCTGGGGAGGAACTTATCAACGTGGACAATCCATTCAGTCAACCTACTCCTTCAGAGGCTACAACGGTCTCTACAGAACCTGCTCTTCCAGATCAACCAGTGACTTGGAAAGACTTTGTGACGTTAGCGAAGCCCGGTATTTTAAGATCTAATCTGATCGCTACATTTGGTGGGTTTTGGTTAGCATCAGGCTGGGATGTCAATTATATTCATTTAATATGGACATTGCTAGGAACCATTTTAGTCATGGCATCTTCCTGTGTATTTAACAATTACTTTGATCGTGATCTCGATACCAAAATGACACGTACCCAAAATCGTGTACTAGCAACACGCCGCGTCTCGCCTCATATCGTGCTTTGGTATGCGATCATATTAGGCGTACTTGGAATGGCTGTACTGACATTATTTGCAGGATTACTGGCAGTAGCATTCGGTATACTTGGAATGTTTGTCTATGTGGTGATCTATACGTTGTGGTTAAAACGTTCATCGACATGGAGCACCTCACTTGGGGGTATATCAGGAGCAATGCCACCGGTTATTGGTTATGTAGCCGTTACACATCAAGTGGATCTAGGAGCATGGTTATTATTTGCAATGTTATTTTTATGGCAACCTCCTCATTTTTGGGCGCTCGGGATTCGCCGTGTAGAGGAATATCGTGCCGCAGGGTTTCCACTTTTACCTGTTGTCAAAGGCATTAAACGCACAAAGTATCAAATGCTTCCTTATATTGCACTGTTGATTCCTATTCCTATCTTGATGTATGTCTACAATTATACAGGTATTATTTTTATGATCGTCTCGCTTGTTTTATCAGTACTATGGTTCGGGATGGCAGTCGCAGGATTTAGAAAACAAGATAATGATAAATGGGCGAAAATGGCTTTTATTTTTTCCATTAATTATTTGACGATTAGCTTTATTATGATGATTATAGATACCGTTCATCACTCCTAAGCGTGTATTAAAATCATAAAAAAGAACACCACAAGAGGAATGTCTCTATGCGGTGTTCTTTTAATATAAGATGGGATAAATAATGTATTCTTCTAAGACTGCTTTTTCTAATTGAGCCACTAGATATTCATCCGGTGTGCCTTCAACCCCTGCATAACCTCGCCGGGTATACATATGAACAGCATCCGGGAAAGTATCACGTAATACACCACGAATTTTTTTGCCTGCGGGATCATTGTCCATAAATAAGTAAACTTCATCATGCCCGATTTGTTTGCGAAGTTTTTCTAACTTTAAGGCGTTAAGTGTTCCGAATGTGCATTCGATCTTTACTTCTTCTTTTAACAATCGGCGTAATCGACTACGATCATTTTTACCTTCAACAATAATATACATCGCCTCATTCTCCTTCCATTTATTATAATATATTCGAAGTGGATGTTATAAAAGTGATGATATCGGGCATTTGCTGACATATCGTCTATACATCTTGTATAATGAACAAAGGTTATCAGGTAGGGTATGTATTATTACACAAATGGATTCATCATGAAAAATGAAAGTTGGAGGTTATATGTATGGATTGGCAAGTATGGGGCGAGTTTTTTAAACAAAATTGGCTAATCATTTTGGTTGCCTTAATTATACTCTTTCTCGTTATCAATCTGGTCAAAACGGTGATCAAATGGTTGATTGTTATTATTATTGCTGTAGCTTTATTTATATACAGCGGGATTTCAATGGATCAAATTAAAGATACGGTATCTGGAGTAACGGAACAGACGATTTCAGCATTACAACAAGAAGCAACAGAAGTGATGAAAAAAGAAGCCGCTGATGCGAAGTTTGAAAAAAATCAAGATGGTAGCTATACGATTCGTACCACTAATCTTCAAGTGCTAGGAACGCCTGGCAAAAATACAGTGGGTGTTACTTTCCGTGGTGTGTCTTTAGGGGAATGGGATGTGAAGGGAACGATGAAATCTTTTATTGATGAAGCTAAATCGAACGCTGGCACATCAGGTAACCCTTCTTAAACCGTGTGATCAAAATGTAGGGGGACCTGTATGACATTCAATGAGCTGTCCACGTTTTTCGATAGCAGTCCAGTATCGGTTTTGATTTATGTGATTGTTTTATTTTCGATTATTCAGGGAATACGTCATGGAGCTGTACGTTCAGCAGGAAGATTATTTTCGTGGGCGGGTCGTACGTTATTAACAGTACTTGCACTTGTACTAGCCGCTCCGTTTGCTTTGTGGGCGTCGCCTCATGTTCAAGCATGGGCGCAAAGTGTATCTTCGGTTACACCAGAAGGTGAATTGAAATGGTGGACTGAAATGTATTATTCAGCCATTTATTTAATTTCTGAATTTTCATTATTGCGTTTTATTGTGCTATTTGTACTGAGTTATGTAGTAGCTAGTATTGCTTTTTCATTGCTAACCGTATTGCTTTTACCTGAAAAATGGCACAGAGGAACAATCGTGGTGAATGAGAAGCGTTCTTCATGGATCAATCGTCTAGCAGGTGGAGGAATTGGGCTTTTGAATGGAGCGATTCGATCTGTAATAGTGATTTTAATTTTATTTATCGTGGTCAGCCTGTATCCAAGTACAACGGTCACTGCTTATGTAGAAGGTTCTTCCCTTTATCAAAAAAGTGTGTCTACTGTGATTAAGCCGTTAACCGGTTCGTTTGTAGCGGATACTTTACCTGTATTCACCAGTGCAGTGGAAAAAGAGCTGACCGGTATTTTTCAACGTAAATATGATGTAGTCGATCGCAGTATCCCGTCTGATATCGAAGATGCGGCGGCAGCGATTGTAGCCAAAGGAACCAGTACAGAAAGTAAAGCTCGTCTGCTCTACGAATGGGTAGGATCTCGAGTAACTTATGACTATAGTAAAGTCGAAAATTATGAACAGCGTGGAATCTGGCATGAGCAGAATCCTGAAGAAACCTTTGCGACTCGTAAAGGGGTATGTATTGATTATGCCCGCTTATATGCTGTGATGGCTCGTTCTCAAGGTATAGATGTAAGAGTCGTCACAGGGCTTGGTTATAATGGACAAGGTGGTTATGGTCCGCATGCTTGGAATCAAGTGTATTTGCCAGATTCAGAGCAATGGGTTCCACTTGATCCAACATGGGCTTCGGCGGGTGATTGGTTTAATCCTCCCAAATTTGCAGAAACACATATCGAGCAAAGCGTGTTGTAAAAGAGCGAAAATATTCAACAGCAGGTTGTCTATGGTATGATAAAAAAAGTTCAAAAGTCGTCTCGTTTTATAGTTGATGTACAGAATGACAGGCCTCATGTAGTGCCGTAAGAGAAAGGGAAATGTTACAACATGAATAAATCGGGTATGGACGATCCGTCAAAGCGCGAGATTAAAAATCAGCGTCAGTTTTCGATTCGACTGAATGTATTTTTTTTCGCGACCTTTGTCATTTTTAGTGTGTTAATTGTTCGTCTGGCGGTCTTGCAGTTTGTTGAAGGTCCAACGTTGAAAGAAAAAGAAGCAAGTATTTCTAGTAAAAGTACCCCGATTCCACCGATCCGTGGCAATATTATGGATGCTTCCGGTGAAAAAATTGCTTATTCTACGTCGTCTCAGTCACTTTATTTTACATTGGAAAAAAATTATTCTTTAGCTAAAAATAAAGATGAATTGTACGGCATCGTAAGCAAACTCAAAAAAGTATTCAATCAATATGGAAGTAAAGATGAAACAATGACAGCGGATCAGATTATTGAAGCGATGGATATTACGTATCGCAAAAATTTTGGCTACACTCCGCGCCGTGTCAAAAAAGATTTAACCAATGAAGAAATTGCTTATTTCCTTGAACATAAAGATCAATTTCCAGGGATTGAGATTGTAGAGGAAAGTGTTCGACATTATGATACGGATCGTGTCGCTGTGCAGACTGTCGGCTACTTGTCTTCTTTTGCCGGTGTACGTAATACGATGGATCATTATAAAAACAAAGCAAGATTAGAAGATGCTCAAGAAAAATATCTAGATACAGAGTTTGTCGGTGTCGATGGTATTGAGTATGCGTATCAAGATGATCTACGCGGTAAAAATGGTCTTAAAACAACCCCTGTTAATGCAATGAATATTGCAAGCGGGCGTACTGAATTGACTGCTCCTGAAAAAGGGAACAACGTCTGGATGACGATTGATAAAAATGTACAAAAAACAACGCAACAAGCGATTACCGATCAATTGTCGTTTCTTCATTCCTACCGTAGTGGTTCATCCTATGCGCCTAATGCACAAACAGGATATGCAGTAGCGATGGAAGTCGATACAGGAAATATTGTCGCTATGGCAAGTATGCCTGATTATGATTCTAATGTATGGGAAAGTATGACAGACGATAAATATAAAGACATTCAGCATTATTATGCGAACGGAGCGATTCGTGAAGTGTATCGTGAAGGACATGCTTCTTCAATGGTGTTGATGGGTTCTGTTATTAAGCCTTTGAGTGTTCTAGTAGGACTTAAAGAAGGATTGTTTACACCTTATAGTGGTTATCAAGATATTGGATTTGCACAGTTTGGTAAAGCAGGATACGAGACCAAAGTACGTAATTCCAGTAATCATGTATATGGCTATTTAACTCCTTCTACAGCGATCGAACATTCATCAAATGCTTTTATGGTCGATATGGTCGGTAAAAAGTTATACACCAAATACGGTGGCGAATCGATCAATGTCTGGGATAAATATATGAAAGAATTCGGTCTGGGTGTTTCTACGAAAAGTGGGCTTCCTTACGAGAGTGATGGTTCAGGGGAGTATATGAATCTTAAAGCCGCAGGTAGTGCGCAAGCAGCGATGGCATATGCTTCTTTTGGACAACAGGGGAAATATACCACATTGCAATTAGCGCAGTATGTAGCGACGCTAGCTAATAAAGGTACACGTCTCAAACCTCAATTGGTAAGCAAAATTACAGATTCAGAAGGTAATATTGTACAGAAAACCAAAGCACAAGTAGTTAATCAAATTGATTTCCCTGATTCTTACTGGTCTGCGATCAAGTCAGGAATGAAGAGTAAAGTATCTGGATTTGATGGATTCCCGTACGACTATGCTCGTAAAACAGGTACATCTCAGCAATCAGTATATGGTCATCTTGTGGATAATGGTGTATTTATCGCTTATGCTCCACGAGATAATCCGAAATTGGCTGTTGCCGTAGTGATTCCAGAAGGTGGATTCGGTGCGCAAAGTGCGGCTCCAGTAGCTCGTAAAATCTTTGATGCTTATGATCAAGAATATGGCTTAGATGGTATTCCGAAAAAAGTATCTGAAGCAAAAACAACAGATCAAACCGCAGCTACAAGTAATAATTAATTGTAAAAGTAGATGTGTATGTTCCAAATATGTGTCAGCAGGTTCCTTTCGATAAGGAACCTGCTTTTTTGTTATCTTTTTGTAGTCTACATAGCGCTTACATATGTTAAAATGAAGAAAGAACAACATTATATGGAACAAACTACATAGGAGGTTCAACAACCCGAATGAAAAAGTGGAATGAACAATCATCAGAGGACCTCGAAGTCAGTCATCGTAAGCAATTTTCGGTGCGTTTGAATATATTCTTTTTTTCTGTATTTGTTATTTTTAGCGTGCTTATTGTACGTTTGGCTATTTTACAATTTGTAGAAGGTCCAACGTTGAAAGAAAAAGAAGCCTATGTTGCCAACGATATCACTCCGATTGTACCGACCCGTGGGAATATTTATGATGCTACAGGAACCAAAGTTGCGTACTCCCTTTCGATGCAATCGTTATATTTTACATTGAGTAAAGATTATCGCTTAGATAAAAACAAACCAGAATTATACCAAATTATTGGTGATCTCAAGCGTGTATTTAATAAATATGGTGATTCTGATCGTAAAATGACAGCCGCAGAAATTGAAAAAGAAATGGATATTAAATATATTAAAAACTATGGCTTTACACCGCGTCGAATCAAAAAAGATTTGAGTAACAGCGAGATTGCTTATTTTCTTGAACATAAAGATCAATTCCAAGGGATTGAAGTTAGAGAAGAAAGTGTGCGTGAGTACAGTAAAGATCAGTTAGCTGTACAGACGGTAGGTTATTTGAAAGCCTTTTATGGTGTGAAAACTTCAATGAATAAATATATAAATCGTGCTCGACTATCAGATGAGGAATCTCGTTATATTGATACCGAACTAGTCGGTGTCGATGGTCTTGAATATACGTATCAAGACGAACTTCGTGGAAAAAATGGTGTGAAGAAAACACCAATCAATGCGTTAAATCGTGTGAATGGACGTGCTACTTTAACACCACCAGTTAAAGGGAACAATCTCTGGATGACGATTGATAAAAATCTACAGTTGGTTGCTCAACAAGCAATCACTGATCAGCTTTCATACTTGCATTCTTATAGTAGTGGTAATGCTTATGCACCTAATGCTCAAACGGGTTATGCAGTAGCGATGGAAGTCGAAACAGGCAATGTAGTGGCTATCGCAAGTATGCCAGATTACGATTCCAATATCTGGGGAAATGCACCTAGTCAAGACCAAATCAACGAGATCCTATCTCGCTCTGCTAATGGTACGATTCGAGAAGTATACCGGGGTAAAGGAGCTTCATCTATGGTCTTGATGGGTTCTGTTATTAAGCCTTTAAGTGTATTGATCGGAATGGAAGAAGGACTATTTACGCCGTATGCAGGATACTCTGACCGCGGATATGCTGAATTTGGTAAAGCAGGTCATGAGACTCGTGTACGTAATGCATTAGGTGAAGTTCTAGGCTATTTAACACCGACTGAAGGGATTCGAAAATCCTCCAATGCTTTTATGGTCGATATGGTCGGCAAGCGTTTGTATAACAAATATGGTGCCGAATCCGTCAACGTCTGGGACAAATACATGAAAGAATTTGGTCTAGGTGTAACTACAGGAAGCGGACTTCCTTACGAGAATGAAGGTCGGGGAGAGTATCTAAATCTTGAAGCCGCAGGTAGTGCGCAGGCAGCGATGGCTTATGCTTCTTTTGGACAGCAAGGTCGTTATACTACACTTCAATTAGCACAGTATGCAACAACACTCGCCAATCGTGGTAAACGTCTCAAACCTCAATTTGTGAGTAAAATTACAGATGCTCAAGGAAATCTAGTGAAAAAGATCGAGCCTGAAATATTAAATACTGTAAATTTTCCAGACGAATATTGGAATACTGTTATTCAAGGGATGAGAAGTAAAGTACCTGTATTTGAAAATTATCGTTATGATGTAGCACGTAAAACAGGTACATCCCAGCAATCTATCTATGGTAAATTAGTCGATAACGGTGTATTTATTTCTTTTGCTCCTCGTAATAATCCGAAGTTAGCTATTGCTGTAATGATTCCTGAAGGTGGCTTTGGTTCTCGAAGTGCAGCTCCAGTCGCCAAAAAAATATTTGATGCGTATGATCAATACTATGGTTTGGATGGAGTCCCTAAAGGTAAAGCTGTAACTGAAGAAACAACAACAGAATAAACACAATTGATAAAAGGTGGATATCTATGAATTTGAACAAAAGTCCTGCTCATGAAAATGAGCAGGAAAAACACCGTAAACAGTTCGCTATTCGACTCAATATTTTTTTCTTTATAACGTTTGCTGTATTTTCAGTGATTGTTGTTAGATTAGCTATTATTCAATTTGTTGAAGGGCCAGAATTACGTAAAGTAGCAGAAGGCGATATTGTTAAAGAAGTCCCTCTTTTACCGACACGAGGAACGATTTACGATTCAAGTATGCATCCGATTGCTTATTCAGAACCTACGCAGTCTTTATATTTGACCCTAGATAAAGATTATAATCGAGCAGATCGTATTCAAGAAGCGAAGCAGTTAGCAAGAAAGTTACAGAAGATATTTGATCAATATGGCGATCCAAATACTAAGAAGTTAACAACAGTCGATATTTTTAAAGCGATGGATACTACATATGCTAAAGGAAATGGCTACACACCTCGACGTATCAAAACAGGATTATCTGATAAAGAAATTGCCTATTTTTTAGAGCGTAGAGATGAATTTGAAGGTATAGAAATCGTAGAAGAAAATATACGACATTATGATACAGATACGGTTGCTGTTCAGACAGTAGGATATTTGCGTCCTTTCGTATCTTCTATGAGTCGAAATAAATATAAAAATATTCAACGCAATTCAAGTGAAGATCCAGCTATGAAATATTCGGCTATCGAAAATGTAGGCTTTGATGGATTAGAACTGTTATATCAAGATGAATTAAGAGGGAAAAGCGGTTATCGTAGAGTGCCGATCAATCCCAAAAATATGGCTTCTGGACCGACAGAACTTATTCCACCTGTTAAAGGGTCTGATCTGGTATTAACAATCAACAAAGAGATACAAGTAGCGACGGAG
>Ga0308161_1003812_pt1 | contig 14277 bp, 13 predicted proteins | sample PhyFR2_FD_201034 | JGI IMG/M metagenome (GOLD analysis project Ga0308161, IMG submission 201034) | Phyllosphere microbial communities from UC Gill Tract Community Farm, Albany, California, United States - DLSLF.R2 | ecosystem: Host-associated > Plants > Phyllosphere > Unclassified | place: USA...
ATAAAGACGCTGCCGCTCCCGCCGATACACGGCCTTCCTGAAATCTACTATCTGTATTTTTATAGAGCAATCCCTCAGCCTTGGTTAACAATTCAATGATATGCTCATACACTTTACTGATCGGCTGGCGTGGCTGGTTGAGGTCGGCACCGGAATTGACAGAAGCGTTTCGGATCGGCACCTCGCCGAATGCACGCACCAAGAGAAAGTAAGAATAAGCTTTTAGGAAATAGAGTTCACCTATCCCATTATTCTTTGCTGCTTCCGAAGCTTTGGTCATGCGTTCGATATTCTCTAGGGCTAGGTTGGCCCGATGAATAATCGCATATGGTTTTTCCCACATGCCCGAAGTGTATTCATTATTCTGAAAATTTCCGGCGCCCAGGGAACCGAAAGACCAGTCGGGTCCCGTCATATAATCACAGTCAAACTCAAGGGCCGGCGGAAATAAGCTCCAACGAAACATATCGTCCAGAAGCTTGCTATAGGTACCTACTACCCATTGATTCACCCCTTCATCCGAATCTGGAATATCCTGTGGGTCTATAAAATCGAACTTCTTTTCTTCCAGCATTTTTTCACAGGAACTTAAACCTGTCATTCCTATCGAAGCCAATAAGGCATATTTTATATATAATTTATAATTTTTAGTACGCATGACAATCATCATTAGATTTGGTTAAAAATCGGCTTTAAACCCAAGCGAAAACGTTTTGCTGCTCGGATATGAATAAATATCGACACCTTTACGGGAGGCGTCACCACCAAATGCATTTACATCCGGATCAAACCAGCTGTAATCTGTTATGGTCAAAAGATTGGTTGCACTGGCATAAATGTAAAGTGCATTCAGGCCCTTAAAAGGCGTTTTGAATGTATAACCAACATTGACGTTCTTGAGGCGAACGTAAGAGCCATTCTCGACATAGCGATCCGAGGTGAGCATCGTCCGGTTATAGGTGGATACTGCCTTGGGCCAGCGTGCTTGTTGCTTATTCTCTTCTGTCCAACGACTGTCATAGATATCCTGACTGATATTACCAATATTCGCCATCTTCATATCGATCAAGTTGCCGTTGAAAATATCGTTGCCAATAGATCCCTGCCAAAAAAAGCCCAGTGTGAAATCTTTGTATTTGAAATTATTAGTCAGACCGAAAACAAAATCGGGATTTGTGTTACCGATTATTGTGCGGTCGCTGGCTGTTATTTGGCCGTCGCCATTGAGGTCGCGGTATTTAATTTCTCCCAGTTTGGAGCGCACCACGGCATTGCTAGCATGGGCATAGGTCTGATCCGCCCGCACTTCGGCTTCATTATCGTAAAACCCATCCTCTACATATCCAAACATAGAACCTATTGGCATGCCATTGCGCTGGATAAAGATATTATCCGCGTTGTACCATAATCTTTCTGCAAAGCGGTCGGCGGCAAGCCCACCTATTGCATTGCGATTGAAGGAGATGTTCGCATCGATATTCCATTTAAAGCTATCGCGGTCAATAGCATTGAATTTCCCTGTTAACTCAAACCCTTTATTGGTGACATAACCCGAATTGACCCACTGTGTACGCATTCCATTGCTCGAGGCAATATTCACATTCTGCAACAGGTCATTGGTCTTTTTGTAATAGGCGTCGATGGTAAACTGGATGCGATTATTTAAAAAAGCCATGTCCAACCCCAGATTATATTGGTCAGTAGTTTCCCATTTCAAATTCTTGTTTAATGCACCACGCCAGTCTACCTCCGCAAAGCCACTACTTAATGCCCCTCCTAAAGGATAGTTGGCTACAGCCAGGTAAGCTCTAGTCTGGTAAGCGTTTACGCCCTGGTTGCCCGTACGGCCATAACTTGCCCGCAATTTTAAGTCATTGAAAACACCAAGATTTTTCACAAACTGTTCCTCCGAAATTCGCCAGGCCAGTGCGCCGGAAAGAAAATTGGCAAACTTCTGTCCTTCGGTCAGTCGGCTCGAACCATCCCGACGAAAGGATGCAGTCGCAATATATTTACCTCTATAGGAATAGTTTGCCCTAGCCAATACGGAAGCCAACTGGGTGCGACCACGACTGCTGACCAGTGGCCCCGGATTTAAACCGGCCGCCATGTCAAACTCTCCTGTGATATCATTTGGGAAATTGGTAGCCGTCATGGATTTGGCCGAGTAATTTGCCTGCTCATAGGTGAAACCTGCTACTGCATTTAGGCTGTGAACTTGCTGAAAAGTTTTATCAAAAGACAGCAAGGATTCACTCGTTAGGCTCTGATACCAGTTGTCACTCTGTCCGGCACTTCCATTTTTCGGTGTTCTCCCCTCCTGTGTATTTCGATTATAATAGGTATTCCGGTTATTATTAGAGTAAGAAAATCCAAGATTCTGGCGGAAGGTCAAAAATGGCAATAGCTTAATGCTAGCGTAAGACGAACTGAATACGTTGTTAGCACGGAGCTGATCTTTGGCCGTATTGACATAGACACCTGGATTGGAAGCCAGCCAGTTGAGCTGATCAGACTCAATGGTACTCATATCAGGTCCATAGGTCACGGGAAATATCAATGCCGAGCGGATAATACCGTAATCGTAGGCATTTGATTTTGCAAAATTGGTGAGTCCATTGGTATAGTTGATATTCGCGCCTAGTTCAAGCCATGACCTCACTTTTCGACCGATATTAGTCCGGAGGGCAACACGTTGGTAATCCGATTTTTTGATCGTGCCGCCTTGATTCAAAAAATTTCCTGAAAACATATGCCAGCCTTTTTCACTGCCACCAGATACGCTGAGATTATATTCTTGAGAAAACCCGTTTTGGTATATTTCATCCTGCCAGTCAGCTCCCTGAACCAAGGTTTGATTACCATACTGATCGGTTCGTAGCCCCTGATTTAAAAAATCTTCTGGGGAAGGCTGGTATTTTCCGGATGTTGTCACCGGCTTGCCGTTGATGGTCGGATAAGACCAAGTCCCTGGATAAGGTAAGATCTGATAGTCTACCCCCTCATAATTTTTACTGTTGACAGCCTGCTCATTGATATAGGTGGCATAGTCGAAAGGACCGAGCATCTTGACTTTTCTGCCGAGTGTAGCCAGCCCAAAATTAGCATTCAATTCGACCTTTTCGTTTCCATTTTCACCTCTTTTTGTTGTAATCAAAACCACCCCATTTGCGCCTCTGGAACCATAGATGGCAGTTGCTGAAGCATCTTTTAGTACTTCGATTGATTCGATATCGTTGGGGTTGATCGATGCAAGCGCATTCGCCGTTTGGTTATTATTTTCGTTGGCACTGCTCGTTGGGGTAGATGCCATATCAAAAGGAATACCATCAACAATATAAAGTGGCTGTGAATTTGTTGAGAAGGAATTTGTTCCCCGGATGGTAATGGATACACCTGCCCCCGGGGCACCATCATTCTGGTTGACTGTCACACCCGCCATACGTCCTTGTAATGCCTGATTGATGCTCGGAGCGGGATTGCCCGCCAAAATATCAGCGGCCTTTACCTGGCTCACGGCACCCGATAAATCTCTCTTTTTTACCTTTCCATAACCGACAACCACAACCTCATCTAACACATCCGATTTTGGGCTCAGGTAAATTTTGAGTGATTCTCGGTTGTCGATCTTGAGGGTACGGGTCTCCATACCGAGAAAAGAAATATAGAGGTTGTCGCCTACACTGACCTCAAGTTTGTACCGCCCCTTTTCGTCTGTCAAAGTCGTTTGTCCTGCGCCACTGCGAACCGTAGCACCGGCTATTGGCAGATTGGACTGTTGGTTAATTACCTGTCCAGATAGCTGCATTTTCTGGGCGAAAGTGAGCATCGGAGAAAGGCCAGCAACCATACAAGCATAAAAGATTTTTTTGATCATTTTTGAGTTCCCTTAAAATTGGTTATTTAAATTGCTTTAACTAATTCCAAAACTAAGGAGAAAGCATTCTTGAGGATAATACTTTTTTATCTTCTTCTTATGTTATTTCAACCAATAAAGGGTTTAATGACTTTCTAAATTGAGATATGACCTATATTTTTTTAGCCACATGTATGCTTATCATTCACAAATAAAATTTCGAATTTCGATATTTATTACGGAACTCTGTTGGGGTAACACCTTTTTTCTTCATAAATATCCGATTGAAATTAGAGAGATTATTAAAGCCCGACAACAATGCGATTTCGGCAATACTATGGGTTGTATCGACGAGCATACGGCTGGCATGTCCTAGGCGAATATCATTAAGGGTATCGATAAAAGTTCTGCCCGTGCGCTGTTTTAGGAACCTACTTAAAGAGACATCTGTCATTCCAATCAAATCGGCAGCTTCTCCTAAAGACACCTCTTTCTGATAATTTTTGGAAAGATACCGTAATACCTTTTCCACCCGGCGACTATCATGCCGACCGATGCTACTATGAAAGGAACGACTAGAGAGTTCGCGCATCTGCTCATCTTGGGACAATTTAAATAGAATATCATACAGACCTACAACGGAATAGAAGCCTTCTTTCTCGTGGGACAGCTTTTTGATAGCTTCCTGAACAATCTTTATCGTTTGGATACTAAACGTTACCCCATAGGCAGCCTTTTCGAATAGCTGTTTAATTGAACGAAATTGATTTTTATTAAGCAGAGTCTCCCCCAATAGATCTGGCTGGAACTGTATAGTGATTTCGGAGATATTCTTAGACTGACACTTATGATCAAACCAGCCGTGTTCCAAATTGGCATTTGCAATTAATGTTAATTCAAATTCACCAATTTCCTCTATACTATCACCAACTATACGTTGCGCTCCCGATGCATTAGCAATAAAATTCAGTTCAAACTCCGAATGCACATGTATGGGAAAATCAAAACGTGATTTCTCCCTAGCAAATACCATGAAACAATCTTTTTCAGACAACGGAGTGACTTCTCGTAATATCATAAGTGAAATCGTAAGGTAAATTGGACATAAATAATAAATGTCCAAATGTCGTTTATTTTTTTTAAAAAAAAAATCAGCAAAGCTCAAAGTGTCTTATAGAGTAGTTTACAAGAGAGAAAAATTTCGTCGGTAACGAATTAGTAATGGTGCTTACTGCACTTGTTTTTACTTAATTACCTTGTAAATCAATACTCCAAATATAATAAATAATGGGCACTGCACTATTCAACTTTGCCCTAATCTTTCGAGATTTGATTTGTCCACTTTAGTTCAAATTTGAAAAAACACGCGTACTTATACAGGGATTATACTTAAGGTTGCTTACCATGCTAATAAATGGAAACATTCGATTTGTATTATTAAGTGCAAAAGTTTGGCTCTCGTACATGATTGTAAACTTGAAGATTATGCACTCAACTACGATTTATTAAAGTAGATTTTGCTAAATTTACCCTGCGTAAAGTAAAATTCTATCAAATGGTAAATCGAACTGGGACTTTCTCAAAACCTGAAAATGCAGGCAATTTCTTGTCTGGAAAATCATCACAAAAAGATTTGATTTTTGAAATACTCGATTTGGGTATGGTTGATGAAAATAACAGTTTATTTCCGTTCGAATATTCCAGAAAAACATTCTACACTGCCACCTTCCTACAGGGGAATTATATATTGGAATTTGAAGATGATAGTATAAAACTCTCAGGGCATTCACTACTGTTTACCAGTTCCAAAGTTCCGTTTGGTATTCAGGCGACAGATGGGATCTATAAGGGCGTAAGCTGTATTTTCAAGGAAGATTTTATAACCAAAAACAATAGTGGCTACCGTTTGCTGGAATTTCCAATTTACAAACCAGGAAGACAGAATATCTATTCTTTAACGGATAGCCAAGCTGAAAACTTTACAGAGATTTATGCTAAGATTTTCGATGAGCAGCTTAATAACGGTCATTATAAAGAAAATTTACAACGCAACTACCTTCTTGAACTTATTTTTAATACGCAAAAGCTTGACCCTGTTGCATCCTACCTCAAAAAAAATAATACAACTGAAGAAATAGCCTGCTCATTTATCAGATTGCTGGAATCACAGTTTCCAATCGACAATCCGCAAGATGTGATTAAATTAAAAACTGCCGGAGAGTTCGCAGACCATTTGTCACTGCATCCCAATTATCTTAACCGTCAGGTGAAGCTTTCAAAAGGAAGAACTGTTAGTGATATCATCAACGCAAGAATCGAACAGGAAGCAAAAATTCTACTGAAACTGACCAATTGGAATGTTGCACAGATTGCAAATTCATTAGGATTTGAAGAACCTTCCCACTTTAATACATTTTTCAAAAAGCATACGAAGATAGCTCCTACAGATTATCGAAAACTAAAAAGAGATTAGTATCAGATATACTTTTTAATCTGGAAGTTTGATTTTGGTAAGGATTGGTTTCAATTCCGCTATGTTCCAGTTCCTCATTAGTGCGACCTTTGTCCTATAATTTTAAAATAATTAAAAATGACAAAAATAGCATTAGTTACAGGTGGTAACAAGGGAATTGGTTTTGAAACAGTAAGACAGCTTGCACAGCAAAATATTAAGGTTCTAATTGGTGCAAGAGATGAAGAGGGAGGAAAAAATGCGGAAAACATCCTTCGAGACGAATCTTTGGATGTAGAATTTGTAAAGCTGGACATCAGTGATTCGCAGGACATTGAAAACGCCAAAACTTATATTGAAAAAGAATTTGGTCAATTAGATATTCTGATCAACAATGCTGCAGTATTTTTGGATAGTGCGTGGTTCGGTAACAATGTGGAATCCGTAGCTATGAAAACACTTCGTGACACCTTTGATATCAATTACTTTGGAACAGTCGAACTTACCCAGGTATTGTTGCCGCTGCTCAAAAAAAGTGATGCGGGCCGTATCGTAAATATCAGCAGTGTTTCCGGTTCTTTTGGTGTGCATCTTGATGAAAATCATTGGCTTTACCAATTAAAACCTTATGCGTACAGCGCATCTAAAACGGCATTGAACCAATTTACCGTTTTCCTTGCCCATGCACTTAAGGAAACCAATATCAAAGTAAACGCTGCAAATCCGGGATGGGTTCAGACATCAATTGGATCAGATCAAGCACCGCTTACACCGGAACAAGGTGCAAAAACAGGTATTGCATTAGCTTTACTCGATAATGATGGACCAACAGGGACTTTTTCTCAGTCTGGCGAGCAGTTACCTTGGTAAAAATCAATCTAAACAGGAAAAATGAACACTAAATTTAAAATGTTTGTAAAGGTTTTAATTATTCCTTTAAATTACCAGCTCCTCACAAATTCTATTTCACAAAGGCAATAATTCATCAAAAATGAGTATATTATATATAAGTAAATTAAAATATTGATGAAAACTATACATCAGTATCACTTTCTAAATGAAAAATATGGTAAAATTTTACTGATTGATATTGTCGATATTTCAGAGATCAACCAGTATATAGCGATCCATCCCACCCACAGGCTTGCCTTTTATGATATTTCTTTTATCATCAATGGTAAAGAAAACGTAGCTGTCAATCAAACTGAAGTGAAGGTTCATCCAGGCGATATAATCTGTTCAATTCCCGGTGAAATCTGGAGTTGGCCAAAAAAGACCAGCTTGAACGGGTATGTCCTGCTATTCAAAGAAGAATTTCTAATTTCTTTCTTCAATGACAAGCAGTTTTTGAACAAGCTCAAATATTTAAAACACAGTCGGTCATCTCCTTTGATAAAGATCGACAATACATTATTCGCCAAGGCAATTGGATATCTTGAAGAGATAAAAAAAGAAATGCAACTTGGGATTGCAAGTAATGAACACGTTCTTCGAGCATTGCTCTATCTTGTTCTGTCTTTGATCGACAGCGGTTCCGCTGAAAATGAAAAAGCAGACGAGCTGGGCCGGCAATTGGAGAACAGACATATACAGGCTTTTATAAAATTGGTAGATGAGCATTACCTTAGCTCCCATGATGTCCAGTTCTACGCTAATAAACTATTTATAACAACAAACTATCTGAACAAGATAACCAAGGAGTTTCTAGGATCAACCGCCAAGGTCTATATTCTGATGAAGGTTATTCTGGAGGCCAAAAATCTACTCAAATATTCCAGCTTTTCTGTAGCGCAGATATGCGTCGAGCTCAATTTTAAGGAACCAAGTTATTTTGTGCGCCTGTTTCGCAAATATGTAGGGATGACCCCCAAACAATTCCGTGATGGAAAATAGTACTTGTGGAAATCTTTACAGCAATTAATACAATTTTGGAGACTGATGTAAGTGTAATTTCTATCCACTAAAGTGCCATTTTTATGCTGTAAGTAATGTATAGCTTTGTAAAAGCAATGGTGCTTAACTATTAAAATTAAAAAAGATGAAGTATTATATTGAGACCTTTACTCCAAAACCGACCTGGTTGGCACTTACTAAAGAAGAGAGAGCAGACTTTATGAACAGAATTGCGCTTTCTTCCCAACCTTTGGTAGATCAAGGCGGAGAACTGGTTGCCATGAGTGAGAATGACAGCGACACGGTTCAGGGACTACAACACCGATTCTTTGTGATCTGGAAATTTCCTACCGACGAATTGGCTAAAGATTTTGAAGCATTGGGTTTAAAAGAGGGATGGTATGACTATTTTGACCAGTTTAACCTTAAGGGAACTGCTTTTGATATAACCGAAAAGCTGGTAAATCCCTAACTGCAAGTAAATGGCAAAGTTTAAGATGTCAAATCAAAAACTTTGTCAATTATTTTTTGTTTTACGTAAATGTATGATGCCGCTCAACTATATGATCGTCTGAATTGTAAAGGCGTTTGCAAGATTTTGTTTTTAAATGGTTTATTATACGATTGAGGATATTCAAATCCCAATCGGCACGCAATTTCGTTGACAGATAATTCCGTGTTGCATAGTAATTCCTTTGCCTGTTCAATCAGATAATTGTGGATGTGCTGATGGTTCAATGTCAATTCCTGCTTTTCGAGCCTGCCATGACTGATGCTTTCTCGGGATTTTGTAATTTTTACCCTCCTTCATGAAAAGACTTCCAGTCTGCTTAAAAATAAAAGAAACATTGTTCTGGATACAAGCGTTTCTGATCTCCATTACCCAATCATAATTACAGACACGAGATTTATCGCTGGATTCCCCGCCAACGATCACCTTATTAATCCATTCTCCTTTTAATAGGCCCGATAGATCGACAGGTCCGATAAGAGGTTCGCAGATGATCGACTTTTCTTTAAAGGGTAGTTTTGTACTCTTTCAACACGTTTGGTAGCCATTGAAAACGTAAGGTCTTGACGATGCCTTATCATTTGCCATTCCTCGTCCCGCCATTGATCCGCCTCTTCTATAAAGAAATAAGAAGTGAAACAGGTCCAGACATGTTCGCGTGGTGCAATCTTGTAGCTTTTGTCTCTTTTCCTTTTCAGGGGCAGATCAAAATTTTTGGTCTTATATACCTGTTTGCTGTCGATCCCGTATAGCGAATCCCGACGGAAGACATAGCAGTTTTTACAGCCTTCGCTGATTTTGATGCATCCATGCCATAAATTCCATAGTACTGACATAATGGTGCGCTGATTTTATGTGTTTTTCTTTAAAATAATTGCTGCAACCAACCTATATGATTTTTCAACGAGATCCTTTATCATTTCCTCGGACACTTTGCCATTTAATGCAACATTGATCCAGTGTTTCTCACTCAGATTAAAAGGTTTTTCGACACCCTCATGTTGCCTAAGTTTCTCTACAACTTCGGGATCACATTTCAATGTGCAGTAATCAAATTTATCGATATCAAAAAAACAGAACATTTTCTTCCCTACATAAAATACAAGGATAGACCGTGAATTTTTAAAAAAGCCCTGAAATGGCATCCCCTCATGGGTATCCGGAAATGACAAACAGAATGTTCTGAACGCTTCTATATCCATATAATTAGTCTGAATACGTTTCAAGGACGTTCTATCCCCTCAAAAATTTTCAAAACATCAAGTGCATGCGCTGTTGGATCAAATGGTGGGTTACCAATTCCTTTTACCGTAAGTTCTTCTTTTACTGGTTCCCAAAGTTGCTCATATTTTCCAGTTGCAAGATTAATGAGTGCATCACGGACAAAGTTATCACGAACAATCTGCTCTTCGCTTGCATTTGGGTTTTGCTGACCTACGATGCCGTACATTTCGGTTCCATGAACGGCAGGAATTCCTTCTACAGGCCCGACACAGAGTAAATAAGATTTACCTCCGGCAGCAGCGTGTGCAAGTGCACCACGCGTTTGGGGCAGAGTAAAGGAATAGTCGGTAAGCAACAAGCCACGAACCTGAACAGGAGTACGACCGTCGACGTTGTATGCATCGATAATTTGTCGGGCACGACTGTGTGGAATGCGATTTCGGTCGGCGAATTCTTTGACCAAATTATCAATGCTTTTAGGGTCAAAATCATCGGTTTTGTGAAGAACCCACCACCCAGTCTCGTAGGTAGTACTGCTAAAAAGTATATCGATGTCCTTGTGTCGTCCAGACTCAAGAACACGCATGGGATGGTCAATGAGAACGGCGTTTGGCAGGTGACTGTCATCTACTGTGGCCACGCATTCGTTGTGTCGATGCCATGCCCAACACCAGGATCCGTATACACTGTCTTATTCATCGTATCGGCAAGGTGTTTTCCATCGATATTCAGCAGTTGCTCCGGATTATCCTCAATACCGAGTAATTTAAGAACTGTCTCGGCTCGTTCTTCGGCACTCCAAGCTGGAACTTGGCGTGATGGCATACCAGAAAATGCGGCAATACGATGAAAAAGTCCGTCAGCGGAAGGTGCAGCAAGTAGAGCGAGTGCTGAGAACGCACCCGCACTATGTCCGGTAATAGTAATATTGTTAGGGTCGCCACCAAAATGGGCAATGTTTTGCTTTACCCATTTTAATGCGGCGATAATGTCCTGCAAGCAAAGGTTTGTAGCGTCTCCCAATGCACCACCATATTGAGAAAGAGATAATGCTCCAAATGCACCAAGTCGGTAATTAATAGAGACACCAATCACGCAACCTGTGGAAGCGAGACCAGACGCATTTGATACAGTTTGTGTATTTGCGCCACTCATCCATCCGCCACCAAAGATGTAAACGATGACGGGAAGGTGTTTTTCACCAATATTTTCAGGAGCCCAGACGTTAAGCTTCAAACAGTCTTCACTAAAGCCGTTGTCGGCTTCCAACCAGCTCGTGTCTCCAGCCTGTAGTGGGGCTGGTCCCTTCTGGTCGTAAGATAAGTCAGGATTGAATGGCAATAAAATGGGTTTCTGGAAGCGTTCTGCGGTAGCGTATTGAATACCTAACCAAGAGCGAACTGCGTTGGGAGTGTGTGTTTTTTCTCTATTCATCACCGTTGAAGTTTTTTATTTCTCTTTTTTCAATTTCTTTGAGGGACAATCTTCTTAATTAATCATTTTTCCTTGTCTTTTAAGGAATGCTGAATTTTAAGCGGCAAACTTGCAACGATCAGCTCGTAGGATTTTTGGACAAGTTCCATTATAATCGAATCCGGCACGTCACTGTTGAAGCTGACACTGACCCAATGTTTCTTATTCATATGATATCCTGGTGTAATGCCCTGATATTTTTCCCGCAATTCTTTTGACTCTTGGGGATCACATTTTAAATCGCAGAAATCAAACTTGTCGATGTTGACAAAGCAGAACCATTTCTCTGCCACATAGAATACAAGCAGATCCTTGTCGTACTGAGATGTTGCTTTTTCAAAAGGAAGCTTTTCCATAGCACCGTCGAAGGAAAGGCAATATTTTCTGAATGTTTCTATATCCATAATTAAGTATTTTTAGAAGGCTTATTCCCGATACGGAATTCTTTTGGTTTTAGGCCTACGGATTTTTTAAAAAAACGTGTAAAATAGCTGGACGACTCAAACTTCAGATGGTCACTTATCTCCGAAATAGACATATCTGTAAAACTGAGCAGATTTCTGGCTTCCTGCGCGATCTTATTAGCGATATACTTTTTGGAAGTTGTACCCAATAACTCCCGTACAATTTTGTTGAGGTAATTGGCTGATATAAAAAGCTTGTCCGCATAGAACTGAACTTCATGTACTTCAAGATAATGTTCTTCCACCAGCTTTATAAATCCCTGAAGATGTCTGTTGTTTTGATGTTCAGAGGGCTTTTCTAAAGATGATTTATTTTGCAATTTCTCCTCATTGTCCAGTTTGGCCAAAACCAGATAGACAAATGCTCTTATGACATGTTCATTTCTGTCTTGTAGTTGTATTTCAGCTCTAATCTTCTCGAGAAATTCCAGAATTTCGGAAAACAATTCAGCTTTGAGCCTTATGAGCGGAGATACGCCGTCAGGTTTTAGAAAGTCCAGCTCATTCAGAAAAAGCTTGTTGATGAAAAAAGACTGGAAAAAATCTTCTTCGAATACGAGTGCAAATCCTTCTAGTCTTGTATCTGTATCCCATGTCCAAACATCTCCAGGAATTGAACAGATTACATCCCCCCTCTGGACTAGGAATTTGTCTTGATTGATGGTTACGTATTCGGAACCTTCTGTTATAAAGGTAAGATCAAAATAAGTTAGCCTATGTGTAGGGGTTTTCTGAATATATTTTCTGAACTCTGAAATTGCGACAACATCCGCTAGTAAACGCACTCCATATTTTTTCCTGAAGAAATTGTATCTATGAATGTTTTTCATAATATATCCAAATACATCTTGCAAAGGTAAGGCTAGTTTATAAACTACACTAAATCTAGTCTGTAAACCAGCTTAAAGTTCTACAGTTGGAGTCTGTGACGCGAACAGTATTTTAGGTGTGCAAAACACTAAACGATGTCTTTTAATTTACTAAAGTCCTTGTCCATCGGACGGATGATTGACCATGTTGAATGAATGGCGTACCAATTTCCATCCTCTTCTTTTTGGAAGACCTCGATGCAGTTGTATTCCATATCTAACAGGTTTGACTTTGCAAACAGCTGATAGGTAAGAACCGCCATATCCACACCAGCTTGTACACGTGGACTACGAATCTCATAACTATTAGCTGCTAGTTTGCCTTCAACTCTTTGGAAAAGATCTGCCATCGATGCAAAGTCTTCCAAACGCTTGGTTTCTACGGCATCAAAATAGGTAAAACTTCTTTTGGACCACATTTGGGCATATCCTGATGTATCACCTTTAAACCACTTCTCCAGGGCAACTTCTTCCAAAGCAATGATGTGCTCTGCTAATTGCTTTTCTTCTTCGGTCTTATACTGCCAGGCAGTTGTTGTTTCTTTTGTTTCCATTATTTATAAAATTTTTGATATACAAAGTTACTTTATAATGAAGTGTTCGTGGAGAAATTAAAGTGCAGAAAATATCACTTTTCGGGACTACTGAATAATATGATGGTAGAATGCTTTTAAGTAACAGCGTTAGGCCTTACTTTCTATTTGTCATTTTTCTTTCTAATAAAAAAGCTTAATGATCGTTATGCCACAATAAGTACAGACCAGTTTGTCTATTTAAAATTTTAAAGTGCTATCTTTGTGTAGTCAAATAATAAGTATAATGTCATTACCAAAAGAAAGAATTCTAGACAAAGCACTTGATCTTTTTGCTAATCAGGGCTATAATTCAACTGGAATAAATCAGATTATTTCGGAAGCAAATGTCGCCAAAGCAAGTTTTTATCAGCATTTCAAATCTAAGGAAGATCTTTGCGTCGCATTTTTAGAGGCAAGACACAAGTATTGGTTTGATCAGCTGTACAATTTTACAAATGACAAAACTGACGTAAAATCAAAAATTATTTCCTCCTTCGACTTTTTGATCCACATGAACTCAAAGGAGGATTTTAGAGGATGTAGTTTCTTAAATATCCTTGCAGAGATACCCAACGATAATATGAAGATCCTGAAAGTAATTCAGGAGCACAAAAAAGATCTGAGAGACTATTTTTCCTCGCTTGTAAGTGATGAAAATATCGCAGAACATATCTATTTGCTATTTGAAAGCTCCATCATGGAAAGTAAAATGTTTAAATCAAATCAATTGATCGAACGGTCAAAGATGATTGTCGACCATTTGGTTTAGAAATAAAGAGTCACTTCTGTTGGTAAACAAGTGACTTTGGAATTTGAAATAAGTGGAACTGGATAATTCGAGCACTTTTGTTGCCAGTTCCACTTATACAAATCATGCCTATTTAAATTTGCGATCCTCTTCATTTATCGCTAAGTCGTTGATACTTGCGTAGCGTTTTCTCATTAAGCCATTTTCGTCGA
>Ga0308161_1003813_pt1 | contig 14275 bp, 10 predicted proteins | sample PhyFR2_FD_201034 | JGI IMG/M metagenome (GOLD analysis project Ga0308161, IMG submission 201034) | Phyllosphere microbial communities from UC Gill Tract Community Farm, Albany, California, United States - DLSLF.R2 | ecosystem: Host-associated > Plants > Phyllosphere > Unclassified | place: USA...
GAACCAGCGGATGCTGAAAGCATCGCTCGAACGGATGGTGGCTTTGCAGGCCTTGATATTAACCGAGCTGCTAAACCCGGTCGCTGATTTTGCAGCGACAGGGGGAGGCTAGGCTTGTTGGTTGGGGGGCGCTAGTTCATCAATAGCGCGGCGTCTTGCAGGAAAATTCCGAGGCCCGGCCCTGTTGGCCTTCCCCCGTCTTCAGGCTCTGTTAAAAGCTCCAGTCCTCAGCCTGAACCAACTGGCAGAACGGCCCTTTGAGCGTGGCATTGTGATGAGCCACGATAGCCTCGGCTTTCATCAAGGGCGTATCAGAACAGGTATGACCGTCGGCGATAAGCACCGCATCAAAGCCAAGATCACGCGCGGCGCGGCAGGTGCTGTCGACGCAGTATTGCGTTTTCATCCCAGTGACTACCACGCCGGTAGCGCCGCTGGAGCGCAGATTGTCCGCTAGGTCAGTCATTGCAAAAGCGTTAGGCCGACGCTTTTCGAACACCACTTCCCCACCCAGCAACTTCAGTTCCTGTGCAATCAGCGTAAGCGGGCTGCCCGGTTCGATCGGCGAGCCAGCGGGGCCGATGTGGCGAGCGAGAAAAATCGGCGCACCTGCGCTGCGTGCCTTGTCCATCAGGGTATTGAGGGTTTCCAACAGCTCGTCGCAACGCCAGGGTTTGTTCGGACCGTGGATGAGTCCGACTTGGATATCCAGTATCAACAGGGCGTACATGGGTGCATCTCCTTGCGTGTGAACCAGCGACACAAGGGCATAAAAAAAGGCCCTGTCCATCGCTGGCGGGCCTTTGAAGTTCGTTGGTTATTGGCTCACGACACCTCGCACGCTCCGCTTGATGCGGTCGTGGTGGTGGTTGTCGAGGTGAGGCAATACGTAGTCATGGGGCGACACTAGCATTGTGGTTGATGGAACGCCAGGTACAAAAAAGACGTCTTTGGACTTCTTTTTTGTTGATGCCAGGGGAGGCCGAAAAGCTTTCTCATCTTATTAATTTATTTAAAGAATAAGAATCTTAAAAAATTGAGCCGGAATATTTTGTAAGAAGTTTCCTCATTTTTGGTAGGCTTTTGCCATCAGTCGAGAGGAAATGGAATGCCCGCAGTCATCGTTGAAAACGACACATCGCAATGGCAAGACGAGACCGGTGCTGTCTATCACTTCCCCAAGCGGTACCAAGCCTGGCTCGCTGAAGGAACCGAAGTGATCTATTACAAAGGACGCATCCAGGACAAAACCTTTGCTTCTGCCCGCCTCAGCGCCGATCCACATTATTTTGGTATGGCACGCATCGGCAAGGTCTACGCAGACCCGAGGAGTGATAAGGGGGACCTTTTTGCTTTGATCGAAAACTTCACTCCGTTTGAAGGCGCTATCCCCTCGAAAATTAACGGAGCGTACCTGGAGACGATCCCCGCTACTCGCGTGAGCAACTATTGGCGTGACGGAGTTCGGTCCATTTCCCAACTGGATTACGATGCAATCCTAAGTCATGCGAAGCTCCTGTCTTCCCAGGCTGACCAGGGCACACCAAATATCGAAGGCGATCCATTGACCTTTGAATCGGCCAATGAAGGCAGCAAATCAAGTTACTTTGGAACCCGTTACGAACGCCGGAAAGATCTAAGGGTGAAAGCCATTGCTATCCACGGGCTTGGCTGCAAGGCATGTGGCTTTGATTTCGAACAGGCGTACGGCGAGCACGCGAAGGGCTTCATTCACGTTCACCATATAGTGCCAATTTCGGACTTTGGTGGTGAGAAAGCCGTGAATCCTGAGACTGACCTCGTTACGTTGTGCGCCAACTGTCACGCCGTGGTCCATCGCAAGCGGAATATGACGCTGAGCGTTGATGAGCTGAAAGGCATGTTGCGCGGGCGATGGGTGATCGAGTCTTAGTTTTGTACTGTGTTCAGCCTACGGTTTTTTTGTGAGGCTGAACCCTGGATAGTGACGTTCTATCGGCGGGCCCATTCGTCGTAACTGTACTCCGCAAGTCGGCTCTCAAAGTATTGCGCGGTCTACTGATCAGTCCAGTATAGGCAGCTGCCCTTCATCCCATTGGAAAATGGAACTGGAGGAAGGAGACGGATTTATTTCCCCCCGTGTTTCTGGACTTCAGGCACAAAAAAAGACGTCAATGGACGTCTTTTTTCGTTCTTTGCCGGGGTAATCTGAACTGAATTTTTAGGTGTTTGATTTAATTGATTAATATGAGTTTATAAAATTCTTTGGAATACCAACTGGAATACCGCGAGGAGTTGGAATAAGCCGCATGCATCGTATCCGTATCTTGCAGAGCACGGCCAAAAGGCATTTGTTTACTCGAAACCGGGCAAGCTAAGCATGCCGCCTGTGGTGCGTTTGCCAAAACCGGTGGGCATTAAGATTTTTTGCTTCTTCATCTCTGCGAGTACGGCCAACCATTCGGGTTTGCCAAAGCGCAGCTTGGTGTCGTTCCAGCGATGCATGACTTCATCCACGATGGCTTCATCGGAAACCGGGCGGCCTTCGAGAATAAAATCGTTCCAGGCGGCATAGAGCGTCACAGTCATTTCGCAACGATCCGTATCCCAGTCCCGCATTAGCTCGATGACCTGCTCAATGGTGGTGCGTTCAGCGGCCGACCAGGCGCTGCTATACGCCTGCCGATGCAGCCCTGCTTGGGAAAGCGGGCGGTAAGCATAGCCAACAGTCTCGCGCTCGATGCGCTCATACCACTGATGGTTTTGCATCTCGCCTTCGGCCTTATTCATCAACTGGCGATCGTGGGGGCCAGCGGCGTCTCGCAGGTAGTCACCTTGGATAGCGGCGAGCCTGGCCGCATGTTCGGCTAAGTAAATCACCTTCTGCAGCTTGCGTTGGCCGAAGGTGCGTTGGTTATGTAGCTGATGAGTGATTTCTGCGGCGAGCAGGGTGCGTGCTGCTTGCCGATCTGTGGCAATGGGGGACCGTTGGCCATCTTCGGCAATGGCTCGTTCGATCAAGGTGCTGCCCAACTGTTCGTTCAGTTTACGGGCCCGGGTTAGGCGGGTTTTGAGTTGGTCGCAGAGGGCCATTAGTTGATCGACTTTGGCAACGATGCGGTGTTGTTCGGCAAGAGGAGGTAAGTAAACAATATGCGACCACAGCTTTTCCGAGATCAGCTTGCAGGTGCCATGACTCGACCGATCTACAAGCCCAACCATTATCGTCTTGGCGGCCTGTAGGTACATCAACAGATAGTCGCTGAGTTCTTGTGGTGGCACCAATGCTTTCATGTCTTGGTTGATTGTTACTTCCCGCGCGGTGAGTGCTACAGGGAAGGAGTGCACCAAGATCATACCCCGTACAACCATAAGTAGACTTCTGGGAGGGATTGTTTTCAGCGAGGTTTCCGCCAAGGCTCGAGCTGAAACGTGGTCTTCAGAGTCTTGGATCACAGAACGTTTCATATCCTTTGGCGAGACCCAGGGAATATCACCGCTCCAGAACTCTACATTGGATTTGTTAGGTGTTGAACCACCAAGAATTTTGCCCAGATTCCCTAGTGGAACCTCGGCCCATCCTTGTAGTGTATGGGGTTGGCCTTTGATGCCGTTGCGTTGTAACAAGCATGCTACAGGTTCGTCATCGGGCTCCTGCGGCACCAGTTTGCCCATCACTGCCAGTTTCAGCAGGATTTGTTTGAGTTTGTCGATGCTGGATTCGGTGGTGAACAAGGTGTGGAAGTGTTCGGCCAGGCGGTGCCAGTTGGTGGCGAGGTCGGTAGCGTCGCTGGCTTGGGTCAGGCTGTCGAGCAGCGCTTGCACCAGTTGTGCATGGGTGCTTTCGGCGTCGACCTGCTGTAATTCCAGGTGGTCGCACAGGGCCATCAGTTCATCGACTTTGGCAACGATGCGGTGCTGTTCCGGCAAGGGAGCCAGAGGTATAGGCGCTAGTTTCAGTTTTTCCTGCGAAATATTTACCTGGCTCGCAGCCATACCAGATTTGGCTGTATCCAAGTACCTGGCTGTGCTGCCAGCATTTAGACATAGCGCTATATAGCGGCCAAATGTTCCAGCTGCAACTGGATGAAATCGGATGATTTTGTCCGAAATCATGAGGCGGGGTCTGGTGCTTTCCACCAAACAAGAAATTCCCACTCTGTTGGTCGGCCCTGCTCGAGTAAAAAGAATATCTCCGGCTTTCACCTCTGCCTCAGGCTTAGGCTCAAGGTGAGCAGGAAGCTCTTTGTTTTCCTCTTGGTGGAATTGCATTACTTGGACAGCAGTAGTTTTAAGTACACCCCAAACGTCATTGTCCGGCGATGGGGTTGGTTCACATGCTGGGCTCCAGCCAGAGTCCATCCCCAACGTAATGTCTGAGAGTGTTACCCAACGCCAAGAGTTGGGGATTTTGGCTACTTCAATACCTAAATCAACACCTGAAGCGTTCTTTACTTTTTTCAGCAATCCTGCTTCAAAAAGTCGAGATTTCTCCATCTCAACACGCTCCAACCAGTCGCTCGCTTGTCCCTCATTAGCGTCCTGCTGCAGTAACTTGCCGTGTACCGCTAGCTCTAGAACTAGCTCGCGTAGCTTCTTGATGCCATTGGGTGCACCGGCCAGCAGTGGTAGGTTGTCGGTCAGCAGCGCGGTCATACAACTCGCTCCAGGGCTTCGGTCAGCACGCTCTTGAGCTGGTTGCGCAGGTTGCTGATCTCGCCTTGCAGGGCGGCGTAGTTGCGCAGTAGCTCAGCCGGGTCGTGACTGATCTGCTCACCCACATGGGGATTCTTGCAGTCTAGGTTCCAGTTGCGTATCCGCAGTTCCTCGATGCCGACCTTCCAGGAAAACTCATTCTCCACCCGCGCGGAAAAACCGTCGGCCTCGCTACCCCACCAGGCTGCTTCCGCGGCAAACTCTTCGACACGCATAGGGCGGGTCTTCGAGTAGTTTTTTACACCGGCCGGGTACTGGTGCTCGTAGAACCATATCTGCTTGGTCGGCGTGCCCTTGGTAAAGAACAGTAGGTTGGTCTTGATGCCGGTATAGGGGCTGAACACGCCGTTAGGTAGGCGAACGACGGTGTGCAGGTTGCACTCGGTCAGCAGTTTTTCCTTGATGCGGCTTTTGATGCCTTCGCCAAACAGAAAGCCATCGGGTAGCACCACGGCGGCGCGGCCACCGTCTTTCAGCAACTGCATGATCAACACTAAAAACAGGTCTGCCGTCTCTCGAGTGCGGAAGGCCGCTGGGAAGTTGGTCTCAATGCCGTCTTCTTCCATACCGCCGAACGGCGGGTTGGCAACAATGCAGTGCATGCGCTCACTCGGACCCCAGCTGATCAGCGGTTTGCTCAGGGTGTTGTCGTGGCGGATCTGGCTAGGCACCTCGATGCCGTGCAGGATCATATTGGTGGTTGCCAGCAGGTGCGGCAGCGGCTTTTTCTCCACGCCGAAAATGCTGGCCTGCAGGGTGCGTTCGTCTTCGGCGGTTTTTACATAGCGACTGCGCTTGTGCTCGATGGCGCAGGTGAGAAAGCCGCCCGTGCCGCAGGCCGGGTCCATGACCTTTTCGTCCAGCTTGGGGTCGACCATGCGCACCATAAATTCGGTGACCGGGCGCGGGGTATAAAACTCGCCAGCGTTACCGGCGTTCTGCAGGTCGCGCAGCAGTTGCTCGTAGAGGTTGCCGAACTCGTGGCGCTCCTGGGCCTTGTTGAAGTCCACGCCTTCCTGAATCTTGTTGATCACTTGGCGCAGCAACTGCCCGGACTTCATGTAGTTGTACGCGTCTTCAAACACGCTGCGCACCACAAAGGCTGACGGCGTATTGCTGTACTCATGAAGGTTCTGCAACTGGGGGAATAGGTTGTTGTCGATAAAGTCCTTGAGCGCCTCGCCGGTCATGCCTTCCGGATCGGCGGCCCAGGTACGCCAGCGGCAACTGTCGGGAATAGGCGAGCGGTAATTGTCGTCCATTAGCTCCCATTCCAACTCGCGGTCATCGAAGATTTTCAGGAACAACAGCCAAACCAACTGGCCAATGCGTTGGGCGTCGCCGTCTACGCCAACGTCTTTGCGCATGATGTCCTGGATGGACTTGATGGTGGAGCTAATGGACATGAAGTTCTCTCAACGCGTACCGCAAGGGGGGCGAAATTCTACCGGATAGTGGGGGCGACTGCTTTGGCATGTCATCGGTGTTTAGCCCTTAGCTTGCGTAAAGTTCGTCTTCCAGTTCGTGGATCGCCTTGTTGTAGCCCGCCTTGCCTCCAAAGGCTTTGACCAGCTCGATGGGGGCACCGAATTGGCTGAAAGGGTCAAGCTGAAGGATTTTGATGTCCTCTATATGCTCGATTCCGGTATCGGCGTATTTATCCAGTAACGCTTCCAGCACCTGGCGGGCTGCGCCGGAATACTTGGCGAAATAGTTGCGCTTTTTCACCTGCTCGGCTCGCTCGCGACGTGACAGAGCAGGCTGATCGAAGGCAACGTGACAGATCAGGTCGAACGGATCGAGCGGTTTACCCTGCTTCTTTTCCACTTCTTCGGCCAAGGCTTCCCACATCACACCCTGGACGGCCATTTCCTCGATGATGACTTTCTTTTGCTCGGCATCACTCCAGCGCCGGAGGAAGTCATCCAGCGAGGCGAACTGCTTTTGCACGCAGGTGCGGGTGTAGTCGTGCAGCGATTCGGTGATTAGTCGGCCATCCGGGCCGTAGTACTGCACGCGCTCGGCGACGACGTAAATCGGGACGGTATCGATTACGTACTTAATGCGTTTTTTGCCATCATCCTCGCCGGTGAAATCCAGATCATCGCTCTCGTTATTGTTGCCAGCGCTGATGCCGTCTTCATCTGCAAGTGGATCGTCCGGCGGTACAGGCGAGTCATTGGCATCGGGGGCGTAGATCACCACCGGGTCACCGTCGAAGGCCGGGTCGGCAAACAGCTCAGTGGCCTTTTTGAAGTCCATGATGGTGAACCAGTACTTACCGTAGTCCTCGTTGATGCGAGTTCCACGACCGATGATTTGCTTGAACTCGGTCATCGATTTGATGTGTTGGTCGAGTACGATCAGCTTGCAGGTCTGAGCATCGACGCCGGTGGTCATCAGTTTGCTGGTGGTAGCAATGACCGGGTAGTGCTCTTCAGGGTTGATGAAGTTGTCCAGCTCGGCCTTGCCTTCCTGGTCATCGCCGGTGATACGCATGACGTATTTGCGATTCTCGGCCACGCGCTCAGGGTTGAGGTTGACCAGGGCCTGGCGCATGCGCTCGGCGTGGTTGATGTCGTCGCAGAAGACGATGGTTTTTTGAAACGGATCGGTGGCCTTGAGGAGTTCGGTGACTTTCTGCGCCACCAGTTGGGTGCGGGCCTCGATTACCAGGGTGCGGTCCATATCCTTGAGGTTGTAGATGCGGTCTTCGATCAGTTCGCCGTTTTTGTCGAGCATGCCCTTGGGCGGGCGCCAGCCTTGCAGATCTTTGTCGAAGTCGATGCGCACCACTTTATAGGGGGCGAGGAAGCCGTCTTCGATGCCTTGCTTCAAGGTGTAGCTGTAAATCGGCTCACCGAAGTAAGTGATGCTGGATACCTCTTTGGTTTCCTTCGGTGTGGCGGTGAGGCCGACATGTGTAGCGCTGGAGAAGTAGTCGAGGATTTCCCGCCAAGCTGAATCCTCGGAGGCGCTGCCACGGTGGCATTCGTCGATCACGATCAGGTCGAAGAAGTCGCGGGAGAACTGCTTGTAGATGTTCATCTCTTCGTCAGTGCCGGTAACGGCCTGATAGAGCGACAGGTAGATTTCGTAGGAGGTATCGATCTGGCGTTTGGCGATTTTGGTCATCGCCTGGCCGAAGGGCTTGAAATCGTTGTTCTTGGTCTGGTCGACCAGGATGTTGCGGTCGGCCAGAAACAGGATGCGTTTCTTCTGTTTCGATTTCCACAGTCGCCAGATGATTTGGAAGGCGGTGTAGGTCTTGCCGGTGCCCGTGGCCATCACTAGTAAGATACGGTCTTGGCCACGCGCTACGGCTTCGACGGTGCGGTTGATGGCATTCATCTGGTAATAGCGCGGCATGCGCCCGGAGCCGTCGTCGTAGTAGGGCGCTTCGATCTTGTATTGGGCTGTTGTATCTAGCCCCTTCCACTGGCAGTAGCGGTGCCAAAGTTCGGTGGGGCTGGGGAATTGATCGAGGGTGAGTTCGGTTTCTACTTGGCTGCCTGTGCCACTGCGGTCGTGAAACAGGAAACCATCGCCATTACTGGAGAACACGAACGGTACGTCCAGCGCCTCTGCATAGCCCAGGGCTTGCTGCATGCCGGAGCCTACGGAGTGCTTGTTGTCCTTCGCCTCAATCACTGCGATAGGCAGGTTGGCTTGGTGGTAGAGGATGAAGTCTGCGCGGCGTGCTTCGCCGCGGCTGTGCAGTTTACCCCGGACGATGATGCGGCCTTTGGTAAAGCTGACTTCCTCGCGCACCTGCTTGTGCATATCCCATCCACCTTGCTGAACGGCTGGGGCGATGTACTTGCTGCAGATGTCCCGCTCGGAAAGCGACTTTTTGTCCATAACCTCAATTCCCTTTCAAGCCGGTGTGGTCGCGCCATTCCGGCACTGCTGATCGTGCTCGATGGGCGTAAATGTACCTTGTTTGATAGTGGCACGGGGGAAGATCAGATTTTGGTGGTTAATGCCCCTCGGTACAAAATCTACCTCGGCCGAGGTTTATAAAGGGAGGTTGATATGTATGATTTGCTGAACCAGTAGGCAGTAATAAATACAACAAGCGTCAACAAAATAGCTTGAGATCACGCGAACGGCATTCAGTAAAGCCGGCGTCTCGGCGCCGACTCCTACCTGATTTGTATACTGGAGACGTTATCTATAAAAACTTCTGTACAGGCATGTACCTGTTTTTTTAATCAGAAGCGGAGGGTGTGTAGGCGTATGAACCGTCAAAATGCACTCCGGCTTGGGAAGCAATGCGATGTCCTTGCTTATAACTGGCGCCGCCACCTTCACCTTGGCATCAGACAACGTAACGCACAGATGCGCGTAGCTACCGATCTGCTTCAGACTGATATTTCTGTAGCGGCCAGGGCAGATTAACAATGTGTCTCCGAAGCGAAACTGACGGAAGGCCTTCACGCTGTATAGCCCATCGGGCCCCCCATAGGCCTCCAACTGCCAGAGATGTTTTTTAAAAATCTCCTGTGGATAGTCTTTTTCGTCCAACACATAATTTAGCTCGGTATTGTCTCTGATCTTAATCAGGTTACCGGCTGAATAGACCCACACATCTAAGATTGCAGGAAGTAAAACGGCATTGGCAAAAACGCATACCAATAGAGCAAGAGCTGCTCGACCAGTTCGTTGGAGAACGGTGCCTTCCGATAAATAGAAAGACATAACAGGCGCTAGGTAAAGACACATGATCAACAAGCAAACGCCGATCGCTCCACGTGCTTCCCAGCCGTTCTCGCCACCGCGCCAAGCCATAATGCCCAGTTGTGCCGGAAACACTCCGCTCATTGAGGTAAACGCTAGCAATACACCGAGCCAGCCAAGTCGGACGCTACAATAGCCTCTTCTATGCCAAGTTTTACGAGGCCCAGGTGGCAGCTCCAGTACCTTTCTCTTGAGTGACGCTTCGCTGCTGAGCACATGCCACGCCGCCAAAGCGGCAGCAAATGCCACAAATATGAAAAAGTACCCAGGAGCAAAGGCGATATCAAAGGTTGATGCCAGTAGGTTAAGCGAGAGGAGTCCATACCCTGCGCCGACTATAAGACTAAATCGAAAGGCGAGCGTTTTCTCCAGTTCCCTTCCAGGCGAACATTGATTAATACACATCATGAAGGCTAGCGACGGCACTGAAACGATTAGCAGCAGCGAAGCCAGAACAAGTAAAGCAAAAAATAACCAAGCTACGAGGTTTGATGGGTTTCCCAGAGAGCTCAGAATCAACTCTGGGTGCTGGATAAGCCATAAGTACTTGGTTAAAAGTGAAATTGAAATTAATGTTGCTGCGAGGGGAAGCCACCATTTGATATCGGCGAGCAGCCCAGATATCGCTTGCCGATAATTGGTAAGCCCCAATGTCTCGGTTGGCGTTTCAGGTATAGGTGGTGCGGTGGGGGCGTGGTTCATCAGAGAGCGCTCCTTCCTTGGGGGCACGTGCCATTTGGCCGGTGTGGCATTGCACGGTGCGCAATTCTAATGAAGCCGGTTTATCTTTCAAAGCTCAGTGTCGCTGGCCATAGCTGACGAGGCGATCTGGCACCCCATGCGCTTTAACGCAGTGCCTCCTCTCGGTGACACCTTAGGGCTTGAGTGTTTCCAGCAGTGCGAGAGCCTGATCGCTCGGCGGGCAATTTGCGAGCGGCGTTTTTTATGCACTCAGGCGGAATGGCCATGAGCCCCTTGATTTCACTGAATTCCAGACACAAAAAAAGACGTCCAAGGACGTCTTTTTTCGTTCAATTGGTGGAGCCGGGGGAATTAAAGATTTATACATAAGATATTGTTTTAAAAGGATTTATTTAAAGTTTAATTATTAAGTGCCCCCATAAGTGCCCCCATGTACGTATTTCCGATGAGCGGCTATTTAAGGAGTTGAACTGGCGTCCTGAATCTCGTTTTCGACCGGGCGAGGCCAGTCAACCACCGGGAGCATTTAATAGAGTCGGTGGTTTACAGCACAACCTCGGTTAGCTGGCCAGAAGGGTTTGATGCCCAGCTCAGACCGGTTGCTGGGTAGATGTCAGGTCACGCAGTTGGGTTTTTTCAGCGGCAGCGCACCATGGGCTCATCTAAGACGATTTGAGCTGAGGTGCGGTATGAGACACTCGATGGTTACCTGCCACAACTGTGGCAAAGCGATGGTTCCGAGAGCGTCATATAGCCGTGGTTTCTGGGGGTATTCGCCTTCGTCCAATCATTGCCCCTTTTGCCTGAGTGAGAACTGGCACGGCGGAAATCCAGCGTTAGGGGCTCGGCTGTTCGCATTGGTAGGCCTAGCTCTTGGTGTTCTGGCCTGCGTATTGGTGGGGGCTCTTCTGTTCAAGGTGCAGTGGTGGCTTGGTGTCGAAGGACAGTGGTCTCTATTGACGCTTGGCACATGTGCTGTGTCGGTTACCGCGGGATACCATTTTTACAACTGGTTTGTTGATTGCTGACCGGTGATCATGCTGTGGAAGGCAGCAATCGGCCAAAAGCGGCCACTTACGAATGAAGGCTTTCGAGTAAAAGCAATCAACCATAAATGGAGTTTTCCATTCTGCGGAAAAAAGCGCGAACATAAGGAGTCGTGGAAAATGAAATTCCTTGGCTGTGGGTTTGTGTTAAGTAATGCCAATCCAGCCACGGCCTGCAAAAACTGCAACGGCAATACGACCATAAAATGAACAGATGGGGATACTTCATTGCTGACTAATGATCGCAGCTAAAGGGGCGACGGAACGCCCCCACTGCATATGAAATAAACCGCTTCATCTATTTTTCAAAACTTGTCTAGAACAAAGCACGGATTCTACGACTAAGAGCCTCCACGTCTAACCTATTATAAATACTGCTGCAAATTTCTCGCAAGAATTCATTTTCCATCATGCCTTCATCAGCAATTGCAGAAACCATTCGTTGCCAAAGTTTCTTTCCTTTGCGCTCAACTCCAGCCTCTTGGTACTCAGCGATAACTTGGTCTAAAGACGTTTTCCTGTAAAATCGGTCATTTAACTCCCTGAAAAAGGAAGCATCAACATTATCAATAAGATGCTCATGTAAGTACTTCTCAAGGCTAGGGATAGGTAAAAATGCCACATTAAGTCGCTGCAAGGCCGTATCTTTATTTTTATCTTTGTCGAAGTCATCAGCCACGTCGCCGTCCAACACAGAAATCACCTTTGTTGAATGGCTGGTAAGATTGGATTCCAGAATTTCTTTGTGAAGACGAACAGTATTTCTCCAGTCGCCACATGGAAGAATATGAATCAACTTTCCTTCATAAAGACGCTGACTTATAATAATTTTATCTATGACGAATTTAGCCAGATCATCTTCCGGCAATATTAAAATGTCATAGCCATCTTGATTGTATAAGAAGCGAGTTGCATAAGCTGGGTAGCAGGGATTGATTACCTCGATATTTTTATTCGGCAAACCTTGCAGATAGTATATATTCTTGGGCTCAATTGATCTTAAAAGCTCGGTTGAGTGAGAAGAAAAATAGACTGACAGGTTGAATTCTGTAGATAGCTTATTGAGCAATGTAACGAGTCTGCTAATAGCGACTGGGTGAAGTGCGAGCTCTACCTCATCAATCAATATCAGTGAAATATACTTACTTCCTTTTCTTTTTTGTTGAAATATTTTGTTATTGAGAAAGTGGAGCAGACTTAAAAGCAAATTTTCGCCACTGCTTAGCCAAAACTGGCTAAGTCGCCTATCTTCATACTCCATGAAATATGGTACTGAATCAAAACCAAGTTCCTCAGCTACACGTCGGTTTTTAATTTTTTTAATTGTTGGATAAAAGCTCTTTCCATGTAAAACGTAGTTGAAATTATTATTTATAAACTCATCGGCATCAACCAAGTGCTCCTCGAGTACATTTTCCGAAAGTTTAAGAACATTTGAATCTGTAAATCTTGTTCCGTGTATAACACTACCTTCGATAAACCCATCGATCCTAATCGATTTGTTTTTCTTCCCTTGAAGTTCCCATCTTCCTTCCTCTCTAGCCCATACATCAGTGTTTCCTTCGTAGCTGTACTCGACAGCACTATCACTATTTGCATTGCTGAATATTGTCCACAACACGCTGGGCATGAAGGGTTCGGCTAACAATCCCATGATAGTGCTCTTACCTATGCCATTAGAGCCTGCAATTACGTGCAATCCTTGCTCGATTGGGATTTCAAGCGAAAAATTTTTAATGTTTTTGAGGTTCTTAATGCTGACTTTCAATTTGGACATAATTACTCGATTTCGGAAATGTTGATTAGAAATTTAATAAATAGGCACGTAGTGACACATGATCACTCTCTGCAGCGTATTATGTGGGGGCAGTCCAGAGGTGAAGGCGTGGCACCGAATTATTTTTCAGGATGACTCCAGACCTACCCTGCACCTGTATAAATTTAAAAACAGTGCGGTATTCAATCATTTTTTGTCGGTTATGGCATTAATAGGCCGAATCTGGAACTTTTTCGTATAGCGGTGCGATTCGAAAAAGCGTCCAACCCTGACTGCTGTTTCGATGAGTTGATCCATCGCCTCCTCAAGGCCTTCCTCTTTATAAGCAATTGAATCCTGATTGGAATAGATGCCGATGTCATCACTGATGGTTTTACATGGCACGAATGGATGAGCGATTTCTTCTAAATAGTTAAAGAAAGCATCTTTGGCAATTACCAGCCCAAACCGGCGCCAAGCATATTTCCGCCCCCAGTAGTAACCATCTGCGGCCTTATGTTTTACACGTTCGTCATTCTTGCCCTGATTTTCAGCAAGCTTATCGAGAGAGAACTGTTTGGCCGCTGAGTAGCTGAGGTATTTATTGACCGTATCGGCTTTGCCCAAGGAGGACGGTTCTATGATTTTTCTGCCACTTGCATCTTCGATGTACCCAATATTATAGCGATCACCATTTACTAGCTCGATAGCGCTACTATTTGTCTCAAAATGGTACAGCGTCTCAGTAGTCGAAGGCTTGAACTGATGAAGGAATTTTCCGCTTGGAAGTGCCGTGACAGTATAGTCTCTGACTATCAGGTCGTGAATGGTGTAAAGATTTCTCGATTTCATGTGGACCCTCCATTTCCTATGTACGTAGCTGGAGACGTTACCCGCTTTCTTGGCAGATTGCCATTATGTTGATCTGAGTGGCAGAGGGCGGAGATGTTGCGGGGGCTGTATGCTATAAACCGCATCACCAGGAGCGGGAGCGGGAGCACTTGCATGGGCAAATATTCGACGATGTTTTCTGAACGCGGTAAGCACACCAAGATCGTCGGCGGCTATTGCGTGATCTGTGGAAAACATGGGCTTCTCTCAAAAGATCACGTTCCCCGCAGGGGAGCTTCACTGTTACAAAGGTAGAGCAGTTTCATTTAACTGAGTGTATTTGGCCGATTGCTGCTCGTCACTAACGGCAGAAATCGGCCAAAAGCTGACGTCACCCAAGCCGCTTCCGCTAACGTCGGACGGTCAGCCTGGGTGGCCGCGCTAACAAATGGTTATATCATCTGCCTACTAAATGAGAGCCGATTCAGGCCTATGCTTCTTCAAC
>Ga0308161_1003816_pt1 | contig 14271 bp, 10 predicted proteins | sample PhyFR2_FD_201034 | JGI IMG/M metagenome (GOLD analysis project Ga0308161, IMG submission 201034) | Phyllosphere microbial communities from UC Gill Tract Community Farm, Albany, California, United States - DLSLF.R2 | ecosystem: Host-associated > Plants > Phyllosphere > Unclassified | place: USA...
ACCGGCGTGCAGCCGAGCAGCAGGTTGTTCGCCGACAGCGTGCCGAGGATGCGCGCCGCGTTCGAGTCGGCGCGCAGGCCGGACAGCGCCAGGTGCAGCGTGATGGTGCGCGCGCCGGACGGCAGCGCCGCGGTGAGCAGCGCCAGGTCGATGTCGAAGAAGTTGAACTTTTCCGGGAAGCAGAAATACTCGGTCAGCAGGCGGTACGCCGTGTGCGAACGCGCAGGGAAGTCGATCAGCGCCTCGTCCTCGCCGAAGCCGGCCGGGCGGATCGGGATCGCGCCCAGCGGCACCCAGCGTCCGCTGCCGTCGGCTTCCGCATACGCGCACACGCCGCGCATGAAGAGCGCGTCGCGCAGCGCGGCGCAGAACGACGGTTCGCCGTCGATGAACACGCGCAGGCTCGCCAGTTTCAGGCCCGCGATCGTCACCTGCGCGCCGGTCGCGCCGAGGGTGATCGACAGGCCCGACGTGGCCTGCGGCGGCGGACGCACGGCGTCGGGCGCATCCAGGATGGCGTCGAAGCGCGCGCGCGACAGGGACAGCGGCGCGACGGTGACGGGATAGGCGGTGCGGAACGTGCACGGCGCGCCGCGCACGGGACGGGTGGCGAGCTGCGTGCCGCGCGGGATCTCGCTGGCGGTGCCGCTCTGCCCGGCGCCGTCGAATTCCATGTGCGCGATCGAGCACGACGGGAACGGGCGCAGGTAGTGCGGATACAGCACCTCGAACAGCGCTTCGGTGAATTCGGGGTAGTCGTCGTCGAGACGCTTGGCGATGCGCGAGTTCAGCAGCGCGAACGACTCGATCATGCGCTCGATGTGCGGGTCTTCGCACACTTCGCCGCCGATCAGCAGCTTGCCTGCGATTTTCGGGTAACGTTCGGAGAATTCGCGCGCGTGGCGGCGGAGGAAACCGAGCTCCTGCTCGTAATACGGTAATAACTGGTCCAACTCAGGCTCCCGGCGGCGCCGTACGGCGTGCCTTGCTGATGGTGTAATGCTGGCTGGAGGGTTGCAGCACGGCGTCGAAGTTCACCGGCTCGTGGGCGGCGCTCACGACCATCAGGGCCGTGATGTTGAAATTCAGCCGGTTGACGGCATCCTCGCGCAGTTCGAGCCGCGCCTGCACGTTGCGCAGGCGCGGCTCGTGGCGCGCGATCGCCGCCTCAAGGCTGCGGCAGATGAAGGCACGGTCGTCGAAACTCGACAGCGACAGGCCCGCGAAATCCTGCAGGCCGTACGCGACGATGGAACGCGCGCATTCCGGAAACCGCCGGAAGGTTTCTTCCGGCAGCACGGAGCGCGTGTTCAGCAGCGCCTCGAGGTCGCGCGCGACCGAGTCCTTCATCTCCTCGAGCGATACGCGCGGCACGGTGCCCGCCTGGCCATGACCGGGGCGATCGACCAGGCGGTCGAACAGCCCGGGCATGAATCCTTTGGCGGACATCGTGGACACGCGCCTTAGGCCGCGATCTTGTTGGCCGACAGGTCCCAGCCGCCGGAGGTGTTACCACCGGTGCCGCCGCCGACTTTCTGCTGGGTGTACTTCCACTTGACCTTGGAGTACTTGATCGACACGTCTTCGGTCAGGATGTTGCCCGGCTCGACCGACGGCGAGACGCTGCTGATCAGGACGTTTTCCAGCTCGATCTCGAAGTACTTGACGCGCTCGCCCTGGCCGTCGGCGCGCAGGAACTCGAACTTCGCTTTCGGGATGGTCTTGCCCGACGAGCAGGTTTGCAGCAGGATCGGGGTGGCCAGGTCGGCCAGTTTCGACACGACGATGTCCTTGTGCTCGGTGCGCTCGGCGGTGTGGCCGCCGCCGGTCGACGCGGTGGCCGACTTCGGTTGCAGGACTTCCCACTGGACGCTCTTGACTTCGATCCAGTCCTTGTGCGACGAGTCGGCGGATTCGCCTTTGATGCCGTCGATTTGCAGATAGACGTCGATTGCCATGTTGTTCTCTTCCTTTCAGTTTTGAGGTACTACGGGGGGTTAAATCGGTAAATCAGCCGTTGGCCGAAGCCGGCAGCTCCGCCACCAGCCGCAGCGACACGGACAGCTCGTCGAGCTGGAAGTGTGGACGCAGGAACGACACGGCGCGGAACACGCCCGGACGTCCCGGCACTTCCTGCACCTGCACGCTCGCCTCGCGCAGCGGGAACTGCGCCTTCTGTTCCTGGCTCGCGTTGTCGTCCAGCAGCACGTACTGCGTCAGCCAACGGTTCAGGAAATCCTCGACGTTCGATGCGGCGGCAAAGCTGCCGATCTTGTCGCGCATCATCGCCTTCATGTAGTGGGCGATGCGCGACACGGCGAAGATGTACTGCAGCTGGGCGGACAGCACGGCGTTCGCGTTGGCCGCGTCGCTGGCGTACTTGCGCGCCTTCTGCGCCGACTGCGCACCGAAGAAGGCTGCGTAGTCCGTGTTCTTGCAGTGCACGAGCGAGATGAAGCCCAGGTCCGACAGCTCTTTCTCGCGGCGGTCGGTGATGGCGATCTCGGTCGGGCATTTCAGGGCGATCTCGCCCTCGTCGGTCTTGAAGGTGTGCGTCGGCAGGTCCTCGACCAGGCCGCCGCCCTCGACGCCGCGGATCGCGGCGCACCAGCCGTAATCCTCGAAGGCGCCCGTGAGCTTCGTGCCGAACGCGTACGCCGCGTTGCACCACAGGTATTTGTGGTGGTCGGTGCCGTCCACGTCCTCGACGAAGTTGAAGCCTTCGGTGGTGGCGCCATCGGCCGGGTTGTACGGCAGGCGGCCCAGGAAGCGCGGCAGCGTGAGGCCGACGTAGCGCGAGTCTTCCGATTCACGGAACGCCTTCCACTTCGCGTATTCGACCGTGTCGAACACCTTCGACAGGTCGCGCGGCTTGCCCAGGTCGGCATAGGTCTCGAGGCCGAACAGTTCCGGCGACGCCGACGAAATGAACGGCGCGTGCGCGGCCGCGGCGACGTGCGACATCTGCTCGATGAAGTACATGTCTTCCGGCTGGCGGGTGATCTCGAAGTCGCCCAGCAGCGCGCCGAACGGGGCGCCGCCGAAGGTGCCGAATTCTTCCTCGTACACCTTCTTGAACATCGTGCTCTGGTCGAACTCGATCGCGCTCTGGAAGTCCTTCACGAGCTCGCGCTTGGTCGCGTTGAGCATCTTGACCTTCAGGTTCGGACCCGTGGCCGTATTGCGCACGAGGTAGTTCAGGCCCGTCCAGCTGGATTCGAGCTTCTGGAACTCCGGCGCGTGCATCACGGCCGACAGCTGCGCCGAGATCAGGCTGTCCAGCTCGGCCACGCGGGCGTCGATGGTGGCGGCCAGGTTGTCGGACACGACGACGGTGCCGTCCATGACCTGGTTGACCAGTTCGGCGATCAGGTCGCGGGCGCGCGCATGCTCGGCGCTCGACTTGGCGACCTTGCTCTGTTCGACGATGCGGTCGAGCAGGTCGGCTTCCGGGGCGACGGTCGTTGTTTCAGCCGCTGCGGCGGCGTTCTGCAGTTGCGACATGGGTTACTCTTTCGTCGGCTGCTGGCCCAGCTGGGCCAAGGTTTCGGTGCTGTTCAACACGTCGTTGAGCAGGTCTTCGAGCTTGTCGTTGCCGGCCAGCTTGTTGCGCAGGTCGGCCAGCTTGGTGCGGGCTTCCAGCAGCTTCTTCAGCGGCTCGACCTGGTTGACGATCGCTTCCGGACGGAAGTCGTCCATCGAGCGGAACGTCAGGTCGACGGCGAATTCGCCGCCTTCTCCGGTCAGCTCGTTCTTCACGCGGTACGCGGCGCGCGGCTCGACGCCCTTCATGACTTCGTCGAAGTTGTCGCGGTCGATGCCGACGAAGCTGCGCTCCTTCAGGCGCTTCTGCGGCACGGCCGAGTTGCCGCCGAAATCGCCGACGACGCCGACGACCAGCGGCAGCTCCTTGTTCTCGATCGCATCGCCGATCTCCACGTCGTACGTCATTTGCACGCGCGGCGGACGGACTTTCTGCAGTTTTTTCTGCACGCTGGAATTCTTGGGCATGGCGTTTCCTTGTGTGTGAACGGACTATTATTTTCTCAACGGACCGAACGGATCGGTACCGGAGCTGCCTTCGGCCGCGGCGGCAGGCTTGGTATTGCCCTTGCCCGGCTTGACGCCCCCACGGCCGGCGCCGCGGCCTGTGCCGGCCTGGCTGCCCTGGGTGGGCGGTTCGATCCGCCGGACCAGGATCTGCTGCTCGCCCAGGCTTTCGCGCAGCAGCTTGGCCAGTTCCTGCGACTCGGTCTTGACGGAGCTGGACAGGTTGTTCTGGCGCGAGAGATCGGCCAGCGCGCGGGTCGACAGGCGCAGTCCGCTCACGGCGATGATGCTGTTGGCCAGGCGGTCGTTGGGGTCGCGCACCAGGACTTCCTGGGCACTGACGATGGCGTCGCCATACTGGCCGGCGTCGTAGCGGGCCTGGGCGATGTTGGCCCATGGCGCCTTGTCGGCCGGGTAGGCGGCGGCGGCCTGCTTCCACAGCGTCACGGCCTCTTCCTTGCGGCCGGCGCTGCTCGCTTCGCCCGCTTTCGTCAGCAGCTCGTCCATCGTCGGGACGGCCGGCTTGGCGGGCACCGCGGGTTGCGGCGTAGCGCAAGCCGACAGCAGGATGGCGCACGCCGCGGCGCCGAAGAAGCGGCCCATCGGGCCGACGGGGAATGCACGGGTCATGCGAACCTCACAACTGTAAAAAAAGAAATGCATCGGTACTAAGTTTGTAAAACTTTTTTTATATTATCAGAATTAAATCCTTGATTGAACTCAATCTTTTGCCAATCGTACGCGGGTCGGTGACAGGTGAAATGCTCACGAATTTTCACGCTTTTGGCAGCTTCCTCCCATATAAAATGCGAATCGGGTAACGCTCGAAAAGATTCTCTCCAATTCTCACAAATAAAATATGTGGCAAAATCGTGCGCACGATTGCCAACAGAAATGTTACTGTTCAGCCATTTTAATTCAGGCAGTACCCAGGGATCCCACGCATGAGCGGCAAAATCTTATGGGGCGAAGGTTTGTTCCTCCGTCCGCAGCATTTCCAGCAACAGGACCACTATCATGAAGAGCGCCTGCACCGCACCGCGGGCCTGCTTCACCCGTATGCGTGGGGCGTCGTCGGCCTGGCGGTCGACCGCGACGCGCTGGCCAACGATTCCCTGCGCCTGCTCGAGCTGTCGCTGCGTTTCCCGGACGGCGAACTGTACTCCGCGCCCGGCGCGGACGAGCTGCCGGACGCCATCGACCTGAGCCAGTTGCCGCAATCCGTGCAGACCGTGATTTATCACGCCGCGCTGCCCGGATTCAAGCCGTACGGCGCGAATTTCAGCGCAAACGGGACCGACGCGGCGCACGCGGCGCGCTTCCGCCAGCTCGATCGCGATACGCCGGACCTGTATACGCAGGCCGCCAGCGCCCATTTGACGTTCCTGCGCAAGACGGTGCGCCTGGTGTCCGACGGCGAACCGCTCGACGCCTACGTGCACGTGCCCCTGCTGCGCCTGCGCCGCGCGGCCACCGGCGGCTTCGAGCTGGACGGCACGTTCGTGCCCCCGAGCCTGACGATCAAGAGCGCCCCGCTGCTGTTCCTGCAGCTGCGCCGCCTGCTCGACGCGCTGCAGGCCAAGGTGAGCGCGCTGTACGGCCACCACCGCGAGCCGAGCAAGAACGTGATCGAATTCCGCTCGGGCGACATGTCGTCGTTCTGGCTGCTGCACACGGCCAGCACCGCGTGCGCGTCGCTGTCGCACTACTTCCACCATCCGGCGCTGCATCCGGAGCGGCTCTACGAGCAGCTGCTGTCGCTGGCCGGCAGCCTGATGACGTTCTCCAAGAGCTGGACGCTGTCCGACCTGCCGCCGTACAACCACGGCGACCCCGGTCCGGCGTTCGGCACGCTGCACCAGATCATCCGCGAGCTGCTCGACACCGTGATCTCGTCGCGCTATTTCGCCATCGCGCTGCGCGAAGTGAAGCCGTCCTATTGGCACGGCATGCTCGATTCGGAGAAAATCGACGACAAGACGACGTTCTTCCTCGCGGTGTCGGGCGACATGCCGGCCAGCGAACTGGTGGACGTGGTGCCGCTGCGCCTGAAGATCGGCGCGCCGGACGACGTCGAGAAATTCGTGCTGTCGGCGATGCCGGGCGTGCGCCTCGCGCACGCGCCGCAGGTGCCGGCCGCCGTGCCCGTGCGCCCGGACGCCGTCTATTTCACCATCGAGGCCAAGGGCCAGATGTACGAACGGATGCTGCAGGCGCAGTCGATCTCGATCTACGTCCCCGGCAGCATGGCCGACGTGAAGCCCGAGCTCGTGGCCGTGACCTCCTGAACAACGAAAGACCCGCATGACGACCGCTACCGCCCCTTCCCTGATGGCCTCCGGCGCGCCGGCCCCGAGCCCGGCCGCGCCGCAGACGCTGCTCGACCTGATGTACGACGGCTTCTACGCCCTGTTCATGCTCAAGAACGGCAACGGCCCGCAGGACGACGCCGCGTTCGCGCGCAAGATGACGCAGTTCCTCGACGACTTCGGCCGCAACGCGCGCAAGCAGAACGCGTCGCCGGACGATATCGAAGCGGCCAAGTACGCGTTCTGCGCGGCCGTGGACGAGATCATCCTGCGCTCCCCGTTCACTATCCGCGACGCGTGGGAACGCCGTCCGCTGCAGCTGCAGCTGTTCGGCGACCAGCTCGCCGGCGAGCACTTCTTCGAGCGCCTGGAGCACCTGCGCGCGCGCGGCAGCGCGCACCTGCAGGCGCTGGAAGTGTTCCACATGTGCCTCCTGCTCGGCTTCCAGGGCCGCTACATCCTGGAAGGCACGGAAAAGCTGTCCTACCTGACGTCGCGCCTCGGCGACGAGATCGCGCACATGAAGGGCAAGCGCGGCGGCTTCGCGCCGCACGCGGAACGCCCCGACCAGATCCGCCACAAGCTGCGCAGCGACCTGCCGCTGTGGGTGCTGTACTCCGTGTTCGGCCTGATCTGCGTATTGGGCTACGTGGGTCTGCGCACGTCGCTCGGACGCACGACGGAGGCGCGCATGAACGCGTACAACGACGTCGTCAAGATGGCGCCGCGGGCGGCGAATCTGACCATCACGCTGCCGTAACCGGAATGCGGCGCTCGCGCGCCATCACGTCGTCCCCGCGGCTATATAGGTCGTCCCTGGAACCATATACGTCGTCCCCGCGCCCACATACGTCGTCCCCGCGCAGGCGGGGACCCAATTGATTGTCGCGGCCGCGCCGGCAAGCTTGGGTCCCCGCCTTCGCGGGGACGACGGTGGCTTGCGGCGGCTTCCGTCCTAGAACGCCATCCTCACCCCGAAATTCACGCGCCGCCCGTCATCTTCGAGCGTGAGGAACTGGCTGTCGTTGTTGGCATACTCGCGCACCTTGGCATTGGTCAGGTTGATCGCGTCCAGGTACAGCGACACGGTCGACGTGACGTTGTAGCGCAGGCTCGCATCCGTCTGGCCGTACGCGGCGCGGTTGCGCGGCAGGGTGCTGCCGCCGCCGCAGTCGATCGAGAAGTGGTTGCGCCAGTTGTAGCTGGCGCGCGCCTGGAAGCGGTCGTTCTCATAGAACACGGAAGCGTTGTACGACTGCGGCGACAGGCCCGGATAGCCGCACGTGGGCGTGCCGCTGTCGGCGTCACGGCTCGCCTTCGCGTCGACGTACGTGTAGTTGGCCGAGACGCCGACGCCCTGCAGCCAAGGCACCACAGCGGCGTCGAACACGTACTGGCCCGACAGCTCCGCACCCTTGATCTTCCCGGTCTGGCCATTGCGCACGCGCGTGTCGTGCACGACCTCGTTGTACTGCGGGATGCGCACGTCCACGAGGCGCGTCTCCAGGAAATCGGAGACGTTCTTGATGAACACGTCGGCGCCGACGAAGTTCGTCTTCGACAGATACCATTCGTACGACGCGTCGAAGTTCTTCGAGTGCATCGGTTTGAGTTTCGGATTGCCGCCGCCCGTCTGCACGTCGCCATAGCGCCCGCCGTACCAGTTGTCGACGCCCATCTGGCTCAAGGTCGGCCGCGTCTCCGTCTTCGACGCGGCGAAGCGCAGTACCATGTCTTTCGTCAAATCGAACTTGACGTTCGCCGACGGCAGGAAGCTGTTGTAGCTGTTGTCCACCGTCGTCGTCGACGCCGGGCCGTAGTTCAGGATATACGTCGTGTCATTCGGGCTCTTCGTCGCCGACAGCAGGGTGCGGCTGATGCCGGTGGAGCCCGAATTCACGTGCACGACGCGCACGCCGGCGTCCAGCGACCAGCGCTCGCCCTCCCACTTGGTGTTGACGAAGAAGCTCGACACCTTTTCCTTCACGCGCCACATGTTCGGCTTGGTGTAGTCGATCGCCAGCGGGCCGTTCGGGTAGCGCGTCCTGTCGAGGTAGTAGGCGGGGTCGTTCGACTGCGCCAGCAGCGCCGGCTGGTTCAGGTAGCGCATGTACGCGTACGGATCGAAGCGCAGGTAGTTCGCGGGCGCCGCCGCGCCGCCGAAGTCGCCCTCCAGCGGCGTCACCGTGAACAGCGACGGCGGCAGCGCGACGTGGTAGCCGGAGAACGTGTTCCACGCATCGCTGTCGTATTGCTCGCGGCCGACCTCGCGCTGCGAATGCGCGACGCCCGCCTCCAGCGTCTTGAACCAGCCGATCTCGTGGTTCCACGCCGTGCCCAGGCGCTCCTCATGGATGCGGTCGCGCAGCTGGATGTCGCCGTACGACACGGCGTGCGCACGCACGGCGTTCGGATCCGAGATGCCGTCGCCGAACACGAGGCCCGGCATCGAACCGAACGTCAGCGTGTCGCCGTTCCTCGGCACCATGCCCGCGACGATCCACATGTTCGGCGAATGCGACGATGTGCGCGACGTCGACACGTCGCCCTCCAGCTTCCATTCCGGCGTGAGGCTCCACTTCGAATTCAGGCCGAACGCGCGCGTGATCGACAGGCGGTCTCCGCCCTTGACGATCATGTCGTTCGAGTTCACCTCGCCCAGCAGCGAGCCGGGCCCCGACAGCGCCGGATTGTTCGCGTAGAACGTCGAGCCGGGACGCAGCAGGCGCGTGATCTGGTTGTTGCCGTCGTATTTCACGCCCAGCTGCACGGGGTTGATCCAGTCGCTGATCGCGATCACGTCGTTGCGCTGGTTCAGCCGCGAGAACAGCGCGTCCGCCGTCAGCTTCCAGCGCTCGGACGGGTTGTACTGGACCGTCAGGTTGGACACGAGGCGCTTGCGGGTCTCGTCTTCCTGCTGGTAGCCGAAGCTCTGCGGAATGTAGAGCTTCCTGGTCGCCGTGTTGGCGGGCGTGAGGCCGGTCGAATTCAGGTCGCCGTCGATCAGGGTCACGTCGCGGTAGTTCCACGCGTCCGTGATCGCCTTGTTCTGCTTCGACTTGCGGTCCGTGTACGATACCGATCCCGTCACGCCGAACGTGCGCTCGCGGTTCGCGTACGAATACAGGCCGCTCAGGTTGGGCGTGGTCTTCTTCGAATTCGAATCCCACGCGCCGGACGCGTTGACGACGGCCGACGACCCCGCCTTGCCGGACAGCGGGCGCGCCGTCTGGATGTCGACCGTCGAGCCGATGCCGCCCTCGGGCAGGAACGCCTGCGAGGTCTTGTACACGAGCGCTTTCGAAATCAGGTCCGACGACAGCAGGTCGAACGAGAATTCGCGCCCGCCCGTGTCGCTCGTCATCGTGCGGCCGTTCACCAGCACGTTGTTGAATTCCGGCCCCAGGCCACGCACGGAGATGTAGCGCCCTTCCCCGTTGTTGCGCTGGATTTGCACGCCGGTCACGCGCTGCAGCGATTCCGCGATGTTCGTATCGGGGAACTTGCCGGCGTCTTCCGCCGACACGGCGTCGACGACGCCGTCCTGCAGCCGCTTCGTCATCAGCGACGACGACAGCGATGCGCGGATGCCGCTGACGACGACCTGCGCGACGCCGCTGCCTGTATCGCCCTGCTGCGCCGGCGCGTCGGCGCCCGTCTGCGCGACGGCGTGGCCCGCCCCGCACAGTTCGGCGACGAGCGCCGCCAGTACGGTTTTCCGGATCCTGTTGCTGACCATGGTGTCTCCTGTTCTCGTTGTGGTGAAACTGCCGGGTTGTCGATGCGGGCGCGATGCGTGCGGTAACGTTGTCGCAGCGAGGCGCGGCGCGGATGCCTCCGCGTCCCGCGCGCGCTCAGTAGTTGACCGCGTAGTCCTTGGGGAACGGCCGGCCGGCGAAGGCCTTTTTCTGCGTCCAGTCCTGCGCCGGCGCCGTCCAGTACGAATCGCCCGCCGGCAGCCCGAGGGCCAGCAGGCTGGCCGAGGCGATGTACATGCTGCCGTTGTTCGAGTAGATGTCCGCGAGTTCCGGGTGGTGGCCCACGAACCCCAGCGTGAGCCAGCCGTCGCGCGTGAAATTGGTCGGGTCCGACCACACGGCGTCGTGCACGGCCCGCAGCGCGGCGCGCACCTGCCCTTCCGGCAGGCTGGCCGGCAGCTGCTTGCGCCACGCGAGCAGCGCGAGCGGCTGGAACACGGCCGTGCGGTAGGTCAGCGAACGGCCGATCGGCGGGTACGTGCCGCCCGGCGCAATGAAGCGCTCCAGGTGCTCGCCGTAGCGCTGCATGCGCTTCATCGCCTGCGCGCGCAGGTCGGCCGGCTTGCCGTTCCAGAACGGCGCCTTGTGCCGCTCCAGCACTTCCAGGATCTCGACCAGCATCGGGTACATCACGTACGAATTGTAGTAATCGAAGTGGAACGACTCGCCGTCCTTGATCCAGCCGTCCCCCACGTACCACTCGTTCACCTTGCGGATGGCGACGTTGGTACGCATCGGATCGGCTTGCTCGCCGACCGCCAGCAGGAATGCCTCGTTCATCGCGGCGAACAGCATCCAGTTGATGTACGGCGGCTCGACCCGGCGCAGTCCCTTGATCTCGGCGACGATGCGCGCCTTCGTCGTGGCGTCGAGCGGGTCCCACAGCGCCTGCGGGGCACGGAGCAGCGCATTCGTGAAGTACGCCGAATCGACCAGCGCCTGTCCCTCGCTCTTCCACGCCAGGTAGTCCGGACTGGCCGGGTCGACGGCGTGCGCATAGCTCTGCAGCGCCAGACCGCGCAGGCGCGCACGCAGGCGGCCCTCGGCGGACGCGTCGTCCGGCAGCGCCAGCCACGGCGCGATGCCCGCGATCAGGCGGCCGAAGCACTCCAGGTACGCGACCTGCGGACTGCGGCCGTCCCACGTGGGACTCAGCTCCAGCGTGAAGCGCTTGCGCAGTTCGCCGCGCGCCATCGCCGTCAGCACCGGCTCGGCCATGCGCTGCAGCAGCGCCAGCATGTGCTCGCGGTCCGTGCCCGCCGCCCCGTGCCCCGGTGCCGCGGCCGCTGCCGCTGCCGCCGCCGTCCTGCCCGCGTCCGCGGCGCCGAACGCGCCCGCGGCCGCGATACCGCCCATGAAATCCCGTCGCTTCATGCCTCTCTCCCGTCGCGCGTCATTGTCGTCATTGCCCGGTCACCAGCGCGTCGCCGACGTACGCGCGGAAATGGCGGATGCGGCCCGTCACGCCGTCCGCACCCTGGCGCGGCACGTAGCGCAGCCCGGCGATCGCATGCGCGGCGCCCAGGTCGATCACGAGCCGGTGCGGATGGCCGCCGCCCTGCAGCGCCGTGTGCCAGTAATCGCTGTTCTGGCCGTTGATGGCATTCAGCGCGCCGCCGTCTTCCTTCGTCGCTTCCTCGCTGTCGACCCATGCGATCGTCCAGTTGGACTGGTCGAGCGGCTTGCCGTCCGCATCCAGCAGCGCGAGTTCCGCGACGGCGGCATACGGCTTGCCGTCGAACGCATCGAGCGACTCCAGGCAGAACTGGCGCCCCGACGCCGGCGCGGCGAAGCGCACGTCCTGCGTCTGCGCACCCGGCGCGAACTCGCCCTCGTGCACGGGCGGCATGCCCTCCAGTCGCAGCCGCGCCGTGTTCGGCGGGCGCGGCAGGTCGCGCTCGGGGTGCAGCTGGTCGAGGATCGGCGCGGCCAGCCCGGCGATCCGCGGCGCATCGTGTCCACGCGGCCCGGTCAGGTCGAGCACGACGACCTCGTTGCGCCCCTTGCGCAGCCACGGCCCCGGCAGATACATCGTCTGCGTCGGGCCGATGCTCCAGAAGCGCCCGAGGCAGCGGCCGTTGATCCAGACGATGCCCTGTCCCCAGGCGGACATGTCGAGGAACGTGTCGTCCGTGCGGCGCGTGTCGAAGCCGCCGCGCCAGAACGCCGCGCCTTTCGCGCGGCCGCGCTTGAACGCAAGCGGCGGCAGCACGCCGTCGGCATCGAAGTCGATGGCGCGGATTTCCCAATTCTCCAGCGCGGCCGGCGCCGCGCCGTCCGCCGGCGTGAACGTCACCGGACCGTGGATGCCCTTGCGGTCGTGGATCTCGACGCCGAAGTTCACGCGCGCGATCGTGTACAGCAGGATCTCCAGCGTCGCCGGCCGGCCGCGCGCCGGCACGTCCACCCTGTAGCGGCGGTGGCGCGTGTCGAACGTGCCCAGCGGCCGGCCGTCCAAGGTCACCCACGCGAGGTCGCGCGCGCGGGCGACCTCGATCGTGCCCGCCGGCCCGGCCGGCAACGCGACGCGGTAGGCGACGAGGCCGCGGCTGATGTCGTACTGCTCGATCGGGCGCGGTGCCGTGGCGCGGATCGTCCTGGCCGGCAGCGCGGCCGCCACGGGCACCGATTCGGCCAGCGCGAATGGCGCGATCGTCATCACGGGCAGCCGCGGCGGCGGGGCCGGCAGGGTCTCGCCCTGCGCGAGGAACGGCGTGATGGCGGCGCGGTACGCGTCGAATTTCTCGCCGATCCAGCCGGCCTCGCCGATCGGCGCGTCGTAGTCGTAGCTCGTCGTGTCGGGCCGGAACGGGCGGTCGCAGCCGCCCCACAGGCCGAACGTGGTGCCGCCGTGCGCCATGTACAGGCTGAACGAGCCGTTTTGCGTCAGCATCGCGGCGATGTCCTTGGTCGCGCCTTCCACGCCGCCGCGGCGGTGCGGCGCGCCCCACGTGTCGAACCAGCCGGAATAGTATTCGCCGCACATGCGCGGGCCCTGCTGCACGGCGTCCAGCGCCTTGAACCCGGCCTGCGGGTCGCTGCCGAAGTTCGCCACCGAGAACAGTTCCGGGATGTGCGTGCGGGCGGCGGCATTGGTCGGGTTGCACTGGAACAGCGGCACGTCGAAGCCGGCATCGAGCAGCGCCTGGCGCAGGACGCGCAAATAGCCTGTGTCGTCGCCGAAGAAGCCGTATTCGTTCTCGACCTGCACCATCAGGATCGGTCCGCCGCGCGTCACCTGCTGCGGCCCGAGGACGCGTCCCACTTCCGCCAGCCAGCGCCGCGCCGGCGCCAGGTACGCCGCGTCGCGCGTGCGCAGGAACGCGTCGCCGGGGTGCTTGAGAAGCCACCACGGCAGCCCGCCCATCTCCCATTCGGCGCACGCGTACGGACCGGGGCGCAGGATCACCCACAGCCCTTCGGCCTGCGCCAGGCGGCAGAATTCGGCGGCGTCGCGCTGCGCGGCCCAGTCGTAGCGGCCCTCGCGCCATTCATGGTAATTCCAGAACAGGTAGGCGCACACGGCGTTCAGGCCCATCGCCTTGATGGTCTTCAGGCGGTGTGCCCAGTATTCGCGCGGCACGCGCGCGAAGTGCATCTCGCCGCAACGGATCTGCAAGGGTTTGCCGTCCAGCAGGAAGTCGCGCGGGCCGATCGCGAAGCGGTGCGAGGCGGCCGCGTGGACGGTGGCGCTCATGGGCAGCAGCGCGCCCCCGAGCGCGGCGGCGGCGCCCGTCCTGAGCAGGCGCCGGCGGTGGTAACGGATGGTCATGGGTTCGTCGTCGTTAAGTGGATCAGAGCTTGCCGCGGATGCCGAACTTGATCGTGCGGCCATCGTACTTGGCATAGTCCATGCGCGTGCGGTGGCCGTCGCCGTAGCGGCCCGACGCGTCCTCGAAATAATCGTAGCTCAGCGTATTGGTCAGGTTCAGCGCATCGATGCGCAGTTCGAGGTTCTCGGTGAGCTTGTAGCTGACCGTGCCGTCCAGGTAGCCGCGCGCGGCGCGCCAGCGGATCAGGTCGTCGCCGTTGTTCTTCGGATTGTCGCCGTGCAGCGAGCGCCCCTTGTAGTTGTACGACAGGCGCATCGCCAGCGGCCCGCGTTCGTAGTACGTCGTGAAGCTGTACGCGTACTTGGGCACCGAGTTGACTTC
>Ga0308161_1003817_pt1 | contig 14264 bp, 8 predicted proteins | sample PhyFR2_FD_201034 | JGI IMG/M metagenome (GOLD analysis project Ga0308161, IMG submission 201034) | Phyllosphere microbial communities from UC Gill Tract Community Farm, Albany, California, United States - DLSLF.R2 | ecosystem: Host-associated > Plants > Phyllosphere > Unclassified | place: USA...
GAAGAAGCGCAAGATCATCGGCCGCACCTTTATCGACGTCTTCGACGCCGAGGCCAGCAAGCTTGACAACATCAAGTTCCTGGCCCAGGGCACCATCTACCCCGACGTCATCGAGTCGGCCGGCGCCAAGACCGGCAAGGCCCACGTCATCAAGTCCCACCACAACGTCGGCGGCCTGCCCGAGGAGATGAACCTCAAGCTGGTCGAGCCGCTGCGTGAACTGTTCAAGGACGAGGTGCGCAAGATCGGCCTGGAACTGGGCCTGCCCTACGACATGGTCTACCGCCACCCATTCCCAGGCCCGGGCCTGGGCGTGCGGATCCTCGGTGAAGTGAAGAAGGAATACGCCGACCTGCTGCGTCGCGCCGACCACATCTTCATCGAAGAACTGCGCAAGGCCGACTGGTACCACAAAGTCAGCCAGGCCTTCGTAGTATTCCAGCCGGTAAAATCCGTCGGCGTGGTAGGCGATGGCCGTCGTTACGCTTGGGTCGTGGCCCTGCGTGCCGTGGAAACCATCGACTTCATGACCGCCCGTTGGGCGCACCTGCCTTACGAATTGTTGGAGACGGTCAGCGGCCGCATCATCAATGAGATCGAAGGCATCTCGCGTGTGACGTATGACGTGTCGAGCAAGCCGCCAGCGACGATTGAGTGGGAATAAACACTGTCGACCCACACAGCTCGCAGTAAGTGAATAAAAAAACCTGGCCACGGCCAGGTTTTTTTATGCACGTTAAACCCCTTGGCGCGGCAGCCGACTTTGCATGCTCAACCCCGTGTTATTGAGTGCCCGAGACAACCCATCCAGCGTAGGAAAATGCACTTGGTGAACCAGCGGCCACGTGGGGCGATCAATGATGAAGCTGCCTTCGGCCGATCGCGTGATCGGCGTCATGACAATGCCCTGGCCCCGACTGTGGTGGTACAGGGTGTATGAACCCTGGGACTCGTCAATCAAGTACATGCCTTTGCGAAACAGCAGTCGTTGGTTTTGCAGGACTGTGCGTTGCAGGGGTGGCGCTTCGACTTGTAAGCGCAGGTCTGCGTGCAGGGTATCGAAGGTGTTGGCGGGGCCTCCTTGGGGCTCTATCACGTCGTGGTCGATCTCGATGCCGGGGTCGATGCGCAGGTCGTGGCCTTGGCCGGGGTATACCTCTTCAACGCGTATGCCGATTCCGCCCTCCAGTTCGCTGATGCCGGCGACTTCCCTGAAGGTGTTGGTGCTGGTGGGCGACGTCATGAACAGCCATTTACCACCGTCGTTGAGGGTTCTGTCGGCGCGGAAAACGGTGTGGCCCAGGTAGTTTCTCGTCATTTGCTCGGTACGATTGAGCATGGGGTCGGGGTATTTGGTGTGGGCGGCACAGTCGAGGGCCTGGACGCGAATGCCGTTGTTGCGGGCAGTCTTGATCAGTTCCAGCTCGTTGAATTGCCCGGTAGGGTCGGTGCTCATTCTGTTCAAGCTGGTTTCCAGGTCTTCGGACATGGAGCCGGTCTGGAAGAAGTGATTGAGGTCGTCCTGGACGAAGTCGTTAAGCAGGCGTTGCAGGTAGAGGGTTTTGACACCCTTGCGCGCCAGCTGCGGCATGTTTTCCATGATCAGTCGCGTGCTGGTGATGCGGTCCGGGGTTTCGCCGATGACCAGGCCCGGCAGGTCCTCCGGCAGACGTTCGAGCAGCTCGCTGAAGGTGGTTGAGGGGTCAACAGTGGGGATGCCTGGACGCTCGGGCAGGCGCGGCCAGGACAGTTCGCGGTAGAAGTCCTTGGCCGATTGCACCAGTTTGTTCTGGGTGGCACCGAAGTAGTGGGTGTAGCGATCTACGTTCAGGAAACGGCCTTGAATATGGGTCTCGATGAGCCCTAACGCCCACTTTCTCAGCTCCGGGCGCAACGACGGCGGGGTGTCGAACACAGTGGTGACGCGGCGAACGGCGCTCGACGGCTCCGGCTTGGCGACAGCCTGGGGTGTCACGCGCGGGGCCTCGGGTGTCGGTCGGATCTTGCTTGCCTTGCTGGAGTTGCCGCCTCCACCCTTGAGCCCCAGACGACCGGACAGCGGTTCCCACTCGTTCAATTCGTTCAGGCGTACCGGCAACGATCCGGAAAATGCGTTGGGGTTGGCGGGATCGACGATGGCCCAGTAGCCTGGACCGTTGGGGTCGTTTTCATAACGTATGTAGTAGGCCCTGTCGTTCATCAGGATGGCTTGTTGCGGCAGGTTGTCCGAGGTTTTCAGGGTGTACACCTGAAAATACTTTCCGGGGGTTGTTGAGCAGGTTTCGCCTTCCAGTATCAGGTTGCTCTCGTAATGGGCTGGCACCTCGCTTGGCAACAGCGGCGCCGGCGCGACGCTTTCAGCGCTGACCTCGGGCGTGTCCAGTGGCTCGGGCAGGCGCGTGGTTTGCTCGGACGCCTCGGCAAAGCTCTCCGACGCTTCGGCGATATCCGGCAGTACTCCGTCGACTTTCAACAAAGTCAGGTTGAACAGTGTGTCGATTGCACTGAAAACCGCGCCTTGCTCCCCGGCGCGGCGCTCAGCCGGGGTCTTGCCATTGACGGCCTGGTCGATGTTGAGGCCCAGGTTTGCCACGCTGGCGCCGATCACCACCAGGGCCACGGGCCCGCCCACCACGGCCATCGGGCCGAAAATTTTGCCGAAGGCATTCAGATACCCGATCCACAGTTTCTTGCGCAGGTCACCGTTGCTGTGCAGGCAGAAGTCGGCGTCATTGTTCATGCGGGCCTTGCTGGACTGGGCCAGCCAGGTAAACGCATCGCCGTCGATGGACAGGTCCGCCTGATTGATCAAATGGTGATTCCACGCACCCCAAGTCACGAACAGTTGGTCAATTTGCGCGTTCAGGCCCTTGTCCACCCAGTCCGGTGGCAGTGTGCCGGTGAGTGCCTGGGCGGTGCGGTAAATCAGCACGGGCGTCACCAGCAACTGTCTCCAGCTCACTGCGTCGGTGTCGTCCTGCTGAACCTGGGCCGACAGCGGGAAGTGGGTCATGAACCGCGCACGGTTTTGCGGGTGATTGGTTTGGCACAACAGCCAGAAGTGCAGGTCTGCCGGTGTGTTGAAGCAATGAAAGGCTTGAGCCTCACCGGGCACATAAATGATTTGCCTGCCGTCGCGGTCGATGATGCGCAGGATATCGCTGGCGATATGCCCGCCAATGTCCAGCGCGGCGAGCCGCAGGCCTTGTGGGGCAGGCGCCTCGGCTTGCAGGTTGGCCAGGGACGGGGGCCAACTGATGTCGCTGGCGACGGCCTTGATCACCGTCTGGAACTGGGCGTCGGTCAGGTGGTTGGCCTGTCGTGCTTGCAGGGCCTGGGCCAGAAAGTTGACCTTGCCCAGGGTGCGGAAGTCGTCCTGATGAGCGCTCCAGAAACCATCTACTCGCGTGCTGTAGCGCTCGCTGAAGTTGATGTCCCAGAAGTCGCCGAGCACGTCACTGGCGGACAGTCGCACCTCGTTGCGGTGATCGAAAACCTGGGCGTCGGGCCCCACGCTGTAGAAGCCACCGTCACCGTCAAGCAGGTCAGCGTTGTCTTGGTCGTGCAGGCTGAAACGGTGGATCACCAGCTGCGACAGCGTCATGGACTCCAACGGTTTCTCGTTGTGTACCCAGCCGGTAAACGCTTGGGAATCGCTGGTGCCGGCCTTGAACCGGTGCCAGTACACCCGGTCGGGGTCCAGTGCCGCAAGGTCATGTTTGACGAGAATCTCACGGGCTGTTTCGGCCGCCATTGTCTGCATGTTCGGGCATGTGTCGAGCACCGCCGGTGCCAGGGCCTTGAGCTGTTGTTGGGCGGCGGGGGAGGTATCGTCGATCGGCATGTTGTTCTCCTGGGGCAATGGAGAAAAAAGCATGCCGGGGTGCTCAGGTGGGGCAGCGGTAGATAGTTAGCGCCGCGCAATATCCGAAAAGTAAAACTTATCCAGGGTATGCCGCGACTCGGTGTACTCGAACTGCCGCCCATCCTGCAAAAACGTCTGGTTGCTCACCACGATCACATGGCTTTGGCCGTCGAGGTCGAGGTGTGCCTGATCGTCCTTGCTGCGGGGCAGGGCTTCGATGGTGCGTTGCGCGTAGCTGATTTGTAACTGAAGGGTCTGTTCAATGAAGGCGTAGATCGACTGCTCGGCAATTGCTTGGTCCAGACCGGGGATCAGGTCGGCGACAAAGTGGTTGATGTCGAGAATCACCCGTTTGCCGCCAATGCGTCGCACGCGTTTGATGCGTGTGATCAGGCTGCCGGGTTCGGCTTCGATGTGTTGCTGCAAGGAGCCTTCCAGCGGGAACTGGGTGAATTCGACCACTTCGGTGCGTACGTCATCGCCCAGGTCGGCGTGGGTTTCGTGGAAGCTGACGATGCCGCCCAGTTGAAATTCAATCGGGTTGGGGGACAGCACGAACGTGCCCTTGCCGTGGATTTTTTGCGCAAAACCGCGCTCCTGCAACTGCTCGATGGCGCGACGCACGGTGCCACGGCTGGCCTGGTAGCTGTCCATCAATTCGGTTTCGGAAGGAAGGCGCGTACCGCGTTGCAGGCGTTCGGTAGTGATGCTGGCAAGCAGATCCGTGTAGATCTGGTTGTATTTGCTCATGGGGATGGCTCTGTGCCCGACTGTTTGTAAGTGAACTGTGCGTTCAAGGCAGGAACCTTAGTGGCAGCGGTGGGGTTTGTCCATTGACCCTTGGTAAACCCAAACGCGATATTTTCCAAACTCGTACAGACGAGTTGTTGCTTTAACTCGTACAGACGAGTACGTTTGGCGTCGGCGTGCTGCCAATGACTGCCCTCAAATAAAAAAATCAAAGTGGAAACCAAGCATGAGCCACGACTATTCGACGATCGCCCGCGAGATTCTTGAGAACCTCGGCGGGCGCGACAACCTTGAGCAAGCCGCCCATTGCGTAACCCGCCTGCGCCTGGCGCTCAAGGATCCCAGCCTGGTCAATAACAGCGCGTTGAACCAGGTCGATCTGGTCAAGGGCTCGTTCTTCACCGGTGGCCTGTTCCAGGTGGTCATCGGCCCAGGCGAAGTGGAAAAGGTCTACGCCGCCCTGCGCGAGCAGACCGGCCTGGCCGCCTCGACGATTGCCGACGTGAAGAAAGCCGGCGGCGACAAGACCAACCCCATGCAGCGCCTGGTGCGCGTGTTCTCCGATGTGTTCATGCCGATCCTGCCCGCGCTGATCATTGCCGGCCTGTTGATGGGCATCAACAACCTGATGGGCGCCAAGGGCATGTTCATCGAGGGCCAGACGCTGCTGGAGGCCTATCCGAACCTGGATGGCCTGTGGAGCCTGATCAACCTGATGGCCAATACCTCGTTCGTGTTCCTGCCGGCGCTGGTGGGCTGGTCGGCGGCCAAGCGGTTTGGCGGCAGTGAAATCCTCGGCATCGTGCTCGGCCTGATGCTGGTGCACCCGGACCTCCTCAACGCCTGGAACTACGGCAAGGCCGTGGCGGGGCTCGACGGCCAAAGCCTGCCGTACTTCGATATTTTCGGCTGGTTCAAAATTGAAAAGGTCGGCTATCAGGGGCAGATTCTGCCGATCCTGATGGCCGCCTATGTGATGAGCGTGATCGAGAAATGGCTGCGCGCCCGCGTGCCGAATGCCATTCAATTGTTGGTGGTGCCGATCACCACCATCGTCGTCACCGGCGTGCTGGCGCTGGCGATCATCGGCCCGGTGACCCGTCACCTCGGCATCCTGATCACCGAAGGCGTGGTCACCCTGTTTGACCTGGCGCCGATGCTCGGCGGGGCGATTTTCGGGCTGTTGTATGCGCCGCTGGTGATCACCGGCATGCACCACATGTTCCTCGCCGTGGACCTGCAACTGATCTCCACCCAGGGCGGCACCTTTATCTGGCCGATGATCGTGATGTCCAACCTGGCCCAGGGCAGCGCCGCGCTTGCGGTGTTCTACATGACCCGCAATGCGCGGGACAAAAGCATGGCCTCGACCTCGGCGATTTCCGCGTACTTCGGCATCACGGAACCGGCGATGTTCGGGGTGAACCTGCGCTTCAAGTTTCCGTTTTATGCGGCCCTGGTGGGCTCGGCGCTGGGCAGTATTTTCCTGTCGCTGAACAAGGTACAGGCGTCGGCCATCGGCGTTGGTGGCTTGCCGGGATTTATCTCGATCGTGCCGCAACCCATCGCGATGTTTGTGATCGGGATGGTCATCGCGATGGTCGTGCCGTTTGTTCTGACCTGTGCGTTGAGCATGAAGATTGTTCGGCCCGGTTATCGGGTTGCCTGATCGATTGCCATCGGGGGCAAGCCCCCTCCCACAGGTTGGAATGCACTACCAACACCCAACCAACTGAAGGACCCCCCATGCACCAATCGGTGATCTACCAGATCTACCCCAAAAGCTTCCACAGCCACGCGGGTAACGCCACCGGTGACCTGCTGGGCATCGTGGACAAACTCGACTACCTCCAATGGCTGGGCGTGGATTGCCTGTGGATCACCCCGTTCCTGCGTTCGCCGCAGCGGGACAACGGCTACGACATCAGCGACTACTACGCCATCGACCCCAGCTACGGGACCATGGCCGACTGCGACCTGCTGATCGGCGAAGCGGCCAAGCGTGGCATCAAGTTGATGCTCGACATCGTGGTCAACCACACCTCCATCGAGCATGAATGGTTCCAGCAGGCGCGCAGCAGCCTCGACAACCCGTACCGCGACTTCTACATCTGGCGTGACCAGCCAAACAACTGGGAATCCAAGTTCGGCGGTTCGGCCTGGGAATACGAAGCGCAGACCGGCCAGTACTTTCTGCACCTGTTCGATCACACCCAGGCCGACCTCAACTGGGACAACCCCAAGGTCCGTGCCGAGGTGTTCAAGTTGATGCGCTTCTGGCGTGACAAGGGCGTGGGCGGTTTCCGCCTGGACGTGATCAACCTGATCTCCAAGCCCGCCGACTTCCCCGAAGACACCAGCGACGGTCGCCGCTTCTACACCGACGGCCCCAACGTGCATGAATACCTGCAAGAGATGCACCGCGAAGTCTTCGAGGGCCATGACCTGATCAACGTCGGCGAGATGTCGTCCACCAGCCTGGAACACTGCATTCGTTATTCAAATCCTGCGTCGAAAGAACTGTCGATGACGTTCAATTTTCATCACCTGAAAGTGGATTACCCGAACCTGCAAAAGTGGATAAAGGCCGACTTCGACTTCCTGCAACTCAAGCGGATTTTCTCTGACTGGCAACTGGGCATGCAGGCCGGTGGCGGCTGGAATGCATTGTTCTGGTGTAACCACGACCAGCCGCGTGTGGTCTCGCGTTTTGGCGACGACGGCGAACACCGCGTGGTCTCGGCGAAGATGCTCGCCACGGCGCTGCATTTTCTCCAGGGCACACCGTTTGTGTACCAGGGCGAAGAGTTGGGCATGACCAATCCGGGCTTTGACCGGATCGAGCAGTACCGCGATGTGGAGACCCTCAACATCTATCGCCTCAAGCGCGATGCAGGTGAATCCGAGGCGTCGAGCATGGCGGCGATCATGCAGAAGTCCCGCGATAACGGGCGCACGCCGATGCAGTGGAACACGCAGGCCAATGCCGGCTTCAGCACGGGCGAGCCCTGGATCGGTCTCCCGGCGAATGCCGCGCAGATCAACGTTGAGCACCAACTCGATGATCCCGATTCCGTGCTGCATCACTACCGCGCGCTGATTGCCTTGCGTCGTCACGAGCCGCTGATCCAGGAAGGCGTTTACCGCGAACTGCTGCAGGACCATCCCCAGGTGTGGGCGTACCTGCGCGAGGGCCAGGGCGAGCGGCTGCTGGTGCTGAACAACTTCTATGGCAAGCCCTGCGACATTCTGCTGCCGGACAACGTGATCAACCCGGCCAGCGAGCAACACCTGTTGATCAGCAACTACCCCGACTGCCCGCTGCGCACGGCCTCGGTGGTATTGCGCCCTTACGAATCCTTTGTGCTGCACCTCAAGGACTGAAACCCGCTGCAACCCCCGTATGGGAGTGCGGGGCGCTAGACCCAAAACATAATAAAAATATCGGAGTGCTTCATGAAAACAACAATAAAGCTGGGCCTCGTTGCATCCTGCCTGAGCCTGCCTCTCGGCGCTCAGGCCCTGGAATTTGCCGGTTACTTGCGCAGTGGCGCAGGCACGTCGACCGGCAGTGGTCCGCAGCAATGTTTCCAACTGCCAGGGGCACAATCCAAATACCGTCTGGGGAACGAATGCGAGCAATACGCCGAACTGGAACTGCGCCAGGACCTGCTGACCCTCGATGATGGTTCGGTGCTCAGCGTCGATGCCATGGCCTCGCTGTACAACAAGTACGACCGCGAGCTGAAATTCCAGGGCGAGAACAACGGCTCGGCGCGCATGCCGCAGATGTATGCGCAGTGGTCCAACGTGCCTGCCCTCAACGGCGGTTCGCTGTGGGCCGGTCGGCGTTACTACAAACGTAACGACATCCATATCTCCGATTTCTACTACTGGAACCAGAGCGCCACCGGCGGTGGTATCGAGGACGTGCTGATCGGCGACCTCAAGTACAGCTACGCCATTTCGCGCAAGGACAACCTCTACCAAAAGGAATACGCCACCCGTCACGACTTCAACGTCGCGGGCTTCAAGACCAATTCTGGCGGCGAGCTGGAACTGGGCTTGAGCTATATCGAGAAGGCCGGTGGCCGCGATACCAACAGCGGTTGGGCGTTGACGGCGCAGCATGTGCAAAAGCCTTTCCTGGTGGGCAAGAACAAGTTCGCGTTGCAGTACGGCGAAGGTCCCGGCACCGGCCTGGGTTACACCGGCAATACCTTCTTGGATAACAGCAGCAAAAGTTATCGCGCCGTGGAGTTTTTCGATTGGCAGGTCACGCCGCGTTTCGGCGGGCAGGTCGAGGCGGTGTACCAGAAAGATATCCGTCCCGGCAGCCAGGACCAGACCTGGATGTCCCTCGGCGTGCGCCCGGCGTATGCCATCAGCGAACAATTCAAACTCGTCACCGAACTGGGCCATGATCAAGTCGACGCCAGCGGCGGCACGCGCAAGCTGAGCAAATTCACCTTCGCCCCGACGTGGTCGCCCAAAGGCCCGGATTTCTGGGCACGGCCGGAAGTGCGCTTGTACTACACCTACGCCACCTGGAACGAAGCGGCCAAGCGCGCAGCGAATGAACTGGCGGCGGGATCGGCGTTGTCCGACACCGGGTCCTACGGCACCGCACGGCATGGGTCGAACTTCGGTGTGCAAGTCGAGTACTGGTGGAAATAACCGCAAGCCCCTTCCCACATCTGATCCCTGTCATCTTCAGGATTTGTTTCCATCCAATGATTTTTACCGAACAAAACAGCAGGTGAAGCCATGACCCCATCGAAACCCCTGGAACTGCTGGCGCCCCTGTCCGGGGTGCTGCTGGCGCTGGATCAAGTGCCGGACCCGGTGTTCGCCAGCCGCATGATCGGCGACGGCCTGTGCATCGATCCCACCTCGCAGACCCTGTGCGCACCGTTGGCCGGGGTGGTCAGCAATATTCAGGACACCGGGCATGCGGTCAGCATCACCAACGACAACGGCGTGCAGGTGTTGATGCATATCGGCCTGGACACCGTGAACCTGGCGGGCAAGGGCTTCACCCGATTGGTCGAGGAAGGCCAGCGGGTCGAGGCCGGCGAGCCGCTGATCGAATTTGACGCCGACTATGTGGCGCTCAATGCCCGCAGTTTGCTGACCCTCATGCTGGTGGTCAGCGGCGAACCGTTCACCCAGCTGGCCAATGGTGTGGTCGAAAGCGGCCAGCCGCTGCTGGCGTTACCCCCAGCGCAGCCGCTTGACGTGGCAGACGAGGAGGAGGGCGAGGCGCTGTTCTCCAAACCGCTGAGCCTGCCCAACGCCAATGGCCTGCATGCGCGCCCGGCGGCGGTGTTTGCCCAGGCGGCGAAAGGCTTTAGCGCGAGTATTTACCTGCACAAGCAAACCCAGAGCGCCAACGCAAAATCCCTGGTGGCAATCATGGCGCTGCAAACTGTGCAGGGCGATACCTTGCAAGTGAGCGCGGCAGGGGACGATGCCGAGGCGGCGATCAAGGCCTTGGTGGAATTGTTGACGCAAGGCTGCGGCGAGACGGTCGCGGCACCGGCTGTGGTGGTTGAACCTGTGGTGTCGGCGACGCTGCTACGGGGTGTGTGCGCATCGCCGGGTTCGGCGTTTGGTCAGGTGGTGCAGGTGGCTGAGCCTGAACTGAACATCCCTGAAAAAGGCGCAGGCGAAGAGGCCGAACGTGCCGCGTTGGCCCATGCGCTGCGGGCGGCCACCGAAGCGCTGCAAAGCTTGCAGGCCAAGGCTGGCGGCAGTGCCCAGGCGGAGATTTTTCGCGCCCATCAGGAATTGCTCGACGACCCGACCTTGTTGGAACATGCCCATGGTTTGCTCGCCGAGGGAAAGAGCGCGGCGTTTGCCTGGCATGGCGCCAGCGCCGCCACGGTCAAGTTGTTCCAAGGGTTGGGCAATGCGCTGATCGCCGAGCGTGCAGCGGACCTGGCCGATGTTGGCCAACGTGTACTCAAACTGATCCTGGGCATTGAGGATCGCGCCTGGGATCTGCCCGAGCGCGCCATTCTGATCGCCGAGCAACTGACCCCGTCGCAAACCGCCAGTCTCGACACCCGCAAGGTATTGGGGTTTGTCACGGTCGGCGGCGGTGCGACCAGCCATGTGGCGATCCTCGCCCGTGCCCTGGGCCTGCCGGCGATCTGCGGGGTGCCTGTTCAGGTACTGGCGCTGGCCAATGGCAAACAGGTCCTGCTGGATGCCGATAAAGGCGAGCTGCATCTGGAGCCGAACCTGGCGGAGATCGAACAGGTGGAGGCGACACGTCAACAACAGGAACAGCGACAGCTGCGAGACGTAGCGCAGGCTGCATTGCCCGCCATCACCCGCGACGGTCATCACGTTGAGGTCACGGCCAACGTCGCTTCGTTACAGGAGGTGGAGCAATCCCTGGCCCTCGGCGGTGAAGGCGTCGGCCTGCTGCGTTCGGAGTTCCTCTACCTCGACCGCAATCGCGCGCCGAGCCCGGAGGAGCAGGCCAGCACCTACACGGCCATCGCCCGTGCCCTGGGTACTGAGCGCAATCTGGTGGTGCGCACCCTGGACGTGGGCGGCGACAAACCGCTGGCCTACGTGCCGATGGAGGCCGAAACCAATCCGTTCCTGGGCTTGCGCGGTATTCGCCTGTGCCTGGAGCGCCCGGCGCTGTTGCGCGAACAGTTGCGTGCGATCCTCGCCAGTACCGGCCTGGCGCGGCTGCATATCATGTTGCCGATGGTCAGCCTGCTCTCGGAGTTGCACCTGGCCCGCAGGATTCTCGAAGAGGAAGCGCTGGCGCTGGGGCTGACCGAACTGCCGAAGCTGGGGATCATGATCGAGGTGCCCTCGGCGGCGTTGATGGCCGATGTGTTTGCGCCCCATGTGGATTTCTTCTCCATCGGCACCAACGACCTGACCCAATACACCCTGGCCATGGACCGCGACCATCCACGGCTGGCCAGCCAGGCCGACAGCTTTCACCCGGCGGTATTGCGTTTGATCGCCACCACGGTCAAGGCCGCCCACGCCCATGGCAAGTGGGTCGGCGTGTGCGGCGCGTTGGCGTCCGAAGCGCTGGCGGTGCCGTTGTTGATCGGGTTGGGGGTGGATGAGCTGTCGGTCAGCGTGCCGTTGATCCCGACCATCAAGGCCACCGTGCGTGAACTGGACCTTGGCGACTGCCAGAGCATCGCCCGCCAGGTGCTGAGCCTGGAAGAGGCCGCCCAGGTACGCGAGGCCTTGCGTGACTACCAAACAGCTACCGTTGTGCTGGAGAACTGAGCATGTTGGATAAATTGAAACAGGCGTTCTGGAAAGCCCTGACCCCGGACTTGATTGCCGAGACGGTCGAGGCACCGCCGCAGAGTCTGTTGTCGGCCGAAGTATTGAGTGCGTTGGGAGGGGCGGATAACCTCAAGTCGCAACAGCAGGTGGCGCTGACGCGGGTAAGGGTGCAGTTGCAGGATGTGGGACGATTGGATGAGGCGGCGTTGAAGGCGACGGGTGTAGCGGGAGTGATGGTCTTATCGGACGGCGTAGTCCACTTGCTCACTGGGTTATAAGACGACGTCGATCAACGTTGAGCCATTTGAATGAGGTGCAGTTGGTATGAGCGGGCCTCTCTGGTTAGGGGGGCTTCTGTGGTGATCAGGCTTTTTGTGGTGATCGGGCCTCTGTGGTGAGCAGGCTTTTTGTGGTGAGGGGGCTTTTTTGTGGTGAGGGGGCAAGCCCGCTCACCACAAAAGCCCCCCCTCACCACAAAGGCCCCACAAAGGCCCCTTCACCAGAGAGCACACCGGTACCTAGAGCTTCGGGTTGTCTTCCGGCGGTTTGGTCTTGTCCACGCCTGGCACGTGCAGGTTGCCTTCGACCACCTGGTTGCCTTCCAGCTGCGGCTGCGTCACCCAGGTCAGAATGTCGTAGTAGCGCCGGATGTTCGCCACAAAGTGCACCGGCTCACCGCCACGCGCGTACCCGTAGCGGGTCTTGCTGTACCACTGCTTCTGCGACAGGCGCGGCAGCATTTTCTTCACGTCCAGCCACTTGTTCGGGTTCAGGCCTTCTTTCTTCGCCAGGGTGCGCGCGTCGTCCAGATGGCCGGTGCCGACGTTATAGGCGGCGAGGGCAAACCAGGTGCGGTCCGGCTCGGCGATGCTGTCGTCCAGCTCATCCTTGATCTTGGCCAGGTACTTGGCGCCGCCCATGATGCTTTGCTTGGGATCCAGGCGGTTGGATACGCCCATGGCCTGGGCGGTGTTCTGGGTCAGCATCATCAGGCCGCGCACGCCGGTCTTGGAGGTGACCGCCGGTTGCCACAGTGATTCCTGATAGCCGATGGCCGCCAGCAGGCGCCAGTCGACCTTTTCTTCCTTGGCATAGGCCCGGAAGTGCTTCTCGTATTTGGGCAGGCGCTGCTGCAAATGCTGGGCGAAAGTATAGGCGCCGACATAGCCGAGTACGTCGACGTGCCCGTAATAGCGGTCTTTGAGGCGTTGCAGGGTGCCGTTCTTTTCCACCTTGTCCAGGTAGCTGTTGATCTCGTTGAGCAGGCTGTTGTCTTCGCCTGCGGCCACGGCCCAACTCTGGTTGCTGGCGTTGCCCAGGTCGAAGGCCACACGCACGTTGGGGAAGTACACCTGGTTCATCGCCACTTCGTTGGAGTCCACCAGGGTCAGGTCGATTTGCCCCTCGTCCACCATGCGCAGCAGATCGACTACCTCAACGGCGTCGGACTCTTCGTATTCAATTGCAGGATTCTGCTTTTTAAGCGTCGCCAGTTGTTCGGCGTGGGTGCTGCCCTTGAGCACCATGATCTTCTTGCCCACCAGGTCCGCCGCGTTGGTCGGGCGTGACTGGCCGTTGCGGTAGATGACCTGCGGGGTGACTTCAAGATAAGAATGGGAGAACCGCACCTGTTGCTGGCGCTGCTCGCTGCTGACCAGCCCGGCGGCGGCAAGCACCGGGCCATTGGCTTTGCCCAGTTGGCCGAACAGGTCGTCGAGGTTATCGGCAGTCTCGATTTCCAGCTTTACGCCCAGGTCGTCGGCGAAGCGCTTGACCAGTTCGTATTCGAAACCGGTTTCACCGTTGCGGTCCTGGAAATACGTAGCCGGGCTGTTCCGGGTAATCACCCGCAATACGCCATCCTCCTTGATTCGCTCTAGCGTGCTGGGTTTATCAACACAGGCGCTGAGCATCAGGAAGAGTCCGGTGGCGATGAGCCATTTGGCGCATCGCGGGCGCAAAGCAGTTGGGGAGAACATCTGCGCAGTATACGCAAACGGCCCACGGCGCCATATCTCGACAGCGCGGGACTTGTCTGCTAGCGCCGCCAAAACTGTGCTGCAGCCCACAGAAACGTGGCCTGGCGGGTAATTGTGACGGTTAAAATAACTGCGCCGAATGCCTTGGATAATGCCCCGATAGCGTGCAAACCGTGCCAACTGACGTTCGGCAGCAGCCAGCGATGCCGTTTCGGGTGCCGTTGGCGATGGTTTACGCTAGAATGCACGGCCTCAAAGCACACCCCTTCCCGAGGCTGTCCCGAAGATGTTGATCCTGCGCGGCGCTCCTGCCCTTTCTGCCTTTCGCCACAGCAAACTCCTTGAGCAACTGAGCCAGAAGGTTCCAGCGGTTACAGGCCTGTATGCTGAATTTG
>Ga0308161_1003818_pt1 | contig 14261 bp, 14 predicted proteins | sample PhyFR2_FD_201034 | JGI IMG/M metagenome (GOLD analysis project Ga0308161, IMG submission 201034) | Phyllosphere microbial communities from UC Gill Tract Community Farm, Albany, California, United States - DLSLF.R2 | ecosystem: Host-associated > Plants > Phyllosphere > Unclassified | place: USA...
ACAGGACCGTGAAACGACTTTGCGCCGATGATAGTGCTGCAACCAGTGTGAAAGTAGGTTATCGTCAGGCTAATTAATAGCAGTAAGCAGAACCCCGCCCGGTGAACCGAGCGGGGTTTTTTGCTTTTGAAGATCGGACCCTGCTGTGCAGCCTGGCACTGCCAAGTTGAACGCTCTACGAGTTTTTGCTTTTGAAAATCGAACCGCGCTGTTCGGCCTGGCACTTCCAGGCCGAACGCTCTGCGGTTTTTATTGTTCAAGCCGTCCGCATCGCCTGGCTACCCTGCAGGCTGTCCCACACCTTGTCATGCAAGGGCATCAACAGCACATTGCACACCGGCTCCAGAATCGCCGCCAGGCCGCCAAAGGCCATCGAACCGGTCGCGAAGAATATCACCAGAAAGGCAACGCCCATGTGCAGCGCGGTCAGGCTGAGCTTTTCCGCAGCCAAGGCCACGATGCGCTGGCGGCCGACTGCACGCCGGACCCTGTGGTGCCAGGCTCGTTCATGAAAAGGGACCAGCAAGACGTTCAGCAAGGGCTCGATCAGGACGGCCAACCCGCCCAGCATCAGCGACCCCGTGACCGCATAAGTGATCGCAAACCCGATCGCCAGGTGGGTAAGAACTTGACTGCTTTTACGTGCAACTGCCATTGCGAATCTCCATCGTTCAATCTCTACGGTAAACGATATTCGTTCTCATCTACGTAGTGAAATGAATTAAATTGAAGAATCCAATAGCAATGTTCTATTGTTTGGCCGAGCTTGCCTCAAGAAGCCGCGCCAGCAGTGGTTCGGTCGCGTCCGCAATCCGGTCCAGGCTCGCTTCGCGCAGGGCGGCGCTGTCGATTGTCGTATCGCTATGCAGCCCCGCCCAGCGCAACAAGGCGTCGCAGGCCGACGGGTTGTCGAACAGGCCGTGCAGGTAGGTACCGATCAGCTGGCCGTCCTGCGAGCATGCGCCTTCGGCGCGGCCGGCGATCTCGAAGGCCGGCTGCGCCAGCGCGCCGCCCGACGACACGCCCATGTGGATCTCGTAGCCGCTGACCGTGGCGCCGGCGGCGTTCGGCCCGAACACGCAGCCGCCGCTGACCTGCGCCAGCCGCTTGTCGCGCGTGAGCACCGTTTCCATGTCGAGCAGGCCGAGCGCCGCCGAGCGGCCGGCCGCGGCCTCGACGCCATCCGGGTCGTCGACGTGCCGGCCCAGCATCTGGAAGCCGCCGCAGATGCCGATCACCTTGCCGCCATAGCGCAGGTGGCGGCGGATCTGCGCCGGCCAGCCTTGCTGCATCAGCCAGGCCAGGTCGCCGCGCGTGTTCTTGCTGCCCGGGAGGATGATCAGGTCCGCGCCCGGCAGCGGTTCGCCGGCGCGCACGAAGCGCAGGTCGACGTCCGGATGGGCGCGCAGCGGATCGAAGTCGGTATGGTTGCTCATGCGCGGATAGCTCGGCACCACCACGCGCAAGCCGCCGTCGCGCGGCTTGGCCGACTGCACTGATTGCACCGCATCCTCGGCGTCCAGGTACAGGCCATGCAGGTAGGGCAGCACCGCCAGCACCGGCTTGCCGGTCTGGCGCTCCAGCCATGCCAGGCCCGGCTCCAGCAGCTTGATGTCGCCGCGGAAGCGGTTGATGACGAAGCCGATGATGCGATCGCGCTCGCTTTGCGACAGGCAGGCCAGCGTGCCGACGATGTGCGCGAATACGCCCCCGCGGTCGATGTCGGCCACCAGCACCACCGGGCAATCGACCGCTTCGGCAAACCCCATGTTGGCGATGTCGCGCTCGCGCAGGTTGATCTCGGCCGGGCTGCCCGCACCCTCCACGATCACGGCCTCGTACTGCGCACGCAGGCGCGCATGCGATTCCAGCACCGCGCCCATCGCCACCGTTTTATACCGATGGTAGTCGCGCGCATGCATGTCGGCACGCACCCGGCCATGGATGATGACCTGGGCGCCGGTATCGCTGGACGGCTTGAGCAGCACCGGATTCATGTCCGTATGCGGCGCAATGCCGGCGGCGATCGCCTGCAGCGCCTGGGCGCGGCCGATTTCACCGCCATCGCTCGTGACCGCACTGTTCAACGCCATGTTCTGCGGCTTGAACGGCGCCACGCGTACGCCACGGCGACGCAGCAGCCGGCACAGCGCCGCCACCACCGTGCTCTTGCCGGCATCCGAGGTGGTGCCCTGCACCATCAGGGTTGGAAAGGGAAACTCGCTCATCGGGGCGTTCATTTCGTGCGATGGCTGCGCGCCAGTTCCAGCTTCTCGCACAGCATCGCGGCGCCGGCGATCATGCGCGGCCCGGAACGGTTGAGCAGGTTGCCGTCGATCGTGAACAGGTTGTCGTTGCGGACCGCCGCCAGGGTGCCGTAGGGCTTCCACATGCTCACGCCGCCGTAGTTCTTCTCGGCGGTGGCGAAGATCGCTTCCGGATTTTCCTGCAGTACGCCTTCCACGCTGACCACGGGCGCGGTGACCGGCAGCCTGGCGAAGACGTTCTCGCCGCCGCACAGGCGCAGCGCGTCGCTGACGATATGGGCGCCGTTGAGGGTGTACAGCGGCTTGTCCCACACCTGGTAGAAACTGCGCACCGGCGCGCGGTTCGCATACTTGGCGCGCAGGCCGGCCAGCTGGCGGTTCAGGTCGGCGACGACCGGGCGCGCCGCATCCTCGGTGCCCATCAGCTGGCCGAGTTTCAGCACGCTCGCGGGAATGTCCTCGAGCTTGCGCGGTTCGCTGTGGTAGACCGGCACGCCGAGCTTGCGGATCATGTCGATCTGGCGCTCCGAACTGCCGTGGCGCCAGACCACGAACAGGTCCGGCTTCAGCGCGATGATGCGCTCCAGGTCGACCTCACGGTTGGAGCCGACCTGCGGTATTTTCCTGGCCGCTTCCGGAAAGTCGCTGTAGGCGACCACCCCGACCACGTGGCTGCCACCGCCGGCCGCGAACAGCATCTCGGTGACGTGGGGCGCCAGCGAGACGACGCGCTGCGCGGGCCCTTGTACGGTGACGGTATTGCCGTCGTCATCCTTGACGCTGATAGCGGACGATCGAGCCTGGGCCTGGGCCGCATGCGCCGTTACTGCGGCCGCCAGCGCGGCGGCGAACATTCGAATCTTCATCCCTGTTTCCATTCCTTGAGTGCTTGTTCGAGGCGCTGCCAGTGGGCTTCGCTTGCCGGCAGGCCAATGCGGATGCCGCGCGCGGCGTCGCGGAACAGGCGCACCCAGATCGCGCGCCGTGCCATGTGCTCGTGAAACGCTTCGGGCCGCGCTTCCGGCCACCAGTGGAACAGCGGCGTGCCGGCCGTGCCGGGCGGCAGCAGGGCGCGCATGCGCTCGCCGTCGCGCGCCAGCCGCGCCTGCGTGGCCGCCTGCCAGCCGCGGTCGCGCAGCGCCGCCAGCGCGACCCGCTGCGCCGGGCCGCTCACCGCCCACGGCCCCAGCAGGTCTTCCAGCTGCGCCAGCAGGGGCGCCGCCGCCGCGACGAAGCCGAGCCGCAGGCCGGCCAGGCCGAAGAACTTGCCGACCGAGCGCAGCACGACCAGGCCGGGCCGGTCCGCATGCGCGGCGATGCTGGCCGCGGGCGCGGTGTCGCCGAAGGCTTCGTCGACCACCAGCCAGCCGCCGCGTGCCGCCAGTTGCCCGTGCCAGGCCAGCAGCCGGTCCGGCGTCACGATGGCTCCGGTCGGGTTGTTCGGATTGACGACCACGACCACGTCGCTGGCGCGCACCGCCGCATCCAGGTCGGCATACGCCACCTGGCGCAGCGTGTGCCCGTGGCGCGACCAGTGGTGGGCGTGCTCCGCATACGAGGGCGCCGACACGCTCACGCGCGCCGGTGCGCGCAGGCGCGGCAGGGCCTGGATCGCGGCCTGGGTGCCGGCCACCGGCAGCAAGTCCGGCGCGCCATAGTAGGCGCAGGCGGCGCGCACCAGCTCGGGGTCGGGTTCGGGCAGGCGCTGCCAGGCATCCGGGGCCAGGGCCGGCGCCGGGTAGCCGATCGGGTTGATGCCGGTGGACAGGTCGATCCAGTCGCCGCCGCCATGGCGCGCGATGGCGTCGCGCAGCTTGCCGCCGTGTTCAAGCATGCCAGCCTCCCGCCATCAGCGCAGCGACAAGGGCAGCGGTCAGGACGGCGCCCAGCCACAGCAGCGTGGTGCGCCACACCAGGCGCCAGGCGCGTGCGATGTCGGCGGCGCCGGCGGCCGGGCCGCTGCCGAGGACCGGCCGCAGCTCGACCTCGCCATCGTAGACCGCGGCACCGCCGAGCGTGACGCCGAGTGCGCCGGCGCCGCTGGCCATGACGGGGCCGGCATTCGGGCTGCTCCACTGCGGGGCCTGGGTGCGCCAGCAGCGCCAGGCGCGCAGTTGCCCGTTCTGCTGGCCGCTGCCGCAGGCGAGCAGGGTGTACGACAACGCGGTCAGGCGCGCCGGCACGTAGTTCAGTACGTCGTCGATGCGCGCCGCCACCCGGCCGAACAGGTTGTAGCGTTCGTTGCGGTAGCCCCACATCGCATCCAGCGTATTCGCCAGGCGGAACAGCACGGCGCCGGCGCCGCCAGCCACCAGGAACCAGAACAGGGTGCCGAACACGGCGTCGTTGCCGTTTTCGAGCAGCGACTCGGCACCGGCCTTGGCCAGTTCCGCTTCGCTGGCCTGCTTGGTGTCGCGGCTGACGATGTGCGAGGTCAGCCAGCGCGCGCGATCGAGGTCGCCGGCATCCAGCGCCGCGTGGATCGGCAAGGTGTGGTCGCGCAGGCTGCGCAGGCCCAGGCACAGGTACAGCAGCACCGCATGCACGGCCAGCCCGGCCGCACCGCCCACGCTGCACAGCGCCGCCGCCAGCAGCGTCAGCGGCAGTACCGCCAGCATCCACGCCAGCGCGCCGCGCCCGATACGCAGGCCGGCCTTGTTCAGGCGCCGCTCCAGCTTCGCGGCCAGGTTGCCGAAGCCGACCAGCGGGTGCCAGCGCGGCGTCTCTCCCAGCAGCAAATCGAGCCCGATGCCGGCCGCCAGCAGCAGGGCCAGCGTCAAGGGCGGCAGTCCGGTCAGCATGCCGGTCCCTTCAGCGCCAGCGGCAGCCCGGCGGCCACCAGCAGCACGCGCTCGCAGCGGGCGGCCACGTCCTGGTTCAGGCGCCCGGCTTCGTCGGTGAAGGCACGCGAGACCGCGCCGTAGGGCACGATGCCCATGCCGACCTCGTTCGAGACGAAGACGACCTCGCCGGCGGCCGGCGCGTCCAGCCAGTCCAGCAGGGCCGCGCGCTCGGCCGCGAACAGCGGCGGCAGGTCGATCGGCCCGACGTCCGGATAGTCCGCATGCGTGGAAAACATCAGGTTGCTCAGCCACAGGGTCAGGCAATCGACCAGCACGATGCGCCCAGGCGCGCACAAGTGGCGCAGGGTGGCGGCCAGCGCCGTTGCTTCTTCGACCGTCTGCCAGTGCGGCGGACGGCGTTCCTGGTGATGGGCGATGCGCCTTGCCATCTCGGCGTCGCCGGCGTGCGCGGCCGCCGCTGCGGTCGCCAGGTAGACCACTTCCTTGCCGGATGCCTGCGCCAGGCGCTCGGCCAGCGCGCTCTTGCCCGAACGGGCGCCGCCGAAGACCAGGGTGCGGCTCATGGTCGTGCCTCCAGCAGGCGCGCCGCGGCGTCCGGGTTGGATGCGAAAAAGGCGTGGAAATACGAGGCGGTGAGCGAACCGGCGCGGTATAGTGCTTCGCCCTGGGCGCCGGACGGATGCTTGACCGCGTGCGCCAGCGGTTCCACGTCGGTCTCGAGGCGCGAATAATGGAAGGTATGGCCGCGCATTACCCCGGCATCGATCGGCATGCCCTGCGCGCCCAGCCCGGCCAGGCGGCCCTGCATCAGCACCTTGCCCGGCAACAGGCCGGCCATCGGCCAGGCGCGGCCGTCCTTGTCGGTGATCGAGTCCGCCACCGCCATCATGCCGCCGCATTCCGCCAGGATCGGCAGGCCGTTCGCGTGCGCCGCGCGGATCGACGCTTGCCAGCGCCGCGCCTGTGCCAGCGCTTCGGCGTGCAGTTCCGGATAGCCGCCGGGCAGGTAGACCGCATCGGCATCGCCCGGGACCGGCTGGTCCGCCAGCGGTGAAAAGAAACTTAATCGTGCGCCGAGCGCGCGCAGCGTATCCAGGTTGGCCGGATACAGGAAACAGAAGGCGGCGTCGCGCGCGATCGCCACCGTTTTATTGGCCAGCAGCGGGGCCAGCGGTGCCGGCGGCGGCAGGCCGTGGTCGAACGATTGCGGCGCCAGAGAATCCCAGGCCACCTCGTCCAGCGTCAATTCGTCGGCCAGCGTGTCCAGCACGGCGTCGATGTCGCCGACTTCGTCCGGCAGCACCAGGCCGAGGTGGCGTTCGGGCAGGCGGCGCGCCTGTTTCGGCAGCGTGCCGAGCAGGGGGATGTCGCGCAGCGATTCCGCCACCATGCGCGCGTGGCCTTCGCTGCCGACCCGGTTGGCGATCACGCCGGCTAGCGTGACCGGCCCGTAGTCGCGCAGCCCCAGCACCACCGCGCCCGCGGTCTGCGCCATGGCGCCGGCGTCGATCACGGCCAGTACCGGGATGCCGAATTCACGCGCCAGGTCGGCCGCCGACGGCTTGCCGTCGTACAGGCCCATCACGCCTTCGACCAGCACCACGTCGGCATCGACCGCGGCCTCCGCCAGGCGCCGGCGGCACAGATCGGGCCCGACCATCCACAAGTCGAGCGAATGCACCGGGGCGCCGCTGGCGCGTTCCAGCAGCATCGGGTCGATGAAGTCGGGGCCGCACTTGAGCACCCGCACCGTCTGCCCCCTGCGCTTGAAGCGGCGCGCCAGCGCCGCCGTGATCGTGGTCTTGCCCTGGCCGGAAGCGATCGCCGCGACCATCACCACGCGTGCACCCTGCGTGCCCATCACCACTCCGTCCCGGCCTGGGCCGCGATGCCCGCCTTGAAGGCGTGCTTGACCACGTTCATCTCGGTGACGGTGTCGGCCACGTCGATCAGTTCCGGCGGCGCGGCGCGTCCAGTCACGACCACGTGCTGCATGACCGGACGTTCCAGCAGGTCCGCGATCACCGCGTGCACGTCGAGGTAGCGGTACTTCAACGCGATGTTCAGTTCGTCCAGCACCACCAGGCCATACGCCGGGTCGCGCAGGAAGGTGCGCGCCATCGCCCACGCTTCCTGGGCCTTGGCGGTGTCGCGCGCGCGGTCCTGGGTTTCCCAGGTATAGCCTTCGCCCATCGCGTGGAAGCTGACCTCGTCGGGGAAGCGGCGCAGGAATTGTTCCTCGCCGGTCGACATCGCGCCCTTGATGAACTGGACCACGCCGACCTTCATGCCGTGGCCGAGCGCGCGCGCCACCATGCCGAAGGCGCTCGAGCTCTTGCCCTTGCCGTTGCCGGTATTGACGATGATGATGCCGATTTTCTTGTCCGCGGCGGCGATCTGGGCGTCGATGACCGCCTTCTTGCGCTCCATGCGCAGGCGGTGGCGCTCGTTGATGTCCAGGTTCGTATCGGAAGTCGTGTCAGTCATGGTTCGCCTCGAGGGGAATGAAGATGCGGCGGCCGCCATGGTCGATGGTCTCGATCGGATGGCCGAGGTAGTCGCTCAGCAGCGTGGCCTGCATTGCGTCGTGTACGGCACCGGCATGCCAGCGTCCGTCGCCCATCAACAGCAGGGCGTGGGTCGAGATGGCGTGCGCCAGGGTCAGGTCGTGGCCGATCATGACCACGGTCTTGTCCTGTTCTCGGCACAGGCGCGCGAGCAGGCCCATCACCTGCACCTGGTGCGCCAGGTCGAGCGCGTTGGCCGGCTCGTCGAGCAGCAGCAGCGGCGTGTCCTGGGCCAGCAGGGCGGCGATGGCGACGCGCTGGCGCTCGCCGCCGGACAGGGTGCGCACGTCGCGCGCAGCCAGGTGCGCGGCTTCCATCGCCGTCAGTGCCGCCATGGCCGCCGCATGGTCGTCGCTGCCTTCCCAGTAGCGCCGGCCGTGGTAGGGGTGGCGCGCCGACAGCACCGTTTCGATCACGCTGTAGGCAAAGGCGTCGCTGCGCGATTGCGCCAGGTAGGCGCGCCGCCGCGCCAGGTCTTCCAGCGGCCATCCCGGCAGCGGACGGCCGTCGATCTCGACGCTCCCGGCATCGGGCGCGCGCAGGCCGGCCAGGGTGCGCATCAGCGTGCTCTTGCCCGCGCCGTTGCGGCCGATGATGCTCCAGCATTCGCCCGCCTCGACTTGCCAGTCCAGGCCCTGGACCAGCGTGCGGCCGCCGGCGGCCAGGGCGAGTTGTCGGGTCCGGATCATTTTCGCAGCCTGTGCAGTTGATAGAGGAAGACCGGCGCGCCGATCAGGGCCGTGATCGCGCCCACCGGCAGCTGGGTCGGCGCGACGACCGTGCGCGCGAGGGTGTCGCACAGCACCAGGAAGCCGCCGCCGCCCAGCACCGCGGCCGGGATCAGCACGCGGTGGTCGGGACCGAAGGCGAAGCGGCAGGCGTGCGGGATGATCAGGCCGACGAAGCCGATCGAGCCGGCGCTGGTCACCGCGCTGGCGGTCAGCACGCCGGACACGAAGAACAGGCCCTTGCGCAGCGCGCCGACGCGGATGCCGAGCGTGGCGGCGGCGTCCGCGTGCAGGGCCACCACGTTCATCGCACGCGCGCTGCGCAGCGCATACAGCAGGCCGGCGCCGAGCACGATCCAGGGCATGGGCCGCAGCGGCGCGCCGGCCAGGTCGCCGATCATCCAGAACACCATGCTGCGCAACCGGCCCTCGGGCGCGATCGACAGCATCAGCGTGACCATGGCCATGCAGCCCGACGACAGGATCACGCCGGTCAGCAGCAGCATTGAGGCGCCGCCATCCAGCGCCACGCCGCCGCGCATGTCGCGCCGCGCGAAGAAATACAGCAGCATCGACACCGCGACCGCGCCGGCCAGCGCCGCGGCGTCGACCGTGGCGGCGGCGCACATCAGCAACAGGGCGAGCAGGGCGCCAACCGAGGCGCCGGCCGAGATCCCCAATACATAAGGATCGGCCAGCGGGTTGCGCAGCAGCGCCTGCATCATGACGCCGGCCAGGGCCAGCGCGCCGCCGGTGACGAAGGCGGTAAGCGCGCGCCCGGCGCGCAGTTCCAGCAGCGTGGCCGCCAGCGAATCCGGGCGCCCGCGCAGCACCTGGCCCAGCGCGGCCGGCAGTTCGGACGGCGCGACCGCGATCGATCCGGTCATCCCGGCCACCAGCAGGCTGGCGATGGCGGCGAGCAGCAGTGCGCCGACGATGGGGACGGCGCGCCGGCGCAGGGGAAGTGAAGGGGCAGGATGCATGCTGTAGGGGTGAAGGCGGATTAGGGGATCCCGTAGCGCAGCGCCGCGAACCAGCCGCGCCCGGCGGTGCCGTAGTTGCGCGCCAGTTCGTAGCGCTTGTCGGCCGCGTTGTCGAGGCGGACCAGCAGCGACCAGTCGGGCGTGAGGTGCCAGCGCGTGTACAGGTTCAGCAGGGCGTAGCCGCCCAGCCGGTTGGCATTCGCCGCATCGTCGAAGCGCCGGCCGGACGCCTGCAGTTCGATGCCGCTCTCCAACCGGCCGGTCATGTGGCTGGCGCCGAGGCTGGCGTGGCGGCGCGCACGGCGCGCCAGCTGCTTGCCGGTGGTCTCGTCGCGCGGGTCCTGCAGGTCGGCACTGGCGCGCAGGTCGACACCCCCGATCCGGGCCGCGGCCGACAGCGTCAAGCCTTCCAGCAGCGCGTGGTTGACGTTGTAGGCGCAGCCGCCGCTGCGGCTGGGGCAGTGATTGACGTTGACGATCATGTCGCTCAGCTTGTTGCGGTAGTAGCCGGCCTGCAGCGCGACGCCGGCGAGCTCGTAGCGCAAGCCGGCCTGCACATTGCGGCCGCGCTCCGGCTTGTTGTCCGGCAGGCCGTAGCCCGGGTAGTACAGCTCGTTGAAGGTCGGCGCGCGGAAGCTGGTGCCGATGCTGGCGCTGGCGCGCAGGTCGCGGTTGACATCGTAGCCGTAGCCGGCCGCGCCGGTGGTCTTCGATCCGTAGATCGAATGGTCGTTGCGCGCGCTGAGGTCGAGCAGGTGGCTGCCGCGGCGCAGCGCGTACGAGGCCGCCGCCGAATTGGTGATGCGGCTGCCGTCGAGCGGACTCGGGGCCGTCGTGGCGCCCGAGGTCGACAGCACGGTTTCCTTGCGGTGGCCGACCAGCAGCTGCAGGGTGTCCGGACCGATGTCGACCGTGTTCTGCCAGGTGGCTTCGTCCTGGCGCGTGTCGATCCGGCTGCTGCCCGAGGGCGCGCTGCCGGTCAGGCTGCCCAGCTTGTCGTCGGAGCGCGCCAGTTGCAGGCTGCTGCGCCAGCTCGGCAGCACGCGGCCGTTCAGGAACAGCGCATAGCTGTCGATGTCCTGGAGGTTGCGGGTGTCGAAGCTCGAGGCGCCGTTGTCGTACTGGGCGCGCAGGCGGCTTTGCAGGAACTGGGCGCCGGCGTCGATGCCGTCGGCCAGGCGCACCACGATGCGGCCGTTGGCGCTGTTGCGGCGGTAGCCGTCGTCGTCGCGGTTGTAGCTGGGCGAACCGGGACGGGTCGACGAAAAGCCGTCGGCCGCTTCGTGGGCGGCGCTCAGGGCGTAGCTGACGGCGCCGCCGGCGCCGTGCACGCCGGCGTCGCGCTGGCGCGTGCCCCAGGTGCCGCCGCCGATGCCGGCGTTCAGCTGCGCCGGGCCGTCGCCCCGTTTCGTGAAGATCTGGACCACGCCGCCGATCGCGTCCGCGCCGTACAGGGTACTGAGCGGCCCGTAGACCACTTCGATGCGGTCGATGGCGGCCAGCGGGATTGCGTTCCAGCTGGCCGCGCCGGTGGTCGAGGAGCCGGTGCGCACGCCGTCGATCAGGACCACGACCTGGTTGCTGTTGGCGCCGCGCAGGTACACGCTGGTGCTGGCGCCGGGACCGCCGTTGCGGACGATCTCGATGCCGCGCTGGCGCGCCAGCACGTCGGCCACCGAGCCGGCGCCGGCACGCGCGATCTCGTCGTTGCCGATGACGGTGACGTCGGCCAGCACCCGGTCGGCGCGCTCGGGCGTGCGGGTGGCGGTGACGACGACCGTGGCGGCCTGGGCGTCCGGCGCGGCATTCGCTGCGAAGGCGCCGGATGCTGCAACGGCAAGGGCGAACGCGGCGGCCGGCCGCGCAGTGGGATAATGCATGACGATGTTTCTTGTAGGGGCAACCAGCCGGCGTCCCCGCCGGCCAGATTGAACGGAAGCGCCGCGGCGCACCGGCGCGCTTCCACCTTTTGGCCGGTATCCGGGCTGGCAAGTGTGGCCGTCCGACCTTCCCATGCGCAGGCACAGTGGTCCGTAGGACGGTTGCCGCATCCATGGACGCGACACTTGCTTACCGTTGCGGGGGCAGCACACGTTGAGCCGGACAGGTCATCCTGGGGGCGGCTTCGTGTTTCCCGTTTAACTGCGCCTGTGGACACGGGCGCGAGCACCAAAACGGCGCCATTATACGGTTGCTGTTCCGGGCTGTCAGAATTCCAGAGAAAGAATCTCGCCATAAGCGATGCGGTGCGGGGTGGCGGCCGCCTGCAGCGCGGCCTCGGCCAGCGGCAGGCCGGCGCGCATCGCCAGCAGCAGGCGGATGGTGCCGGCGTGGCAGATCACCAGGGCTGCTTCGCGTGCGCCGGCGCCGGTGCGCAAGTCAGTGCGCAGCTCGGCGACGAAGGCGGCGACCCGGTGCGCCACGTCGCGCACGTTCTCGGCAGCGCCGGGACGATAATCCAGGAGGTCGGCGGCCCAGGCATCGACTTCGGTGCGCGGGATGGCGGACCAGGGGCGCAGTTCCCAGCGGCCGAAATCCATCTCGGCCAGGCGCGCATCGATGCGCAAGTCATGCGGCCGCAGGCGCCGCGCCAGCAGGGCGCAGCGCTGCAGCGGGCTGGCGTACACCGGCAGCCGGCCCGGCAGGCCCGCCGCATCGAGGGCGGCGTGCACGCGCGCCAGTGCCGCTTCGGCGACCGGGACATCGGACGCGCCGTAGCACAGGCCGGGATCGATGTCGGGCTGCGGATGGCGCACCAGGTGCAGTTTCACGCGGCGCTCCAGGCGCCGTGGCCGAGGGTGGCCAGTACCGCCATGTAGATCATGGCTTCGGCCAGCTGCTGCACGGCGCCCAGGCAATCGCCGGTGTAGCCGCCGAGGCGGTGCACGAACTTGCGGCCGAGCCAGAGGGCGGCCAGCAGCGCCGCCAGCACGGCGCCGGCCACCGTGCCCGCCGACGCCTGGCCGGAGATCAGCAGCACGGCGGCGGGCAGCAGCGCGGTGACCGTGGCGATCGCGAATTCGGATGTACTCATCTGCACGGCCAGCGGCTTGGCCTTGCCTTCGCCGCGCACGTAGTCCAGTTTCCAGATCAGCGAGGTCGCCGCCAGGCGCGACAGCGGATGGGCCAGGAACAGGGCGGCGACGGCGGCGCGCGGCGGCAGCATCGCGAGCGCCGACAGCTTGGCCGCCAGCATGCACACGATGCCGATCGCGCCATAGGCGCCGACGCGCGAATCCTTCATGATCTCCAGCACCCGTTCCCGCGTCAGGCCGCCGCCCAGGCCATCGCAGGCGTCGGCGAAGCCGTCTTCATGGAAGGCGCCGGTGGCGTAGATCGAGGCCGCGGTGGAGAGCACGGCCGCCACCGGCGCCGGCAGCACCAGCGCCGCCGCGAAGTAGACGGCGGCCGCGATCGCCGCCACCACGCAGCCGACCAGCGGGAAATAGCGCGATGCGTGCTGCAGCCAGCTTGCCTCGAAGCCGACCCAGGCCGGAATCGGCAGGCGCGTGAAGAATTGCAGGGCGATGAAGAAGAGGCGGACCTGGTGCATGGGTCAGTCGTGGGCCTTTTCGCTGACGCTGGCCGAGGCGAAGGTTGCCATCTGGCCCAGGAAATTGGCGGCCGCGTGCAGCAGCGGCAGTGCGAGCGCGGCGCCGGTGCCTTCGCCCAGGCGCAGGCCGAGCTGCAGCAGCGGCCGGGCGCCGAGCGCATCGAGCATGCGGCGGTGGCCGGCTTCGTCCGAGCAGTGGGCGAACACGCAGTAGTCGAGGATGGCCGGTTCGATGCGCGCGGCCACCAGCAGGGCGCTGGTGACGATGAAGCCGTCGATCAGCAAGGCCTTGCGCTGCCGGGCCGCCTCGAGCATGGCGCCGGTCATCATCGCGATTTCGAAACCGCCGAAGGTGGCCAGCACGTCGAGCGGATCGCTGGCCCCGGCGTGCCGAATGGCCGCCGCTTCGATCACGCGTCCCTTGCGCAGCACGCCCTCGTGCGACAGGCCGGTGCCGGCGCCGACACATTCGGCGGCCGGGATGCCGGTCAGCTTGTGCATCAGCGCCGCCGCGGCGGTCGTGTTGCCGATGCCCATCTCGCCGAAGCCGAGCACGTTACCGGGCAGGTCCGCCGCCAGCGCGGCGCCCTGTTCGATGGCGGCGGCGCACTGCTGCGCGCTCATCGCCGGCTCCAGCGCAAAATTACGCGTGCCAGGGGCGATCTTGCGGTCGATCAGGCCGGGGCGCGGTCCGAAGTCATGGTTGACGCCGGCGTCGACGATATACAGGGCGCAATCGTTCTGGCGCGCGAATACGTTGATGGCGGCGCCCCCGCCCAGGTAATTCTCGACCATTTGCCAGGTCACGTCCTGCGGATAGGCGGAAATCCCTTCGGCGACCACGCCATGATCGCCGGCAAATACCAGGATGGCGGGCCGGTCGATTTTCACTGCAACGCTGTCCTGCATCAGGCCGAGCTGTTTCGCAAGCGCTTCCAATGTGCCCAGGCTGCCGAGTGGCTTGGTCTTGTTATTGATGGCGGCGTCGAGTTGGGCGGCGAGGGTGGAATTCGCGGTTGAAACGATAGGGAAAGCGCGCATGCGGTGGGTGGTCGAGTGAATGAACGCGGCAAAGATAGCATGGCCTTGGGCCTTGCGGACACTGCCGGGCTTTGCTATAGTTCGCGTCCTGCTTCTGCAGCGCAGTAAAACGCCAACGATATCAAGTAGTTGAGTTTGAATTTTTGGAAAGTTCCAAAAACGCTGAAGAAAACGGGGGGTTGACGAGTTAAGCGAAACACAGCATAATCTCACTTCTCTGCTGCTGACGAACAAAACGATTCGCAGAACGCAGCAAGGCAGTACCGAACAAGTTCTTTAAAAATTAACAGTCGATAAGTGTGGGCGTTTGATGAAGGT
>Ga0308161_1003820_pt1 | contig 14256 bp, 13 predicted proteins | sample PhyFR2_FD_201034 | JGI IMG/M metagenome (GOLD analysis project Ga0308161, IMG submission 201034) | Phyllosphere microbial communities from UC Gill Tract Community Farm, Albany, California, United States - DLSLF.R2 | ecosystem: Host-associated > Plants > Phyllosphere > Unclassified | place: USA...
CGAGATCCACCGACGACCGAACTGTCGGCGGACGGCCTGAACCTGCAGGATGCCGGCGATCTTGGCGATGGCGTACGCGTCGTTGGTGGGCTCCAGGTGGCCGGTGAGCAGCGCGTCCTCGTGGATCGGCTGCTCGGCCATCTTCGGGTAGATGCAGGAGGAGCCGAGGAACACGAGGCGCTCGACACCGTGCTCCACCGCGGCGTCCATCACGTTGACCTGGATCTGCAGGTTCTCGCTCAGGAAGTCGTGCGGGTAGGTGTTGTTCGCCATGATCCCGCCGACCTTCGCGGCGGCGAGCACGACGTGCTTCGGCTGCTGCTCCGCGAAGAACGCGAAGACGGCGCTGCGGTCCTTCAGGTCGAGCTCGGACGAGGTCCGCCCGACCAGGTCGGTGAATCCCTCCGACTCGAGCTTGCGGAGGACCGCCGAGCCGACCAGGCCGCGGTGCCCGGCGACGTACACGCGATCGGACCGGTCGATTGGACCGGGGGTGAAGTCGGTCGTGGACATCAGGAACCCCAGCTCTCGAGTCGGACTTTGTCGATCCACGGACGGCCTTCGTGCTCGAGCGCCGAGATGTCGGCGTCGACCATGATCCGTGCGAGTTCGGCGGTGTCGACCGTGGCCTCCCAGCCGAGCTTCTCCTTGGCCTTCGAGGCGTCACCGACGAGGGCGTCCACCTCGCTCGGCCGCAGGTAGCGCTCGTCGAACCGGACGTGGTCTTCCCAGTTGAGCCCGGCGTGGGAGAACGCCGTCGTCAGGAAGTCCTTGACGGTGAAGTCACCGCCGGTCGCCAGGACGAAGTCGTCCGGCTCGTCGACCTGCAGCATCCGCCACATGCCCTCGACGTACTCGGCGGCGTACCCCCAGTCGCGGACGGAGTCGAGGTTGCCGAGGTACATGTGGTCCTCGAGGCCGGCCTTGATCCGAGCGACGGCGCGGGTGATCTTGCGGGTGACGAACGTCTCACCGCGACGCGGCGACTCGTGGTTGAACAGGATGCCGTTCACCGCGAACATGCCGTAGGCCTCGCGGTAGTTCCGGGTCACCCAGTAGCTGTAGACCTTCGCTGCGCCGTACGGGGATCGCGGCCAGAACGGCGTCTCCTCGTTCTGCGGCGGCGGGGTGGCACCGAACATCTCGGACGAGGACGCCTGGTAGAAGCGCGTGTGGATGCCGGAGACGCGGACCGCCTCGAGCATGCGCATCGTGCCGACACCGGTGACGTCGCCGGTGTGCTCCGGCTCGTCGAACGACACCCGCACGTGCGACTGCGCGGCGAGGTTGTAGACCTCGTCGGGCTTCAGTTCGCTGAGCAGGCTGACGAGCCGCGCACCGTCACCGAGGTCCCCGTAGTGCAGGAACAACTTGGCATCGGGGTTGTGCGGGTCCACGTACAGGTGGTCGATCCGCGATGTGTTGAACGTGGACGCACGACGGATGAGTCCGTGCACCTCGTACCCCTTGCGGAGCAGCAGCTCGGCCAGGTAGGAGCCGTCCTGTCCGGTGATGCCGGTGATGAGCGCACGCTTGGTCAAACGATTCCCCAGTTCTCGCGTTGGAGCCCGACAGTCGTCCAGCGGCCCCTTCAGCCCCTGAGCATACGGAGGTCGTCAGAACGACACGACATCGGCGCGGTGGCGAGCGCACCGCACAACGGCACCCCAACGCGCGTCGTGGACAGTTTCCTAGAAGCGCGCCCTCCGGGCTGTGCGAGCGCTACGCTCCCATTCACTCCCGACATCGATTCGTGGGGTTCGACCGATGAGAAACGTGGCACCGTGGCCCAGATCGTGATCGTGCAACCGTATGTTCCCGCCTATCGATCGGCGCTCTTCTCCGAGCTCGGCCGGCGGCTTCGTTCGAACGGCCACGAACTGGTGATCGTGTCGGGGGAACCAGACCTCGAGCAACGCGAGCGTCAGGACAGCGTCGAACTCTCGAGCGTTCAGCACCGCATCTTCAGGACCCGGTCACTGCAGATCGGCTCAGCGAAGATCCGCACAGCTCCCGGGCGATCTGCATGGGCCACAGCAGACGCCGTCGTGGTCGAACTCGCCGCCGGAGCGATCTACTCTTATCGAGCGCTGCTCAGTTCCACTCCGACGGCTGTGTGGGGGCACGTGGGTTCCTACGTCAATCGAGACTCTTTCGCCTCGAGGGCGTTGCGGACCTGGCAGGTCCGGCGAGCGGATGCTGTCCTCGCGTACACGCCGAGCGGGGGCGATCTCGCAATCGCGTTCGGCGCAGATCCGGCGAAGGTCTCGGTTCTCGGCAACACCTCCGACACCGACGCGTTGCGCGGGGCGGTTCTCGCTGCTCGTGAACAGTCCGAGGAGGACCTGCGCGAAGAGCTCGGCATCGGTGCCGGTCCGTACTTTGCGGTCATCGGTGGCCTCGACGCGAGCAAACGAGTCGATCTCCTCGCTTCGACTCTTGACTGCTTGTGGAGGAGAAGCTCACCGGCGCGATTCGTGGTTGCCGGCAGAGGCCATCTGGAGCACCTCCTGGCCCCGGCGGTCAAGCGCATGCAGATCCGCTCCATCGGCTACGCCGGCAACCGGGAGAAGGCAATCATGGCCCGGCTCTGCACGGGGATCTTCAATCCAGGCAGAGTCGGGCTCATCGCTCCGGAGAGCTTCGCCCTCGGGCTCCCGATCGTCACAGCTGAGTCGCCGTTCCACGCTCCGGAGTTCGAATACCTCCGACCGGGCGTCGATTCGATCGTCACGAGCGATTCACCCGAAGCGCTCGCCGACGCACTCGACGATCTGATGGCCCGACCGAGGGAAGCCGATCGTCTCGCTCGCGCTGCGGAGTACCGATTCGGCGAGTACAGGTTCGACGACATGGTGGACCGGATGCAACGAGCCATCGAACAACTGATCCGACTTCCCTGATCAGCGTCGTCGGCGTGCGGCCGTGCTGGCCGGCGACTCTCCACTACGGTCACCCCATCGACCTTTCGAACCGACGGAGACGATGATGTCGATCCTAAACCGCGTGATCAGTGCTCGCCGCGGACCCTTCAGACGCGCGGCAAGGGAGCTTCTGTCGGTCTACGGACTCGAGATACCGGCGGGCGTCGAGATCGGTTCTGGGTTCCAGGTCATGCACCGAGGTTTCGGGATCGTCCTGCATCCGCGAACTGTGATCAGGGACAACGTGACGGTCTACCACGGTGTGACCATCGGACGCGGCGATGTCTGGGTACCAGAAGCCGAATCCGCGCTGGAGGGCTTCATCGTCGAAGACGATGCGATCATCTGCGCCGGGGCGAAGATCGTCTGTGCCCACGGTTGGCTCACCATCGGTGAAGGCGCGGTCATCGGAGCGAACGCTGTCGTCACGAAGAGCGTTCCGGCTGGTGAGATCTGGGCGGGGTGCCCGGCACGGAAGATCGGCAACCGGTGATGACGTCGGAACCCTTCGAGTCGGGAGTCAGCTTCGACGAAGTGCGCGCCGCCTACGCGTCGAGGTACCAGACCGACGTGCACCGTGGAGAGCCTGCTTGAACGCATCGATAGCGGAATCAGGAGAGAGCAGTCGTTCGTAGTAACGAACTCCCGCCGACCCCATCTGCGCTGAGCGTTCGGCATCGGCGCCGACATCGACGACCGCGTCCAACAGTGCTTCTTCATCCCCCGCGGGGACGCACACCCCGGCTCCAGAAGCCTCTACCTCTTCTTCGGTCACGCCCCCTGCGTCCGTCGCGGCGACGACCGGTCTCCCCGCAGCGAAGTACGAAGTCAGTTTGCTCGGCACCGCCATCCCCGACACTCCGGGGAGCTCGTTCACCAGAAGCACATCCGCCGCGACCAGGGCGAGTGCGTACTCGTCATCCGGCAGGGAGCCGATGAAGTCGATCTGCGTCAGATGTTCGGCCATGGCGACGAGACGGTCTTGCTGGTTGCCGCCCCCGATGAAGACGAATCGGACCCGGTCGCCGCGCTGTTCCGCGAGCGCAGCTGCACGAACCACGTTCTCGAGACCCTGCTTGACTCCCATGTTGCCCGTGTGCAGCGCGATGGTCTCGTCGGGTCCCCAGCCCAGCTTCGACCGTGCCGCAGTCCGGTGGCGCCCGTCGACCGGGCTGATGTGGGTCCAGTTCCGGATCACGTTGACCCGCTCGGCGTCGACTCCGAGCAACGACGTGACCGTGTCCCTGAACCGCTCGTGGATGACGGTCACGGTGCTGCTGCGCCGGAACAACCAGGATTCGAACGCCGTGACCACCTTCGCGATCCCCGCCCCGCCCCCGGTCTCGCGGACCCCGAGGCTGTACAGGTCCTGGACCCAGGTCAAGACCGGTATGCGAGGGTTGAGCAACTTCAGACGGAGCATCGTCACCGCACTCGCGAACATGCTCGGAGACACCAGGACGATCACGTCTGCGCGCGCGCAGGACGAAAGGGCGGAGCGAGCACCGAACGAGAGTTCGGACACGAGTCTGCGGAGCGCAGTGGGTCGGCTGGGGACGTAGTGCAGTTTCCGGCGGAGGTGGACACCTCGCAGCGTCTCGTCGCGCTTCCACTGGCCGTACCCCGCCCGTATCTGCCAGTCCGGGTAGTACGGATGCGCAGTGACGACCGTCACTTCGAATTCCCCGCTCGCCTGCAACCCCTCGGCGAGCGAGGTGACGTAGGGCGCGTTGCCGCTCGGCTCCGGCGCGTAGTTCTGTGCGAAGATCACGACAGAGACTCGGGGGGACACCCGAGGACAGTAACAGCCGAGGACTTCCTCGACCGAGTACGGGACGTTGAACTGTGAACCTCGACAAAGAGCCATCGGGGCGCCCCCGGATCATCAGCCTGCGGGCGGCACCAGGGGAGCGCACGTCCTGGGGACGGTCGGCACCGATGGTGTACCTGTGGGGCATCGTGGAACTGTTGTTCGTCACGAATCCCCTCCAGATCAGCTCGCGACTCCGAGTGTCCGTACTACGCCGCTTCGGCGCGGAGATCGGCGAAGGCGTGATCTTCCGCCCCCGTACTCGAGTGCGTTTCCCCTGGAAGCTCCGCATCGGCGACGACAGCTGGATCGGGGAGGGTGTCTGGATCCACAACCAGGACGTGGTGACGATCGGTCATGACGTCGTCGTCTCACAAGACACATTCGTGACCACCGGGAGCCACGCCCACCGTCGGGACATGGGGCTGATCACTCGGCCAGTCGTCATCGAGGACGGAGCCTGGGTCACGGCTCGCTGCGTGGTCCTCGGCGGCGCCCACATCGGTCGGTCAGCCCTCGTCCAACCGCTCTCGGTGGTCCGAGGTGCTATCCCCGAGAACTCGATCGCAGTCGGGAACCCGGCGGTCGTGACGGGCACCCGACATGACTGATCGCGTCGTTCGGCACGTGGTCACCCTCGTCTCCCCGGACGGCCGGTTCGGAGGGCCCACGAAGGTCGCGCTCGACCTCGCCGCTGAGCAACGTCGTCGAGGCATCGATGCCTCGGTGTTCGCGGGAGCCGACGGGTACGAGACTCTGCCGACGGAGTGGCACGGCGTGCCGCTTGGCCTCGCACGCTCCCGGCGACTCGTCCCGGGAATGGGCTTCGCGACCACGATCGCTCCCGGCCTCAGGCGGAAGGTCCTCGAAGGGCTCACCGGTACAGAGATCTTCCACGTCCACCTCGCCCGTGACCTCGTCACGCTGCCGATCGCCATGGCACTGCGCAGTCGGTCGCTCCCGTACGTCATCCACACGCACGGCATGATCGACGCGTCATCGAAGCGGTCGGCGCAGATCGTCGATTCGTTGATGACCGGACGCGTGGTCTCGTCCGCTCGGACGGCACTCGTGCTCACTCCGGACGAAGGCCGTGAGATAGCACGGTTGTCGGCTGGGGCGACGCCATCGGTGTTGTTCGAGAACGGGATACCGTCACGCGACGACTCCGAGCCGCAACGTCGACGGGGTGCGCTGTTCCTCGGTCGGCTGCACCCGCGGAAGGGTGCGACCACGTTCGCCACCGTGGCCGCGGAGTTGGCGAGCCGTTACCCCGACGGCACCTTCCGGATCGCGGGTCCCGATGAGGGCGACCTCTCAAACGTTCGGAACGCACTGGCCGGCGTCCCCGGGGGCGAGCGGGTCGCGCTGGTCGGCGCGGTCCCCCCAGACGAGGTCATCGCCCACATGCACTCGGCTGAGGTGTTCGTGCAGCCCGCCGTCGACGAGCCGTTCGGGATGACGATCCTGGAGGCGATGTCGGCTGGGACACCGCCGATCGTGCACCGCACCTCTGCCCTCGCCCCGGTCATCTCGGAGGCACGGGCGGGGTGGACCTTCGGATCCGTCGACGAGCTCCGGGACCGACTCACGGAAGCGCTCGACTCGCCTCAGGCAACAGCTGCAACCGGAGCACGAGCGAGACGACTTGCACAGGAGCGGTTCTCGCTCTCCCGCGTGGTCGAAGGGCTGCAGGACATCTACGATGCCGGAGCCTGACATCGCAGGGCGTGACCGTGGGCAGCTGCCGGTCCTGCACTGGTTCACCAACATCGCTGCGCCGTACCGTGTCCCGGTTTGGGAACAGATCGCCAGCCGGGCGGACCTCACCGTGTTCCTCCTCGAGAGCGATCGGCAGCGTGTCCGTGAAGGGCGTCGACCCGCCGACTGGTCTGAGCGTGGGCTCCGCGCGCTCCGGCACCGGACACTCCGCACGCTCAAGTTGCGCCGAGGTGAAACGAGCCTGTACACCCTCCTCGATCCTCGATCCGTCTTCCCCCCGAAGCCGAGCGCGGTCCTCCTCGGAGGATGGGAGTCCCCCGCGTACTGGCAACTCCTGCTCGTCGCCAAACTCCGACGCATCCGAACCGTCGGCTTCTACGAGTCAACCCTCAACACGAATCGTCACCGTACGGGTGTCATCGCACGCTCGCGGAGCCTGTTCATGCGCAGTCTCGACGCGGTCGTCGTCCCGGGTGTCGACGCAGAGGACGCGCTCAAGAGCTTCGGTGTCGCGGCCGGGCGCATCCATCGGGGCTTCAACGCCGTCGATGTCCAGCACATCGCGGATCGGGCGCTCACCGCGCGGGCCGGCCACCCGCAGTCACCCGGGCACCGCTTCATCTTCGTCGGACAGCTGATCAGCCGGAAACAGCCCGCACTCCTGTTGCGTGCATTCGCGAAGGCACGTGGGCCTGAGGACGTCCTCGTCTTCGTCGGTGATGGTCCCGAGCGGGGCATGTTGGAAGAGTCGATCCACACCCTGGGACTGCACGACCACGTCGTGTTGAAGGGGACGACACAGAACGACGAGGCGATCGACGAGATGATCGCGAGCAACACACTGGTCCTCCCGTCGTCCGAAGAGGTGTGGGGGCTCGTCGTCAACGAGGGGCTGGCAGCTGGTCTCCACGCGGTGGTCACCGCCAGCAGCGGCGTGGCCGCCTCGACGAAGAACATGCGGGGCGTCTACACGTGTGCGTCCGATGAGGACTCACTCGCGGAGGCGCTCGTGTCGTCGAAGGCGGATTGGCGCGGCCACATCAGCACCCCGGAGATCCTCGAGCACACGCCGGCCGCGTTCGCTTCGGTGTTCCTCGGCGCGCTCGATCAGCGGTGAGTCCGGAAAGCGATCATTCCCAGGAGATCCCACGCCGGACGACGGACGCAGGATTCCCCGCGACGAGGCTGTTCGGTTCGTCGACGCTCCTCGTCACGACCGCGCCGCTCGCGATGACGCAGCCGTCGGCGATCTCGACCCCCTTGAAGATCATCGCTCTGCTCCCGACCCACACGTGATCGCCGAGGACGATCGGTGCCGACCGGGGTCGTTCGCGACTTCCGCTCCGGAAGACGTGCTGGTCGTCGTCCAGCATCTGGACGTCCCACCCGATGGCGCATCCACGCCCGACGGTGAGTCCTGAGCTCACGATGATGCGCACGTTCGGGGAGAAGTACGTGTCCTCACCGATGTCCGCGAGTGCCCCGGAAGCCACTTCGATCCTCGACCCGACTCCGATCGCGATCCTCCCGTGGATCCGCAGCGTGCCGCGTACGCGGAGGATGCCGGCGTCTCGACCGGTCGCGAACCCGTACGGACGCGTTCCGAGGGTCAGTCGAGATCGGCCATCGACCAACTCAGGGACCCCCTGCAGACGGAACCGCCGGCCGATGAGTACTCGCCTGCCGCAGACCAACTGCAGGATGGTGCGGAGCCACGAGACACGGAAATCTCCGAACAGCAGAAGAACGAGTCGCCTCATGGCGTCAAGATTAGGTCGTCAGACTTGCCGGACGGACTAGAGTTGCGGCATGCGATCGGGGACACGCACAGTCGCCCTCGTCGTCCTTGCGGCGTTGGTCACGTGCGTGCTGGCGATCGGGGCATCCGCCGATCCACGGACGGCGCTGGTCATCCCCGCTGTGCTCGCGCTCGTTCTGGTCGTCCGCTACTCCTGGGCACGAGCAGCCTTCTTCGTGTTCGGCGCGTTCCTCGTCTTCCAGACGTCGAGCGGTCTGAGCGCACCGAAGTTGTTCTACTTCGCGGTGGTCGGCGTATCGGTGCTGGTGAGCTTGACGAAGTTGCGGGGGATGTCGGAGTCGCCCGCTTTGCGGTCCCTCTTCCCCTCGTACGTGGGCGGAGTCGGGATCATCCTGTGGCAGGTGCTCGTGGTCCTTCCCTACTCCGTCGCGGTTCAGGGCGCGACCTTGTCGAACTGGCTGCGGGACGGTGCGACGTACGTCCTGATTGGCTGCGCGGTGATCATCGCACTCGACGCGATCGGCACCGCGAGCGTTCGCACTTCCCGCATCCTCGTGGTTCTGGTGGGCGCGCTCGCGGCCTACAGTTTCGCCGCGCGCTGGATCGCTGCACGCGGTCTCGTGTCGACGCAGCCTGTTGACGGCGACGCCGCCCTCCTGTCCTCCCTGACCGCACTGACGTTGGCCGTGGCGCTCAGCTTCGCGATGGCGCTGGCAGGCTCGCGGATGGGCGTGGTTCACCGCAGGTGTGGCTTTCGTGTTCGCAGTCCTGGTCACCGGGACCCGTACCGGAGTGGTCTTCGCAGCAGTCCTGATCGGCATCGTTGGTGCACGGAGCAAACTCCGGGCGCCCGTGCGGCGGATCGTCACGGCCGCCGTCGTGGGTCTCGCGGCGATCGCGGTAGCAGTTCCGCTGACTGCCCAGTTCTTCCAGAACGAGGACTTCCTGGCACAGCGGTTCGCAAGCATCTGGCAGACGATCCAGGACGGCGTCGGCTCGGACCAGTCGGGAGCGATTCGGTCTCGTGCCTACGAGTACTGCCTCACAATGTGGCAACAGAACCTCCTGATGGGCAGAGGCGAAGGCCAGACGTTCATCAACCCCACCACCGGCATCGCAGGCACCGACTTCTCCGTCGACAGCCCGCTCGTCTACCTGGCCAAGTTCGGGGTCATCGGGTGCATCATCCTGCTCACTTGCCTCGTGCTGATCTTCGTGCCGCTCGTACGGCGCGCGCCGATGTTCGAGTGGACGCTCGCGAACACCGCTGTCCGAGGCTGCATCGCGATCCTCGTCGCGCTCTTGCCCTTCGGTGCTTCCCTGGAGGACAAGGGCTTCGCGATCACGGTCGGTCTCGCCGTCCTGCTCGTCGGAGCTGCTCTCGCTGAGCAGACGCCGACGGCTTCAGGCCTGCTTCCTCGAAGCGAGACCAGCAAGGCCTCGCTCCGCGAGAAGCGAAAGCGCGGGCACAGCGGACACGAGGCCTCGACGATACCGGCGGCCGGTCGAGCCTGACTGGCCGTCGAAGTTCGGCCGTTCCCCGAAGCGCTCGATCCGGATCTGCTGCAACGCTGCTGATCGCGCCACCGCACCGGCGAGGACGTGTTCGAAGTAGATTCCGGCCTGCTCGTCGATCGCGACCGCATCGGCGAGGAGGACCCTCCGCCACGTCAGCGCGCCGGCGCCGACGAATCGCGTGTCCGCGAACGACCGGTCGAGGGCCATCCGAACCCGGACGGCGTCGTGCGGAATCGGGAGCACGAGTCGTCGGGCGTTCCGGAGAACGAGTCGGCCCGTCGACTTGTAGATGCTCTGGTCCGGCCCGGAGTCCCGCTCGATCGCGGCTATCCCGTGTGCGATGGCATCAGCCTCGAGGCGGCCCTTGCCTCGACTCGCGTCCGACTCGGACGGGTCGTACTGGACCACTCTGATCCGATGGCGGAGACGGGGATCAACGGATGACAGCAGCTCGGTCGCGGTGGCACCGCTCGTCTCGACCACGGTGAGGCCGAACGGCGTGCCTTCGAGCTGCGTGGCCCAGGTCGAGATCGCGTGCCGGTACTGTTCGCGCCGGGCATCCGGATCGTGTTGCGTCACGTACATCGTCGTGTTCGGACGCACCGTTGCGGTGAGGAGCACGGTCCCCGTCATTGCCTGGCCTCCTTCGACGCAGTGCTCCTGAAGTGCAGGACGCCCGCGGTCAGCGCGATGAGGATGAGGAGCTGCGATGCCAGCGCGGCCTGGCCCGCCCCGAGGGCGCCGTTCGCGTGCCCGAGGACGAGCACGAGCACGAGTTGCACGATCGCGGCGATCACCATGACGAGCGCAACGTACCGGTCGCGTCCGAAAGCCTGCAGGATGACGACGAGCGGCTGACAGATGATCGACGGGATCACGACGAGCGCGAGCAGCCGGAGCACCCCCGCCGACCCGGCGTAGTCATCGCCGAGGAGCACGTCCACGACGAGCGGTGCCGCGAAGAAGACAGCGATGGCGAGTCCGATGGCTGCGAGAGGCATCCAGAGTGCTCGCCGCAGTTCTGTCCAGGCGGTCCTGAGGTCAGGGCTCCTCGCCGCGTACGGTGCGAGTGCAGACGAGAAGGCCGCAGCCAACAGGCTCATCGGCTGCGTCCATCGACTCACCGCTCCGTAGACACCCGACGCCGCACTTCCGCTGACGGCCGACAGGAGCGAAAGATCCAGGGACTGCGCACTCGTCGCGACCACGGTGATGCCGAAGTACCGCGCTCCGACCCAGGGGTTGACCAGGCGGGGGCGGATGCGGACGGCACGCCCAGGGCCGAGCGAACTCCCGAGGACCGAAGCGAGGACCGAACCTGCCGCAAGCGCGATCCAGAGCGCGACGGTCGACGGGACCTGGACAGCGAGCAGTCCGAAGAAGAACGCCGAGGCAGAGGCACGGTCACTGAGGATGACGAGCGCGACCAGATCGCCACGTGCTGCGCTCCGGAGAGGCACTTGGTACGCCTGGTTGGCCACGAGGGCTGCGGCGATGGGACCAGCGAGCCAGAGGTGCGAAGCGGGCGCTGCGATTACCAGCACGACGGTCCAGACGACCGCGAGCACGACGGTGATGGCGATCTTCGAGAACAGTCGGGTGGCGAACACGTCTCGTCCGAGCGCCTGGCGTGCGAGTTCCCGCGTCCAGTGGTTGTTCGTACCGAAGTCGATGAACCCTGCCGCTGCCGTTCCCAACGCGATCGCGGAGACCACCGATCCGAACGCCTCGGGGCCGACCCCGCGGGCGGCGAAGAGGTAGAGCACCGCGACGAGCACTTGGGACAGCCCCGTCGCTCCGGCGAGCAAGATCGCCTGGTGCGCCATCGGCCGTTCGCCGTTGGACGGACCGCCGTTCACAGGAGCGCGTCGGTGAAGGCCGCGCTCGTTGCTGGCAGCACCGCCCGGGGTCGTGGCTGCCGCGTCGCGTGCTGCAGGAGAACGGCCAAGGATGCTTCGTCGAGTTCGGCCCAATCGCCGAGCTCTCCCAGCGCTGTCACGTCGTGTTTGAGGCTCTGCGCGCCCGCAGCGACCACCCGGGTCCCGGATGCTGCTGCCTTGCCCAGGAGTCCGCTCGGCCCTTCGTTCGAATGTGCGAGCACCAGGCAGTCGGCGGCCCGTACGGCGGTGTCGAGCTCGTCGTCCGACAGCAGTCGGTCGACGACTATCGCAGAACCTGCGGAGACCATCGAGCGGAGCCGGTGCCGCAGGTCCTCACTGATGTCCTCGTCGAGCTGGCCAGCGACGAGGAGCCCCCAGTGCGAAGGGACGTTCCGGAGCGCTTCGACGACGAGGTCGAGGTTCTTCCGAGCGGAGATCGCGCCGAGCACTGCGAACCAGTAGCGTCCGCTGTCCATCCGATGCGCTTCCCGGAACTGTTCGACCGACCGCTCGGACGACGCGATGACCACGGGATCGACCGCGACCGGGAACCGCGCACTGCCTGCCCAACCAGCAGACTTCAGGACGCGGAGATCGACGTTTCGCAGACGAGCCGTCCTGCGGAACGCCGTGGTCCTCAGTTGTGTCTTCACACCATCGACGAACCAGGACCCCGTGGGCTGCGCCGACTCACGCATGATGAGGAGACTCAGGCGCCCCGAGCCCGCCCACCGACGGCGGAGAGCGAGTCGCAGGGCGAATCGGTCTGCGTCGGGGACGACGACACGGTCCGTCTTGAGCTGCTGCGAGAGTTGCGCGAGTTCGTCGTGGCTCACCAGTGCCTGCCGAAGCAGCTCGACCCTGTCGATGACGGAGGCCAAGTGCACTCGTTCGGCCTCGGGGGCCGGGTCCGGTCCGAGGAGGACGACGACACGAGCTCCTGCAGCGATTGCTGCATCCACGAGCACGCGGACGTAGAACAGACGATGCCCGGTCGGGTTCTGTTCGACGATCAGCACGGTGTCCGAGTTCCCCTGCCGCAGCGAGGTCATGACGCTTCCTTCCCCGGCGCGAGCACGGCCCGGACGGTCTTCCAGAGGATCACGACGTCGCCCGTCACCGACCAGTTCTCCACGTAGAACAGGTCGAGGCGGATCGCGTCCTCCCACGAGAGACTCGAACGCCCACTGACCTGCCAGAGCCCGCTCATGCCCGGTTTGAGGAGCAGTCTCCGACGTGCTGCACTGTCGTAGAGCGCCACTTCACCTTCTCGCTGGGGCCTCGGGCCCACCAGACTCATGCTCCCCATCAGCACGTTCAGGAGCTGAGGGAACTCGTCGAGCGAGTGCTTCCTGAGGAATCGGCCCGCGGGGGTGACGCGCGGATCGTTCTCGACCTTGAACAGGGGCTCACTTCCGCGTCCCTGCTCGGAGAGCAACGCAGCGAGCTCAGCGTCCGCTCCGACCCGCATGGAACGGAACTTCAGCATGTGGAAGGGCTTCCCGTTGAGTCCGATTCGCTGTTGACGGTAGAGGACCGGCCCTGCGCTGCTGAGCCGCACAGCGACGGCGATCGCGACGAGCAAGGGGGACAACACCAAGATCATCAAGCTCGAACCCACGATGTCGAACGCTCGTTTCGCGAAGTGGGTGGCGCCTTCGTACCGCGGCATCTCGACGTGCATGAGCGGGAGACCTGCGACGGGTCGCATGTGGATGCGGGGACCGTTGATGTCGGTGAGGCTCGGGGCGACGACGAGGTGCTGACGACCGCTTTCGAGTCCCCAGCTCAGTTCACGCACCGCCCGGGCGCCGAGCTCGTCCGAGCTCGTCACTGCGACCGTGTCGGCACCCGTCGTCGCGAGGGCGGAGAGGGCGTCAGGGATGCGTCCGACCACGGGGATGTCGCCGCCGCGAAGGGTTGATCCGATCGGCGCGTGGGGGACGCATGCACCGACGACCAGGTAGCCCTCTTCCGGATGCTTCCCGAGTTCTCGGCTGATGTACTCGACACTCTCGTCCGAACCGACAAGCAGCACGAGCGCTGAAAACCGCCCGTTCCGTCGCTGCGCGTTGAGCCATTGGCGCCACATCCACCGTGTCAGCAGGAGGACGAGTACTCCAAGCGGGAAAGCGATGAAGACGTACCCACGAGCGATGTCGAGCTTGAAGACGTAGGCGATGATCGCGACGAGTGCGAAGAGGCGAATCGCGGAGTCGACGATCCGTCGGTACTCTCCCGCACCGGTGCCGATGTAACGCGGATCGCGAGTGTCGTAGAGCGACAACACGATCAGCCACGCGACGATCAGCACCACCGACACAGTGGTATACCCGAGTGCGAGGTCAGCCGGGCTCCCCGCCACCTTCTGACTGTCGGAGCCGAACCAGGCGATCTGCACCCCGAAGACGACCCAGGCCAGGGCGAGGACGTCAGTCGCGAACAGCCGTTTCGCGTAGACGGTAGCCCACGACGCATCCTGCTGAGCAGTTCCGTCCCTGACGGTCACCAAGTCGCCCCACCGTCCGACGAGACCCGGACGGTCGTGCCGTCCCACAGCCACACGTCCTGCCCGGCGCGGTCGATGGTGACGGTGTTGTCGGTGTCGGCTCCGTCGGCGCAGCCGATCGGCGTGGTGGACGA
>Ga0308161_1003821_pt1 | contig 14256 bp, 10 predicted proteins | sample PhyFR2_FD_201034 | JGI IMG/M metagenome (GOLD analysis project Ga0308161, IMG submission 201034) | Phyllosphere microbial communities from UC Gill Tract Community Farm, Albany, California, United States - DLSLF.R2 | ecosystem: Host-associated > Plants > Phyllosphere > Unclassified | place: USA...
CTAAGCTCTAAGCTCTAAGCTCTAAGCTCTAAGCTCTAAGCTCTAAGCTCTAAGCTCTAAGCTCTTCATTCTCAAGTCTTACATCTTAAGAGCCGTATTGATGCCGTTGTGATTGCGTCTGACACACTGCTGTCGTTGCTGGTATGAGATTAAACCTTCTGTATTCATATTGTCATGATCCCGCCAGGTATTCGCCTCAAGCGATTTAAGCGCTCTTGGTCTTGGACTCCGGTTATTACCGGCATTCTCAGAGTTAAGAGACATATAGCTCTCAACGAAAGAGATCAGTGGCTCCCTGTTGCTTTTGCAATATACCCGAGCATAAGGAAGCCTAGCAGCTAGCGCAGCCGGGTCGGATCAGCAAAATGGCATAGTGCAATGCCCGATGCTGTCGCAACATTGAGACTATCGAACGAGGAAACAATTGGAATTCGCAAACCTTTAACTCTGTCCAGTACGTCGAAAGGTAATCCTTCACCCTCTTGGCCGAACAGTAAAGCGGTACGTTTTCGGCGTTTAACACTATCAATCGTGTTCACCGCTGAAGGACTTAGGGCGAAAACGTCGAAATCAAATTCAAACAAAGAATCAATAATCGTATCAATTGATTCGCCTTGGGTATAAGGGACGATCAGCGCTGCACCTACTGAAACTCTGATAGATTTCCGATAAAGTGGATCGCAACAGATTTGATCAACGATCACGCCATCAACGCCAAAGGCTGCAGCGTTACGGAAAATTGATCCCATATTGTCATGGTTGGAAATACCGCTTACCACGGGAAGGAGCGTGTTATCCGGCAGCCAGCGTAAAAACTCTTCGAATGAAAGTGGTGGATTGCGTTTCCCAATGCCCAATATGCCACGATGTACGTTAAAGCCGGCTATTTTGTCAATAACGCTTTGGGGGGCACAATAGATTGGGCAGCAAGGCTGGGTCTCCTCTAGCAAAGGCATTAATCCGAAGAGACGGTTTGCTGCTACCAGAATTGATTGTGTTTCAAACTGTGATGAACGGAGTAGGACAGAGAGAACGACGCGCCCTTCCGCAATGAATTGATGCTGGCGACCAACCAAATCTTTTTCACGGATGGCGCGATAAGGCGCCAGCCGTTCGTCATCTATTTCGTTAATGTCTAAAATATTCAGCGCCATGGATTTATAGGGTCATTGGAAATACTTATTAGGATTTTGCAAATACCATTTGCTGTTAACCAAATTAGAACTGATAAAACTTCATCTTCAAAAACGCAATTTAAATGAGTGTTATTCGCGCCCCTGTTTGGGCGATCGCATCAAACTGAAAATGTTAAAACGGACTGGCAATGATTTTACATATATTTAAATCGCCGTTTACCAAATATCTGGCGAGAAAATTCTGTATCAGCGGTTAAACTGATTTTGCGATTAGCAGATTTGATATAGGAATTTTACTCACTTGGAAAACAGCTTTTCGCGCATGCGTTGGCGCATGGTCAAGCGCAGCTATTCATTGTGGAAGTTAATCATGGAGCATCGGCCTAACGTACCGCCGATCATGGCAACTCGCTGCGTCCCTTGTTGTCTTGGTGGTTTAGAAGCGTCATCGCGTATAACGGTTTAATGGCAGCGCCAGTTGTACAAGAACCAAAGTCAGTCTCCTAACGGTTTTTCCTGAGATCTGACTTAGTCATTTTCAAAACGATTGGTGAAATCCATGTGTACTCCTTCGTACCCCGATGCCGTGCTTCACATTCATTAAGGTTGGCGACAGTAAATCGTTAACCAACTGACTATTTTTTGAATGTATGAAATATTAACAGTTGAGTTCAACCTTTAAAATAAAAACAATTACAGCCGCGATAAGGAATTGGCGTGGTTTATAGGGAGCTTTTTCGACGGACAGCTTTCGTCGCATTGTTACCAAAACCGAATGCGATTTTTAATGAACGATGCCCTCGTAATCAACAAGTTGAGGAACACCTAAACGCGCCCAATTATTTTTCAAAAAATAAACCTAAGGTTGAAAAAAATGTCTTGACCTAATGTATAATGCAACCTATATACAGGTTACCGATGGATGCAATCTTGCTTTTTCCCCATCGGTTCAGGCAGCTAGGTACCCCGCTAATTTCCTAAGCTGTAGACCCTTTTTAAGGGGAAGGTCCGGGTCCCCAATGCCCGGACCTTTTTTATTTATGTCCGCATGATAGCTATGTTTTTCGACACCCTATAATGGTTTTAGAAAACCAAACGAGATGGTCGACAGCCGCCTTGCCGAGTTTTGGCGAAAACCAAATTTTTTATGAGTTCAATGTCCAATTTAAGATCATTTATGTGCTTCCGCTTCATAGCTGCGGCCATCCAGCAATCTTACGCAGGAAAGAGATACCGCCACGCTTGAATATTTTTGCATTTTTACCGAGTTCCACAATTTTTCGTCGAACAACAAAGGCAACTGCCTGATGACAGCAGGTGCTGGGCGATCACTAGTACAGTCTTAACCAGAAGAGAGTTGTGCGTTGTTTTGAACGACTAATTGCACTTTGGGCCCGGCTGCCGATGTCGCTTCATCCAAATCTAATCGCATTTCCAGCATGAGGCGTGAAAATCACAATCGGTTGTTGCTGCTTCTAAATAAATGCCTCACGCGCCAAGACAGGTTTCTAAACCACAGTTGCCGTCTTGATCCTCTAATGCACCGTCGCAGCGCGACGGCTTCAGAATCGACTGCGACAGTACCCTCATCGTTGGCAGTTGGCGACCCCTCGCTTAAGCAATCATGGCATTTGCAGCAAGATGCCCCCCGACTTGCAAATTCCAAAGTGATGTATAGATACCACCACGCTTAAGAAGCTCCTCATGTTTACCGTCTTCTACGATTTTTCCTTGATCCATCACGATCAGCCGGTCCATTTGCCTAATCGTCGACAGGCGATGGGCGATCGCCAGCACGGTCTTTCCCTGCATAAGCTTTGTTAGATTTTCTTGTATGACAGATTCCGCCTCCGAATCCAGCGCCGATGTCGCTTCATCCAAAATCAATATCGGTGCGTTTTTCAGCATAACACGCGAGATCGCAATCCGTTGTCGCTGCCCCCCGGATAAACGCGCCCCGCGCTCGCCAACATGGGCATCCAACCCGCGGTTGCCGTCCTGATCTTGCAATGCATCAACAAAACTCGCAGCGTCGGCATCAGAAATCGCCTGCCACATTTCCTCATCATTGGCAGTTGGGCGACCATATAATATGTTTTCTCGAAGCGTGCGATGGAGAAGAGCTGTATCCTGAGTAACCATGCTGATATGAGCGCGCAAGCTTTCCTGAGTGACGTCTGCAATATTTTGGCCGTCGATTAAAATGCGACCCTTTTCAACGTCATAAAACCGCAGAAGGAGATTGACGAGTGTTGATTTACCAGCCCCTGAACGGCCAACAATACCCACCTTTTGGCCGTGCTTTATTTCTAAATTAAGATTTTCTATAACGGGGTTGCCTTTTGCGTAATTGAAGAAAACGTTTTCGTAACGGATCGTCCCTTTGCAGATAATCAATGGTTTTGCATTCGGTTTATCTTCGATCATTCGCTTTTTAGAGAGGGAACGCATGCCGTCTTCGACAATGCCGATATTTTCAAATAAGGCCGACATTTCCCACATAATCCATTGCGCCATGCCATTAAGCCGCAAAACAAGGCTGATACCGACAGCGACTGCTCCAACAACGATCGCATTTTGTTGCCATAAAAACATGCCTAATCCACCAACTGCAGCCAATAGCAGACAATTGGAAAAATAAACACTTATCGAGAATTTCGAGACTAGGCGCATTTGGTTGTTGACAGTCACCTGAAATTCCTGAAAGCCGTCGCGCGCGAAATTTTCTTCCCTTCCATTTGATGAAAATAGTTTTACAGTGGAAATATTTGCATAAGCATCTACAACCCTCCCAGTCATAAGCGAGCGCGCGTCGGCTTGGATTTTCGACGCTGAGCGTAGCCTTGGGATAAAATAACATAAAATGTATATGTAAAGACTGAGCCAAACCAGAAATGGTATTACCAGACGCCAATCAGACGAGGCTGCAATTACCAGAGTGCCAATGAAGTAAACAATTATGAAGTTTAGTACATTAAGCAACTTCATAACTGTTTCACGCACAGCAAGTGACGTCTGCATCAGGCTCGCTGAAATGCGGCCAGAAAATTCATTTTGGAAATAGGCCATAGACTGGCCCAACAAATATCGGTGGGCGAGCCACCTTATCCGCATTGGATAATTACCAAGAAGCGTCTGATGCATAATGATGTCGTTTAAGGCCGCAGCAGATGGCAAGCCGATAAGAACTACAGCGCCAATGGCCGCCAGTTTCCAACCTTCGTGTCGAAAAAAAGTGTCAGGCGATGATGACGTCAGCCAATCGACGATTGTACCTAGAAAGCCAAACAAGGACACTTCGAGAACCGCGACTATTGATGTCATGATTGCCATCACCGTTAGCCAGAACCACACACCTTTTGTATAATGAAAACAAAATGCCAGAAGCCCATAGGGCGGCCTATCAGGGGGATAGTCTGGAAAAGGATTTATCCTTTTTTCGAACCATGAAAGCATAGATATTCCTTATGCTAGGCTTGTTGCATGCCAGCACACAATTAAATAATGCTGCACTCTTTTTTGACATAAGTTTGACATCACCGAACACCAATTTCCTGGATGTCATTAACTTGTAATACCAATCTACAACAAATTCTCCTAAAACCAAAATCGATATGCGCCAACCATGCCATTCCTAAAGCGTTGTATCTGTTGCTCTCTCGAACTTGAATTGACCGAATAGAGGTAAAGACTTAGGCGCTATTTGCGCTAATCTATCTATTGTATTGAAAATTGAGGAAACTCTGCTCAAGCTTACAATCTGCCTTTGACCGCTCGTTCTGAAAGAGCTATGAGCGGCACCAACTAGATGATCTAGATTTTAGAGGCGTTTATAATGACGATCGCAGTTGCGCTCTATCAGCCTGACATTCCCGGCAACACGGGTACCATTATTCGGCTTGGTGCCTGCCTCGATATTGCTATCCATATTATTGAGCCTGCGGGGTTTGACCTATGCGACCGCAATCTTAAACGTGCGGGTATGGACTACGTCGCATTAGCGAACTTAAAACGGCATCTTGACTGGCAAGAGTTCGAAAGTTCTATGGCCAACATGAAAAAGCGCCTGGTTCTTTTCACGACGAAAGCCACGAGTTCTTACTATGATTTCGTTTATCAACCCAACGATGTCTTATTATTTGGGCGTGAATCGGCAGGTGTTCCGGAGTTTATCCATGATGAAGTTAAAGCGCGGTTAACCATTCCCATGCGGCCAGGCGTCCGCTCTCTCAACCTTGCAATGAGCGTTGCCATGGCTGTGGGCGAGGCTACCCGGCAAACCCGCTAACAAAACCGCAAGACCGAGTTCGAGATTTTTTACCGGATACCAATCTATTAATTTGATACGCTTTAAGACGGTCGCTCACGCTATGGCCAACATGCTGCCGATCGCTAGGAAAGGTACAGACATACCCCCACATTAGGTTATTGCGCCAAAACACTCTACTTAAGAATTCATCCACGTTGAGTTTTTTGCACAGTCAGACTGGCTTAAAGCGTGCCAAAAATTTAAACAACCAATAATATCAGTAGACGTAACACCTTCGAAGGCGTCCATATACGCATACCTAAAATCGACTATGGTAAAGCGCTGCAGTTAGACCAGGCGACCAATCCTAACACTGAAATCTATACAATATCTAGAATTATAAGGATCGGTTAAAGGGCAACCCCGAACACAAAACTTGCGACAATTCTACATATGTCGATAACTAAGCTCAATTTGAAAGTTGTATGATTAAATTTATGATTTGAAAAATTAATTTATTTCTGAAAAATTTCGAAACGGATAGCCGCTATTTAAAAAGCATAAAATTGCTTTTGCACACGTCAAACTGTAGCTAATCTTTCTATTGTAGATTCGATATAAATTATCAATCATTTTAGTTTCCCAGAACCACCTAGGGCGAAAGTTAGGCTTTGCAACGTTTCAGCCGGGCTACCAGATAATTTGGAAGCCAAAAAAGCGAAGTGGAAGGTTGGCTTCTCCACTTGCGAGATTGTATTTGCGCGTCATATGAGACGCTGGAACAAGAGCTGACCGGCCAATTTAGCGACCGTTCTGTTGGCCGTTTAGTTAAAACACCATGGGAAAAGCACGTTGGGCTTAACGGCGGCGGCGTTGCCTCCATCATGCATGGCCGCGTATTTGAAAAAGTCGGCGTTCATAACGCGATCGTTTACGGAGAACTACCAAGCGATTTTTGCGAACAAATACCGGGTGCTGCTCAAGACCCTCGCTATTGAGCAATCGGGTATATCTTTGATCGCTCATCCGTTTAATCCCTACGGTTCACATGAACACTAGAATGATTGTCACCACGAAATCTTGGTTTGGTGGTGGTGCTTTAACGCCGATACCTAACGAGCGACGAAAGCCGGATGACCCCGACACGCTGACATTTCATGAAATTTTTAAAGCCTTTTGTGTGTTAAACATTGGAATGTTGCTAATTATTGGTCTATGAAAAAATGTTGCGACAACTATTTTTATAATGAACACCACCACGAACCCCGCGGCGTTGCCGGTATTTTTATGATTGGCGGCATACTGACCAACTGGGTGGTTGACGTGCTGATTTCGAATTTACGCGTGATGTTGGCCGCGGTTTTGAAATGACGCACCCCTCCGTTGTAAAGATTAATTTCTACAAGCCTTGTAACCAAGAGCGTAGAGTACAATTGAACCGCCGTGGTCATTACGCGGAATTTAACCTTTTTATGATTGTGGGACTGTATTTGGTGTTAAGACCGTTGGTAATATTGACACGATCCTTTCCGCTATGCCGTCAACAGTGATGTGGCCCTAAACAGTTCGGCGGTAAGTTTTCCGCGAACATGGTGAATGTTTAACACAATTCAAGTGTAAACTTACTTTCGAACGAAACTACCGCAAATAACAATTTCAAAACACTGTGACCTGACGGTTGCCTAATTGCGCAGCCGCTATAACGCCAATTTCGGCTTTTAGAAACGCTTAGTTGAAAAAGAAACCGACCCTCGCAACGCTGAAGTTCTTTGAGAGCACTATCAGCATCACAGTAACAAAGCCCATAGCTTGATTAATCGCTTTTTAAGCGTCTCTTTCAAACATTCAGTTGTTCTAAATAGAACGTACGACGTTCGAGCAAAAGTCTAAGTGCTAGAAGCCACTTTAATAGGTGCATCGTCGGTAAGGTATATTATGTTTCAAACGTTTGAGGTAAAAACAGAGCATGGCAAGGCAGAAAAAGAGTTCGCGTCGAGGCACTCCATTGGCAAAGTGGGGGCTAAATACTATCGACTATTGCTCTTTGATTTGTTGTCTCAAGATATGCAATAGCTGCTCGCGCGTTTGTTGAAAACCTGATTGCACCCAAAGATCCTCAAGTTCTTGGAGCTTGTCGCCAAGCACGTGATTTCCATCGAACCCCAAAGCTAACAAATCTCGACCATTGACCGGAAACTCAGGGACTATCCAGCTCTCTGCAAAGGTTAGCAATTCGCTATAATGGACGCTTTTTTCCAACTCGTGCGCACTCATATTTGCGTTTTGCCGCGCTTTTGCAAGCTGCAATTTTAAAGTATCAATAATAGCCTCGCGACCAATACGATAAAGCTGGATTTTTAGCTGGCGGCAGTGCATCTCCAGTGTGACCGGTGCGACCTTCGCCCATTCTTTGAGGCGTCTTTTATCTTTGTTGGTAAGCTTAAAACGCGAGGCTAGTCTGTTACATCTTTCCTCATCGGGTGGCACTAAACTTTCGAGCCTCAACAAGGGATCGATATCCCAGTTAAAGAGTCTCTCTGTTTCGACAAGGGAATGAATGGCATCTATTCCCCATTTTTCAGTTTCAGGCAAAATTTCAGCCAAAACACCCGTTTGGCGCATCCAAAGAAGGGCGCGTGAGGGATCCGCTGCACAAAGTAGTTTTTTTACTTCATGCCAAACCCTTTCTGCCGACAGCTGATTTAAGCCTTGCTTGAGTTTTGCGGCGGCTTTTAAACCTTCGGCGTCTGGCCGACCATCACCGTACCAGGCAAAAAACCGGAAGAAACGTAAAATGCGTAAATAGTCTTCCTTGATACGATCTTCTGCTTTGCCGATAAAGCGTAGCGTCGCGGTTTCGATATCCTGAAGTCCCTCGACATAATCATAGATATTGGCGCAAGCATCAACATAAAGGGCGTTAATGGTAAAGTCGCGGCGGTTGGCATCGATCTGCCAATCGCGGCCAAAAGCAACTTTGGCGTGCCGGCCATCGGTTTCTATATCAGCCCTTAACGTTGTAACCTCAAACGGTTGGCCATCAGCTACCACCGTGACAGTGCCAAACGCCACACCTGTTGGCACAGCGTGAAACCCGGCAGCAGTCGCCCGCCTGATAATTGCGTCGGGCGACAGTGTTGTTGCGATATCGATGTCGGCAATCGGCTTTCCTAATAACGAGTTGCGCACTGCGCCGCCAACAACACGCGCCTCTTCACCATCTTCACTTAAAACTGATAACAAATTTTGTAAGTTTTCGGCGTAGAGCCATTCGTTGTTTCGCGACAACTTTATAGATTTCATTGATAAAGTCTTTCATAGAGGATACGAATCATACCAGCTGTAGCTCCCCAAATTTTAAAATCGTTATAGAGAATGGTATAAAATCGCCATAGATGGCCGTCAAACTTCCTAAATTCAGATTGATGATGGCGCGGCTGCATTAAATAGCTCAGTGGCACTTCGAATATTTGCTCAACTTCTTCACGATTTAGGCAATACTGTTGTGGTTGAGCGACAAAACCAATCACTGGATAAATCTCGAAACCAGTACCGGTATAATAACATGGCAATTGCCCCAATATTTCGATTTGGCTCGGTTCGAGGCCTATCTCCTCTTGAACTTCTCTCAAAGCCGCCATTTCTATTGATGGATCATTCACCTCAATTTTGCCACCCGGAAAGGATATTTGACCAGAATGATCACGCAGCTTTTTCGATCTTACCGTAAGGATAAGGTGTGCTTGTTGAAGCTGCTCAATGAAGAGCAATAAAACAGCGGCTTTCTTCCAAGATGATAGGTTTGGTTGGTTGCCCACACCTTGAAGATTGCCATCTTTTAAAAAATAAGCATCACCGGTTAAACCGCGATCTAAGCTCCTATAGCGAAGAATACGCGATTTTAAATCGGCAATGGAATAGGGTAGCGAGGCCAAAAATAAACTCCGTAATCATAAACACACTACTTCAATTCCTTCGAATATCTGCTAAAAGCCTTGTGTTGAAATTTTTCACCATTAAAGTCATCAATTATAAAAATCAAACCCTCTTAAAATGGGCCTATTGCTGATGAGGAAGATATGAGCCGATCCACCAAAGCGTCAACTGCACAATTTGATAAAGCACTGTTAGAGAACTCTGATCCTGCGACGCTGATCGGCGCCATTGATGCCATTTCCGACGAGCTAAAACTGCTGAGTAAAGCGATTGACAAGGTGGTCTTCGGTCAAGGAACAGTGATTGAAGGCGTTTTAGTGTCCATTTTTGCAGGTGGTCACGCGCTATTGGTCGGCGTTCCCGGCCTTGCTAAAACGAGGTTGGTAGAAACCGTTGGCACTGTCCTTGGCTTAGAGCAAAAACGCGTGCAATTTACGCCTGATCTGATGCCGTCCGATATTATTGGTTCAGAAGTGATGGACGAAAAAAATGGTAGGCGATCTTTTCGCTACATTAAAGGACCGATCTTTGCACAGCTTCTCATGGCCGACGAAATCAACCGCGCTTCCCCACGCACGCAATCAGCACTGTTACAAGCAATGCAAGAATACCATGTCACCATGGCGGGCGCACGATATGATCTTCCCAAACCTTTCCATGTTTTAGCAACACAAAATCCACTTGAACAGGAAGGGACTTATCCATTACCCGAGGCTCAGCTTGATCGCTTCCTTATGCAAATTGAAATTGATTATCCTGACATTGAAACAGAAAAACGCATCATTTTAGAAACGACTACCAATAATTTCGAAAAAGCACAGACAATTATTTCCGCCGAGCGTTTAATGCAAATACAAGCTGTTATTCGGGAAATGCCGCTTTCTGAAAATGTTATCGAAGCTATCTTGAAGCTCGTTCGCGCGGCGCGGCCTGAAACAGCGCCAGCGAAATTTAAGAATTATATTGCTTGGGGCCCAGGCCCACGTGCTTCACAGGCTTTAGCGCTTTGTGTGCGGGCCCGTGCTCTTTATCAAGGTCGTCTCGCGCCTGCTCTCGATGACGTTATAGCTTTAGCAAAACCTATTCTGCAGCATCGGATGGCTCTTACTTATGCTGGCCGCGCTGATGGTCTAGAAGTAAATCATATTATCGCGGACTTGATTAAAGAGGTCTATTAATGGCACTTGGCCACAGCGTTGAAAAACAACATTCAGCGACTTTATCAACCGTTGCCGATAAAGAGGCAGCGCGTCTGCCAGAATTATTGTTAACTGCAAAAAGGGTCTCAGCAAGTTTTGCCACGGGTTGGCACGGACGACAAAAGAGAGGTGCCGGCGAGAATTTTTGGCAATTTCGTCCCTATGTCGAGGGCGAGGCCGTTAGCAATGTTGACTGGCGCCGATCGGCGCGTGACGATCATCTTTTTATACGTGATCGAGAATGGGAAGCAGCGCAAACACTTTGGATTTGGCCCGACCAAAGCAACTCAATGTTTTATCAATCAAAATACGCACTACAATCAAAAATTGACCGAGCACTCACTCTGGCATTCGTTATCGGGGAGTTGGCAACAAGAGCTGGCGAAAAAATTGCCATACCAGGGATTATGCCTCCTTCTAGCCGTCGCAATGGCGGCGAGCAAATGGCGCTTGCCTTGCACAATCAAAAAAAAGAACAAGCTGTAACACCTCAGTTTTCGCAAATCCCCCACCAATCCCATTTAGTTATTATCAGTGATTTTCTAGACGATATCAAAGTCCTCCTCCATCACTTCGAAAGCATTTCCAAGCGCGGTGTTACTGCTCATTTGATTGAGGTGGCAGATCCGGCAGAAGAATTATTTCCATTTCAGGGCCGTATTGAATTTAATGATCCAGAAACTGGGCTTAATCTTGATATCGGTCGTGCGGAAACTTTAAAAACAAAATACCAAACGCTTTATCATGCAAGGCGCAGAGAGATCTCTGCCTATTGCGCCCTTCATGGATGGAACTTCACCACCGATTTTACTGATCGGCCGATGACGAAAACATTGCTGCACTTGCACCAGTTATTATCATCATCACCAACCCTAAAAATACGGGGTTGACGATGAGCTCATTGATTTTTGGCGCCCCATGGTTATTGTTAACATTGGCTTTGCTTCCTACCTTCTGGTGGCTGTTAAGATTAACGCCGCCGCATCCAGAGAAAGAAGTTTTTCCGCCGCTTAAAATTCTTGCCAAAATTACCGATTTTGCAGGAAGCGCGCAGAAAAGCCCATGGTGGCTTACGCTTTTGCGATTGATAATCGCTGGCTTAATCATTTTAGCACTCGCACAACCCGCGTTGAGGCCAAAACCCGTAAATCTCACCGAGGATACTCCTCTATTATTAATTATTGATAATAGTTTTGCGGCAGCAGCAAGTTGGCAACAGCATCGGAAAATTGCTGAAACATTAATCGAACAAGCCAAATCAAAGGAAATTTTTCTGGTAGCAACGGCTGATCCAACAAATCAGGAAATCAGCGCGCTAACCTCGCAAGAAGCGTTGAAAAAGCTGGCAACATTGGAGGTGAAACCTCTACCAGCAAACCGCAAGGCTATGTTTGCCAAGATTGCAGGATTATTTTCGAAAACAGAGCAGGCCTTCGATATCGCCTATCTGACCGATGGTTTGGCAGAACCGGGTGATAGGGAAGGCTTCGAAACCCTCAAAACCTTAAATGCAAAACAAATTTTTTGGTATCAAGGTGATATCCAAGGTCTCATTGGGATCACCTCTATAGCGAATAACAGCCAAGCTTTAGAAGTAACGTTGGTTCGCCCGATGCAATCCCAATCACGCTCCATCGCGCTGATTGCCAATGACATTAAAGGGCGGGTTATTGGCCAAACTACGGCGGTATTTAAAGCCAATCGCGATATCGCTCAAGCAAGTTTTTTCTTACCTTTGGAGTTACGTAACGATATTTCAAATATAAAAATTCAAAGTCAAGAAAATGTGGCTGCAATCTATCTCACCGACAGCCGCGCAAAGCGTCAAAAAGTTGCGATTTTAACGGTTTCTGCGAGCGAAATGACACAGCCATTATTATCGCCGATGTATTATGTTATTAAAGCATTGAGCGGCAGTAACGAGGTTATACTGTCTAAAAATGGACAATTGAAAGACGATATAGCTGATTTGCTCAATCAAAGCCCCGCAACCCTTATACTTGGTGATCTCGCCAATATTGCCCCCGAAGTTCAAGAGCAATTAAATCAATTTTTAAATGACGGGGGGACGATTATAAGGTTTGCTGGCCCCCGGCTCGCCAATGAGCAATCAAATGATAGTTTATTACCCGTAAAGCTGCGTCTGGGAGAGCGCGGTTTTGGCGGCGTCATGTCGTGGACGACACCGCAAAGACTGAGCTCTTTTGCCAAAAACAGTGCGTTCGCCGACTTACCCCCACCGCGAGATATCAAAATTAACCGTGAAATTCTCGCAGATCCTGACCCCGAATTATTAGACAAAACGTGGGTCAGCCTGGAAGATGGCACCCCCTTGGTAACAGCGACGAAGCGCGGCAAAGGAACGTTGGTATTTATTCATACGTCACCTGATCCAAGTTGGTCAAATATCGCATTTAGCGGATTTTTCGTCGAATTCTTGAAACGTATGGTCGATTTTTCACACTTTGATTCATCAAACATTGCTCTGAATTTTGGTAAAGAACCGCTGGCACCATGGCGTGTTGTCACCAGTGATGGAAGACTATCTGATGATACTGGCAGCGCGCAGCCACTCATATTGGCAAACGACAGGATTACGCCGTCTATTCATCATCCAGCAGGCCTATATGGCAATGAACAAAACTTCTACGCTTTGAACTTGCTGGATAAAAATAGTAAATTTTTACCGATTGATATTAGCCCAATTAAAAATATAATCATTCGCGACTATAGCCATCGCCCCTATATCGGCTTAACGGGAATATTGCTAACGATCGCGCTCATTCTATTTGTTGTCGACTGTATTATTATTATTAATCCCAAACATTTATGGACGAATGGAAAAAGAGTTGCTTTAATCGTTGCAACAGCGTCAATTATCTTTGGTGGCGGTTCTCTGATCGACAGTAGAGCGAGTTTTGCTGACGCCGCAAAAAGTGACAAAGCAGGCGTTGAGCAAAAAATGATTGACGCAGCGGGATCAACTCACCTTGCTTACGTCAAAACAGGCAATAAGGACTTCGATGAAAGTTCGAAGGCAGGGCTTGAAGCTCTCAGCAGTTTTGTTGAGGCGCGCAGCTCGGTCGAATTAGGAAATGTCGTCGAGGTTGATCTCGATTACGATGAGCTGGCATTTTACCCTTTGATTTACTGGCCAGTGGACCCAGAACAACCGATGCCCAGTCCCGAAGCAATAGCCAATGTCGACGCTTATATGCAACATGGTGGAACAGTTTTATTTGATACCAGGGATCAGCTTTCTAGCAATCTTAGCTTAAAGGATGATATCACCCCTGCTAACCAACGGCTTCGAGCCATCCTTCAGGGTATGAATATTCCACGTTTAGAACCCGTCAGCAAAGACAATGTGTTATCACGGTCTTTTTATATCATGCCGGATTTTCCCGGGCGCTACCGCGGCGGCATGCTTTGGGCTGAAGCTGCAAATGACACACCAAAAACCGACGCGCCTATACATGGTGCCGATGGCGTCTCACCAATTTTGATCACCTCAAATGATTTTTCTGACGCTTGGGCAACGGACAGCAACGGACGTTGGAAATACCCAATTGTTCCCGATAACCAGTCACAACGGTTGTGGGCTTTTCGTGGCGGCATGAATATCATCATGTATGTTTTGACTGGCAATTATAAGGCCGATCAAATTCATGCCCCAGAGCTTCTGAAGCGGTTTGGAAACGGGAGCGACAATTGACACAGTATCTATCCTTTGCTC
>Ga0308161_1003823_pt1 | contig 14252 bp, 14 predicted proteins | sample PhyFR2_FD_201034 | JGI IMG/M metagenome (GOLD analysis project Ga0308161, IMG submission 201034) | Phyllosphere microbial communities from UC Gill Tract Community Farm, Albany, California, United States - DLSLF.R2 | ecosystem: Host-associated > Plants > Phyllosphere > Unclassified | place: USA...
GTGGAGTGCACGGCGGTGACGAACTGGCCGTCGAACCGCGCGTCCCGCGAGGCCGCGATCCGGTACCGCTCGTCGTGCTGCGAGACCGGCCGCGGATCGGGCTGCGAGTCGGGCAGCGGATCGGGCAGCGGATCGGGCACCGCGTCGAGCGTCGCGTCGGCTCCGGTGGTCGTCATGCGGTCAGCCTGGCACGGGCCGACGACACCGGACTGGCGGGAATCGGACGTCACAGCACCGTGGGTGGACGGGACGGCCGGGAGGCGCGGCTACCGTCGACCGCATGCCTCCCGTCCTCGACCCGGTCGCCTCCGTCGCGCTGCCGCACGCCCGCGACGTCGAGGTGACGATGCTGCTGGTCTCCCGGAAGCACCGCTACGAGGGCCGTCCCGCGGACGGGGCGACACCGTCCGACGAGGAGGAGCTCCGCGACCGCATCGAGCTGCGCGCCGGACTCGGGATCGTCGGCGACCGCTACTTCGCGGCCCGCGCGCACGTGCACGCGTCGGTGACCCTGATCGGGCTCGCGGGGCTCGAGGCGGTGGGACGGGAACTCGGCGTGCCGGTCGACCCGGCGGCGACCCGGCGGAACGTGTTCCTGCGCGGCGTCGACGTCGAGGCGCTGCGGGGTGAGCCGTTCGCCCTGGACTCCGGCGACGGCCCGGTGCTCTTCCGCGGCTACCGGCCGGCGAACCCGTGCGCGTGGATGGACACCGAGGTCGCGCGGGGGGCGTTCCGGGCGATGCGCGGCCGCGGCGGGGTGCGCTGCGACCCGGAATCCGACGGTGTGCTCACCCTCGGCCACGCCGTGCTCCGCACCGCGCACCCGGTCCCCGCCGGCTGAGTCGCGCCGCCTGGTGGGTCCGCGGAACGCAACGTGGGCGGCTCCGCGCAACGGAGTACCGCTGCGCGATGCCGCCCACGTTGCGTGTTGCGAGGGGTCAGGCGAGGGCGGCCTGGATCGCGTCGACGAACGCCGGCAGGTCGCCGGGGTTCCGCGACGTGATGATCGTGCTGCCGGTCTCGTCGACCTGGACCTCCTGGTCGACCCACTCGGCACCGGCGTTGCGGACGTCCGTCTGCAGCGAGGGGAACGAGGTGATCGTGCGACCCGGCAGGACACCGGCCTCGACGAGGGTCCACGGGCCGTGGCAGATCGCCGCGACCGGCTTGCCGGCCTCGACGAAGGCCTTCACGAGGTCGATCGCGGTGGCCTCCTGGCGGATGGTGTCGGCGTTGATCGTGCCGCCGGGTACCACGAGGGCGTCGAAGTCGCCGGCCGAGACACCGTCGAGGGTGGTGTCGACGTCGACGTCCTTGCCCGGGTCCTTGTCGCCGACCAGCGTCTGGATCGAGCCGGACTCCTTGGCGGCGACCGTCACGGTGGCGCCGCGCTCACGGAGCTGGTCGGTGGGGACGACGATCTCGTCCTGCTCCACGCCGTAGTTCGTCGCGATGACGAGGATCTTCTTGCCGTCGAGGGCTGCCATGGTCACTCCTTCCGCAGGCCGGGGTCTCCGGCTGCGCACACCACGGTCGTCGGACGCCGCTGGGTGTGTTCGCAGAGCGCAGGGGACGCTCAGCCGGAGTGCGCGGACCGGCCTGACGGTCCGGTCCGGACCGGGCCTGCCGTCAGCCCCGGATGCGGAACCCGTCGCCCTCGGCCGTCACGGTGACGCCGTCGTACCCCGTGATGCGCACCAGGTCCGCCGGCAGGTCGGCGGAGGCGAGCGTCCCGACGGCGACGGTCGTCGCACCGGAGGCGAGCGCAGCCTCCAGTCCGGCCGGGGCGTCCTCGAAGGCCAGGCAGTCCTCGGCCGCGACCCCGAGCAGGGCGGCACCCCGCAGGTAGCCGTCCGGGTGCGGCTTGCCGTGCTCGACGTCGTCGGCGGCGACCACGGCGTCCGGGACGGGCACGTCGGCGGCGCGCATCCGGTTCACGGCGAGGTCCCGCGGGGCGCTGGTGACGAGCGCGACCGGCACACCTGCGGCCAGGAGCCGACGGACGAACGCGCCGGCGCCGGGGACCTCGATGATGCCGTCGGTGTTCTCGACCTCGTCGTTGACCAGCTCGAGTGCGACCCGGCGCTGCTCGTCGGGAGCCAGGTCGGGCAGGAAGTGGCGGATCGTGTCGATCGTCTGGCGGCCGTGTGAGAAGCCGAGGATCGTCTGCGGGTCGAGGTCGTGCTCGGCGCCGAAGCGGCCCCACGCACCCTCGACGATGGCGGTCGAGTCGACGAGCGTCCCGTCCATGTCGAACAGGACCCCGGACACCACGACGTCGATCACGCGCCCGACCCTACCCGGCAGGCGTGACGTGCAGCGGGACGAGCAGGGGGCTCCTCGTCAGCGCGCCCGGACGTACCGCGTCAACAGCACGTCCCCGGCCCCGTGCAGCACGTGCGCGAGCCGCATCGGGCGGAGTTCTGGCGACGACCCGTGCACGATGCGGCCGCCGTCGCCGCCCTCGAGCGACGGGTCGATCGACAGGCACAGCTCGTCGACCAGGTCGGCCGCCACCAGGGCGCCGAGGAAGGACGGCCCGCCCTCGCAGTGGATGGTGCGGAGGCCCCGGTCGACCAGGGCGGCCCGGACCTGTTCCGGGTCGACGGCGTCGTCGCCGCAGGACACCACGTCGGCGACGGCCTCGAGCGCGTGCCGCCGCTCGAGGTCCGCGGACGCCGAGGTGAGGACGACCGGTCGGACCGGCGCCTCGGTGAACACCCGCGAGGCCGGGTCGAGGTCGAGCGACCCCGTCACGATCGCGAACACCGGGTGGTCGGGCAGTCCGTGCTCTCGACGCCAGGCGACGTCGGCGTCGTGCAGCACCATCGGCCCGTACCCCTCGTCGCGGACGGTGCCCGCGGCGACCAGGACGACGTCGGCGACGCGGCGCAGCAGGTCGAACACGCGCAGGTCGTCGTCACCGCCCAGGGACCCGGACTTGCCCGCGGCGGTGGCGGAGCCGTCGAGGGAGCTGACGAAGTTCACGCGGAGCCAGCCGCCGTCAGCGGTGCCCTCGGCGCCGTCGGTGTAGGCGTCGAGCAGTTCGTCGTCGGACAGGTCGGCGATCGGGTCGGGCAGGTGGGTCACGTGTTGTGCCTCGCTTCCAGGGGGGCGCGCCAGCCGAGGACGGTCTCGACCATGCGCATCGCGTCGACGGACTCGACGACGTCGTGCATCCGGACGATGCGGGCACCGAGCATGGCGCTGACCGTCGCGGCCGCCAACGACCCGGACAGCCGTTCACCGCGGGGTCGGCCGAGGCTCTCCCCCACGAAGTCCTTGTTCGAGACCGCGGCGAGGACCGGGTAGCCGAGGGCGACGACCTCCGGCAGACGCCGGGTCAGCTCGAGCGTGTGCACGGTCGTCTTGTTGAGGTCGTGTCCGGGGTCGATGATGATCCGGTCCTCGGGGATGCCGGCCTCGAGCGCCCGGTCGACGCGCAGCCGCAGGAAGGCCGCGACCTCGCCCGCCACGTCGGCGTACTGCGGCTTCGGGTACTGCTGGCGGGGCGCTGCGAGCGAGTGCGTGATGACGATCGTCGCGTCCGAGTCGGCGACCACGGCGGCCATCCGCGGGTCGGCGAGGCCGGTGGTGTCGTTGACGACGCTGGCACCCGCGGCGATCGCCGCGGCCGCGACCTCGGGTCGGAACGTGTCGACGCTGATCGTGACGTCGGACTGCTGCGCGACCTGCTCGACGACGGGCAGGACGCGCTCGATCTCGTCGTCGGCGGACAGCTCCGGCCCGGGGGCGAACTTCACCCCGCCGATGTCGACCCAGTCGGCGCCCTGTTCGGCGGCGGCGACGGCGGCCTCGACCGCGCGGTCGAGCGCGAACGTCCGACCCTTGTCGTGGAACGAGTCCGGCGTGCGGTTCACGATCGCCATCACGGCGATGCGGTGGTCGAAGTCGAAGGTGCGGCGGCCGATGGTGCGGACCGGTTCGCGCAGGTCCGGGACCACCCACCCGGGTCCGGACGACGCGGCCGCACCGGACGGGAGGCCCGTGCCGAGTCCGACGCGCATCAGGCGTCCGCCCCGGTGTCGGTGCTGCTGCCGGTGCCGCTGCTGGCTCCTGCTCCGCTGCCGATCAGCGCGATCGCCTCGGCCCGGCCCGCCGCGTCGGCGAGGATCCCGCTCGCCGCGACGGTGACGGTCGTGGAGCTCGTCTGCCGCTCCCCCCGGGTCGTCACGCACTGGTGCTGGGCGTCGAGGACGACCAGGACGCCGCGCGCCCCGAGGCCGTCCTGCACCGCCTGGACGACCTGCTCGCCGAGACGCTCCTGCAGCTGCGGGCGGGAGGCCAGCGCCTCCACCACCCGCGCCAGCGTCCCGAGGCCGATGAGCCGCTCGCCCGGGGCGTACGCCAGGTGCGCGGTGCCGAGGAACGGCAGCAGGTGGTGCTCGCACACCGACCGGAACAGGATGTCGCGGACGATCACCAGGTCACCGCGCTCGCCGTCGCCGGCGGGCACCGTGCCGTCGCGGGCGATCTGCGTCGCGTCCTGGTCGAGCCCGCGGAAGAACTCCGTGTAGGCGTCGGCGACCCGCTGCGGGGTCCGCTCCAGTCCGGGTCGGTCGGGGTCTTCGCCGATGCCCGCCAGCAGCTCTCGCACGGCGGCCTCGACACGGGCACGGTCCATGCGCTGCGTCACCCGGTCATCCAACACCGCCCGGCGGGGGTGCGACTGGACACGGAACGCGGTGACGTACCCCGATCACGGGGAACGGGCCTCCCGGATGGCTACCCTGCGGCCGCGACGTGCCGGCGGTCCCAGGTTCCTTTAAACTCCACCGGTGAGCGCCCCGCAGACATCCAGCCCGCCCCGGAACAGCGTCGCATCCGGCCTCGACCGCTTCTTCTCGGTCACGAAGCGCGGATCGACCATCCCCCGAGAGATCCGTGGTGGTCTCGTCTCCTTCGTGACGATGGCCTACATCGTCATCCTCAACCCGCTCATCCTCGGCGGGTTCAGCGCCGACCAGGCCGCCAAGGACGTCAACGGCGGATGGCTCGAGAACGCTCAGGTGGCCGCGGCCACCGGCCTGGTCGCCGGTCTCATGACCATCGCGATGGGTGTGGTCGCGAACCTGCCGTTCGGCATCGCGGCGGGCCTCGGGATCAACTCGTTCCTCGCCGTCAGCGTCGTCCACCAGGTGACGTGGGCCGAGGCGATGGGTCTCGTCGTCATCAACGGTGTGATCATCGTGATCCTGGCGTTGACCGGCATCCGGACGATGATCTTCACCGCCGTGCCCGCGCAGCTCAAGGCGGCGATCACGGTCGGCATCGGCCTGTTCATCGCGTTCATCGGGCTCGTCGACTCCGGCTTCGTGCGGTCTTCGGGGCTCGCCTCGCCGCCGCTGCAGCTCGGTGAGGACGGCTCGGTCGGGGCCCTGCCGACGATCGTGTTCCTCATCGGCCTGGTGATCATCGGCACGCTGATGGCCCGCAAGGTCAAGGGCGCGCTGCTCATCGGCATCATCGCGACGACGATCATCGCGATCATCCTGCAGGCGGTGTTCCACGTGCCGACCTCGGTCGACTCGAAGACCGGCTGGAACCTCAACGCCCCGGGCCTGCCGAGCGCCCTGTTCGCCCTGCCCGACCTGTCGCTCGTCGGTCAGTTCGACTTCGGCGCCTTCGCCCGGATCGGCCCGCTCGCCGCGTCGATGCTCGTCTTCACGCTGGTCTTCACGAACTTCTTCGACGCCATGGGCACGATGACCGGGCTCGCGAAGGCTGCCGGGGTCGCGGAGAAGGACGGCACGTTCCCCCGTCTCCGCGCCGCGCTCGTCGTCGAGGGTGCCGGTGCGATCGCCGGTGGTGGCGCCTCGGTGTCGTCGAACACGGTGTTCATCGACTCCGCCGCCGGCATCGGCGAGGGTGCCCGGACCGGCATGGCCTCGGTCGTGACGGGCCTGCTGTTCCTGGCGTCGATGTTCCTCACGCCGTTGACGCAGGTGGTCCCGCTCGAGGTCGCCGCCGCCGGGCTCGTCGTGGTCGGTGCGCTCATGGTGGCGCAGGTCGCGGACATCGACTGGTCGGACTTCGGGTCGGCGCTGCCGGCGTTCCTGACCATCGTCGTGATGCCGCTGACGTACTCGATCGCGAACGGCATCGGCGCGGGCTTCATCAGCTGGGTGCTCATCAAGGCGCTGTCCGGCAAGGGCCGGCAGGTCTCGTGGCTGCTGTACGTCGTCGCCGCGGGCTTCCTGCTCTACTTCGCCCGCGGCCCCCTGGAGACGGCGCTCGGCGTCGGCTGACCCGACCCGCTGAACGCAACGTGGGCGGTTGCTCGCAACGACATCTCGTGGCGAGCAACCGCCCACGTTGCGTTCCGGGGAGGGGACGGACGGGAGGCGCGGCTCAGTCCGGCAGGTCGGTGGGCGTCGCCTCGTGGTGTCGGTGGGCCGGCGTGCGCCGGTCCTCCTTCATGCCCGCCTCGAACAGGTGGCGCTTGCCACCGACGAGCTGCTCGCGCGCGGTGCGCTCGAGCTCCTTCGCGGTCGCGTAGTAGCCGTCGTCGTAGTCCTCGACGATCTGGAACGTCCACCGACCGGCGATCACGTTCCGGCCGACGAGCTCGGTGTCGATGCGCTCCGCGAGCTCGGTGTGTCCGGCCTTCCGCAGCTGCTCCACCGCCTCGCCGATGTTCAGGTCGGCGGTGCCGGTCAGTCGGTGGAACCCGTAGAGCAGACCGCGGGCGTGCTCGATGACCTCGAGCGCCGCGGACAGGCTGCCGAGGGCCTCGACCGTCGCTTCGGAGACCCCGTCCGGGACCTGGTGTGCGGCGTCGGGACCCTGGCTGTCGTCGTTCGTCATGATGCTCGTCTACACGACTGCTCCTCGGCCCGTTGCCGGTGTCCGCCACGGGACGAACGCGGCGCGCCGGAGCGGTTGCGGGTGTCGGATGGCCGACCTAGCATTCGAACACACGTTCGAACGAGGAGGCTCCTGATGATGATCGTCGACACCGCGGTCACCGTGTGGTGGACCGGTGGCACACCCGTCCGACTGGTCTGGCTGGGCCGGCGCTGGCGCGTCACCGACGTCCCGACCCGACTGACCACGACCCCGACCGACCTGCCCACCGCGATCACCCACGCACCGGAACGCACCGCCGGGTGGCGTTTCCAGGCGACCGCCGAGGACGGCGAGACCCTGGTGGTCGACATCGTCCCGGACGGCAGCGGGTGGACCGTCGCCCGGACGTGGACGTGAGCACCGGGTGGGTGTGGACCCCGACCCGACGCCGCGCTACGGTCACCGCATGACGACCTGGGTCGCCCTGCTGCGCGGGGTCAACGTGAACGGCATCACGATCCGGAGCGTCGACCTCGCCGAACTGTTCCGCTCCCTGGGGCACATCGACGTCCGGACGGTCCTGGCCTCGGGCAACGTCGTGTTCACCGCGGCGGACCCCGTCGAGCCCGCGACGCTGCGGTCGTCCGTGGAGCAGGCTCTCCGGGAGCGCTTCGGGTACGACGCCTGGATCGTGCTCGTGCGCCACGATGCCCTGGCCGACCTCGTCGCGGGGTTCCCCTTCGCGTCGACGGCCGACCGGCACGACTACGTCGTGTTCACCTCCGAGCCCACAGCGCTCGACGACCTGCTCGCCGGACTCGACCTCGATTCGTCGGTCGAGCAGGTCGCCCGCGGCGACGGCGTCGTCTACTGGTCGTGCCCGAAGGGGTCGAGCACGTCGACCGCCTTCGCGAAGCGCGCCGGTGCCGCCCGGTTCAAGCGGACCACGACGGCACGCAACACGAACACGCTCCGCAAGCTGCTCTGATCGGAGACGCCCGGGTCAGGCCTGCGCCGGCTGCCCGTTGCTCGCCATCGTGCCGCCGTCGACGGGCAGGATCGCGCCCGTGATGAACGACGCCTCGTCGCTCGCCAGGAACAGCACCGCCGCCGCGACCTCCTCGGACCGGCCGCCGCGGCCGAGGGCGATCCGCTCCGAGAACTCCCGCTTCAGCTCCTCGTCCTCCGCCTGCGACTGCGTCAGGTCCGTCCAGATCAGGCCCGGGGCGACGGCGTTCACGCGGACGCCGAACCCGCCGTTGTCGAGCGCCGCCGCCTTCGTGAAGTTCGAGACGCCGCCCTTCGCCGCGTTGTAGGGGCTCATCCGCCAGTCCGCCGCCTCACCGGAGACCGACGAGGTGTTCACGATCGAGCCCTTCGTCTCGCGGAGGAACGGCAGCGCCACCCGGGTGCCGTAGAACACGCTCGACAGGTCCGTCTCGACGACACGGTGCCACTCGGCGGGCGAGATGTCCGTGATGTCGCCCGAGGTGAACGTCCCGGCGTTGTTGACGAGCACGTCGAGCCGGTCCCACCGGTCGATCGCCGCGTCGACGATCGTCTGCCACGCGTCCGGGTCGGCGACGTCGGCCTGCAGCCACAGTGCCTGTTCCGTCGGCAGGGAGTCGGCGACGTCGCGCACCTTGTCCGCGACGCTGTCGACCAGGACGACCCCGGCGCCCTCCGCGACGAACGCGCGTGCGGTGGCCTCACCGATGCCGGACCCCGCGCCGGTGACGATCGCGACCTTGCCCTCGAACCGCTTGCCCATGGTGTGTTCCTCTCGCGTCGGTGGTCCCCTCGTCAGGGACACCGTCGGCCCGGAGGACACGGGAGACCACGGTGCCCGCCCCGCCCTGGACGGGAGTCCAGGCGGAGGCGGGCATCGGTGGCGGACGGAGGGCGGGCCTCCCGGCCGGATCAGGCGATCAGGCGATCAGGCGATCAGGCGGTGGTGTCCTCGTTCTCCATGTCGCGTTCCAGCGAGATCGTCGGGATGGAGGCGGTGATCACCGAACCGTCGGCGCGGAGCGTCCCCTGGATGTCACTGGTGGTCGGCGCGTGGCCGGCCATCCGCGGACCCTGGTGCGGCAGCGGGACGACGGTCGGGTCGCCCGGGCGGACCTCGATCTGCTGGTTGTGGACCCACGCGTCGAAGCCGTCACCGGTCTCGACCGTGAAGGTCAGTGCCTTCTGCTCGAGGTCGACGCGCACCCGCGAGCCGTGGACGGTCATCCGGTACGTCAGACGGTCCCAGTCGACCGGCAGCCGTGGGTTGAACGACAGCCGCCCGCCGTGGTCACGCATGCCGCCGAAGCCGTTGACGAGCGCACCCCAGATGCCGCCGGTCGACGCGATGTGCACGCCGTCGGTGGTGTTGCCGTGCAGGTCGGCGAGGTCGACGTAGAGCGCCGTCTGGAAGTACTGGCCGGCGAGCTCGTGGTAGCCGACCTCGGCCGCCATGATCGACTGCACGACGGCCGACAGCGTCGAGTCGCCCGTGGTCAGGGCGTCGTAGTAGTCGAAGTCACGACGCTTCTCGGCCGGCGTGAACTCGTGGCCCTGCAGGAACAGGGCGAGCACGACGTCGGCCTGCTTGAGCACCTGGAACCGGTAGATGACCAGCGGGTGGTAGTGCAGCAGCAGCGGCCGCTTGGACTCGGGCGTGCGCTCGAGGTCCCACAGCTCCTTGTCGAGGAACTGGGCGTCCTGCGGGTGGATGCCGCGGTGCGGGTCGAACGGGATCTCCATCGACTCGGCCGCGCGCTCCCAGCTCTCGACCTCGGACTGGTCGAGGCCGGTCCGACGGATCATCCGCGCGTACTCGTCCGGGTCGTCCACGGCGAGGTGGCGGCAGGCGTTGACGGCGGACCAGAGGTTCGCCCGGGCCATCACGTTCGTGTACATGTTGTCGTCGACGACGGTCGTGTACTCGTCCGGGCCGGTGACGCCGTCGATGTGGAACTTCTGGTCGCCGTTCGAGCGCCAGAACCCCAGGTCCTCCCACAGGCGGGCGGTCTCGACCAGGATGTCGATCGCGCCGCGCTTGAGGAAGTCGGTGTCGCCGGAGGCCCGCACGTACTGCATCAGGGCATGGGCGATGTCGGCGTCGATGTGGTACTGCGCGGTGCCGGCGGCGTAGTACGCGCTGGACTCCTCACCGTTGATCGTGCGCCACGGGAAGAGGGCACCGCGCTGGTTCAGCTCGCGGGCACGGGACCGGGCGGCGTCGAGCATGTTGTAGCGGAAGCGGAGGGCGTTCCGGGCGACGATCGGCGCCGTGTACGACAGGAACGGCAGGACGTAGATCTCCATGTCCCAGAAGTAGTGGCCGCCGTAGCCGGAGCCGGTGACGCCCTTCGCGGCGATGCCGTGGCCGTCGGTTCGGGCCGTGGCCTGCGCGAGCTGGAACAGGTTCCAGCGGACGGCCTGCTGCACCTCGGGCTGGCCGGCGACCTCGACGTCGCTGCGGGCCCAGTAGTCGTCGAGCCACTTGCGCTGCTCCCCGAAGACCTGCTCCACGCTCTCGTACTTCGCACGGTCCAGGGTGCGGTCGCAGCGGTCGGCGAGCTCGCGCGCCGGAACCCCGCGGGACGTGTGGTAGACGACGCTCTTGACCAGGCGGATCGGCTGCCCGGCCTTCGCCTGCACCCGGTAGACGTGCTTCGCCAGGTCGTCCTCGATGCTCGAGGTCTCGTCCCAGCTGTTCTCGGTCTCGAGCCGGTGCTCGACGCCGACGCAGATCGTCATGCCCGAGCTGGTCGCCTGGTAGCCGAGCAGGGACCGCGAACCCGCGTTCCGCTTGAGTCGCGGCTGCAGCACCCGGTCGGTGAAGGACTCGGCCTTGCGCGGGTCGAACGCCGCCGCGGCCGCCTTCATGCCGGCGTGGTACTCGTCGGCGACGTCCTGGCGGTTGAGCACCTGGCTCGACAGCAGGACCGAGGCGTCGTGGTCGAGCATGGTGACCTCGTAGTCGATGACGGCGAGGTGCCGCTCGACGAAGGACACCAGGCGCCGGGAGCGGATGAGCACTCGCTTGCCGGACGGCGTCGACCACTCGGTCTCACGCAGCAGGTAGCCGCCGCGGAAGTCGAGCCGGCGGCTGTGGCGGAGGATGTCGGCCTCGGACAGGACGAGCGGCTCGTCGTCGACGTACAGCCGGATGACCTTGGCGTCGGGGACGTTGATGATCGTCTGCCCGGTCTTCGCGAAGCCGAACGCGGTCTCGGCGTGCCGGATCGGCCAGGTCTCGTGGAAGCCGTTGATGTACGTGCCGTACTGCACGCCGCCGCGGCCCTCGTCGAAGTTGCCGCGGAGGCCGAGGTACCCGTTGCCGACGGCGAAGTTCGTCTCGTCGACGCCCTGCTCGTCCGCGTACTCGGTCTCGATCAGCGCCCACTCGTCGACCGGGTACCGGACGCGGTCGAGGGGGTCGGAGGTGATGGGGTTCATGCGGTCTTCCCGGAGTCGGCAGCAGACAGGTCGGACAGGAGGTCGGCGAGGTCCGTCACGACGAGGTCCGCACCGTGCACGCGGAGGGCGTCGGCACCGGCGCCGCGGTCGACCCCGATGACGAGCCCGAACGCGCCGTTGCGGCCGGCTTCGACCCCGCTGGTGGCGTCCTCGACCACGACGCACTCGGCGGCGGTCAGGCCGAACCGGGTGGCGGCGTCCAGGTAGGTGTCCGGCGCGGGCTTGCCGGCCAGGCCGTCGGCGCGGGCGACGGCACCGTCGACGATGACGTCGAAGCGGTCGATGATGCCCGCGGTCCGGAGCACCTGCTTCGCGTTCGCGGAGCTCGAGACCACGGCGACCTCGTACCCGGCGTCGATCGCCGCGGTGAGGAACCGGAGCGACCCCGGGTACGGCGAGACGCCGTGCTCCTGCAGCTCGGCGGTGAACTCGGCGTTCTTCCGGTTGCCGAGCCCACACACGGTGTCGAGCGTGGGGTCGTCGTCCGGGGTGCCCTCGGGGACGTCGATGCCGCGGGCCTGCAGCAGCGACCGGACCCCGTCGTACCGGGGCTTGCCGTCGACGTACGCGAAGTAGTCCTGCTCCGTGTACGGCGCGACCCCGTGGTGCTCGAGGTAGGGCGTGAAGAGGCGACTCCAGGCACGCATGTGCACCTCGGCCGTGGGCGTCAGGACGCCGTCCAGGTCGAAGAGGAGGGCTCGCTGGTCAGCGAGCGGTGCAGGGGTTCGCCGATCCGACGACGTCATGGGCAGACCTTCCAGGGGAGCGGTGTCGAACACGTTTGCTGCGGGGTCAACTCTAGGACCGCTCCGCCGCCGCGTGTTCCACGCTGGGGAGTGTGCCGCCCGGTCCGGGGAGCGCGGATCTGGACCGCCGTCCAGCCGGGTGCCGGGACGCTCGCGGGCATGACCTCTGACACCGCAGCGCCGCCGCAGGACGGGACCGGATCGAAGCTGAAGCAGGCGATCACCGGGCCCCTGCTGTTCCTGTTCATCCTGGGCGACGTGCTCGGGGCGGGCATCTACGCCCTGATGGGCACCCTGTCGAAGGACGTCGGCGGGGCACTCTGGGCACCGCTCCTGCTCGCCCTGCTGCTGGCCCTGCTGACCGCGGGTTCCTACGCCGAGCTCGTCACGAAGTACCCGAAGGCCGGAGGCGCGGCGGTGTTCGCCGAGCGGGCGTACAAGGTGCCGCTGGTGTCGTTCCTGGTCGGGTTCTCGATGCTCGCCGCCGGGGTCACGAGTGCCGCGGGGCTGTCGCTCGCCTTCGCCGGCGACTACCTCGGCACGTTCATCGACGTCCCGCCGGTGCCGGCCGCGATCGTGTTCCTGGCCCTCGTCGCCTGCCTCAACGCCCGCGGCATCTCGGACTCGCTGCGGAGCAACGTCGTGATGACGATCATCGAGCTGTCCGGCCTGGTCATCGTGATCGTCACGGTCGCGGTGATGATGGGCGGTGGCGGCGGTGACGTCTCGCGCGTCGGGGCGTTCCCGGCCGAGGCGAACCCGGCCCTCGCGACCCTCAGCGCGGCCATCGTCGCCTACTACTCGTTCGTCGGCTTCGAGACGTCCGCCAACGTCGCCGAGGAGGTCCGGGAACCCCGCAAGGTCTACCCGCGCGCCCTGTTCGGCTCCCTCGCCACCGCCGGCGTCGTCTACGTGCTCGTCGCACTCGCCAGCTCGATCGCCCTGCCCGCGTCCGAGCTGTCCGACTCGAGCGGCCCGCTGCTCGCGGTCGTCGCCGCGACCGGCGTACCGATCCCGGACTGGGTGTTCAGCATCATCGCCCTGGTCGCGGTGGCGAACGGCGCGCTGCTCACCATGATCATGGCCAGCCGTGTCACCTACGGCATGGCCGAGCAGCGCCTGCTGCCGCGGCTGCTCGGCAAGGTCCTGCCGAACCGGAAGACCCCGTGGACGGCGATCGTCGCGACGACCGTGGTCGCGATGCTGCTCACGCTGGTCGGGGACGTCGGCACGCTCGCCGAGACCGTCGTGCTCCTGCTGCTCTTCGTGTTCATCAGCACGAACGTCGCGGTCCTGGTGCTGCGGAAGGACCGGGTGGAGCACGAGCACTTCCGGGTGTGGACGTTCGTGCCCGTGCTCGGGGTCGCGTCCTGCATCCTGCTGCTCACCCAGCAGAGCGGGCAGGTCTGGCTGTACGCGGCGGTCCTGCTCGCGGTCGGCGTGGTCCTGTACTTCGTGGCCCGCGCGACGCGGGGTCGCGACCGCACCGACTCGGGGACGTCGGCTTCCTGACGGGGGTGGGGCGGGCCTCCCGGCCGGACTGGAGGCCCGCCCCGCGTCCGCCACGTGACCCAGGTCGGGCACCGGGCCGTGCGCGTCAGCGCAGGTCGCGTACCCAGCTCTCGATCGCGGCGGTGATCGCCCGCCGTGCCTCATCGGGGCTGATCGTCGCCGTCCGGTCGCCCGGCTGCGCCCCGTACGCGCCGAAGTCGGCATGGTTCGCGCCGGTGACCTGCGTCATCGTGGCGTCTGACGGGAGTTCGTCGCGGGCCGCGGCCACCTTGTCCGGCGTCGACAGGCCGTCGCGCGAGCCGGAGACGCTGAGCACGTCGAGGCCGGTGTCCGACAGGTCGTTCGCGCAGTAGCTGCCGAGCAGCAGCAGGCCGGCGACGTCGGGACCGTCGGCCAGCTGGCAGGCGCGGACGCCGCCGAGGGAATGGCCGCCGACGGCCCAGGTGCGGACCTCGGGGGCGTGCGCCTGGAAGACCGAGAGGGCCCGGGTGTCGAAGAACGCCAGGTTGAGGGTCGGCTTCGTGATCACGACCGTCGTACCGTCGGCGACCACCTGCCGGAAGGTCGCCATGTAGGCGTACGCATCGACCTTCGCGCCGGGGACGAACACGACGCCGACGCCGTCCGGGGTGCCCGTCGGGGTCATCACGACGGAGTCGCCGGCGTCGCGGACGGACACCCGGTCGTCGCGCCAGACGGTGAGGGCGGCCG
>Ga0308161_1003831_pt1 | contig 14231 bp, 11 predicted proteins | sample PhyFR2_FD_201034 | JGI IMG/M metagenome (GOLD analysis project Ga0308161, IMG submission 201034) | Phyllosphere microbial communities from UC Gill Tract Community Farm, Albany, California, United States - DLSLF.R2 | ecosystem: Host-associated > Plants > Phyllosphere > Unclassified | place: USA...
TCACTTCGGCTTTCTGGAAAGCCGCGACCTGCGTGGTGGACATGGTCGAGGGCTCCATGCCCATGGTCTTGAGGCGCGCCTGCATGTCGGGCGTGGCCAGCACCTTGGCGATTTCCTGGTGCAGGCGCTGCACGATGGCATCGGGCGTGTTGTTGGGCGCGAAGATGGCCTGCCACGAGGTGACCTCGAAGTCGCCCAGGCCCTTGAGGCCCGACTCGGCGATCGTGGGCACGTCCTTGAGCGAATCGAGGCGCTGCTTCGAGGTCACGGCCAGCGCGCGCAGCTTGCCGCTCTGGATGTGCGGCGCTGCCACCACCGTGGTGTCGAACATCATGTCGACCTGGCCGCCCATCACGTCCTGGATCGCCGGGCCGCTGCCCTTGTAGGGCACATGCGTGAACTTGACGCCCGACTTCCAGGCCAGCATTTCGAGCGCCAGGTGCTGCGAGGTGCCCGCGCCCGCAGAGGCCGAGGACAGGCCGCCGGACTTGGACTGCGAGGCTTCGAGCACGTCCTTGAGCGTCTTGTACGGGCTGTTGGCCGGCACCACCAGCACCAGCGGATTGGTGCCGATCAGCGTGATCGGCGTGAAGGACTTGAGCGGGTCGTAGCCCAGCTTGGGGTACAGGCTCACATTGATGGCATGCGAGCTGATGGTGCCGCCCAGGATGGTGAAGCCATCGGGCTGGGCGCGCGCCGCGAGTTCCGAGCCCACGCTGCCGCCGGCGCCGGCCTTGTTGTCGATGACCACCGTCGTGCCCAGCGCGGGGCCCAGTTGCTGCGCGATCAGCCGGCCGAGCTGGTCGGTGGTGCCGCCTGCGGCAAACGGCACCATATAGGTGATGACCTTGCCCTTGGGCCAGCTCGCCTGGGCCATTGCGGCGCCGGGCAGGCAGGCCAGCGCCAGCGGGGCGGCTGCGGCCTTGAGAAGTTGTCTGCGTTGCATGTGTTGTCTCCTGGTTGATGGATGCCGCCTGTAGGCTCAGGCGTGCGGGTTTCGAAACGGGGTTTGCGGGGAGGGATCAGGTCACCGGCGCCGGGTTGAACAGCACCAGCGCGTTGTGCAGCTTCCACTGTTCGGCCCAGGTCTTCCTGCGGCCGCTGGCCACGTCGATCATCAGCTGGAACATCTCCCAGCCGGTTTCCTCGATGGTGGCTGCGCCGTCGGCAATGCGCCCGGCATTCACGTCCATCAGGTCGTGCCAGCGGCGCGCGAGGTCGCTGCGCGTGGCGACCTTGATCACCGGGCAGGCGGCCAAGCCGTAGGGCGTGCCGCGGCCGGTGGTGAAGATGTGCAGGTTCATGCCCGCCGCGAGCTGCAAGGTGCCGCAGATAAAATCGGAGGCCGGCGTGGCCGCATAGGTCAAGCCCTTTTGCTGCAGCTTCTCGCCCGGTGCGAGCACGCCGGTGATCGGCGCCGTGCCCGACTTGATGATCGAGCCCATGGCCTTCTCGACGATGTTGGACAGCCCGCCCTTCTTGTTGCCCGGCGTGGTGTTGGCGCTGCGGTCGGCGCGGCCGCGCGCGAGGTAGCTGTCGTACCAAGCCATCTGGTCGATCATGGCCTGCGCGACTTCGGGCGTGCTGGCGCGCGCGGTCAGCTGGTCGATGCCGTCGCGCACTTCGGTGACTTCGGAGAACATCACGCTCGCGCCGGCGCGCACCAGCAGGTCGGTGGCGAAGCCCACGGCCGGGTTGGCCGTGACGCCGCTGAACGCATCGCTGCCGCCGCACTGCACGCCGACCACCAGCTCGCTGACGGGCACGGTCTCGCGCCGGCGCCGGTTCAGGCGCTGCAGGTGCACATCGGCCTGGCGCACGATGGAGTCGATCATGCTCATGAAGCCGACATGCTCCTCGGCTTGCAGGCAGACCACATCCAGGGCGGCATCGTGTGGGGGCAGGGCAGGCGCGGCCCCCGTGCGCGCCATGGGCAGCAGCGGCGCTTCCCGGGGCAGCAGGCGCTCGGGCTGGAGCTTTTCACAGCCCAGGCTCACGACCATCACCTCGCCGCCGAAGTTCGGGTTGCGGCTGATGTTGCGCAGCGTGCGGATGGGAATGATCGCGTCGGGCGCGTCGATGGCCACGCCGCAGCCGTAGCTGTGCTCGAGGCCGACGACGTCATCGACCTGCGGGTAGCGCGGCAGCAGTTCGCTCTTGATGCGCTGCACCGCGGTATCGACCACGCCGGCCACGCATTGCACGGTGGTCGTGATGGCCAGGATGTTGCGCGTGCCCACCGAGCCATCGGCATTGCGGTAGCCCTCGAAGGTATAGCCTTCGAGCGCAGGAAGCAGGGGCGGTTTCACGGTGGCCATGGGCAGGCCTTCGAGCTCGGGCGCTGCCGGCATGCGCAGCACGCGCTCGTTGACCCAGCTGCCGCGCGGCAGCGCCTGCAGCGCATAGCCGATCACCACGTTGTAGCGCCGCACCGCGTCGCCTTCCGCGAGGTCTTCGAGCGCCACCTTGTGGCCTTGCGGCACCTGGTCGACCAGGCGCAATCCATCGGCAAACACCGTGCCCGCGGGCAGGCCGCCATCGTTGGCCACGATGGCCACGTTGTCGGCAGCATGCATGCGGATAAAAAGGGGACTGCTCATCGTTTCATTCCATTCTTCGATTCGGTACGGCACGCCCGCGGGGCGCCGGCCATGGCTGGCTGCGCCCCGTTGATAACCCCTACGAATCGGACATAAGTGATATGTTGTCGTACAACTAAAAACCATTATCATCAGTCTCATGAGCACCCTGACATCGGAATTACCCCAATCCGCCGCATTTTTGTCCGAGGTGGACGGGTCGGCACTGCGCAGCAAGGCCAGCCGCGGCAGCCGCAGCCTGGCGAATCTGCTGTCGGAGGATTTCGGCCAGAAGATCCGCCAGGGCCTGCTGCACGAAGGCGACAAGCTGCCCACCGAATCGGAGCTGGTGCGCAGCTACGACGTGAGCCGCACTGTGGTGCGCGAGGCGCTGTCCAAGCTGCAGGCCGCGGGCTTGGTCGAGACGCGCCACGGCATAGGCACCTTCGTGCTGCCGGCGCGCGAGACCCCGGTTTTCCGGCTCGATGCGCAGGAGCTCACCGAATCGGTCGATGTGCTGGCCGTGCTGGAATTGCGCATCAGCCTCGAGACCGAGGCCGCGGGGCTGGCAGCGCAGCGCCGCGAAGCGCAGCACCTTCAGGCAATGCGCGCGGCGCTGCAGGAATTCGAGCACCACTTCGCGCTGGGCAACGAGACCGTGAGCCAGGATCTGGCCTTTCACCTGAGCATCGCGCAGGCCACGGGCAACCGCTATTTCCAGGAAATCCTGCAGCATTTCGGCACCCTGCTGATTCCACGCAACCGCATTGCATCGATCCACGCGCCGGCACGCGACCCGGACTACCTGCGCCGCGTCAATCGCGAGCATGAAGAGATCTATGCCGCCATCGAGCGCCAGGACGCGGACTCGGCGCGGGCCGCGATGCGCATCCACCTGACCAACTCGCGCGAGCGCCTGCGACTGGCGCAGCGTTTGAGCCAGGGTACGGAGTCCGGTTCGGCGGCATGATGCGGCGTTGCGTCCGCGTGCCGTCCCAGTCCTCGTGTTTACCCCTAGAAATTTGGTGATCCATTTTCATCTTTCCAGTTGTATGATGACTGACCACTAAAAATTGGAGACACCTGCCATGCTTACCCGCAATCGCTTCCTGTGTTCCGCCCTGGCCCTGGCTGCCGCCAGTGCATTCGCCACTCCGGTCCTGGCCAACGATGCCTGGCCCAGCAAGCCCATCCGCCTGGTCGTGCCGTACCCGCCAGGCGGCAGCTCGGACATCATTGCGCGCTCGATCGGCCAGGTGATCTCGCAGGAACTCAAGCAGAGCGTGGTCATCGAGAACAAGCCCGGTGCCAACGGCAACCTGGGAGCGGAGTTCGTGGCCCGGGCCCAGCCCGATGGCTACACCTGGCTGCTGGCCGACCTGGGCGCGCTGGCGATCTCGCCTTCGGTCTACACCAAGCTCAGCTTCGACCCGTCCAAGGACCTGCGCGGCACGGCCATGCTGGCCTATTCGCCGCACATGCTGGTGGTGCATCCCGGCGTGAAGGCCAACAACCTGCAGGAGCTGGTGGCGCTGTCGAAGAAGGAAGACCTGAACTTTGCCGTCACGGCCACCGGCAGCGCGCCGCACCTGGCGGGCGTGGAACTGGCCCGCCTCACGGGCGCGAAGTGGGTCTATGTGCCGTACAAGGGCGGCGTGCAGTCGGTGCAGGACACCGTGGCCGGCCAGACCCAGGTGCTGATGAACGGCATGCTGGCCACCTACCCGCATGTGCAGAGCGGCAAGCTCAAGCTGCTGGGCATTTCCAAGGAAACCCGCATGCCGCTGATAGCCGACGTGCCGACGCTGGCCGAGCAGGGCGCCAAGGGCTTTGCCTCGGGCACCTGGCAGGGCGTGGTGCTGCCGGGCAAGACGCCTGACGCCATCGTCCAGCGCGTGAACCAGGTGCTGCTGACAGCCATCCGCACGCCCGACGTGCGCGCCCGCCTGACCGGCCAGGGCGCCGAAGTGGTGACCATGTCGCCCGCCGAGACCACCAAGTTCTTCAACGCCGAGCGTGCGCGCTGGCGCAGCGTCGTGCAGGGCGCCAACCTGCAGCTGGACTGACCGTCCCACCTCTTTTTTCCCTTTTTTGTTTTCTCCCTAAGGATTTGCCATGAGCCCCCAAGATGTCAAAAGCGTGATGAGTTCCGGTCTGTTGTCGTTCCCCGTGACCGACTTCGACAGCCAGGGCAACTTCAATGCCAAGAGCTATGCCGAACGCCTCGAATGGCTGGCCCCGTTCGGTGCGACCGCACTGTTCGCGGCCGGCGGCACGGGCGAATTCTTCTCGCTGACGGCGGACGAGTACCCGGCGATCATCAAGACCGCCGTGGATACCTGCAAAGGCAAGGTGCCGATCATTGCCGGCGCCGGCGGCCCGACGCGCTTTGCCATCCAGTGCGCGCAGGAAGCGGAAAAGGCCGGCGCCCATGGCGTCCTGCTGCTGCCCCACTACCTGACCGAAGCCAGCCAGGAAGGCCTGGCCGCGCACGTCGAGGCCGTCTGCAAGAGCGTGAAGTTCGGCGTGATCATCTACAACCGCGGCATCAGCCGCTTCACGCCCGAGACCGTGGCCAAGCTGTGTGAGCGCAACCCCAACCTGGTGGGCTTCAAGGACGGCGTGGGCGACATCGAAGCCATGTCCGCGATGTTCCTGACCATGGGCGACCGCCTGGCCTACCTGGGCGGCCTGCCCACGGCCGAAGTCTATGCCGCGGCCTACAAGGCGCTGGGAACTCCGGTGTACTCGTCGGCGGTGTTCAACTTCATCCCCAAGACCGCGATCCGCTTCTACGAAGCAGTGAAGAACGACGACCACGCCACGCAGCACGAGCTGCTCAAGTCCTTCTTCCTGCCTTACCTCGAGATCCGCAACCGCAGCGCCGGTTACGCCGTGTCGATCGTCAAGGCCGGCGCGAAGATCGTCGGCCACGATGCGGGCCCGGTGCGCGCGCCGCTGGCCGACCTGAAGCCCGAGGAAGTCGAAGCACTGGCCGCGCTGATCAAGAAGGTCGAGCAGTAAGCGCCTTGCGCCGGGGCCGAAGTGCCCCGCAGGCCGGCGTGCCGGCAGGAGCTTCCTGCAGGCGCCCGGCTTTTTTTCCATCCATTACCCAGGATTTTCCGGCATGGCGCCTTCCCGACCCCGCGTTCTCCAATACGGCAAGATGCCGCTGCCCCAGCTCGATGCGGAACTGGCGCAGGCCTACGATGTGCAGATCCTGTCCGAGCAAGCCGATCCGCAGCGTTTCCTTGCCGAGCAGGGCGCGCAGTTCGAGTATGCGGTGACCTCGGCCGCGATGGGCCTGCCGGCGCGCGTCGTCGATGCGCTGCCCGCGCTCAAGTTCGTCAGCAGCTTTGGTGTCGGCTTCGATGCGCTGGACAAGGATGCGCTGCTGCGACGCGGCGCGCGCGTGGGCTATACGCCGGGCGTGCTGGACGACTGCGTGGCCGACATGGCCTTTGCGCTGCTGCTCGACAGCGCGCGCGGCGTGAGCGCCGCCGACCGCTTCGTGCGCCGCGGCGACTGGAGCCGCCAGCGCTTCGGCGTCACCACCCGGGTCTCGGGCAAGCGCCTGGGCATCTTCGGCATGGGCCGCATCGGCAGCACCGTGGCGCGCCGCGCGCAGGGCTTCGACATGGAGGTCGGCTACCACAACCGCCGCCCGGTCGAGGACGCGCCGCACCGCTATCTGGATTCCCTGCTGGAGCTGGCGCGCTGGTGCGATTTCCTGGTCATCACCGCCGCCGGCGGCGACAACACGCGCCATCTGGTGAATGCCGAGGTGCTCGATGCACTGGGTCCCCAGGGCTTTGTGGTCAACGTGGCGCGCGGCAGCGTGGTCGACGAAGCGGCGCTGGCCGAGGCGCTGCGCAGCGGCCGCATCGCGGGTGCGGGCCTCGACGTGTTCGAGGACGAGCCGCGCCCGCACGCCGATCTGCTGGCGCTGGAGAACGTGGTGCTTGCGCCGCACGTGGCCAGTGGCACGCATGAGACCCGCCGCGCCATGGCCGACCTGGTGCTGCAGAACCTGCAGCAGTTCATCGCCACCGGGCGTCCGGCGGCCGAAGTGCCTTGGTCCGCCGCACGCTGATCGACACCGGGCGTTCCGCCCTTCTTGCCATTGCACAGGAGACTGCACATGAACCGCCGCAAGCTGTTGAAGACTTTCAGTGCCAGCGCCGTGGGCGCCTGGAGCGCCGCCGCCGGCGCCCAGTCGTTTGGCTTCACGCCCCAGCAGCGCTATCCCGATCCGTCGGTCTACATCCTCGACCCGAGCTTTGCGAAGTACCGCATCTACAGCAGCACGGTCGAGCAACTCGGCACCGGCATGCGCTGGGCCGAGGGGCCGGCCTATTTCCCCGAGACCGGCACGCTGATCCTGAGCGACATCCCGAACAACCGGCTGATGAAGTACGAGGAAAAGACCGGCAGGTTCTCGGTGCACAAGGAAAACGCCAACTATGCCAACGGCAATGCGCGCGACCGCCAGGGCCGGCTGATCACCTGCGAGCACTCGGTCACGCGCCGTGTCGTGCGCACCGAGCGCGACGGCAGCATCACCGTGCTGGCCGAGCGCTACCAGGGCAAGCGCCTGAATGCGCCCAATGACGTGGTGGTGCGCTCGGACGACAGCATCTGGTTCACCGATCCGCTGTTCGGCATCAACGGGGAATGGGAAGGCGCGCGCGCCACGCCCGAGCAGCCCGGCACCTTTGTCTACCGCATCGGCAAGGACGGCCAGATCAGCGCCGTCATCACCGATCTCGTCAATCCCAACGGCCTGGCGTTTTCGCCCGACGAGAAGAAGCTGTATGTGGTCGAGTGGAAGGGCAATCCGAACCGCGGCGTCTGGAGCTATGACGTCTCGGCCGATGGCACCAGCCTGTCGAACAAGACCCGGCTGATCGATGCCGACGGCCCGGGCGCCTTCGATGGCCTGCGCGTCGACCGCGACGGCAACCTGTGGTGCGGCTGGGGCTTCAGCGGCGCCTTCAGCCCCGAGGCCAGCGACATCGGCGGCGGCATGCGCGCGCATCTGCCGCTGGGCAAGTCCGAGGAAATGGACGGGGTCAAGATCTTCAATTCCAGCGGCAAGCCGATTGGCTTCATCCGCCTGCCCGAACGCTGCGCCAATCTCGAATTCGGCGGTCCCAAGCGCAACCGTCTCTACATGGCCAGCAGCCACTCGCTGTATGCGCTGTATGTCGAGGCCCATGGCGCGGCATAAGTTTTTTTCTCCAGGAATCGATGCAATGAACCAATTCGACAATCTCATCAATGGCCAGTGGACCGCGGGCAAGAGCTACAGCCCGAACACCAGTCCCAGCGACCTGTCCGACGTGGTCGGCGAGTATGCGCAGGGCGATGCCTCCGATGTCAACGCCGCCGTCGCTGCCGCTGCCGCCGCTTTCCCCGCGTGGAGCACCTCGGGCATCCAGGCGCGCCACGATGCGCTGGACAAGATCGGCAATGAGATCCTCGCGCGCAAGGAGGAACTCGGCGACCTGCTGGCGCGCGAGGAGGGCAAGACCCGTCCCGAAGCCATTGGCGAAGTCGCCCGCGCGGGCCAGATCTTCAAGTTCTTCGCGGGCGAATGCCTGCGTCTGGCGGGCGAGACCCTGCCCTCGGTGCGCCCGGGCATCGGCGTGGAAATCACGCGCGAGCCCATCGGCGTGGTCGGCCTGATCACGCCCTGGAACTTCCCGATCGCGATTCCCGCGTGGAAGATCGCGCCCGCGCTGGCCTTTGGCAACTGCGTGGTGCTCAAGCCCGCCGACCTGGTGCCGGGCAGCGCCTGGGCGCTGGCCGACATCATCCACCGCAGCGGCATTCCCGCCGGCGTGTTCAACCTGGTGATGGGCCGCGGCCGCGTGATCGGCGAGGCGCTGGTGCAGCATGAAGACGTGGCGGCCATCAGCTTCACCGGCTCGGTCGGGGTGGGCAAGGGCATTGCCGCCGCATGTGTCGCCAGCGGCAAGAAGGTGCAGCTCGAGATGGGCGGCAAGAACCCGCAGGTCGTGCTGGACGACGCCGATCTGAACCAGGCCGTCGAGCTGTCGGCGCAAAGCTGCTTCTATTCGACGGGCCAGCGCTGCACGGCGTCGAGCCGCCTGATCGTCACCGACAGGATCTACCCGGCGTTCATCGAGGCGCTGCAGGCGCGCATGGCGAAGATCAAGGTCGGTGACGCGCGCGCCGCGGGCACCGACATCGGCCCGGTGGTGAGCCAGGCCCAGCTCGAGCAGGACCTGAGCTATGTCGAGATTGCCAAGGCCGAAGGCGCGGTGCTGGCTGCGGGCGGCGCGCGCATTGCATGCCACACCGGCAGCGGCAAGGACGGCTTCTACCTGCAGCCCGCGCTGTTTGTCGATTCCACGGCCGGCATGCGCATCAACCGCGAGGAAGTGTTCGGCCCGGTGGCCAGCGTGATCCGCGTGCGCGATTACGAAGAAGCGCTGGCCGTGGCCAACGACACGCCCTTCGGCCTGGCCGCGGGCATTGCTACGACCAGCCTCAGGCACGCCACCCATTTCAAGCGCCACAGCCAGGCCGGCATGGTCATGGTCAACCTGCCCACGGCAGGCGTCGACTACCACGTGCCGTTTGGCGGCCGCAAGGGTTCGAGCTACGGCCCGCGCGAACAGGGCCGCTATGCGCAGGAGTTCTACACCACGGTGAAGACCGCGTACACGCTGGCGTAAGCCGGCGCAGAGGCCACAGGACTTCTCTTTACACCGGGCGCAGGCCCGGTTTTTTTATGCCCATTTACTTGGGCGGCTGGGCTTGCTCGCAGTGGACCTGGATCAGCTCGCGCTCGGCCAGCGCAGCGCCAAAGCGCATCGCGCTCAGGCAGCCGCCCCAGACGCAGCCGGTATCGAGGCCGATCAGGTCATGGCGGGCCACCAGTCCCTGCGTCGACCAGTGGCCGAAGGCAATCGGCGTGTCCGCCGTGCGGCGGCCGGGCGCGTCATACCAGGGCAGCAGGCCGGCCGGGGCATCGCTTGCGCTTTCGCTGCTCTCGAAATCCATCCGGCCGTCAGGCGTGCAAAAGCGCATGCGCGTGAGCGCGTTGACGACCACGCGCAGTCGGTCGGCGCCTTGCAGGTCGTCGCTCCAGGCCGCGGGCGTGTTGCCGTACATCTTCGCGAGGAAATCCACCAGCGCGTCGCTGCGCAGCACGGCTTCGACTTCGGCGGCCAACGCCAGCGTCTGCTCCACGCTCCATGCGGGCAGCACGCCCGCATGCACCATCAGCAGGCGTTCGCCGCCGGCCGTGGTGTGCAGGCGCGCCAGCGGCTGGCGGCGCAGCCAGTCCAGCAGCTGCGCGCGGTCGGGCGCCTGCAGGATGTCTTGCAGCGTGTCGCGCTTGCCGGGAGCGCGCAGGCCATGCGCGGCCGTGAGCAGGTGCAGGTCGTGGTTGCCCAGCAGGGGCCGTACCGCATCGCCCAGTGCGATGCAGCGGCGCAGCACTTGCAGCGAGGTCGGCCCGCGGTTGACCAGATCGCCCAGCAGATACAGCGTATCGCGGCTCGGGGAGAAATCGATGACATCGAGCAAGCGGCCGAGGGCTTCGTCGCAGCCCTGGATATCGCCGATACAGTACATTGACATGGTGTTCTTTCTATTTATAGATTCATGGATTTTCTGCTGATTGCACTCTTGACCCTGCTCAATGGTGTGTTTGCCATGTCGGAATTGGCATTGGCGTCGAGCCGCAAGGCGCGCCTGGCAGGCATGGCCGAAGACGGCGACAAGGGCGCTGCCGCGGCCCTGGTGCTGCTGGATAATCCAACCCAGTTCCTGTCCTCGGTGCAGGTGGGCATCACCTCCATCGGCATGCTCAACGGCATCATTGGCGAGGCCGCATTCAGCGATGACCTGGCCGCCTGGCTGCGAACGGTCGGCATGCCCGAAGGCGCTTCCAGCATCACCGCCACGGCCCTCGTGGTGGCAGTGATTACCTTCATCACCATCGTGTTTGGCGAACTGGTGCCCAAGCGCATTGGCCAGCTTTATCCCGAAACCGTCGCGCGGCTGATTGCGCGTCCCATGACCTGGGTGGCTTCGGTGGCGAAGCCTTTCGTGCGCCTGCTGGCGGCATCGACCCAGGCGGTATTGACGCTGCTGCGCGTCAACGATTCGGCAAGCCGCGCGGTGACCGAAGAGGAAATCGTCGCCAGTCTCGAAGAGGGCCGCAATGCCGGCGTCATTGAATTCCATGAGCACCAGATGGTGCAGAATGTTTTTCACTTGGACGATCGCTCGCTGACCTCATTGATGGTGCCGCGTTCGGATGTGCAATGGCTCGATGCCGATATATCCGTGGCCGAAGGTTTGCGTTTATCGGCTGATGGCCAGGAAAAAGGCAGCCATTCGTGGTATCCGGTTTGCCGCGGTTCGCTCGACGATGTGGTAGGTGTCATCAGCGTGGCGCGCATGCTGGCGCTGGGGGCGGGCGCCGAGGGCAAACTGGGCGAACATGCATTGCCGGCGGCATTTTTACCGGAAACCCTGACCGGCATGGAATTGCTGGACCAATTGCGCGCGCGTTCGGGCCGCATGGTATTCGTCGTCGATGAGTATGGCGTGGTGCAAGGTATCATGACGCCGCGTGATTTGCTCGAAGCCATTACTGGCGAACTCAAGCCAGGTGCGCATGCCGATGCCTGGGCCACGCCGCGTGAAGACGGCTCCTGGCTTCTGGACGGGTTGATGCCGATTGCCGAACTCAAGGCCCGGCTCGATATCCGCGATCTTCCAGATGAAGAAAGAGGTCGGTATAACACCATTGCCGGGCTTTTGCTGGCTGAAACCGGCAGATTGCCCGCGGTTGGAGAACGCATCGCCTGCGCCGGCTCTTCGAAATCGTGGATCTCGATGGAAAACGAATCGACAAGGTGCTGGCCGAGAAACCTGCGGATAGTGCCTGATCCAAGGTTGAAAATGGAGGCTTGAAATCTGTGGATATTACGTATGGCAAGTTCGCTGGCGTGGTTTCTAATTTTTCTATAATATCCAGACACTTTCTACTTCTTCAGAAGATACCAACACCATGAATTCATACAAAGAACTGCTCAAGCAAAAAGAAGCCCTGGAACAGCAGATCCACGAGGCCCGCAGCCGCGAACTGTCCGATGCAGTGGCACGCGTGCGTTCGCTGGTCGCCGAGTATGAAATGACGGCTGAAGACGTTTTTCCCCCGGCACGTGCGGCACGCAGCTCGGGCAGCGGCGCCAAGGTGGCTCCCAAGTACCGCGACCCTAACACCGGCCAGACCTGGACCGGCCGCGGCAAGGCGCCAAAGTGGATTCAAAACGAAGACCGCGAAAAGTTTGCCATCTGAATGGCATCGCGTTGAAGAAGAAGGCCTGCATTGCAGGCCTTTTTTGTTGGCGTCGCAATTTGGTATACCGTCGACTGAATTTATGGCGTGAATCGATTTGCTCGCTACGGTTGTTCAATATTATGGAACTAACGGTTTTCGTGGATGCTGGCTCCATAAACGGGCAAGAGAAGTCAGAAAAAAGCGCGAGATTGCGCAGTCGCAACAATTTGTTGCCAACATTTAATCCGCGACCGGTAACGCTTATGTGCGATAAGCAAAACCCATGAAACCCGCGCAAGCCGGGGCACAATGGAGCGCATGAAAAAGCAGGTGTTGATTGCCGGGGGTGGAATTGGGGGATTGGCGGCAGGCATTGGCGCCCTGCGCGCCGGTTGCGAGGTTCGCTTGTTCGAACGCGCGCAGCATTTCAGCGAAGTGGGCGCGGGAATACAGCTCGGGCCGAATGTCGTGCGAAGGCTGCAGGCCTGGGGGCTGCAGAACAGCCTGCAGGCGGTCGTGGCGGTACCCGAGGCGCTGCAGGTGCGCAGCGCCTTGAGCGGCCAGGCGCTGGCGCGCATGCCACTGGGCAGTGCGGCGGTGGCGCGTTATGGCGCAGCGTATGTCACCATCCACCGTGCCGACCTGCATCAGCTGCTGCTGACCGCGCTGCGCGCTTATGCCGACGTGCATTTGAACCTTGGCGAGACGATAGAGCATTACCGTGAGGCCGACGGGGTGGTGACGGTGCGCGACCAGGCGAACAAGCTGATCGAAGGCGATGCGCTGGTTTGCGCCGATGGCGTGCACAGCCGCCTGCGCCGCCAGTTGCTGGGCGACGGACCACCGCGCGCCACGGGCCATCTGGCTTACCGCGCGATGGTGCGCCAGGCCGAGTTGCCGCAGCGGCTGCGCACGCAGCAAGTCACCGCCTGGCTCGGGCCGCGCCTGCATGTGATCCAGTACCCGGTGCGCCGCGGCGAATTGCAGAACCTCGTGGTGATCGTTCAGGGCCCCGCACCCGCGGACATGGAACGCTGGGACCACGCGGCCAACGCGCAGGATCTCGAAGCCGCGCTGTCCGGCACTTGCAGCGCATTGCAGGACCTGGTGCGCAGCGTGCCGCGCATGGGCATGGATTGGCGCCTTTGGCCGCTGGCCGACCGTCCGCCGCTGCGCGCCCCCACCGAGATGGCGCAGGGCCTGGTGGCATTGCTGGGCGATGCGAGCCATCCCATGCGGCCTTATCTGGCCCAAGGGGCAGGCATGGCCATCGAGGATGCTGCCGAATTGCAGCGCGCGTTGTCCATGCACGACCTCGACATGGACCTGCGCCTGCGCCGCTACGCGCTCAACCGTTGGCAGCGCAACGCACGCGTGCAGGCGCGTTCGCAGCGCAACGGCCGCATCTTCCATGCCACCGGGCCCATGCGCTGGGGCCGCGACACCGCGTTGAAACTGCTGGGCGCGCGCATCATGGATCTGCCCTGGCTCTACCGGGGCGATGGGTCCAGCGCGAGTTCGCTGTAACTGCGCGGTGCGGGGTCCGGTCGGCGGTACTGAAGGTATCGGCAGCTAAGACGCTGCGCTCAACCCGCCTGTCCCAGGCGCTGCGACACCGGCAGCGTATGGAACAGCAGCGCGCCCAGGCCCAGCATCACCGCAATGCCCAGCATGACCGCCGCGAACGGATCCCAGCCATGGTGCACCGCCCACGAAGCCAGCACCCCGGTCAGCCATTGCATCAGCGCCGCCCCCAGGAACATGGCCATGGTCAGCAGGGCCATGGCACGGCCCGTGGCTTCAGGCGGGAACGAGGAGCGCACATGCGCATATTGCAGCGCCGAGCCGCCCGAAATGCAGACGATGGCGATGATCAACGCCACCGTGAGCCAGCCGACATGCATCAACCCGAGCGCGGCGTAAAGCAGCGCCATGATCGAGGTCGTGGTCACCAGCAGGCGGCGCCGGCGCAGCGGGCCCGGGTCCAGGCGGCCGAAGACGCCCGGGCCGACCAGCGAGATCAGCGACACCAGCAGCGCCAGATGGCCGCTGGCCACCAGCGACCAGTGGTGGCGCTCCATCAGCAGCGGTCCGAGCCACAGGCCGCGCAGCGTCAGGAAGGACGCATAGGTCACCAGTCCCATGGCCAGGATGCCCCAGCTGTAGGGCTGCAGCATCAGCGCGCCGAATTCGCGCGACGCCGAAAGCCAGCTCTGGCGCGGGCCCGCGGCAGCGCCCGGGGCGGGCTCATGCACTTTCCAGGCAATCAGCAGCCATGACAGTGCCGACAGCAGTCCGAGCGTGGCGAATCCGCTGCGCCAGCC
>Ga0308161_1003833_pt1 | contig 14230 bp, 12 predicted proteins | sample PhyFR2_FD_201034 | JGI IMG/M metagenome (GOLD analysis project Ga0308161, IMG submission 201034) | Phyllosphere microbial communities from UC Gill Tract Community Farm, Albany, California, United States - DLSLF.R2 | ecosystem: Host-associated > Plants > Phyllosphere > Unclassified | place: USA...
CTCGCGCGCAAAGCCCTGCACCACCTTCGCCGACTCGGGCGCCACCGCCACCGGATTGCTGTTGTAGACCACCAGCGCCTCGATGCGCGGCCCGAACGCGCCGCCGCCGGGCTCGAGCAGCGCGTTGCCGATGGTGCTCATGTTGACGGTGCGCGGGCGGCGCGCGCCCAGCAGCTCGGGCTTTTGCAGCGCCGCGCGGCGCGCGGGCAGCGCTGCCGATGACGACAGCAGCAGGCCACCCGCGCGATGGCGCCAGGCGCCCGTGAGCGCGGGCAGGCAGGCAATGGCGCGCACCGCGTTGCCGCCGCCGCGCGCGCGCTGCACGCCGTAGTTGAGGCGGATCGCGGCGCGCTCGGTCGTGCCGTATTCGCGTGCCAGTGCCACGATCTGCTGCACCGGCAGGCCGCAGACCTCGGCGGCGCGTTCGGGCGGCCATTGCAGCGCGCGTTCGCGCAGCGCCTCCCAGCCCAGCGTGTGGCGGGCGATGTAGTCATGGTCGAGCCAGTCGTTGCGGATCAGCTCGTGCATCAGCGCCAGCGCCAGCGCGGCATCGGTGCCGGGGCGCAGCTGCAGGTGTTCATGGCACTTGTCGGCGGTCTCGGTCTTGCGCGGGTCGATGCAGATCAGGCGCGCGCCATCGCGTTTCGCGGCCTGGGCATAGCGCCAGAAATGCAGGTTGCTGCCGATGCTGTTGCTGCCCCAGATGATGATCAGCCGGCTCTCGGCAAAGAACTGCACGCGCATGCCGAGCTTGCCGCCGTAGGTGTGCACCAGGGCCTCGCCGCCGGCGCTGGCGCAGATCGTGCGGTCGAGCAGCGAGGCGCCGAGCTGGTGGAAGAAGCGCCGGTCCATGCTCTCGCCCTGCACCAGGCCCATGGTGCCGGCATAGCTGTAGGGCAGGATGGCCTCGGGCGCGCGCTGCGCGATCGCCTGCAGGCGCGCGCCGATGTCGTCCAGCGCTGCGTCCCATGACACCGGCGTGAACCGGCCGCTGCCCTTGGGGCCGCAGCGCTTGAGCGGCGTCAGCACGCGCTCGGCATGGTAGGTGCGTTCGGGATACTTGCTGACCTTGGCGCAGAGCACGCCATCGGTCTGCGGATGCGCCGGGTTGCCCTGGACCTTGGTGGCCACGCCGTCGACCACCGTGGTCAGCAGCGCGCAGGTGTCGGGGCAGTCATGCGGGCAGGCGCCGCGCACCAGGGTGGCAATGCCGGAAAGGGAGGGCAGGGAAGACATGGCAGGCGTGGGGCAATCGGTATCGGCTGATTGTCCCGCATGCCGGCGGCCGCGCGCAAAGCGGGGTTGCCCGGGTCGGGAATCGCCGCGGCGCGCGAATTCTGCTGTGACAATGGCCCGCAGGAGGATCCCATGCCCTTGATTGAAGAGATTGTTGCGCAGGCTGACGCGATCGCGGCGCTGCGCCGCGATATCCACGCCCATCCCGAACTCAGCTTCGAGGAGCTGCGCACCGCCGAGGTGATTGCCGCGCGGCTCGCCGAATGGGGCATTCCCGTGCACCGCGGCCTGGGCACGACCGGGGTGGTGGGCATCGTGCACGGACGCGACGCCGGCGCCTGCGGCCGCGCGCTGGGCCTGCGCGCCGACATGGATGCGCTGCCCATGCAGGAAGGCAATACCTTTGCCCATGCGAGCCGCCATGCGGGCAGGATGCATGGCTGCGGCCACGACGGCCATGTCGCGATGCTGCTGGCCGCGGCGCAGCACCTGGCGCGCCACCGCGATTTCGACGGCACGGTCTACCTGATCTTCCAGCCCGCCGAGGAAGGCGGCGGCGGCGCGCGCGCGATGATCGAGGACGGCCTGTTCACGCGCTTTCCCATGCAGGCCGTGTTTGGCATGCACAACTGGCCCGGCATGGCCGAGGGCTGCATGGCGGTGAGCCCGGGGCCGGTCATGGCGTCGAGCAATGAATTCAGCATCACGGTGCGCGGCAAGGGCGGACACGCGGCCATGCCGCACCTGGTGCTCGATCCGGTGCCGGTCGCGGCGCAGATCATCCTGGCGCTGCAGACCATCGTCAGCCGCAATCTCAAGCCCGTCGATGCAGGCGTGATCTCGGTGACCATGGTGCATGGCGGCGAGGCCAGCAATGTCGTGCCCGACAGCGTGCAGCTCGAAGGCACGGTGCGCACCTTCTCGGTGGCGGTGCTCGACATGATCGAGCAGCGCATGCGGCAGCTGGTCGAAGGCATCTGCACGGCGCAGGGCATGCAGTCGGAATTCGCCTTCGTGCGCGACTACCCGCCGACCATCAACGCCGCGCCCGAGGCGGCGCTGGCGCGTGCCGTCATGCAGCGCATCGTCGGCGCCGGGCAGGTGCTGGATCAGGAGCCGACCATGACCGCCGAGGACTTCGCGTACATGCTCGAAGACAAGCCCGGCGCCTATTGCTTCATCGGCAACGGCGAAGACGCGGGCGCGCACCGCGCCATCGGCCACGGCGGCGGGCCGTGCCTGCTGCACAACCCGAGCTATGACTTCAACGACCGGCTGATTCCGCTGGGCGCGACGTTCTGGGTGGAACTGGCGAGAGAATGGCTGTCCAATCCAACCCGTTAGGCCAGCAGCGCATCGAACTGCGCATTGATCTTGGCCTCGACGCTGTCCTTGAACATCGCGGCCAGGAAGCCCAGCTCGGCCTCGAGTTCAAGCGCGCTGGCGGTCACGCGCAGCTGGCCGTCGACGCCGTTGCCGCTGAAGCGCAGCAGGTCCTGGGTTTCGCCGGCGTCGTATTCGCATTGCACGCCGAATTTCTCGGCGGCCTTTTCGCCCCAGCGTTTGGCGTGCGCGCGCGCGGCGGCAAGGCCCAGGGAGTGGGTGCGGGAAATCTGGATGTCAGGCAAGGGGGTTAGTCCGGGTGAAGTGGCAGGAACGGGATGGCGCTGCGATGACTACACTGGGTCTGTCGCACCCATCGATTTTAAGGAGCAAGCTGCATGTCCGAACTGAACGCTGCTTTCGAAGCCGCCGTCGCCCACTCGAAGAACCTGAGCGAGCGTCCCGACAACGCCACGCTGCTGCGCATCTACGCGCTGTTCAAGCAGGCCACGCAGGGCGACAACGAAGAGAAGAAGCCCAGCTTCAGCGACATGGTGGGCCGCGCCAAGTGGGACGCCTGGGAAAAGCTCAAGGGCACGGACAGCGATGAAGCGCGCGAGCAGTACATCGAACTCATCGAGTCCCTGAGCTGACGGCGCCGCCGTCCTCATCGCAGTCCCGGGGCAGCGCCGCCGCGGGGCCGGGCATCAGCGCGCACAGCGCCGCCAGGCGCTGGGCCTTGGACTGGCGCGAGAGCTTTTCCACCGCCTGGTGGAACGCGGCCCAGGCATCGGCCTGGCCGGCCTGCTGCGCAAACAGCGCGGCAAACGCCGCCACCCAGGTGTCATAGGCCGAGAGCGCACCAAACGACGCATTGTTCGCCTCGGCCACCCACCGGTCGAGGCGCTGCAGCGACTGCGCTGCGGCCTGGGGGCGCGCCGCGAGTTCGGGACTGGCCAGCCATTGCGCGCGCAGCGCCTGGTAGCGCGCGCGGAAGTCCGCCATGATCTGCGCCTTGGTGCCGGGCAATGCTTCGGACGGCTCGGCATACAGGGTCTCGAGCGCCTGGCGCGTGCTGTGCGTCAGCGCGCGGAATTGCGCGCGCCGCTGCTGCGCGGCCTGCCACGCGGGCGCGGCGGCCGCCGCCGTGGGCGATTGCCGCAGCCAGGCCGCGGTGCCGAGCTGCTCCACAGCGGTGGCGTAGGACTCGTTGAAGGCCATGTCGCCCGCCAGGTAGACGCGCTGGTGCGACAGCTCGTGGAACAGCAGGCCCACCAGTTCGCCCTCGGGCCAGCGCACGAAGGTATCGAGCAGCGGGTCGCCGCCCAGCCAGTTGAAATAGCCCAGCGTCGAATACGCGGGCACGGGATAGACATGCACATCCAGGCCCTGGGCGGCCAGCGCCTGGCCCTGGGCCTGGGCATCGGCCAGCGTGAAGTAGCCGCGGTAGCCGACGCAGCCCGCGACCGGAAAACACCACTGGTGCAGTTCCAGCGAATCGGGCGGCGCGGCCGTGACGTTCCACACCGCCGCGGCGCGGTTGAGCGCCGCATAGCGCCGGTAGCTGGCGTTGTCGGGCAGCGCCAGCGCCTGGCTGGCAAAATCGCGCGCTTGCCGCGCCAGCTGCAGCTGGCTGCGCAGCGTCGGCGGCAGGTCGGGCTGGTCGAGCCAGTCGGAGACCGGCCGCGCCGCATGCAGCATCTGCAACTGGCCGCGTGCGCCCTGCCAGTAATAGCCGATATCGGGCAGCGCGCAGCCCCCGAGCAGCGCCGCAAACGCGGCCACCGCCAGGGTCTGGCCGCCGCGCCGGACCCGCTGGCGCCAGCGGCTGACTACACTCATGGCTTCATTCACGCTGTTTTCCCCCGATCCGATGGACTTTTTTACGCTGGCAATCATTGTCACCATTGCCGTTTACGTGCTCAAGCGCAACGACCAGCGCCGGCGCACGCGCCTGCTGGCCGAGTTCCTGGGCCGCCTGCAGATCGAGAAACTGATGGGCAGCCTGATCGAAGGCTATCTGCGCGCGCTGGGCGAAGGCGATCCGCAGCGCCGCGCCCAGGTCTGGACCCTGCTCGAGGGCACGGAAAAAAGCCTGGCCGAGCAGTTCCAGCGTTTTGCCAACGACTTCGCGCGCGTCGATGCCGAAGAGGTGCGGGTCAGCACGCTGCCGCTGGCGCTGCCCTACATCGAGCGCATCTATCCCCGGGGCAGCTTCGACATGCGCGAGATGGTGCAGATCCATGCGCGCGGCATTGCCGCGGCGCAGGTGTATGCGGCCCAGGATGACGCGCAGCGGCGCCAGCGCGCGTTCATGCTCAGTGCCGAGATCTTCCTGATGCAGCACAGCTGCCACTGGTTCTGCAAGTCGCTCACGGTGGCCTCGGTGCGGCTGCTGGCGCGCCACCAGACCAGCTACGAGCAAGTGCTCGCGGCCGTGTCGCCGGCCACGCGCGCGGCCTATCTGCGGCTGATCGGCAAACGCGGTTAGCAGAGTCCGGCATGCCGGACAATACCGTTTTGGGGATGGGGTGCAATGCTATTGCCGCTTTCGGCGTGAAAGCGAAGAATGGCCGGTGCCATGAAACATCTGATCCATACCCTCGAGGGCCGTCTGGCCCCCTTGCCGGTGGCCGTTGCCGTGGAGCTGCCTTCGGGCCAGCGTGTCGGCAGGAGTCCCACCGATGTGATGTTGCGCTTTCGCTCGCTGGCGCCGCTGGCGGCGCTGGCCGCGGGCCACATCGGCACGCTGGGCGCCGCGGTGGTCGAAGGCCAGGTGGAGTTCGAGGGCCGGGTGCGCGACATCATGCGCGCGGCCTCGGCGTTGCTCCAGGCCGACCCGGTGCGCGGCACCTCGAGCTGGTGGTCGCAAATCATGGCGCGCACGCGCTCGATGGCGCTGCACACGCTGGCGCGCGACGCCGAGCAGATCGAATTCCACTACGACCTGTCCGATGACTTCTACGCGCTGTGGCTCGATCCGCGCCGCGTCTATTCCTGCGCCTATTACCGCGCGCTGGACATGAACCTGGCGCAGGCGCAGGAAGCCAAGCTCGACCATATCTGCCGCAAGCTGCAACTGCGCCCGGGCGAGCGCTTCCTCGACATCGGCGCGGGCTGGGGTGGCCTGCTGCTCTGGGCCGCCGAGCATTACGGCGTGCAGGCCCAGGGCATCACGCTGTCGCGCAATCAGCACGCCTATGTGACGCAGCTGATCGCGGCGCGCGGCCTGCAGGACCGGGTGCGCATCGACCTGTGCGACTACCGCCAGCTGCAGCCCGAGGCGCCGTTCGACAAGATTGCCTCGGTCGGCATGTTCGAGCATGTGGGCCAGGCGCAGCTGCCGGCCTATGCGGCTGCCGTGCAGCAGCTGCTGCGCCCCGGCGGGCTCGCACTGATCCATGGCATCACCGCCGGCGGCGTCGACAACGTCGAGGTCGGCGCGGGCATGGGCGAGTTCATCAGCCGCTACATCTTTCCCGGCGGCGAACTGGTGCATGTGAGCCGGGTGCTGCAGGCGCTGGCGCAGGGCGGCCTGGAAATGGTCGACACCGAGAACCTGCGGCCGCATTACGCACGCACGCTCTGGGCCTGGTCCGACGCGCTCGAGGCGCAGTTGCCCGAAGCACAGCGTATCCTTGCGGAGCAGACCGACGACGAGCGCGGCGCGCGCGCGCTGCGCGCCTACCGGCTGTACCTCGCCGGCTGCGCCATGGGCTTCGAGCGCGGCTGGATCGCGCTGTACCAGATGCTGGTGGCGCGGCCGGACGGCCAGGTCGGCAACGGGCCCTTGCCCGGTGTCCAGTCCGACTATCCCTTCAACCGCGAATACATGTACCGCAAAGGAACCGCATGCCCTACAAGTTCAAATCCCGCGCCACCGCCGACCTGATCATGCTGGACGCCACGGCGCGCCGGCTGCTGGAGATCGTCGGCAAGGACACCGAGGGCCCGGGCATCATCACCGCCGAGCAGATCCCGGCCGCGCTGGCCGCGCTCGAGCAGGCCGTGCGCGCCGATGAAGCCCGGCGCGCCGAGGCGCAGCAGGACGACGCCGAGCCGGAAGACGGCGACGCGCGCGCGCCGGGCGAGGGCGTGAGCCTGCGCCAGCGCACCGCACCTTGGGTGGACATGCTCAAGCGCAGCGCGGCCGAGGGGCGCGATGTGACCTGGTGAGGCCACGCAGCCTACGGCCTTCATCGGCCTCAGGGCCAAGGGGACATCGGCCCTGCACCAAGGGCCGATTCAAGCGCCCTGGACGCTTCCTAGAATGGTTTTGCCTGCCCTGGTCGGCGGGCCGTCAACCCTGGAGGTCCGTCCGCCATGAATGCCCCCGACCCACGCCCGCCGCGCGGCTTTCCCGCCGAGGCCGATGCCCGGCATGCCTATGATGAAGCGGACCTGGCGCGGGCGCTCAATGTCTACAAGTTCTTCTACCCGACCGTCTCGGGCGCGGCCATCATCAAGGGCAACGAAGCCGTGGGCCTGGTGGCGAACCGGGTATTCGGCATCATGGACTCGAACCCCGCGCAGATCGGCTTCACGCTCAACTCCGATACGCCCTATGGACCGGCGCTGCTGGATCTGTCCATCGGTCCGCTGGTCATCGAGCTGCCGCCCGGGCCGCTGATCGTCTGCTCGATCGATGTCAATCAGCGCTGGGTCGCCGACATGGGGCTGCCCGGGCCCGATGCCGGCAAGGGCGGAAAGCATCTGCTGGTGCCGCCCGCGTTCGAGGGCACATTGCCCGCGGCCGGCTACCACCTCCACTGGGCCAGCAGCAACCGGCAGATCGTCGGCATCCGCTCGCTGCCGGTGCAGGGCAATGTGCCCGAGGCCAAGCAGCGCCTCCACACCGTGAAGGTCTATCCGCTGAACCCGAAGACGCCCTGGTCCGAGCCAACCTGGCTGGACATCACCGACCAGGAGCAGGATGCAACGCCGATCCGCTACGAAGACCGGTTCCAGTATTGGGAAGTGCTCAAGGAAACGCTGGACGCCGAGCCGCCCTTTGCGGGCTACCACGCCGCGTATGGCGAGCTGGCGATGCTGGGCATCGAGAAGGGCAGGCCGTTCACGCCCGATGCGCGCATGCAGGCGCTGCTCGAACGCGCGGCGCAGCAGGGCATTGCCCAGATGCGCGCGCAGAGCTTTGCCGACCGTCGGCCCGAGCGCATCGTCTGGCCCGGCCGCCAGTGGGAATGGGCGGCACTGCGCTTCGAGGACGGCGATTTCAACACCGCCTACTACGTCGACACGTCCGCGCGCGAGAAATGGTTCTACCAGGCCATTGGCGCCTCGCCCGCGATGTTCCGGCGCGATCCGCAGGCCGGCTCGCTCTACTGGCTGGGGCTGCGCGACCGCAGCGGCGCCTATCTCGAGGGCGGCAAGCATTACCAGCTCAAGGTGCCGCTGCCCGTGCCCGGCAAGCTGTTCTGGTCGGTGACGGTTTATGACGCCGCGACCCGCTCGCAGATCCGCACGCCCCAGGGCAAGGCCGCGCTGCGCTCGCTGCAGGAGCTGAGCCAGCTGGGCGATGCGCAGTCCGTCGACCTGTTCTTCGGCCCCAGCGAACCGGCTGGCCAGACCGGGCGCTGGATCCAGACCACGCCGGGCCACGGCTGGTTCGTTTATTTCCGCATCTATGGTCCGCAGGCGCCGGCGTTCGACGGCAGCTGGAAGCCCGGCGACTTCGAGCCGCTGGGCTGACGCCGCCCACCACTGCCGCGCGCATTGCGCCCCCCAGGAATTCAGACCCAGACAGAAGCCTGCCATGACGAAGAAATTCAACGGCAAGATCGAACTCGACATCCGCGACAGCCGGGCCGACTGGGATGCCTTCCTGGACCCCGAGGCGCCCAAGGATGCGCCGAACGTGCTGGTCATCCTCTACGACGACACCGGCTGCGCGGCCTGGTCGCCCTATGGCGGGCGCATCCGCATGCCCACGCTCGAGCGGCTGGCGAAGAATGGCCTGACCTATTCGCAATGGCACACCACGGCGATCTGTTCCGCCACGCGCTCGACCTTCCTCACCGGGCGCAACCACCACCACAATGGCTTTGGCACCGTGGCCGACCTGGCCAGCGGATTTCCGGGCTACTCGGGCCACATTCCGCCCGAGAACGCGACCCTGGCCACGGTGCTGCGCAACGCCGGCTGGAGCACTTTCTGGGTCGGCAAGAACCACAACGTCCCGGTCGATTCGCTCGATATCGGCGCGAGCCGCAGGCACTGGCCGCTCGGGCTCGGATATGACCGCTTCTATGGCTTCCTGGGCGGCGAGACCAACCAGTGGTATCCCGAGCTGATCGAGGACAACCATTTCGTCGAGCAGCCGGCCCAGCCCGAGCAGGGCTACCACTTCTCCAAGGACATTGCCGACAAGGCCATCGGGTTCATTCGCGACAGCAGGCAGTCGCGGCCGCAAAAGCCCTGGTACCTGTGGTACTGCCCCGGCGCCAACCATGCACCGCACCATGCGCCCCAGGAGTACATCGACAAATACCAGGGCCAGTTCGACGATGGCTACGAGGCCTACCGCGACTGGGTGCTGGCGCGCATGATCGACAAGGGCGTGCTGCCCAAGGGCACGGCGCTGACGCCGGCCAATCCGATGGAGGACGGCAGCTTCGTGGCGGGCGACCGCGTGCGCCCCTGGGCTTCGCTGTCATACGACGAAAAGCGCTTGTTCAGCCGCATGGCCGAGGTCTACGCCGGGCTGTCCGAGTACACCGACGTGCAGACCGGGCGCGTGATCGACTACCTCGAGGAGTCCGGACAGCTCGACAACACGCTGGTCCTGTACTGCGCCGACAACGGCGCGTCGGGCGAGGGCAGCCCCAACGGCTCGGTCAACGAGAACCGCTTCTTCAACGGCTACCCCGACGACATCCAGGACAACCTGGCGATGATCGACAAGCTGGGCTCGCCCGACACCTACAACCATTACCCGACCGGCTGGGCCGTGGCCTTCAGCACGCCCTACCGCATGTTCAAGCGCTACGCGCAGTACGCGGGCGGCACGGCCGACCCGATGGTCATCCACTGGCCCAAGGGCTTCAAGGCGCGCGGCGAGATCCGCCACCAGTACCACCACTGCACCGATGTCGTGGCGACCATCCTGGACTGCTGCGGCGTCGGCATGCCGGAAGTGGTCGATGGCGTGAAGCAATCGCCGCTCGATGGCGTGTCGATGCGCTACAGCTTCGACGCCGCCGACGCGCCCACGCGCAAGCAGACGCAGTACTACGAGATGCTGAGCGCGCGCGGCATCTGGCACCGCGGCTGGAAGGCCGCGGCCGAGCGCGGGCCGTCGCTGGGCAAGGGCGGCTTCGACCAGGACCGCTGGCAGCTGTTCCACACCGATGCCGACCGGGCCGAGGCCCATGACCTCGCGGCCGAGCAGCCCGAAAAGCTCAAGGCGTTGCAGGCGCTGTGGCTGGAGGAAGCAAAGAAAAACCATGTGCTGCCGCTCAACGACTATGGCGCGGCCGACATGGCGGCGCTCGAATACCGCGCGCCCGTGCCCGCCGCGGGCCGCTTCGTCTACTACCCGGATACCTGCGAGGTGACCGAAGCCGCGGCCGCGCACACGCTGGGCGTGTCGTTCAAGATCCTGGCCGAGGTCGAGTTCACCCGGGACACGCAGGGCGTGATCGTCGCGCAGGGCTCGCGCTTTGGCGGCTACACGCTGTTCGTCAAGGACGGCCGGCTGCACTTCGTCTACAACTTCCTGGGCATCGCGCCCGAGCAAAGGCTCAGCGCGCCCGCGCCCACGCCGGGGCGCCACATCGTGGGCGTGGCGTTCGAGAAGGAATCCGTGAGCGCGCAGATGGAGGCGCTGGGCACCATGACGCTGCACATTGACGACCAGACACTGGCAGGCGCCGCCTTCCGCACCCAATGCGGCCACTATGCGCTGTCCGGCGAAGGCCTGGCGGTCGGGCGCGACAGCGGCGACCCGGTCTCCAGCGCGTACCCGTGCGGCTTTGCATTCCGCGGCGGCAGGGTGCTGAAGGTGGTCTATGACGTTGCCGACGATGCCTACGTCGACCTCGAGCGGCGCCTGGCCGCACGGCTGGCGCGCGAGTAATCCTGCTTTCCAGCAGACATGAAAAAAGCCAGCCGCGAGGCTGGCTTTTTTCATCCGTGAGAGCGATCAGTCCGCGTAGGCGCCAGCGGCTTGAATGACCTTGCCCCAGGTGGCGATTTCCGACTGCACGAACTTCTTGTGGCCTTCGGGCGTGAGGCGGTCGTCGTTGGCGATCACCGCGCCCAGCTGTTCTTCCTTGCGGATGAACTCGGGGTCCTTGAGCGCCAGGCGCATCGCCTCGTTGACCTTCTTGGTCACGGCGGCGGGCGTGCCCTTGGGCGCGTACAGGCCGTGCCACACGGTGACCTGGAAGTTCTTCAGGCCGGCTTCGTCGAGCGTCGGCAGGTTCTTGAGTGCCGGCGTGGTCAGGCGCTTGGGCGTGGTGACGCCATAGGCCTTGACCTTCTTCGACTCGATCTGCGCCGTGGTGTTGGTGGTCTGGTCGCACAGCAGGTCGACCTGGTTGCCCATCAGGTCGGCAATCGCGGGCGCCGCGCCCTTGTAGGGCACGGGGGTCATTTCCATCTTCAGCGTCGACTGCAGCATCAGGCCGCAGAGGTGCGAAGCCGAACCGACACCGGCGTTGGCGAGGTTGACCTGGCCCTTGTTCTTGCCGATCCAGGCAACCAGGTCCTTGTAGTTGTCGGCGGGCAGCGTGGGCTTGCCGATCAGCGTCATGGGCACATCGTTGATGATGCCCAGGTATTCGAAGTCGTTGGCCACGTTGAACGACAGCTTGCGGTACAGCGTGGGCACGGTGGCCATGCCGATGTGGTTCAGCAGCAGCGTGTAGCCGTCAGGATTGGCGCGCGCCACCTTGGCGATGCCGACCGCGCTGCCGGCGCCGGCGGAGTTGTCGATGACGATGGTGGCGTTGTTCAGGTGCTTGCGCATTGAATCGGCCAGATCGCGCGCCACGCGGTCGGTCGGGCCACCGGCGGTGAACGGCACCACGATGGTGATGGGCTTGCCGGCGGCGGGGAAGTCCTGGGCCTGGACTCCGGTAGCGGCGACGGCGGCCAGGGCGATGCTTGCCAGCTTGAACAACTTCTGCATGAGATGGGCTCCTTTTGGGAGCTCGATCATAAGAACGAATGCGGCTTTTTCTGCTATCAAAAAATAAGTGTTTTCCCTGTAAACGCGCCCGATGCGGGGCGCTTGCTGATATTTATCAACAGAAACTATCTCAGCGATAGCTGCGCGCGTCTTCGATCACCACGCCGTCGTTGGGCAGCGCACCCGGCGCCAGCGGCCGCACGTCGCAGCGCAGCTTGGTCAGGTCGCGCACGCATTCCTCGATCTGGCGCAGCAGGGCCGCGTCCTCGCCGGCGTGGGTTTCCACCCACAGTTCCATGCTGTCGTTGGCCATCTCGCCGCGCACCACCAGGCGCGCACGGGCGACCTGCGCAAAGCGCTGCACGACCTGCTGGATCTGCGCCGGGTGCACGAACATGCCGCGCACCTTGGTGGTCTGGTCGGCGCGGCCCATCCAGCCGCGGATGCGGATATTGGTGCGGCCCGTGGGGCAGGGACCCGGCAGCACGGCCGACAGGTCGCCCGTGCCGAAGCGCACCAGCGGATAGCCGCGGTTGAGCGTGGTCACGACCAGTTCGCCGACCTCGCCCTCGGGCACCGGATCGTCGGTGCCCGGGCGCACGATCTCGACGATCACGTTCTCGTCGACCACCAGGCCTTCGCGCGCCGGGGTTTCATAGGCGATCAGCCCCAGGTCCGCCGTCGCGTAGCACTGGTAGCCGTCGACCCCGCGCTCGGCCAGCCAGTCGCGCAGCGAAGGCGGAAAGGCCTCGCCCGACACCAGGGCCTTGCGCAGGCTGGGCAGGCTCTGGCCCTGGCCCTGGGCCTTTTCCATCAGGATGCGCAGGAAGCTGGGCGTGCCGATGTAGCCCGCGGGGCGCAGATCGGCAATTGCCTGCACCTGCTGCTCGGTCTGGCCCGTGCCCGCGGCAAACACCGTGCAGCCCAGCGCCTGGGCACCGGTTTCCATCATCGCGCCCGCGGGCACGAAGTGGTAGCTGAAGCTGTTGTGCACCAATTCACCCGCGCGAAAGCCCGCGGCGTGGATGGCGCGCGCCATGCGCCAGTAGTCGCGCCCGCAGCCTTCGGGCTCGTAGATGCCGCCGGGGCTGGAGAACACGCGCGGCATCTGCGCGCCGAACGCCAGCGCGCTGAAGCCGCCAAACGGGGTGCCGGCGCGCTGCGCGACCTGGCGCTCGAGCAACTGCGACTTGCGCGTCACGGGCAGTTTCGCCAGCGCGGCGCGCGAGGTGACGGCGGCGGCATCGATGCCGGCGAGGATTTCGGCAAATGCCGGGGAAGCCTGCTGCGCATGCGCGATCTGCTGCGGCAGCGCGGCCATCAGGGCCTGTTCGCGTTCCTGGGGGGAGCGCGATTCAAGCGCGTCGTAATGCTCGGTCATGAAGAATTCCTTGGCGGATCCACTTGCAGGGGCGTACAGGTCAGGGTCCGTACACCCTTCGACAGGCTCAGGGCGAACGGTGGGGGACAAGCGCGGGGTCAACGCTGGGGGCTGAAGGGGCGGGGCCGCTCACGCCAGCCAGCGCTTGCGCCGCTTGTAGCTCTTGACGTCCTTGAAGCTCTTGCGCTCGCCGCCGCCCATGCCGAGGTAGAACTCCTTGACGTCCTCGTTGTTGGCCAGGTCGGTGGCCGGGCCGTCCATGACGATGCGGCCGCTTTCCATGATGTAGCCGTAGTCGGCATAGCGCAGCGCCATGCTGGTGTTCTGCTCGGCCAGCAGGAAGGTGACCTGCTCGCGCGCATTCAGGTCCTTGACGATGTTGAACACCTCCTCGACGATCTGCGGCGCCAGGCCCATCGAGGGTTCGTCGAGCAGCACCATGCGCGGATTGCTCATCAGCGCGCGGCCGATGGCGCACATCTGCTGCTCGCCGCCCGAGGTGTAGGCGGCCTGCGAGTGGCGCCGCGTCTTCAGGCGCGGGAAATAGGTGTAGACCTTCTCCAGGTTGGCGGCGATCTCGCCGGCGTTGGTGCGCGTGTAGGCGCCGGTCAGCAGGTTTTCCTCGATGCTCAGGTGGGCGAAGCAGTGCCGGCCTTCCATGACCTGCACCACGCCGCGGCGCACCAGGTCGGACGGCGTGAGGTTGGCGATCTGCTCGCCTTCGAGCGCGATCGTGCCCTTGGTGACTTCGCCGCGCTCGCCGCGCAGCAGGTTGGAGATCGCGCGCAGCGTGGTGGTCTTGCCCGCGCCGTTGCCGCCCAGCAGCGCCACGATGCTCTGGCGCGGCACCTGCAGCGATACGCCCTTGAGCACCAGGATCACATGGTTGTAGATGACCTCGATGCCGTTGACCACCAGCAGCGGCGCATCGGTGGCCGGCGCCGGGGCGGCAGAGGTGGGGGCAGTGGATTCGGACATGGATTCAGCCTCGCTGAGCAAAAACACGAAAACTCGGGACGGCGCCGGCCGGGCGCCTCGCGGGCCCGGCCGGCAGCAGCGCCATCAGTTGCAGCTGCGCACCTTGACGTTCTTTTCCTTGGCGTACTTGTCGGCGTATTCCTTGACCAGCGGGTCGATCA
>Ga0308161_1003834_pt1 | contig 14228 bp, 12 predicted proteins | sample PhyFR2_FD_201034 | JGI IMG/M metagenome (GOLD analysis project Ga0308161, IMG submission 201034) | Phyllosphere microbial communities from UC Gill Tract Community Farm, Albany, California, United States - DLSLF.R2 | ecosystem: Host-associated > Plants > Phyllosphere > Unclassified | place: USA...
AAAGGACTTCGTCGCCAGCAGCGCCGCCGCCCTCGTCAGTGAGCGGACTTATAAGAGACACACCCCAAACAAGTCAACAGACGTTTTTCATAAATCTGTTGTTTTCTCGTAAGTAACAGTAATCGTTGGGCTTTTTCGAGTGGTCGGTTCAGGGAGCATCTCAGACCCTGACATCAAGCGTGTTTTACGGCTCTGCAAATCACCCATCTCTTCAATGATGCGCTGACCATGCTAAGCTCGATGCATAAGAGAAGAAGGGAAAAGTCGATGCTGGTTCTGAATGAAGACGAAACACGCAACGCACTGGCGTGGCCACAGCTTATCGAAGCGATCGAAACGATGTTTCGCACCGGTTGCGAGATGCCCGTTCGGCATCATCACGATGTCGCCGTGCCAGGTGAGAGGGATGCCACGCTTCTGATGATGCCCGCCTGGGTGCCCGGCTCCTATATGGGCGTGAAGATCCTTTCCGTCTTCCCGGACAACAGCACCCGTGCCCTGCCTGCAATCTTCGGAACCTATCTTCTCTCTTCCGGCAAGACTGGGGAAATGCTGGCGGCAGTCGAAGGCGGCGAGCTTACGGCGCGGCGGACTGCGGCGACCTCCGCCCTTGCAGCAAAATACCTCGCGCGCCCTGATGCGTCGTCCATGCTGATGGTTGGCACCGGGCGCCTGTCGCTCAACCTGATGCAGGCCCATTCCACAGTGCGAAACATTTCCACCTTCCATATATGGGGACGGAATATGGCCTCCGCGGAGAAAACAGCCGCTGAAGCCCGGCAGATGGGGCTCAATGCTTTTGCCTGCGCCGATCTGGAAGTCGGCGCACGGGACGCCGATATCATTTCATGCGCCACGCTCTCCAACGAGCCATTGATCCGAGGCGCCTGGCTGAAGCCGGGCGCGCATCTCGATCTCGTTGGCGCCTTCAAGCCGTCCATGCGCGAGAGCGACGATGCGGCCGTGCAGCTGGCAAGCGTTTATGTCGACACCTTCGATGGCGCTCTTAAAGAAGGGGGCGACATCGTGCAGCCGCTCCAGGCCGGTCTGCTTCAGGGAGAGGATATCAAGGCAGAGCTTGCCGATCTCGTTTCAGGGCGTCAAAAGGGCCGAGACAACGATAACGAGATCACGCTGTTCAAATCGGTCGGTGCGGCGCTGGAAGATCTGGCTGGCGCAATCCTTGCCTATGAGAGCGTGACGCGACGGACCAACTGACGTCATGACGAGTACGATCAAAACGGCAATCCAGGATTCGAGCAATCTCCCGGTCACGGATGTGCTGGCTGCGTTGGGGCAGGAACTCGCCCGCGCGAAGAAAGCCGTCCTCTGCGCCCCGCCAGGGGCCGGCAAGACGACCCTGGTGCCGCTGTATCTGCTCGATCAGGATTGGCTCGGTGACGGCAAGATCATTCTTCTGGAGCCTCGACGGCTGGCGGCGCGAGCGGCGGCAAGCCGCATGGCGTCACTCCTGAAAGAAGATGTCGGGGGCACGGTGGGTTATCGCATGCGTCTCGACAATCGCGTTTCTGCCAGAACGCGAATCGAAGTGGTGACCGAAGGCGTGTTCGCGCGGATGGTTCTGGATGATCCTGAGCTTCGCGGCGTGTCCCTTGTCATCTTCGACGAGTTTCACGAGCGCTCGCTTGATGGCGACTTTGGCCTTGCGCTAGCGCTGGATGTGCAGGCAGGCCTTCGCGATGATCTGCATTTGCTGGTGATGTCCGCCACGCTGGATTCGGAGCGGATCAGTGCACTGCTCGATGGCGCGCCGGTCATCACCAGTCTCGGCCGCAGCTTTCCGGTCGATATACGCTACGAAGACAGGGCTGGACAGGAGCGGCTCGAAGACAAGGTGGCGCGGGCGATCATCGAGGCGCATGCCGCAGAGGCCGGATCGATCCTTGCCTTTCTTCCGGGGCAAGCGGAGATCAAGCGCACCGCTGAGAGATTGGAGGGCCGCTTCGATCCGAATACGCAGGTGATCCCGCTCTATGGAAACCTCTCGCAGAAAGAACAGGATGCGGCGATCAAGCCAGCGGAAAGAGGTCGGCGCAAGATCGTGCTGGCAACCTCGATTGCAGAGACCTCGATCACCATCGACGGTGTACGGATTGTCATCGATAGCGGGCTGCAACGCTTGCCCGTCTTCGAGCCATCCACTGGCATCAGCCGGCTTGAGACAGTCAAGGTCTCGCGTGCGTCTGCCGATCAGCGCGCTGGCCGTGCGGGGCGAACGGAGCCGGGTATTGCCATTCGTCTGTGGCATGCTGGACAGACAGCGGCGCTGCCTGCCTTTACGCCGCCGCAGATTCTTGCAAGCGACCTTTCCGGTTTCGCGCTCGATCTTGCCCATTGGGGTGTCAGCGATCCGGCGTCCCTCAAATTTCTCGATCAGCCGCCGTCGTCGACATTGAAAGAGGCGAATGCGCTGCTGCAGGGGCTTGGCGCTCTCGACCGGTCCGGTGCGATGACCGCACGCGGAAAGCTGATGCGCGAGATGGCCCTGCCGCCGCGCCTCGCAGCCATGGTTCTCGCGGCAGAAGAGCTTGGATGTGGTCATGAGGCTTCGCTGCTTGCCGTGCTGCTCACTGAACAGGGGCTCGGCGGTAACGATATCGATCTGGAAGAGCGGCTTCGGCGGTTCAAAGGCGAAAAGACGGAGCGCGCGGCCGCCGCCAAAGGACTGGCAAAACGGCTCCTTTCCTCCCTTCCAGGCAAAAAGGACGGATTGGAAGCGCCGCTGACGACCGGGCAGCTTCTGTTGCATGCCTTTCCGGATCGCATCGCATACCAGCGCGGTGGGCGCGGTCGATATGTCATGGCGAATGGACGTGGTGGAGAGGTAGAAGAGACGCAGCGACTGGCGGCCGAAAAGATGCTGGTGGTCGCCGATATCGTCGGCCGCGCCGCACGACCGAGGATCTTGGCGGCCGCTTCGATTGCCCTGCGGGATGTGGACGCATTTCTGCCAGAGGCGATCGTCAAGGAAGACCAGCTTTTCTTCGATAAGCAAAGCGGACAGGTCCGGGCAAGACGTGTCTCGCGTATCGGTGCCATTGTTCTCGATGAAACGCCACTTGCGCGTCCGAACGGAGAGAAGGCGGCGCAAGCGCTTGCCAGCGGCATCCGCGAATATGGTCTTGGCGTCGTGCCCTTTTCTAAAGAGGCACAGCAGTTGCGCCACCGTCTCGGCTTTCTTCACCGCAGTGTCGGCGCGCCATGGCCAGATATGAGTGACGCGGCGCTGATTGACCGGCTGGACGAGTGGTTCGTGCCCTTTCAGCATGACGCCAAGACGATCCATGAGATCAATAGCGGCAACATCATCGATGGGCTGCGCTCGCTAATTCCGCATGAGGAGCTGCGCCAGCTTGGCAAATTGCTTCCCACCCATTTCGAAGCGCCGACCGGACAAAAGCACTCGATCCACTATGAGGGTGAGGAGCCGACGCTGACCATCCGCGTGCAGGAGCTCTTCGGGTTGAAGGATCACCCAAGTGTGGCAGGCGGCAAATTGCCACTCTTGCTGGAATTGACCTCGCCTGCCCACAGGCCGATACAGACCACGCGGGATTTGCCAGGGTTCTGGGCCGGCTCCTGGAAGGACGTGCGCGCGGACATGCGCGGGCGTTATCCGCGTCATCCCTGGCCGGAAGATCCGGCATCCGCGCAAGCCACACATCGCGCCAAGCCGCGCGGCACCTGAAATGATAACGAGGCATAGATGGCAAAGCAGCCTGTAGAAACGACACGGTTTGGCCGCGCCAGCCGCCAGATCAGGCTGCAGACCATTGTCTGGCTGCGCTGGCTTGCCGTGGCCGGGCAGAGCGCCACGCTTCTGATCGTTGCGTTTGGTCTTGGCTTTCCCCTGCCGCTGCTCACCTGCGCGCTTCTCATCGCCGCCCTTGCCACTGCCAACCTCTTTCTATCGGCTCGGTTTCCGGCGACCTATCGTCTGGAGCCGTGGGAGGCAACGCTGCTGCTTGCCTTCGACCTGCTGCAGTTGACGGCGCTGATCTATATTACCGGCGGCCTGTCCAACCCGTTCGCGCCGCTGATCTGCGTCCAGGTCATCATTGCCTTTGCCTCGCAGCCGTTGAAACATTCTCTCGTCTTGTTGTTCTTCGCGCTGGCTTGCGCAACAGCGATTGCATTTTCGCCGTTTCCTGTTCCCTGGTATCCAGGCGAAGAATTGCCGATCCAGCTCATCATCCATATCGGCATCTGGTGCTCGATCGTGGCAATGATGCTGTTTGCCGCCTTCTATGCCTACCGCGTTTCGCATGAGGCCAATCAGCTTGCTGATGCGCTTGCTGCGACCGAACTGGTGCTGGAGCGGGAAAAGCACCTGTCGCAACTGGATGGTCTCGCCGCAGCCGCAGCCCATGAATTGGGCACGCCGCTCGCAACCATCAGCGTAGTCGCCAAGGAGATGCAGCGCGAGCTTGGAAAGGACGAGCGCTTCAGCGAGGATGTCGCGCTTCTACGCAGTCAGAGCGAGCGATGCCGAGACATTCTGCGCCGGCTGACATCGCTTTCTGCCGAAGGCGAGGAACATATTCGCCGGCTTCCGCTCTCCTCTTTGATCGAGGAGGTGATGGCACCGCACAGGGAATTCGGCGTGAAACTCAAGCTGGTGGAAAAGTCCGGAAGGGCGGATGAACCTGTAGGTGCCCGCAATGCCGGAATCCTTTACGGTCTTGGCAATCTGCTGGAAAACGCCGTCGATTACGCCAAGGATATGGTGACCGTCACCGTGGCGCATGATCAGCAGCAGGTGATGGTGACGATCGAGGACGATGGGGACGGCTATTCGCCGGATATCCTCGCACGCATCGGCGATCCTTATGTGACCAAAAGGCACAATGATGCGACGGCTGGAGGGCTCGGACTTGGTCTCTTCATTGCCAAGACGTTGCTGGAACGATCCGGGGCCTCACTGACATTCGAAAATCGTGGACCAAATGCCGCAGGTGCGAGGGTGACCGTCGTCTGGCCGCGATCGGTGATGGAAGATAATAAGAGCCGGTGATCTGAAGTCTCTTAGGAAACTCTTACGCTTGTAGCGCATGAGGGATATGATCGCCGAAAGATAACAGAATGACCGAAGGAAACGACCCATGGCTGATGACGGACAGAAGCACGAAGAAGAGGCGATAACGGCTTCGGATGCGATCGGTCCGGATAAGTCGCTGCTGGTCGTCGATGATGACGGTCCCTTCCTGCGCCGTCTGGCGCGCGCCATGGAGGCGCGTGGCTTTGTCGTGGACACCGCCGAATCGGTGAGCGAAGGCATCGAGAAATCAAAGAGCGCGCCGCCGAAATATGCGGTGGTGGACCTGCGGCTCGGCGACGGTAACGGATTGGAAGTGATCGAGGCCATTCGCCAGCATCGCGATGACACGCAAATCGTCGTGCTGACAGGCTATGGAAATATTGCGACCGCTGTCACTGCAGTGAAGCTTGGCGCGCTCGACTATCTGGCAAAGCCTGCGGATGCCGACGATGTCTTCAACGCACTGACACAGCGTGAAGGCGACCGGATGGAAGTGCCGGAAAACCCCATGTCTGCCGACCGGGTGCGGTGGGAGCACATTCAGCGGGTCTATGAAATGTGCGAGCGAAACGTCTCGGAGACGGCGCGACGGCTGAACATGCACCGCCGCACGCTGCAGCGCATTCTGGCCAAGCGCGCGCCCAAATAAGCAACGGGCTACGGATCAGTCCGAGTAGCTGGTGCCGGTAGACCATTCTGCCATCATCAGGCGGCGGGCAGCGGTCCTGGAGAAATCCAGCATCAGAGATTTGCGTGTGGCCGGCGCCAGCTTATGTTCTGGCGCCTCGCGCACCATATGGGCGCCATATCCATCCGAGAGAAAAAGGCCGCACTCTTCGGGAAAGATATCGAGCGGGACGCCAGCGTGTGTGGCAAAGAACAGCCGGTCGCAGTGCAGCCGATAATCCGGCCATTTGCGGTCCACCCTGAAATCCTCGATCGAGGATTTGATCTCGATGATCCAGATTTCCCCTTTGACCGACAGGCTGATGAGATCCGCACGCCGGCCACTGGACAGCGCGAGCTCTGGCAAAACGGAGTGCCGCATCTCATTCAGCAATATCTGCACGCCCCGGCGCACAAGCATGGCTTTCTCAGATTGGCGACCGTCGATTAACGGGTTGTTATTGGTAAAGGAAAGAATAGTCATGGACGGATTCTGGAAAAGGCCCCCGAAATTGTTGCAAAAAGACCATGAAGCAGCATATTCGCACAAGCGGTAATCTTGCTGCGGTGCGATGGCTTGCAAAGCATGGATTAATCGAAAATAACCCGATGATCCAATATCGCTTCATGCACCGCTTATATAAGCGAATTTTCCGCGAGAACACCATGCGCATTCGCACTTCATTGACTGCACTCGGCCTGTCGTCCATCCTTGCGCTGACCGGCTGCGCGTCCACAACGACTGAAACCTCTTCCGCCCGCCCGCTCGCTGCTCCGGTTGTCGTCGAGACCGCCCAGATCTTCGGCGATGAAGTTTACGGCGCGACAACGGACGCTGGTTACGCCCTGCCCGCCATTCCGATCAACCGCGTTGACAAGAAGTTTCATCGCCAGATCGTGAACTATGAAACCGCTGAAAAGCCGGGCACGGTGATCGTCAACACCCGCGAGCGCTTCCTTTATTACATCCTGCCCGGCGGCAAGGCCGTGCGTTACGGCATCGGCGTCGGCAAGCAGGGTTTTGCCTGGGCTGGTGAAGCCTATGTGGCCTGGAAGCAGGAATGGCCAACCTGGCATCCGCCGAAGGAAATGGCCGCTCGCAAGCCTGAAGTGGCCAGATATGTCGAAAACGGCATGGGTCCCGGCATCAGCAATCCGCTCGGTGCGCGCGCCATGTATCTCTTCAACGAACAGGGCCAGGATACGTTGTTCCGTATCCACGGTTCGCCTGAATGGGCCTCGATCGGCACCGCTGCCTCTTCCGGCTGCATTCGCATGATCAACCAGGACGTGATCGATCTCTACAGCCGCATCCGTCCAGGCCGCAGTTCCAAGGTTATCGTGATCCAGTAATTTCCGGATCCAGAGTAGTCAAAAAGCCGCCGTGGATCTCCCGGCGGCTTTTTTTGTTTCCGGTCTGAGATGCCTGCCGATCAGCGTGCATCCCAGACGATGAGAGGATGCTCTCAGGCGCGTTGTTTCGCCTTCAGTTCAAGACGGCGACGGTGAAGGACAGGCTCGGTATAGCCGTTCGGCTGCGCCCTGCCCTTCAACACCAGTTCCACTGCCGCCTGGAACGCAACCGAATCGTTGAAGTTGCCAGCCATGGGCGTATAGGCCGCATCGCCGACATTCTGCTGATCGACCACGGCTGCCATGCGCTTCATGGTCTCGACGATCTGCTCCTGCGAGACCACGCCATGGCGCAGCCAGTTTGCCATGTGCTGGGCGGAGATGCGCAGCGTGGCGCGGTCTTCCATCAGGCCGATGTTGTTGATGTCCGGCACCTTGGAGCAACCGACACCCTGATCGACCCAGCGAACGACGTAGCCCAGAATACCCTGGGCGTTGTTATCCAACTCGCGCTGGATTTCTTCAGGCGTCCAGTTGGGGCGAACCGCGACGGGAACAGAGAGAATATCGGCGAGCTTGGCACGACCGCGGCTTTTCAACCCTTCCTGCACCTGGGCGACGTCGACCTTGTGATAATGCGTCGCATGCAGCGTAGCGGCCGTTGGCGAGGGCACCCAGGCCGTGTTGGCACCCGCCTTGGGGTGGGCGATCTTCTGCTCCAGCATGGCAGCCATCAGGTCGGGCATGGCCCACATGCCCTTACCGATCTGCGCATGACCGGACAGGCCACATTCGAGACCAATATCGACATTCCAGTTTTCATACGCTGCGATCCAGGCGGCCTGCTTCATGTCGCCCTTGCGGATCATCGGACCCGCTTCCATCGAGGTATGGATTTCGTCGCCGGTGCGATCGAGGAAGCCGGTATTGATGAAGACGACGCGGTCCTTGGCGGCGCGAATGCACTCCTTGAGGTTGACGGTCGTGCGGCGCTCCTCATCCATGATGCCCATTTTCATGGTGTTGGGGCGCATGCCGACAAGCTGTTCGACGCGGGTGAAGATCTCAGCTGCGAAGGCGACTTCTTCCGGGCCGTGCATCTTCGGCTTCACGACATACATCGATCCGGCACGCGAGTTCTGGTGACGACCGATCGGGCCGACATCGTAAAGCGCAATCAGACCGGTGATGACCGCATCCATGATGCCTTCCGGAACCTCCCGGCCATCACGGTCGAGGATAGCGGGGTTCGTCATCAGGTGGCCGACATTGCGCACCAGCATCAGAGAACGGCCGGGAAGCGTCAAAGCCGTTCCGTTGCGCGCGGTATAATTGCGGTCCGGGTTCAAACGACGGGTAAAGGTTTCCCCGCCCTTGGAGACCTCCTCGGTCAAATCACCGCGCATCAGGCCGAGCCAGTTGCGATAGACGACCAGCTTGTCCTCCGCATCCACCGCCGCGACGGAATCCTCGCAGTCCATGATGGTGGTCAGCGCCGATTCGAGGATCACGTCGGAGATGCCGGCGCGATCAGCCTTGCCGATGGCAGTGGTGGGATCGACGACGATTTCGATATGGATGCCGTTGGTTTTCAGCACAATAGCGGATGGCTTCGACGCATCGCCATCGAAGCCGGCAAAATGCGCCTGATCGGCAGGGGTTGTCGAACTGCCGTCGAGATCGATGACCAAGGCGCCGTCAACCACGCGCAGGCCGCTGACATCGGCCCATTTGCCGCTTGCAAGCGGTACGGAGCCGTCGAGGAAAGATCTTGCCCAGGCGATGACCTTTTCGCCCCGACGGGGATTGTAGCCCCGGCCCTTTTCGGCGCCGTCGTCTTCGGCAATCGCATCCGTGCCGTAAAGCGCATCGTAAAGCGAACCCCAGCGGGCATTGGCGGCGTTCAACGCGTAGCGCGCATTCATCACCGGTACGACAAGCTGCGGTCCGGCAAGTTCGGCGATTTCCGGATCGACGTTCTGGGTGTTGACCTTGAAGGCCGCGCCTTCCGGAACGATGTAGCCGATCTCGCGAAGATAGGCCTCGTAGGCTGCGAGGTCGGATGGCGCACCGTTCTGGCGATACCAATCATCGAGCTTTTCCTGGAAGGCGTCGCGCTTGGCGAGGAGCTCTTTGTTCTTCGGCGCAAGATCGTGAACAATCGCAGAGAAACCGTCGAAGAAGGTGTCGGCGTTCAGCCCCGTCTCGGGCAGAACCTCATCCTTCAAAAACTGGTAGAGCGTCTCGTCGAATGACAGTCCGTTATGCTCGATGCGGCTCACAACATATCTCCCTATGATCATTGTCCATAGAGTGGAGGCTGTACCCAGCCTCCGTCAACCGTCGCTACGCATCAAAGATTTTTTCCGTTCAGGAAATAATCTCAAAAACCTGTTCCAGTTAGAGAAGCTTCTGCAACTCTGGCAGCTTCTCATTGACCAGCCAGCCATAATAATTCTCTTCCGGCCAGACCGTACCGCCGCTTTGGCGGTTCTTCTGCGCCAGTGCGGCGGCGCGCTGCTGTGAGCCGCCGAGATTGTAAAGGGTTGATGTCAGGCCAGGATTTTTGGAAATATCCATGTCGGCGATCGACTTGTAGTCATCGATGGATTTGCGGATCGCAGCCGCCATATAGGCAAGCGAATGATCGGGATCCATGATGGCCGTATAGACGGCAGAGGCATCGTTCTCGTCCAGCTTCTCATAGCCAGAGGTCCGCGCCACCGTATCCGACAGCATGAGCGCCGTCAGCGGATTGATCTGTCCCAGCCCGAATGTCTGGCCAGCATAGAAGGGCTGAAAGAAAACTGCGCTGAAGCGGTTATCGGGATAGCTGACGCCATCGACTTTCTTGCCGCGGAAGTTCGCCTCCCAGACATCTTCGCGGCAATTCCACAGGCTGTAGGAATCGCTTTTCGACTGGCATTTGGCAAATTGCGAATGCGTCAGAAACTGTGCGATCGTTTCGTCCTTATAGCCGAAGCGGAAGCTGTTGCCCGCGTAGGACGCTGCCTTCACATAGTAGGACTGGAGGCGATCATAGGCATCGACATTGTATGTGTGTTCGCCAACGATCGCGCCGATCATGTGGATTGGATCGATGCCATAGCGGCTTGCCGTCGATTTGATCTTGGAGATTAGCTGCTTGTCGCTGGACAGAAGCTCGTAGACCTTCTGGTATTTCCGCTCGTAGGTGGAGTTCGAACCCTTGGTACGGCGCGCCGAGGCGCCTGGCACATTCGGCTGTTCCGCATTGCGGTTACCAGGCGGCACAAGCGTCGCGGCCGCAGAATAGGACGGGAGAACGGTGCCAATGGCCAGAAGCGTGGCCAATGCCAGGAGAGTTTTGCGCACGAGCGGATGCCTTTTCTCTTGCCGGCTTTCTTGCCGGAATAATCCAGAGGATCGACTTTCGACATTCATTAACGAAAAGCGATGCCACATGTCGAGAGAAGGCCGGTAAAATAAGAGTGCGGCAAGATTTGCCGCACTCCCTCTGATTTTTGAAACTTATTCTCGGGTCTGCCTTAAAGAATGTAGCGCGACAGATCCGTGTCGGCGGCGATATCGCCCACATGTTCCTTGACATAGGCGTCATCGATCTTGACCGACGAGCCGCCTCGGTCCGGCGCGTTGAAGGAGATTTCGTCGAGAACACGCTCCATGACCGTTTGCAGACGGCGCGCACCGATGTTTTCGACCGATGAGTTGAGATGGACCGCCACATCGGCCAATGCATCGATGGCATCGTCGGTGAAATCCAGATCGAGTTCTTCGGTCGCCATCAGCGCCTTGTACTGGCGGATCAGGCTCGCTTCGGTCTCCGTCAGAATCCGGCGGAAGTCCTCCTTCGTCAGCGGCTTCAGCTCCACGCGGATAGGCAGTCGACCCTGAAGTTCAGGCAAGAGGTCAGAGGGCTTTGCCACATGGAAGGCACCGGACGCGATGAAGAGAATGTGATCCGTCTTTACCGGTCCATACTTCGTCGAGACTGTGGTGCCTTCGACCAGCGGCAGGAGATCGCGCTGCACGCCTTCGCGAGAGACGCCGGCTCCCATGCCACCATCGCGGGCGGCGATCTTGTCGATTTCGTCGAGGAAGACGATGCCATCATTTTCGACCGATTTGACCGCTTCGCGCTGGATCTGCTCATTGTCCAGAAGCTTGTCGGACTCGTCGCGGATCAGTTCGGCATAGGATTTCTCCACCGAGGTGCGGACCTTCTTGGTGCGCCCGCCCATGGCCTTGCCGAACATTTCAGACAGGTTGAGCACGCCGATATTGGCGCCCGGCATGCCGGGGATCTCAAAGCCGGGCATGCCGGAGCCGGTATCGGCCACCTCGATATCGATTTCCTTCTTGTCGAGTTCGCCATCGCGCAGCTTCTTGCGGAAGCTGTCGCGGGTGGCGGGCGACGCGGTCTGTCCGACGAGTGCGTCAAGAACGCGCTCCTCGGCGCTGGCATGGGCCTTGGCCTGGACCTCGGCGCGCATCTTTTCACGCACGAGGCCTATACCGATCTCGACCAGATCGCGGATGATCTGTTCGACATCCCGGCCGACATAGCCGACTTCGGTGAATTTCGTCGCTTCCACCTTGATGAAGGGCGCACCGGCGAGCTTTGCCAGGCGTCTTGAGATTTCGGTCTTGCCGACACCGGTCGGGCCAATCATCAGAATGTTCTTCGGCATAACCTCGTCGCGCAGGCTCTCATCGAGCTGCTGGCGGCGCCAGCGATTACGAAGCGCAATGGCGACCGCGCGCTTGGCATCATGCTGACCGATGATGTAGCGGTCCAGTTCCGAGACGATCTCCCGGGGAGAAAAAGTGGTCATTTCGATCCTTTCGGCTTCCTGTTGCGGCCAGCCATGACGGCCCGGCCCGCAGGAACCATGGGTTGGTGATCCGTGCGCTTATTCAGCGTCCAACGTTTCAATGACGAGATTGTGGTTGGTGTAGACGCAGATGTCGGCGGCGATATCGAGCGCCTGACGGGCGACCTCTTCGGCTGACTTATCCGAATCCATCAAGGCACGTGCCGCGGCAAAGGCGTAGTTGCCGCCGGAGCCGATAGCGATTGCGCCATGTTCGGGTTCCAGGACATCGCCATTGCCGGTGATGGCAAGGGTGATCGACTTGTCGGCGACGAGCATCATGGCTTCGAGATTGCGCAGATATTTGTCTGTTCGCCAATCCTTGGCGAGTTCGACCGCGGCGCGCATCAGCTGGCCTTGATATTGCTCCAGCTTCTTTTCCAGCCGGTCGAGAAGGGTGAAGGCGTCTGCCGTCGCACCAGCGAAACCGGCGATCACTTCGCCCTTGCCGATGCGACGCACCTTGCGGGCGTTGCCCTTCATCACGGTCTGGCCAAGGCTGACCTGTCCGTCGCCGGCCATGACGACCTTGCCGCCCTTTCTCACTGTAATGATTGTTGTCATAAAGCACCTGTCTGCCCATCCGGGCCTTGCATCTAAAGCTATCGAACCGCTGATCGGCTGCGGTCCTTTTCGCAAATTATGTAAGTCCCGTTTTGCCGATTGCAATCTTGCTTAACCGTAGCACCCGGGCGGCACTCACAAGACGATGGAATGACTGGATATTTGAGGTGCAGGCTGGTAAGGAACGGCCAGAATTGTCCAAGGAGCAGCCGCAATGGCAGAGCGCACAACCGAGATTTCCCGCAAGACCAATGAGACCTCCGTCTCGGTCCGCGTGAATATCGATGGAACGGGTACGGCGAAAATTTCGACAGGCGTCGGCTTTTTCGATCATATGCTGGACCAGCTGAGCCGCCATTCGCTGATCGACATGGAGATCGACGTGAAGGGCGACCTTCATATCGACGATCACCACACGGTCGAAGATACCGGCATTGCCATCGGCCAGGCGATTGCCAAAGCCTTGGGCGACCGCAAGGGCATCACGCGTTATGCCTCGCTCGACCTTGCCATGGACGAGACGATGACGAAGGCTGCCGTCGATATTTCCGGCCGCCCCTTCCTGGTCTGGAACGTGCAGTTCTCCGCACCGAAGATCGGTACATTCGATACGGAACTGGTGCGCGAATTCTTCCAGGCGCTGGCGCAGAATGCCGGGATCACGCTGCATATTCTCAACCATTACGGCGCCAACAACCATCATATCGCCGAGACGTGCTTCAAGGCGGTTGCGCGCGTATTGCGCAGCGCCACCGAAATCGATCCCAGGCAGGCAGGTCGCATTCCTTCAACGAAGGGCATGCTGGCCTGATCCGGTGAAACATGAAGAGCAACCGAGACCGGTGCGGCTCTGAACGTCGTCAGGAACGCCAATGACATCTTATCTTGTTCTGGAAGCACCGGGCGGACCCGACAGGGATCACCGCACCACTCGCTTCATCGCGGACAGATTTTCGTGGCTTGCTTTGCTGTTTCCGTGGCTCTGGTTTGCCATCCATCGCATGTGGTGGATTGCCGTCTCCGTCGTCATTCTGCAGGTCGCCGCCGGTCAGGTGTCGAGGCTCGATGGCCTCGGCATAGTGGTCCTCCTGTTCACCATCACCGCAGGATTGATAGCCGGATTCGAAGCTCGCAACCTGCTTCAGCGTCATTTGATTGCCAAGGGCTGGACGCTGAAGGACGTGATCGTGGCACGTGATCTTTCGACGGCGGAAGAGATGTATTTTTCGAACCTGCCTGAACAGGACGATGCGCATATGACGGTGTCGCAGCCTGAGTGGAAGACCCGTGATCGGGTGGGTGGCTTCATGACGAACGATCCCGCGGGCTCGTTTCAATTCGATTTGAATGGAAGGCGCTGATATGCGTGTGGCAATCATCGATTATGGCTCCGGCAACCTTAGATCTGCGACCAAGGCGTTCGAGCGCGCGGCGCGGGAAGCCGGCATCGACGCGACAATCGACCTGACCGACAAGCCTGAAAGCGTGGCGTCCGCAGACCGTATCGTGCTGCCAGGTGTCGGCGCCTATGCCGATTGCCGCGCCGGATTGGGTGCGGTGACGGGCATGCATGAAGCGCTGATCGATGTGGTGGAGAAGAAGGGGCATCCCTTCCTCGGCGTCTGCGTCGGCATGCAGCTGATGTCCTCTCGCGGCCTTGAAAAGACAGTGACCGAGGGGCTTGGCTGGATCGAAGGCGATGTGGTGGAGAT
>Ga0308161_1003835_pt1 | contig 14226 bp, 11 predicted proteins | sample PhyFR2_FD_201034 | JGI IMG/M metagenome (GOLD analysis project Ga0308161, IMG submission 201034) | Phyllosphere microbial communities from UC Gill Tract Community Farm, Albany, California, United States - DLSLF.R2 | ecosystem: Host-associated > Plants > Phyllosphere > Unclassified | place: USA...
CGACGCCCGTGGGCGCGCGCGCCACCCGGCCCCGCTCGTGTTCCAGCTGCAGCGTGATGCGCTCCACCGCCAGCTGGCGCGCGCATAGCCAGCCGGTCAGCTGCAGCAGCAGACAGCGGGCGCCGGCCAGCAGCAGCTCGGCGTCGTCGATGCGGTCGTACAGTTCCAGGCGCGCGCGAAACGTGTCGGGCGGTGCTATCCATTCGTGCAGTTCCGGACTCAGGCCGTAGGCGGCGTCGAGGAGGTCGAGCAGCGCGCGTCCGCAGCGCCGCTGCAGGCCGGGACGCGGCAGGCGGCGCAAGTCGCCCAGCGTGGCGCAGCCGATGCCGTCGAACCACGCCGCGAACGGCCGCGCCGGCGGCAGCAGCAGCACCGCCAGCCGGTCGAGCCGGCGCAGCAGCGCCTCCATGCGCACCGCGCGCCCGGCCCCGGCACGCGCCAGCAGCCAGGCGCCGCGCGCGGTGGGCGCGCACGCGAGCGACGCCGTGAAACCCAGCGCGCGCACGCTCGCGCGCACGCGCCGGCACAGCGCACGCACGCCGCCGAACAGGCGCAGGCTCGCGCCCACGTCCAGCAGCAGGGTCGCTTCCCCGCCTTCCGTCACCTGCGGCGTGTACTGCAGCAGCGCCAGCGCCACGGATTGCAGCGCCTGCGCTTCCAGCGCCGGCGCGCGCGCGTGCAGGCGCGCGTCGGGCAGCAGCATCACGACGCCGCCGCGACGCATGCCGGTCCGCACCCCGGCGTCCAGCGCCGCCTTTGACGCCACCAGCACGCGCTCGTGGTCGAGCACGACGCTGCCGGCGCCTGGGGCCAGCTCAGTGGACCAGCTGGGCGTGAACACTTCCAGCGGCAACTGGGGCAGGTGCAGTCCGATCCACAGGCGCATGGCGATTGGGCAGGTACGAAGTGAGGGGAAGGAACAGGGCCGCGTCGCGCTGCGGTCCCCGGCGTTTGAGGAAACCGATCTCGATGCCGCCCGCCTGCGGCCGGAGCGTGAGGCGCAGCGGCGCGGGCGAGGCATCCTGCGCGGCCGCCAGCGGGCGCATCATGAAGAACAGCGTCTCGCCCGCCTGCGCGGCCAGGTGCAGCCGGCGCAGGTTTTCCCCGCGCACATGGTTTTGCCAGAACAGCAGCTGTAAATAATGAAAAAAACAATCACCAACTGAATAAAACCATCATTAATGGAATAAAATCATCACTTCCCGCCGGGCTGAACATTCCTGCATAAGGATTGGAAACACGATGAACCACGTTCTCGCCTTTGTTCAAACAACCGGCTTACTTGATAAGGCAAAGGTGAGGCGTGCAAGAGCTTGAAGAGGCGTGGCCAGACAGACAGTATTTCCAAGGGTTGGCGTTAACCGGTGGCGGATTTCGCGGCATCTTTGCCGCTGAGGCGCTTGCGGCAATTGAGGCGAAAACTGGACAACCAATTGGACGTAAGTTCGATTTGCTCTGCGGTACTTCTATCGGCGGTATTGTCGCCCTGGCTGCTGCGTTCGAGGTACCGATGAAACGAGTGGTCGATGTTTTCGGCGCCCATGGGCTGCGTATTTTCCCTGAGCACGCACGTGCACCTCGCAACAGATGGGCTGCAAAGTGGGACTTGTTACGTCACTTGGGAAAACCCCGATATTCTACCCAACCTCTCCGCGATGCTATCGAAGAGCTAATACCCAAGAACACCCTCCTCGGGGACGCCTTGCATCCTGTCGCTATACCTGCAGTAAATTTAACGCAAGGAAGTCCTCAGGTCTTCAAAACCAGGCACAAGCGTGCGTGGGAACGAGACAGTAAGTTTCGTGTAACGGACGTCGCGTTAGCTACTGCTGCTGCACCGACGTTTTTCGAACTGGCCGAGCTCAACGGCAATCGCTATGCAGATGGAGGTCTCTTCGCTAATGCTCCCGACCAGATCGTACTCCATGAGGCCGAGCACTACTTCGGCGTCGATCTGGGTATGGTTCGCCTTCTAAGCATTGGTACGACGACTAGATCGTACTCGGTCGCACATTCAGCCGGACGTGACTTCGGCATAGCCGATTGGATGGATGAGACACGGCTCTTCTCGGTAATGATCTCCGCGCAACAGCAATTCGTCGGCCAAATCATGCAGCATCGGCTAAGTGATCGTTACCTCAGGCTGGATCGTGAGCCATCTCACGAACAAGCAGAAGAGCTCGGATTAGATGTGGCGACCGAGGGAGCCCGAGTGACGCTATCGAGTCTGGCAGATAAAGCAACTAGCGACATTCTCAATACAGAATTGCAGCCTTTTTTGGAACACATACCGCATCTAAAAATAAAAAGGGATTAATGAATGGGAAAAGCAGCTCAACTATTTAGTGGTGCGGCACCTGACTCTCTCATCAATCGAGTTACCCCAAGCGCAGAGCAGCGTGAATTTCTTCAACGACAGTGGAACAACATGCGCGACAGCGTGTGTCCGAAGCTGCAACACGAGTCGGGCTATCCGATATCGACTTGGCTTCAAGGATCATATAAATACGGCACGCTGATTCGCCCTGTCCACCTTGGTGAAGAGTACGATGTCGATGTAGGCATCTATTTTGAGTGGAAAAAGGAAGAAGGAGCTGCATACCCTTCTCCTGAACAATTGCGGTCGTGGGTGCAACGCGAATTAGTCGCGTATGGCGAAGAGTGTAAGGTGGTCGACCGGGTCGAAGATCCTGCGAAGGAGCGCTGTTCTAGGGCCGTTTTCAAGCAACAATTTCATATCGACACTCCGGTATACCACCTGGAGCGCTCGACAGACACTCGCCGGCTCGCTTGCCTAAACAAGGGCTGGGAGCAAAGTGACCCGAAGCCTATCTATAAATGGTTCAAAGATGCAGCATCCGGCGATGAGCGTGATCAACTTCGACGCTTGATCCGGTATCTGAAGGGTTGGGCTGCGGTTGCCTTTATAGACATTTCGGACTCTCGTCCATCGTCCATATTTTTAACGGTGGTTATAACAGAAGCCTACCAAGCAGGGTGGCTTGAACGCCTATTAGGCCTGAAGGACGACGAGGACGCACTGGTCGACATAATTGTCCAGGTGCATGACAGACTTTTCGCCCAACGAGAAGTACTCAATCCGGTAGCTGCAGATGAAGATCTGAACCGGATGTCTGCTGATGCTTGGGATGGTTTCCTTACCTGCTTGCAAGCCCTGAGGGATGTCGCGGAGCGAGCGCTAGATGCTGAAGATGAGGCTGGAGCAGCGCTCATTTGGTCTGAAGTGTTTTCCTTTCTGATGCCGCTACCTGAGGCCGACGAGGTTGAAATTCAGGAGAACACATCTGGACGCGCCGTAATGCAGGTGCCGGAAATCGAAGTAACAGTATTTATTGGGAATAGCAAACAGGCGCACACCTCACACCGAAATGAGGTTCCAAGCGTGGGAAGAGATTGCTCATTGGTATTTAGAATTGTTAATGCGCATATCATTCCGCAGTATGCCACAGTTGAATGGACGGTAAGAAATGCTGGACATGAGTCTGATTCGATCGGTGACCTAGGGCATCGGCAGATGGGTATGCGGTTGTTGACGGTGCGAGAGCACACGCAATACTTGGGACGTCACTACATGGACTGCGTTGTCCGCCTGAACGGCCAGGTTTACGCAGCGCGTCGCGTTCCAGTAAATATCCGGAACATACAAAGAGCTGAGCGCAACCCACCGAAACCAGCTTATACAAAGATTGTCAGCCGTTTACGACGAAGACGCTAATGACATCAAGGGGAGGACTCAAGTGACGTCCATAATCTGCTGGTTAAACGAAGACGCGTACTTTCAAGGGCTATGGGCTGTTGCTGATTCTCGAGTGACTGATGCATATGGCGTGCTCTCCGATAATGTGCCGAAGCTGTTTTCGATACCTGTGCAGTACTACCTGGAAGACGACTTTCTTCATGAGCGTCCAGTAAGGATTTTGTGTCCGACATTCGGTTTTTCAGGTAGCACGTTTATTGGACTGAATGTCAAAGAAGTTCTCTCAAATTACCTCGGAAACCTAAGAAAGATATCGTACTACGGCGGCAGTCCACCTACTGTTGAAGAGCGTATCCCTACTCTGCGGGAGCTTGCAGAACTTGCCGCCCGCATCGGGGAAATCTATCTGCGCAGTGTTGGACAGATCGCTCCCGGAGCCGCGAGATGCGAGTTCATACTTTTCGGTTTCTGTCGCAAATGCAGCCTATTTAAAGCTTTTAGATTATTTAACAGCCAAGCAGACCCTGCATCTATCGCGATCGAGGACCATGATGTGGATGAAGAAAAATTCATCATTTTAGGCGATCGCAAGAATACAGTGAAAGCCATGCTTGAGGAAAAGCGTACTCAGTTCTTACGTGGAAGCTCTAATTGGCGAAGATCCCCTATTATCGTTATGGCTGACATGCTAAAAAGCGAGGGCATTTCGACGATCGGTGGGCATATGCAACTGTGGGCTGCACTTAAGTATGAAAGTCGTTTGTTGACGATATCGAACCTGGATGAGCCTTTACCTCATCACGTCGGTTTGTGTTTATTTAAAGATCTTGGCCGAGTTGGCGGCTTTACAACGGGACACTCTGTCGGGTTGAGTGCTCCAGGCCCCAATGGATGGCCTATCGAACACGGCCAATAAGCGTGGAGCAAGCTTGAGTACCGATGAAATCCAAAAGTGGGTTACCCTTAGCGCGGCCGTATCGGCTACCGTTGCAAGTCTCCTGAGTTTGTGGTGGAAGTTCCGAGACAAGTCCGACAAGATCAAGGTGTCTTGCGGGTTAATTGAACCGCGAATATCCCCTGGAGAGTTCCTGCATGTAATCAGTCGTTGTGATCAACTTATACGCATCGCAAACTTTGGACACGTAATGCCCGATGGACGACGTTTATCGATCCCGCAGCGCGAAGACGATGAACGGCGCCTCGTTTACGGTAGTCGTCTGTTAGATAAGCGAAATGATTCGTTTGAAACAGGCATGGAACTTAGAGATCGGCCGATAGGAGTGTATGCTATCACTACGAGCCAGACCCATCCAACCATCGCTTTTCGCTACGACATCTCGGCTTGGCAGCAGGTGCGGGTGCGGGTGCGAGTCAAAATACTCTTCGGGATCGGTTATTCATAAAGGTGCTGGACCGAAGCTTTCCCGCTTTAGTTACCAATAGCACTGATCAAGATCACGCATAACAGCCGGACACAGTCACATCCGCACTCTCCCGGAACCCTTTAAGCTGCTAAGGGAGCTGCGCGAGAAAAGCGTTAAAGCGCTCCAACTCTCCGTTCTTGTCTAAGTTCTCCAGTCTCAACAGCGGCTCAAGGTTTTCTTTTGTCAGAGGCCCTCGCCCCCGTCCATAAGCAACAGACTCTTAGAAGGCTGAAAGATCGACTGAACCGATCACGTTTCTGAACCCCAGCCTTTTTTCTTCGACGAACGAGACGAAATCAAGCCGTAGTTCATCCAATACAGTGGGAATCGTTATACCGATCTCGGTGGCCCCAAGTTCATACTTGTCTTCACCGTTGATGTCTAAGAAGTTGGCGTGGCGCAATATATCCAATTCCCCTGTTAAGTCGTCGCCGCGATATTCACGCTCCACTTTGCTCATCAGCAAATGACACCATTCATCGCCAAATCTACGCGAACGGCCCTTTTCGCGTCTCTCGTACAACATCGCTAAGAATTCGCGAGTCAGTCTAGGTAATCGTGACAGCTCTGCTCCAAGCTTCTTCAGCGCTTTTTGCACCTCTTTAACGTCCGGTGCATCGCCTGCCTTGTGTTCAACGAAAGAACAGAAGGCCGTTCCGTCCCCCAATTTTGCCTTTGCGCGCTGTTCCCACATGTCATATCCAGATGTAGGGAATTTACCATTTTCGTCAGGGACTTCCAGTTCAATCTTCAATCTAGCTGAATTGGAGCGTACAAGGTTGTACAAATCTTGTAGCTTATCGATCTCTAGGTCAAAGGTTTTACGAGCGAGCGTATCGAGATCCCAAATGTTATCGGTGGTGAAGTTGCTCTCCGTACTAAGCGCCGGATCGAGAGAATACTTTCGCTGACGTCTGTTCATTCCAAGGACAATAAACTTTTTATATTTCAGCTTTTGATCAACAGTAATCTTTTTCAAAGTTTGATTGATCTTTTCGGTAGTCGCCGATGAGGTCACTTGCACCCCGATTTCTTTCGTTTCGTCTCCTAAATCAAGACCTGGCTCGTTTGATCTGTCTATGTTTAGGTTCCTGAAACTAGCGCCCAACAAAAGGTTTAAAACGTCACGAAAGAAATTTTCGGTTGCGACGGTTAAATCAAACATATGAATCGCATTTCGCATCTTGACTTGGCCACCCAAGGCCGCCAAGTCATCAACGATTTCACCGATAAAATAACCTCTTGTTAACACTAGTTTACCCTTCGAAAGGTCAGTCTATAGTCTACCACTCAAACCTCGCCGGAAATGCAGTGCTTTTCCATATTCGTCACTAGTCGACAGTGCTTGATGAGATGAAGCCGCCGGTCGATGTTTTCGGTGAACACTGGCGTCCATTCTCCTTCAATCGAGCCCTCATCAACTGCAACAACATGCAGCGACTTTGCCCCCCGCTCTAACGCTTGTTCAAAAGAGCTAAATAGCTTGCGAACCACCTCTGCATTTGAATTCGCAGCAGATTCTACGCACTTCCTTACTTCGGTGTGTAGCCGAGCAATGCTAGATAAGTAATGACGGACTAGCACCTTAAGATCAAGCTGTTCTTCGCCTCTATTGCTGAGTTCAGTTCTGGTCTTTGCCCTATTCCTCTTATTATCAATCAATTCTTTAGTCGCAATTAGCGCCGTTGCCCTATTGCGGCACAAGATCTTCCTTTGTTCTTCTGTTTCCCATTGACCAGTATGCTGTATCCACCGAATAGGAAAATCATTGTGTTGGACGTGGTTACGAATCACAGTGATTACTCGATATTCAAAAGAACTATCGAACTCCCGATTAGTAGCCTGCTCAAACGCAACTGACTCCGCACAATTCGTGCCGAAAATATCGTTTAGGTGTCCGGGCACTTGGTCCAGATAAGCCTTTGTCGAAGATAGCAAATTTAGCAATCTACCGTTAACCAACTGAATATCATTGACGTACTCGTCCCACTCTTTTCGACCGAAGAGTAACTCATTCAACGCCAGATCATGTAAAGATCGCTCGAGTTCCGCATAGTTACCCAAGATCAAATGATACTTTTCTTCTAAGGCCAACAGCCTCTGGTTGATCACATAGGCATGACAAGCCTCTTCGAATTGAGTGCTGTTTAATTCGAGCTCATCCGAATCGAATCTTGACTTAAGAAAATATTTCATATTTATGATAATCTTTGGTCCATTGATCTTACACTGAACAATCGCATGGTTAACACCTCACCCTCAGCCGTAAATCTCTATTGACTGGCCCGATCCGGATCAAGTCAGCCTGACCTCGTTTACGCTTTGAAATAAATCGGTTTCGGAATCACCCAAGGTTTTCGGGAACGAAAATCTTCCAGTGTTTATCGAGTACAGGGTCTTTCATCTGATGTGCCAGGTAAAAGAACCGGTCACGCGGCCGTCCGCGGAAAGACGCAAGCTGCTTGTCATTGAAGCCTGCCCGGCCAAGATACCATCCTATCGCCTGATGGTATGGGTAAACGTAGTCCAGCGCTGTCAGATACGCTGCCATTTTCTCGATGTCAATACGGTTGCGAGCCAGTGTAAAGGCATGGAGTACGTTCTCAACCCCGCCGGCATAATGTGGTCTGACCGCAATATCTATCAGGGTCCTTTCAAGGTCGGTTACCCTGACAGTTGCCGACTCGAAATGAACGGGCCTGACATCGAATGTTTTGACACCTAGCATACCGGTAAACATCCCATTCAACATAATAATATTATGACTATCAAAACGTATGATGTTTTGCGTAATCCTAGGTTTTGACCTAAATGCGATATCAATGTTCTTTTGCTCGGGCAATCCACCACGCTCATGTGCGGGCTGCTCGAAATTCAGGTAGATATCGCGCATATCTGGCTGCGATATCTGGTGCGCCTGCATTGCGAAAGCGTGGGTGAAGTAAGCGTTGGACCTTACTGACTGCAGGACCTCGAGCATCGGTATCTTTACCTTTGCAAACCGTTTCTCCTTACGTGTTGGGAAAGGAAATACGTGCTCACGCAGAATCTTTGCATCTACGAGTCTTTTGGCAAACAACGGTCCGGTCAGACTTTTTGGAAGATCCCAGCTTTCACGATGCTCGTCCAGCAGAGCGGATATATCGCCCTGTTTTAAAATATCGTCTGCAAGCCCATTTACGACGGCAGCGATCTGGGATTTGGCCTCATTGAATTTATTGACAGCCATATTTTTTAGATGTTTGTAGGTTACGTTGCCGGAAAACCAACCTCAGGGTAAAGGCTCGGAAAAAGCATTCCCAGAGCGTCCAGCGGGAGGCCAAAGCGAACCGGGCCGTAGGGCGAATCACTGACCAGCAGGCGATCCGCCAGCAGTTTCGAAATCAAGGAACGTGCACTGCGTTCGGCGAGTCCGGTCATCTGAGAAAATTCGCCGCGCGTTACAGGACCCAGAGCGAAAACATGGATGAGTGGAAGAATCGCTTCGCGTCGAATCGCCTTGTCCATCGTCGAACGGAAAATTACCAAGGCTTCGATGCGGTGCTTGATTCCGTCGAGCGCGAGCATTTTCGACATGAACGAAGACTGGTCCTCACAAACCGTGAGAAAATATTTTACCCACTCGAGTAATCCCAGTGCACTCAGGTTGCCGCGACCATCCAGATCTCCACGGCGAGGCGAGTCTGCATTTGTTAGGGCGGTATAGTATGCATCAGTTGACCGCGCGAGGCCGCGACTGGTAGACCAGAGCCCTTCGGACAGTCTCCAGATCGCACAATGACTTTGCAGGCGCGTTGCCCTGCCGTTTCCGTCTAAAAAAGGATGCACCCACGCCAGCCGGTGATGGGCGCACGCAGCAGCGATCAGAAGGCGCTCCCAGCCCCGTACGGCCCCGTACATCTGATCGATCCTCTGTAGAAAAGTGCGAATGGAGGCCGCCTTCGGCGGAATATGCTTCCCGACCGATACCTCATGGTTTCTTAACTCACCAGGAACTATTACCTCTCCATCATCAGAGATCCGGTCGGTCGGATCCAATCTCTCATACAGCGCACGATGTGCCTCGATCAGAAATGATGAGGTTAGCGGCGAGATAACGTCAGTACGTTTTTCAAGTTCTTTTTCGGCCTCAATATGGGCTTTTGCAATCCGCTGTAGTCGTGCCTCATCCGGGCGGTGCGAAAAATCGTTCTTTAAGGCACTTTCGATTTTGTATGGGTGAGTACTTTGTCCCTCAATGCGGTTGCTGTAATACGAGTTCATCTGCCGGACAAGCTCTCGCAGCGTTGCCCTAGTGCTCTCATGCACTGCTGACCTCAGTGCAATGGACGACGTTACTACTTTCTCCGCAATGGGCAGCACCTCTTCCAGCTGCCGGTCAGTCAACATGAGAGGTTCAAACTGATGAGGGGAATCGTACATTTTTTTGCCGCTTTATATGCCGGTGCTTGAAGTGATGTAAAGTACTGATTATACTAGTTTTTTTTACTAAATCTACTGTTATTTTCCGGCTGGTTCTGCCGCTTCCGGTGCCGGTTTATGTGCCGCCTTTCCTGCCGCCTCCAAGACTGCCATCTTGCCAACAAAAACTAGTAGCTCATCTCCACTGATATCCCGGATCCCCAGCGGAATCCTGATGTATATATACATCAGGATTCCGCTGGGGAGACCACGTTCCGATGCTACGATAGTGCGCAGTATTCTGATGTATATATACATCAGAATACTGCGCACTAGTGAAAGGTATCTGATTGATCATGATTTCCGGCATGGTAGCTGACATACGAAATGTTGCCAAACAACTACAATTATCTGGCAAAATCACAAAGAGTTGTGTTCCGTCGGGAAACTGCTGAGACAGCAGCTCGCAGACAGAAGTGGCCTGGACCAGGAGACGGCATGTATCTGAAACGGTTAATAATTCGTAACTTCCGCAATTTCGAGACGGTCGATATCCCGCTTGCAGGCGATGTCGTACTGCTCGGCGAGAACGGCGTCGGAAAAAGCAATTTGCTTTTTGCCATCCGGCTGGTACTCGACCCCACCCTCCCCGATTCAGCACGACAGTTGAAGCTCTCGGATTTTTATAATGGCTGCGACCTGACGCGGAATCCACGGATCGAAGTGCATATCGACTTCACTGACTTCGAGGACGACTTGGCACTGCTTGCCCTGCTGACCGACTTTCGCACGCTCGAAGATCCCGCGGTCGTACGACTGAGTTACGTCTATCGGAAAAAGCCTGAGGTCAGCGGTGGCATCCAGTCGGGTGAGGACTGCGAATTTGTCGTGTATGGTGGCCGCAGTGAGTCGCAGGTCGTGCCTCCTCGGGTGCGGCGCAGGATCGCGCTCGACATGCTCGATGCCCTGCGCGACGCGGAAAAACAGCTCGCTTCCTGGCAGTACTCGCCGCTCCGACCGCTACTCGAGGACGCGGTCGCTTCCGTCAGTAGGACAGAACTGGACAGCGTTGCCGCCGGTCTCGAAGCCGCAACCAGACAGATGGAAGGTCTTCCGCCGATCAGGGCTCTCGAGGACGCCCTCCGTGACGGTATTTTGGCTCTGGCTGGCAGTGCCCATGATGTCGACGCCCGGCTGCGCTTTGCGGCAACCGATCCGGCAAGACTCGTCCGCTCGATCGCAATGTTCATCGATGGCGGAAACCGCGGCATCGCCGAAGCCAGCTTGGGCTCGGCAAATGTGGTCCTGATCGCGCTGAAGCTTGCCGAGTTCGCATTGCGGCGCTCGAAGAATGAACGCAACTATTCGCTGCTCTGCATTGAGGAACCGGAGGCCCACCTCCATCCCCAGCTGCAGCGGACGGTCTTCAGCAGTCTGTTCCGGAGTACCAGTACCGCGCAGGCACTAGTCGTAACCAGTCACTCCCCGGTTCTTGCTGCCGCAGCGCCATTACGTTCAGTCGTATGCCTGCGCTCCGTCCAAGGCAGGTCATCCGCACATTCCCTTTCCGCCTTGCCAGTGACGTCGGATGAGCTGGATGACATCGAGCGCTACCTGACCGCAACGCGTGCCGAGCTGCTTTTTGCGAAAGGCGTCATTTTTGTTGAAGGGGACGCCGAAGAAACCCTGCTGCCCGGTTTTGCAGACGCACTCGGCTATGATCTGGACCGGCTCGGCATTACGGTATGCAATGTCGGCGGAACCAATTTCACTCCGTACGTAAAGCTCGCCGCCAGTCTCGGCCTACCGTATGTGGTCATTACCGACTGGGATCCGCTCGACGGCACCAGAGCGCCGTTAGGAAAAGCACGGGCGCTGGATATCATGGACGCCCATTGCGATGTGACCGGAGCTGCCCGGCTGACGGCCACGGAGCGCAGAGGGCTTGAACAGGCCGATTTTGCCGAGTTCGGCGAAGCCGCAGCATCGGTCGGCATCTTCCTGACCGCTCAAACCTTTGAGATCGCCATCGCGCACACCTCCCATCTCCTCGGCGTCCTGCTCGAGATCCTTGATGAACAGGGATTCGGCACCACGCGTACGACACGCATTCATGCCTGGCGCTCCGGCATGGAAATCGACCCAGGACAGCTGCTTGCCATGGTCTCCGACATTGGCAAGGGACGCCTGAGTGCGAAGCTCGCAAAGAAATCGAACGGACTTCCGCCACCGGACTATATCAGCTGGGCCATCAGGTCCGTGGCGGACCGTGCCTGAGCACCGCACACTAGCCGATGAGCTCGCAGCGCTCGAGAGTAACCCGGAACAACACGGGGCCGTACACGAGCGCAGGCACTGTGTCGTTCTGGCCGGTCCAGGCAGCGGCAAGACCAGAACCCTAACGGCAGCGATGGCACGAGCCCTGGCGGAAGAGATTGCCGATCCGCGCGGGTTGGCCTGCATTACCTACAACAATGAATGTGCAATCGAGCTCGAGTCGCGGCTTGCCGCGTTGGGCATCCGGAGCAGCGGACGCAATTTCATCGGCACCGTACACCGCTTCGCGCTCACCCAGATCATCTTGCCTTACGCACACTGCATTCCGGGTCTTCTTCCGGAGGCTTTTCGTGTCGCGACGGATGCCGAATGCCGGGCGGCGGTCGGGATAGCATACGGAAAAGTCTTTGGCAACGCTGGCGACCCCCATGCCCGGTGGCGCTTTGCGGAGCATAAACGCCGTCAGGACGTGGACCGCAGGCTGCCGTCCTGGCAGGGGCGCAACCCCGAGCTTGCCGGTTTCATTGAGAATTACGAAGCCGAACTTCGCCGCCAATGCCTGATCGACTTCGACGACATGCCGCTCATCGCTTTCCGCATGGTCAGGGATCACCGCTGGATCTGTCATGCGCTGAGGGCGCGCTTCCCGGTTCTGTTCGTCGATGAATATCAGGATCTGGGGCACGCGCTCCACGAACTGGTGCTGCTGCTCTGTTTTGATGCAGGCATTCGCCTGTTTGCGGTCGGTGATGCCGACCAAGCCATCTACGGTTTTACGGGTGCCAGCCCTGGACTGCTGCAGGGCCTGACCAAACGGGAGGATATATATACGGTCCGCCTGCGCTTCAACTATCGCTCCGGCACAAAAATCATCCGTGCGTCGCTTGGTGGCCTTGGTGAGGAACGCAACTACCGTGGGCATGCCGGGGCCCCCGATGGAACGCTGGCCTTCTGGCCGGTGGACGGCGGCCACGCGCTCCAGGCCCGGCGGATCGCAGACGGGGTCCTGCCATCATTGTTCAGACGAGGCTTCCAGCACGATCAGATTGCCATCCTCTACCGAAGCGCACCGCTCGGCGACATCGTCGCTGAAGCGTTGAAGCAGACCGGCACCGCTTTCGTCCGCGCCGACAATAATGCCCTCGTAAAGCGGAGTTCACTCCTTGCCCGCTTCATCGAATCCTGCGCAGTCTGGGTAGCCGGGGGATGGTGCATTGCGGATCCCCCTTATGGCCGGCTGCTCAACCAAGCACTTGGTCTGGTTTATGGAAACCGGGCAAGCGATGCGGAAGAAGAGCTTCTTTCACGCCAGCTAATCACGTTCCTGCACAGTAGCATCAACGCGGGCGAAACGACCCATTTCTGGCTCCACCGCTTCAGTGACGAGCTGATCGCGTCATGGAAGCCCGTCGCCCGCAATGTCCACCAGGAATGGGAGGTGTGTACCAAGATGGCAGAACGGACCAGCCCGGTATGTGGGCATGACATGCCACTTGCCCTCTTTGCCGGCCGGGTCGCAGGGTCAGGTCGGGTAAACTTGAGCACCCTCCACAGCGCAAAGGGCCGCGAATTTGATGCGGTTGTCATGTTCGGTATAAATGATACCGACATGCCGAATCAGCGCGACGTTCGCAATGATCACGCCCTGCGCGAGGCGCGTCGCCTTTTTTATGTCGGTGTGACCCGGCCCCGGAAGGAACTCTGTCTCGTCTACGAGGCAGGGCACCAGTCGCCGTGGGTCACTGACCTCTACTGGCGCAGGCAGCAGGAATAAGCCAGGCCGTACTACTGCCATAACGCCACCTGACGACTCCAGAAACCCGTTTGGTGATGATGGAATGCCTTCAGATACAGACGCTGCTTGATAGCCGCGTTCGACCGCCTTTAGGCATCGGTCTTTAGTACACTAGTAGTTAGCGACATCAAACATCTTTCGAACACGGTAGCTTTTGAATCCCTAGCTAAGAGGTCTTCATTTGAGATCGCCCGATATTGAATTAACTGAGCGTGAAATCGCCCTCGTGGCCCAAATCAAGTTCCGCCATACGTCTCATGACGAACTTCACGCATCCATTGTGCCGATGGCTGCCCTAACGAAGTCTTTATTGAAACGCGACGCGATTCCTGAGGCGCGTCTTTTATACTTCGCTAATCCCGAGCGCAATCCAAGGGGCATGGAAAATCTCGTCAGCAGATTTTCGAGAAAAACGGCACCTCGGGCACGGCGATCTTACTCATGGGAACTTCCTGAAATATCTTGAATACTTCATTTATGGCCCTAACTTTCCGCCGGGCATCATCGCGAAATTTAGGGAGACCATGCTGTCCGATAGTGAAGACCTGCCTACGGAATAGGATGGACTGACAGCGCTCAACCAGTAAATTCATCCTGCATCCACCGCTTGC
>Ga0308161_1003838_pt1 | contig 14217 bp, 15 predicted proteins | sample PhyFR2_FD_201034 | JGI IMG/M metagenome (GOLD analysis project Ga0308161, IMG submission 201034) | Phyllosphere microbial communities from UC Gill Tract Community Farm, Albany, California, United States - DLSLF.R2 | ecosystem: Host-associated > Plants > Phyllosphere > Unclassified | place: USA...
CTTCACGGGAAGGTCGAACGCGCGCGCGAAGTCGAGGTCGCGCTGGTCGTGGGCGGGTACGGCCATGACGGCGCCGTGGCCGTAGTCAGCGAGCACGTAGTCGGCGGCCCAGATCGGCAGCTTCTCGCCGTTGATCGGGTTGATCGCGTAGTGGCCGAGGAACACGCCGGTCTTCGGGCGGTCGGTGGCCTGGCGCTCGATGTCGGTCGCGCGCTGCACCTGCGCGAGGTAGGCCTCGAACGTCTCGCGCACGCCCTGATCTGCGGATGCCGCGAGCTCGGCCGCGAGGTCGGACTCGGGCGCCACGACGAAGAACGTCGCCCCGTGGAGGGTGTCGGGACGGGTGGAGAAGACCGTGATCTTCTCGTCGCGGCCCTCGATCTCGAACGAGATGTCGGCACCGACCGAACGCCCGATCCAGTTGCGCTGCATCTGGATGACCTTGCTCGGCCAGAAGCCCTCGAGCTGGTTGAGGTCGTCGAGCAGACGGTCGGCGTAGTCGGTGATGCGCAGGAACCACTGCGTCAGCTTCTTCTTCACCACAACGGCGCCGCTGCGCTCGCTCGTGCCGTCGGGCAGCACCTGCTCGTTGGCGAGCACGGTCTGGTCCACGGGGTCCCAGTTGACCAGGGCGTCCTTGCGGTACGCGAGGCCCTTCTCGTACAGCTTCTGGAACAGCCACTGGTTCCAGCGGTAGTACTCGGGGTCGCTGGTGTGCAGCACGCGGCTCCAGTCGAACGAGACGCCGTAGTCCTTCAGGCTCGCCTTCTGCTGGGCGATGTTGGCGTACGTCCACTCGACGGGGTCGGCGCCGCGCTTGATGGCCGCGTTCTCGGCGGGCAGCCCGAACGAGTCCCACCCGATGGGGTTGAGCACGTTGTACCCGCGGTGGCGCCAGAAGCGCGCGACGATGTCGGAGTACAGGTAGTTCTCGGCGTGCCCCATGTGCAGGTCGCCCGAGGGGTACGGGAACATCGCGAGCACGTACTTGCGCGGACGCTTGTCGTCGTCGCCTCCGGCGCGGAACGGATCCTTGTCCGCCCACGCGCGCTGCCACTTCTCCTGGATCGCGTGGGCGTCGAAGGCGCCCTCGCCGGGCACAGGGGTGGTGTTCTCAGACACGGGTGAAGCCAATCGTGAGGTCGGGAAGGCCACGAGGGCCAGCGTCCAGGCTATCGGACCGTGCCCGTCACCACCCCGGCGGGACCTCGGCGCCGAGAGCCGCGAGCGGGGCACGGGCCTTGATCCCCACCTCGGCCACCTCGGATGCCGCGACCGAGCGCCACGTGATGCCTCCGCCCGCGCCGACGAAGGCGGCATCCGTCTCGACGACGATGCTGCGGATGACCATGGCGAGATCCGCGGACCCGTCGTCGCCGATCCACCCGAACGTTCCGGAGTAGATGCCCCGCGGGGCGCCCTCGAGGCGCTTGAGGATCGTCATCGCGGAGGCCTTCGGGGCGCCGGTCATGCTGCCGGCCGGGAACGCGGCATCCCGAAGCGCGCCGAGCGTCGTGCCGGCGAGCAGCCGGCCGGACACCTCGCTGACGAGCTGGTGGACGTGCGGGTACGTCTCGACCTCGAGCAGCCGGTCGACACCGACGCTCGACGGGGCGCACACCCGCGAGAGGTCATTGCGCATGAGGTCGACGATCATGACGTTCTCGGCCTGCTCCTTGGCATCCGTCCGCAGTTCCTCGGCGAGCGCGGCGTCGACGACAGGGTCGGCCGCGCGCGGACGGGTTCCTTTGATGGGGTGCGTGTGGACGGCACCGTCGTGCACCTCGAGGAATCGCTCCGGGGATGCACTCACCAGCGCCGTGTCGCCGATGCGCACGAACCCGCCGTGGTGGGAAGACGACGTCCGGCGGAGCCGTCGGAACACGTCGAGGGCGAAGAAACGGCCGGGAACGGTGAAACGGGTGGTGAGACACAGCTGATAGGCGTCGCCCTCGCGGATGTGCTCCCGGCACGCGGCGATGAGCCTGGCGTACTCATCCGGTGCATGTCGACCGGATGCCACCCCCCGAGGCTCTGCCGCGGGTGCCGGCGTGGCCGGCCCGGCTGCGAGCGCCCGCTCGGCGAGGTCCGCGAGGGCCGTGGCATCCGTCCCCACCGCCCAGACGCGTCGCGCGGCATGGTCGTAGGCGAGAGCCGCATCGACGCGCAGCCAGGCGGCGTCCCCGTCGTAGGGGATCCAGCCGACCCATCCGCCGTGGAAAGCGCCGCCCCCTGTGGCGGCGACGAGCTCGAGAGGGTCGGTGGCGTGCTCGGGGCGCCCCGCACCCATCCAACTCCATCCGCGATCGGCGTCGACCCCGCCGTCGAGCCAGAACGCCGCGGGCGCGTCGGACCAGAGGCTCGTGAAGACCGCCTCGGGGTCGACCCAGCGGGGCAGGGCGAGTGGGGGGACGGAACGCGGCACGCTCCCAGGCTAGGGCGAGGCCGCGCCCCTAGGCTGACGGAGGTGAACGAGATCCTCACGTGGCTGCTCGACGTCGTCCAGAACGTCGACCCCGTGCTGCGCACGATTCTCGCCGGTATCGCCGTCATGCTCGAGACGAGCGTGCTGGTCGGCCTCATCGTGCCCGGCGACACGATGGTGATCGTTGCCGGGACCGCCATCGCCTCGCCGCTCGAGGGCGTCGTCCTCGCGGCCGTCGTGGTCGTCGGGGCGCTGCTCGGCGAGAGCGGCGGGTTCTGGCTCGGCCGGTACTTCGGGCCGCGTATCCGCGCGTCGAAGCTCGGGCAGAGACTCGGGGAACGCAACTGGGAGCGTGCGGACCGGTACCTGCGTCGGCGCGGCGGACCCGCCATCTTCCTCTCGCGGTTCCTCCCAGTCCTCCACTCGCTCGTGCCTCTGACGGTGGGGATGAGCGACTACAGCTATCGCCGCTTCCTCGCGTGGACCGCCCCGGCGTGCGCGATCTGGTCCGCGCTGTACATCTCGGTCGCGGCGACCGCAGCGGGCACGTATCGCGAGCTCGCGGACCGCATCCACTACGCCGGCTACATCTTCGTCGGGATCCTCGTCGTGTTCCTCCTCCTGGTCTTCGTCGGGAAGAAGATCATCGAGCGCATGGAGCGTCGGCACCTGGCCGACGAGGTCCACCCCCTCGAATCGGCGGAGGGTGACGTGAAAGACTGAGGCGGATGCCTCGTTCTCCCCGCGCCAAAGTGCTCTGGTTCGCCCGACTGGAGCGCCGCTTCCATCGGTGGCGCGAAAAGCGCGCCCGCGCGCGGGGCCTCCGTCCCGCCGTCACCGGGTTCCCCGGGTACGGAACGGAGGAGTGGGTCCGGGTCCTCGGCCGCGTCCTCATCGCTCCCCCGATCAAACGGACGTCGACGGGTGAGTTCGCGAGCCTCCGCGGGTGGCGCAGCTTTGCGGCGGTGCCCGTGGGCATGGCCCGTGTCCGTGTCGTCGTCGACGGCGTCGCGCACGAGGTCTCGGCCGATCGCGGCGGAGTGATCGACGCGCGTCTGCCCGCCTCCCTCGCTCCCGGCTGGCAGACCATCACGATGTCGGTGGAGGGAAGCGAGCCCGCCGAAACCCGCGTCTTCATCGTCGGCTCCGACGTGCGCTTCGGCGTGGTCAGCGACATCGACGACACCGTCATGGTGACGGCCCTCCCCCGCCCCTTCCTCGCGGCGTGGAATTCGTTCGTCCTCGACGAGCACGCGCGCCAGCCCGTGCCCGGCATGGCCGTCATGCTCGAGCGATTGACACGCGAGCACCCCGGCACGCCGGTGATCTACCTCTCCACGGGCGCCTGGAATGTCGCCCCCACGCTTACCCGTTTCATGCGGCGGCACCTGTTCCCCGCGGGTTCGTTCCTGCTCACCGACTGGGGCCCCACGCACGATCGCTGGTTCCGCAGCGGGCGCGACCACAAGGAGCAGAACCTCCGCCGCATCGCGAGTGAGTTCCCGCACGTCAAGTGGCTCCTGGTGGGCGACGACGGCCAGCACGACGACGCCATCTACACGCAGTTCGCCATCAACCATCCGCAGAACGTCGCCGCTGTCGCGATCCGCCGGCTCCTCCCGGCGGAGGCCGTCCTCGCCGGTGGCCGCACGGTCGTCGACGATCACTCGGCGGCCGAGGTTCCCTGGGTGACGGGGTCGGACGGGGCCGCGCTGCTCGATCGTCTCGAGAGCGCCGGGGTCATCACGAGCGACGCCTGAGGGCGGATGCCGCCCACCCCCGCCCGATGTCGGAGGGGGCGCGTACGGTGGAAGCATGTGCGGTCGATTCGTCGTGGCCAACGTGGCCTCAGAGCTCGTGGGCGTTCTTCGCGTCGACGTCGAGAGCGATGAGCTGCCCCCGCCCTCCTACAACATCGCGCCGACGTCGTCGGTCGCGATCGTGCTCGACTCGGTGAAGACCGAGCCGCCGGTGCGTCGCCTCGAGGTCGCGCGGTGGGGGCTCGTCCCGGGGTGGGCGAAAGATGTCAAGATCGGGGCCCGCGCGTTCAACGCGCGCGCCGAAGAGGTCGAAGACAAGCCGATGTTCCGCAACGCCCTCATCAAGCGGCGCGCGGTGATCCCGGCATCCGGGTACTACGAGTGGAAGACGACCGACGAGGCCAAGACCCCGCACTACATCCACCCCGCCGACGGGTCCCCGCTCTTCTTCGCGGGCCTGTACGAGTGGTGGAAAGACCCCTCGCGCGCCGAGGACGACCCGGCGCGGTGGGTGCTCAGCTGCACGATCCTCACGCGCGACGCGATCGGCCGCCTCGGTTCGATCCACGACCGGATGCCGCTGTTCATGGATCCCGACTTCGCCGATGCGTGGCTCGACCCGACCACCGAGAACGTCGGCGACGTCCTAGACGCGGCGATCGACGCGGCTCCCGACGTGGCCGAGACCCTCGACGACCACGTCGTGTCGTCCGCCGTCGGGAACGTGCGAAACGACTCGCCCGCTCTCGTCGAGCCGGTCGAGTGACCGCGCTCCTCGCCCACACCGTCCTCGACCGCGACCGGTGGACGGCCGCGGCAGCAGCGCACGCGGAGCGGGCAGACGCGCTGACCGCCGAGCATCGCGCCCGCGCGAGTCGCGCCGAGAAGCACCCCGTCGAGGACTTCCTCTTCACGTACTACTCCTACAAGCCCGCGATCCTGCGCCGGTGGCATCCGGGACCCGGGGTCGTCCTTGACGACGCCGAGGAGCGGGCCGAGTGGCGCTGGTACCGCCGCGAAGGCACGGGCGTCCGCGTGGATGCCGACACGTTTCGCGTGGAGCGCGCCTCGCTGTACCGCGGGATCACGAACCTCCTCCGCGCCACGCTCCACCGCCCGGCGCAGTTCGGCTGCTTCGGCCTGCACGAATGGGCGATGGCGTACCGCGCGGACGAAGTGCGGCACGCCGTCCCGCTTCGGCTGGGGCGGGAGGGGACGGATGCCGTCGTCGACGCGCACGATCTCCGGTGCACGCACTTCGATGCCTTCCGCTTCTTCACCCCCGACGCTGTTCCGCGCAACCGCGAAGCACTCTCGCGTGAGGGCCAACCGGAGCGCGAACAGCCGGGGTGCCTCCACGCCGGGATGGACGTGTACAAGTGGGCGGTCAAGCTGGGCCCGCTTGTCCCCGGCCCGCTGCTGCTCGACGCGTTCGCCCTCGCGCGTGACATCCGTACCCTCGACATGGAGGCGTCTCCCTACGATCTGACAGCCTGGGGGTACTCCCCCGTCGCGATCGAGACGGCCGAGGGCAAGGCGCAATACGTGTCCCGCCAGAGAGCTCTGAGCGAACGGGCGCAGGGTTTGCGGCGAGCCGTCCTCGCGGCCGTCGGCGCCGGAGACGACACGCCCGGCCGCGCCGATTTCTTGCGTCTCGATCCCGTGTAGTAAGCTCATGGAGTTGCCTCGAACGGGGCGGAAAACAAAAAACGGGCCTGTGGCGCAGCTGGTAGCGCACCTGCATGGCATGCAGGGGGTCAGGGGTTCGAGTCCCCTCAGGTCCACCCAGAGAGAAAGCCTCCGCTTCAGCGGGGGCTTTCGTCGTTCCGGGACTCGGCGCGTTCCGGGTTGACCGCGCTCACGGCATCCCTCCCCTCCGCGCAATCTCGGTGATTCGCACACCCTCAGCCCGAGGGCGCGGGATGCCACCGACTGTGCGCGGATCGCTGAGGTTACGCGTTGCGCGGGGCATCGCGGCATCCCAGGCCCACCGACTCGCCGGGCACGCGGCTCGACACGACGCCCGCGCTGGCGGCCCTGAGCGATCGTTTCCCGATGTGTACGCGGCCACGACCATCCCCTCGCGCGTCTCCGGCGCTGCCCGAGCGGTCCCGACCATCGGCGTCGCGAATCTGCTTCTCGCCCGGCCAGACCTCGGCGATGATCTCGCCCGAGCTCTCGTGGACGCCCTCATCGACGATGCCCCGGCCCTCGTTCCCCCCGACGCGCTCGGCATCCAGTACCTGACCCCGGCGAGTCTCATCGACACCTCGCCGATCGCTCTGCATCCGCGGCCGAGCGCCGCTACCGCGAGCGGTACGGCTGAACGTCCGGCTCAGTTGACGCAGGGAACCGACCCCGCGCGCAGGGGCTGCTGGGAGTCGGTATAGACGGTCGACGTCGGGCTGGGTGTCGCGGAGGGGGTGTCGGTAGCGGGTGCCTCCGTCGGCTCCGGGGTCTCCGCGGGAACCGGGTGCAGCAGAGCGCTCACCTGCGCGGCGATCGCTCCCTGGTCGACGATGTTCACGCTCTCCCCGTCGATCGTCCCGAAACGCTCTACGGGCAACGTCTGGAAGGTGACGTCTCCGCCCGCCAGACGCTGAGCGGTGGAGGCGAGGCTGAGCAGGTCGAAGCCCTTGTCGACGGCGACGTACTGCTTCGCGGTGTCGAGCAGATCCTGCATGCGGCCGAAATCGGTGAAGGTCTGCGCGTCGCGGAGCTTCAGCGCGAGCGAGACCAGGAACGCCTGCTGACGCCGCGTGCGGTCGAGATCGGTGAGGAAGACGTCGTCGTACTTCGTGTCGCGCCGCTGGCGGACGAACGCCATGGCCTGCGCGGCGTCGATCTCCTGCGGCCCCGCCGCGAAGTCGGCCCCTGAGTAGGTGTCGGCGGTGGCGTGATTCAGGCACACCTGGATGGGCTGTACGGCTTGGGCGACCCGGTAGAAGGCGGCCATGGTCACCTCGACGAAGTGATCGATCGGGACGCCCCCGAGGAACTTCGAGACGGTCTGCATCTCTTCGGTGCGGGCCGCGTCGCGGGCCTGCTGATAGGCGTCGTCCTCCGACATGCCCGTCGCCCGCAGCTCATCGTCCTTCGCCGCGAACGCGCGACCGTAGGCCTCCTTGATCTTGCCCTTCTGCGTCCCTCCGGGTGCTCCCGCGTAGTCCACGTAGTCATCGCGCGGGATCGACACGGCGATCGCTTGGCCGCCGCCGGCCGGGATGTGCACGTACATCAGGACGTTCGTGTTGTATCCGCCCACCGACGCATCCTCCGCGTGGATCGCGTCGTAGATCTCCTGCGGGTACGGCTTCCCGTCCTCGTCGACGCGGCTGTCGAGACCCATGATGAGGATGTTCTGCTCCCCGTCGTCCTGCGGGACGCCGGATGCGGCGGTCGGCAGGACGGCATCCGAATGATGGATGCCGTTCGCCGCCCCCGCGAGATCGATCGCGACGAAGGCGACCGTCCCCACGACGGCGACCGTGACGAGAGTGGAGACGGCGAGCAGGAGGCGACGGCGGTTGCGGCGCACGCGGGGCGAGGTCGGAGACACCCGCCCCACTATGCGCGCCCGCGCCTATGAGTGCGGCGAAAGAGAACGCCCCCTGCCGGAGGCAGAGGGCGTTCGCGTCAGCACGCGTCAGTCGGCGGCGTGGGCCGGGCTCGGCAGCTCGAGCGGGACGACCGGGCAGTCCTTCCAGAGCCGCTCGAGGCCGTAGTACATGCGCTCCTCCTCGTGGAAGACGTGCACGACCAGGTCGCCGAAGTCGAGGAGGACCCACCGAGACTCCTGGCGACCCTCGCGGCGCAGGCGCTTGTGGCCGGCCTCGAGCAGCTTCTCTTCGATCTCGTCGGCGATCGCGGCGACGTTCCGCTCATTGCGCCCCGTGACCAGCAGGAAGATGTCGACGAGCGGCAGGGGCTCCGACACATCGAGGGCGACGAGGTCTTCGCCGGACTTGCTGTCGGCGGCGAGGGCGGCGATCTGCGCCATCTCGCGTCCGTTCTGGGTCGCGGTCATCCGAATACTCCTGTCGTGACGGCGATGGCGAGAGCCACCGCCACGGCGATCGCGAGAGCGCCGGTGGTGATGATGAGGCCGATGACGAGCTTGCTGCCCTTCTCCGGCGCGGGCGGACGAATGATGTCCCCCGGCTGCTTGACGGTGCTGATGGCTGCACTGGCGGCGATCGGCGTGGGCGACGACGCGGCGGGCAGCTCTCCGTCGAGCAGTACGGCATCCGCTTCGCGCCCGTCGGTGGTGCCCGGAGCGTGTCCAACGGAGCCGAGGCCCTGCGGGAGCTCGAAGGTGCCGGTGATCATGACCTCGCCGGTCGCCGTGACCGGAGCGACCAGGGGGCCGCCGATCGGTGTCTCGGAGAGGATGAGGGCGTTCGGGGTCGAGACCGATCCGGTGGCGACGCCGCTGCGGGCGATGAGCTGGTCGAAAGACGGCGGAAGCGAGATGTCGGGGGTGGCACCGTTCAGCAGATCGGAGCCGAGGTCGGGGTTGACCGTCGAAGAGACCGGCGGCTCCGGCGCCGGCTCCGTGCTTTCGAGCTCTTCGGCGACCGCGGGGCGGAAGATGGCCGGGAGGTCGTCGGATGCCTTCTCGTCCGCCCGCTCCGTGCGGGGCTGGGGGGACGCGGGTGCGAGATCGGGAGAGATCACCGGCACCGATGCCGTGCGGATCTTCTCCTGTGCGCGCACCTGTCGACGGGTGAGTCCGGTCGGCGCGTAGGCCGAGCCCTCGTCTTCGGCGGGAGAGCCGAACCCGATCACCGCGGGCTCGGGCGTCGTCGCGGGCTGAGGAGACGCCGGGTCGATCGCCGGTGCTTGCCGCGTCGCGGTGTCGTCCGAGGGCTCCTCGGGAGCGGAGGGCGCATGCGGCGCGGCGGGCTGCTCCGGCACCCCGGGCGTGAGGTCCGCCGCCGGGGCTTCGGGAGCGGTGCCGGCGACCGACTCGACGGGCTGCGTCGGGATGATCGGCGTCGCGCCGGTGTTGCGGATCTCGCGCAGCTGGCGCCGCGTCAGCGGCGGGGTGCCATTGTTCTCGGAAGTGCTCATGCCTTACTCCGGTAGAGGTGGTGCTTCGCGATGTACTGCACGACGCCGTCGGGCACGAGGTACCACACGGGGTGTCCTCGGCGCACACGAGCGCGGCAGTCTGTGGATGAGATCGACAGGGCCGGGATCTCGAGCTGGCTGACGTCTTCGGTGGGCAGTCCCTCGGTGGTCAGCACATGACCCGGGCGGGAGACGGCGACGAAGTGCGCCAGATCCCACAGCTCTTGGTGATTACGCCAGCCGAGGATCTGCGCCACGGCGTCGGCTCCGGTGATGAAGAACAGGTCGGCGCCGGGGCGCTGGCTCTTCAGGTCGCGCAGCGTGTCGATCGTGTACGTCGGGCCGTCGCGATCGATGTCGACCCGGCTGACGGTGAACTGCGGATTGGATGCCGTCGCGATCACCGTCATGAGGTACCGGTGTTCGCTCGCCGTGACCTCGTCTTTCTGCCACGGACGCCCCGTGGGCACGAAGACGACCTCGTCGAGGTCGAACGACTGCGCGACCTCGCTGGCTGCCACCAGGTGACCATGATGGATGGGATCGAACGTCCCACCCATGACCCCGATGCGAGGGGCGCGCGTCACCGACATACAGTGAGCCTCAGTGGCCGTGCGCCTCGGGCGTCGGCGTCCCGTGCTTCTTCGTGTAGGCCTCGGCCTTGTGGGCGTGGCGGTTCGAGACGTTGCGGTACGACAGCGTGACGAGGCTGAGCGACACGAACACCACGAAAGCGAGAGCGCCGATCCAGAAAGTCTGGGCCTGCACGTTGCCGCCGTGGTGGCCGGCCTCTTCGGCGGCGTGGGCGAGAAGTGAGGCGAAAGTCATCAGTGCTCCGTTTCGGGTGTCTGCGCGGCGCGCAGTGCCATTTTAGGCGGTTAGGCGCGGACCTGTCCGTCGCCGCGCCCGAGCCACTTAGTGCTCGTGAGCTCGGCGAGGCCCATGGGGCCGCGCGCGTGCAGTTTCTGGGTGGAGATTCCGACCTCGGCGCCGAAGCCGAACTCGCCTCCGTCGGTGAATCGCGTCGAGGCGTTGACGAGGACGACGGCCGAATCGACCTCGGCGAGGAAGCGGCGCGCGGCGTCGTCGTCGTCGGTGATGATCGACTCGGTGTGCTGCGTCGAGTACCGCCGGATGTGCTCGAGAGCACCGTCGAGGTCGTCGACGACGCGTACGGCGAGGTCGAGGCTGAGGTACTCGGCGGCCCAATCTTCGTCGGTCGCGGCGAGGACGCGAGGGTCGTATCCGGCGACCGTCGCGTCGCCGTGCACGCTCACTCCCGCCTCGGCGAGCGAGACCAGGAGCTCGGGCAGGAGCCGGTCGGCGGCGGCGCGATGGACGAGGACCGTCTCGACCGCGTTGCAGACACTCGGTCGCTGCGTCTTGGCGTTCAGCACGATGTCGCGCGCCCAGTCGGCGCGTGCTGTCTCGTCGAGGAAGACGTGCACGACACCCGCGCCGGTCTCGATGACGGGCACGGTGGACTCGGTCACGACGGTCTCGATGAGCGAGGCGCTGCCCCGCGGGACGAGCACATCGACGAGGCCGCGGGCGTTCATCAGGGCGCGTGCCCCGTCGCGGCCGAAGTCGTCGACGGTCTGCACGGCCTCGGGCGACACCCCCTGGGAGGCGAGGGCGCCCCGCATCACCGCGACCAGGGCGGCGTTCGAGCTCAGGGCTGCCGAGCCGCCGCGCAGCACCACGGCGTTGCCGGAGCGCAGCGCCAGGGCGGCGATGTCGACGGTGACGTTGGGGCGGGCCTCGTAGATCGAGCCGACGACCCCGAACGGCACGGCGACCTTCTCGAGCTCGAGCCCGTTGGGCAGCGTGCGACGGTCGAGAACGCGCCCGACCGGGTCGGGCAGGACGGCAACCTCGCGGACAGCGGCGGCCAGGGCCGCCACGCGGCCCGTGTCGAGGCGCAAGCGATCGAGAAGAGCGTCGCCGATCGCGTTCGCCCGACCCCGCTCGAGGTCGTCGGCGTTCGCCGCGACGATGGCGTCCGTCGCGTCCTCGAGAGCGTCCGCGATCGCGTTCAGCAGCGCGGTCTTCGCGTCCGCGTCGAGCAGACCGATCTGTCGCGCCGCGTCTTTCGCCAGACGCAGGCGCTCATCGACGGAGACGGCGATCGTGGTCATCGCGTCAGTCTACCGTCGCGGAGACGGCGCCGACGGGGCCCGTCGACAGGGTGACGGCATCCGGATTCGGGGCGAACCAGGTGCCCACGGACTCCCCCGCGAGGGCGTCCGCGACGAGGTCGGCACTGGTGACCAGGACGCCGACGCCGGCCGCGGACGCGAGCTTCGCCGCCGACGCCTTGGTCGCGGCTCCCCCGGTGCCGACGCCGTTGACGACGCCCGCTCCGAACTCGAAGTCCGAGAGGTCGTCACCCCACGCGACCTCGGTGATGGGACGCGCGCCCGGCTCGTTCGGGGGTGCCGTGTAGAGGCACGCGATGTCGCTCAGCAGGACGAGCGCGTCGGCACCGATCAACTGCGCCACGAGGGCGGCGAGCCGGTCGTTGTCACCGAAGCGGATCTCGTGAGTGGCTACCGTGTCGTTCTCGTTGACGATGGGCAGGATGCCGAGCCCCAGCAGCCGCTCCATCGCCCGGCGTGCGTTGGAGCGTGGCGTGGCGTTCTCGAGGTCGCCCGCCGTGAGCAGCACCTGTCCCGCCAACAGTCCGAAGCGATCGAGGGAGGTCTGGTAGCGCCACATCAGAACGTTCTGTCCGACCGCAGCGGCGGCCTGCTGGGTCGCGAGGTCGTTCGGGCGCCCCTGAAGATCGAGCAACGGCAGCGCCGTCGCGATCGCGCCGGAGGAGACCAGGACGACCTCGACCCCCGCGGCGTGGGCGCGTGAGAGGGCCTCCACGATCGTGTCGATGCGGTGCGCCCCGTCGCCGCTGATCGAGGACGAGCCGACCTTGACGACGACGCGGGACGCGCGGGGGATGTCAGCGCGGGTGGCGGCCGTCACCGATCCTCCCCGTCTTCCGCGGTCGCGCGTGAATCGCCGTCGGGGTCGATCCCCGCGGCACGCGCCGCGCGGCGCTCGGCCTCGAGTTCGGCGCGGGCCTCTGCCTTGGCATCCATCCGCTCGTGGTACTGCTCGCGACGCTCCGACGAGGTGCGGCGCGGGTTCTGCACGAGACGGGGGTCCGTACCGCGGGGCGCCGTCATGAGCTCCGCGGCAGAGGTGAGGGTCGGCTCCCAGTCGAAGACGATGCCGTCGCCGGGGCCGATGACGACCGTCGCACCCGCGACCGCGCCGGCGCGGAACAGTCCGTCCTCGACACCCAGACGGGCGAGGCGGTCGGCGAGGTACCCCACGGCCTCTTCGTTCTGGAAGTCGGTCTGCTGCACCCACTTGACCGGCTTGTCGCCGAGGATCCGGTAGACCGGGCCGTACGTGCCGCCCTCGACCTTGACCTCGAACTCCTTCTCGGCGCCCTTGGGGCGGATGACGATGCGTTCCGCGGGAGCGTCGTCGATCGTTGCGATGCGGTGCTGCTCCACGACGTCGGCGAGGGCGAAGGTGAGTTCGCGCAGCCCCGCCCGGCTGACCGTGGATATCTCGAACACTCGGAAGCCGCGCGCTTCGAGGTCGGGGCGCACGAAGTCAGCGAGCTCGTGGGCTTCGGGGACGTCGACCTTGTTCAGGGCGACGATCTGCGGACGCTCCAGGAGGGGCAACTGGCCTTCGGGCACGGGGTACGCGCCGAGTTCCGCGAGGATGACATCGAGGTCGCTCAGGGGGTCGCGGCCCGGGTCGAGGGTGGCGCAGTCCAGGACGTGGACGAGAGCGGTGCATCGCTCGACGTGGCGGAGGAACTCGAGACCGAGTCCCTTCCCCTCGCTCGCACCCTCGATGAGACCGGGGACGTCGGCGATCGTGAACCGGACGTCGCCGGCCTGGACGACACCGAGGTTCGGATGCAGCGTCGTGAAGGGGTAATCCGCGATCTTGGGACGCGCCGCGGACACCGCGGCGATGAGGCTCGACTTGCCCGCGGAGGGGAAGCCGACCAGCGCCACGTCGGCGACGGTCTTGAGCTCGAGGACGACATCGCCCTCCCACCCGGGCGTCCCGAGCAGCGCGAAGCCGGGGGCCTTGCGCTTGGGCGACGCGAGAGCGGCGTTGCCGAGCCCGCCCAGGCCGCCCGGCGCGACGACGAAGCGCATTCCGGGGGTGAGCATGTCGACGAGCACGGTGCCGTCGGTGTCTTTCACGACCGTGCCGAGCGGCACGGGGAGCTCCTGGTCTTCTCCCATGGCGCCCGAGCGGTGATCGCCCATCCCGAAGCCGCCGTTACCCGCGGAGCGGTGCGGCGAGTGGTGGTACGACAGCAGGGTCGTGGTCTGCGGGTCCGCCACCAGGACGACATCACCACCGTGACCGCCGTTGCCGCCGTCGGGACCGGCGAGGGGCTTGAACTTCTCGCGGCGCACCGACACGCAGCCGTTGCCGCCCTTGCCCGCACGCAGGTGCAGAGTGACGCGGTCGACGAAGGTGACCATGGGAGTCCTTTCGGGACGGGACCGGGGATGCCGGAAAGAAAAGAAGAGGGGGCGGGCTGAGTGCCCACCCCCTCTGAAGCGCTGAGCGCTCGGTATTACTCCGCTGCTGCGGTGACGATGTTGACGACCTTGCGGCCGCCCTTGGCGCCGAACTGAACCGCGCCGGGAGCCAGGGCGAACAGGGTGTCGTCGCCACCGCGGCCGACGTTGGCGCCGGGGTGGAAGTGCGTGCCGCGCTGACGGACGATGATCTCGCCGGCGAGGACGACCTGACCGCCGAAGCGCTTCACGCCGAGGCGCTGTGCGTTGGAGTCACGACCGTTACGGGTGGAGCTTGCGCCCTTTTTGTGTGCCATCTCTGCGTCTCCTGGCTCTTACTTGATGCCGGTGATCTTGACGCGCGTGAGGTCCTGACGGTGGCCCTGGCGCTTCTTGTAGC
>Ga0308161_1003842_pt1 | contig 14202 bp, 16 predicted proteins | sample PhyFR2_FD_201034 | JGI IMG/M metagenome (GOLD analysis project Ga0308161, IMG submission 201034) | Phyllosphere microbial communities from UC Gill Tract Community Farm, Albany, California, United States - DLSLF.R2 | ecosystem: Host-associated > Plants > Phyllosphere > Unclassified | place: USA...
GAACAGATGAGCAAGTTATTTGGATTATTAAACGCGTTGCTCATATATTGAATTGGCAGTTGCCGACCGATATTGGAAGGGTAAGGAATATATAAATCTATACGTTATTAACCTGGGGAAAAATAAAAAGTTTCAGCATGCTATGCAAAGTGAATGTTGGGTTTTATGAGCTTTTGATCGGAATGCCTAGAACACATTTTCCGATAATGTGAACATTTATTGTTGAGCGCTTAAAACAGCCGACTTTGTAGTCGGCTGTTTTTCAGAATGTGAAATCAATTCTTCTCGTAGGAAATTTTTCTTACTGTCTTATCTCTATCCGCAGTTCATCTTCTACGCCAGCGTGGTGAAGCAACATACCGGCATAACTCACCTTTGAAGGATAAAAAAGCTTGGAAACCCATCAGACAGAGGGATATGATCGCAACGGCAGCATGAACCCGCATGCACGCCACCAAGGCTGCTGTCCCGGCTTTAATCGCGATAAGATCATATTGCTTGGGTATGCTCCATTTCCTTTCCGTTCGATGGTTTATCGAGTACCCGCGCCGGCAGCTTTGGGCTTTGTCACCCGCAGCAACCGCGCTGCTCCTGAATGGGCGGGCACTTGACCGAGCCATAGGAGCAATACACGCAGCAATCCCCGGCTTTCGGGCGCAAGAGGGTCTTGCAGTTGCTGCATTCGTAGTAGAACTGGCAGGAATCCGTTGGCATGATCTCCGGCTTGGCAAAGCCGCAGTGGGGACAGGTCAGTGTTGATTCAAGTGTAGCGATTGTCATACCAGTCACTTCCGAGGAGCAGAGGGGAACCCGGCATTGGTCGTTGCCTTGATCAGATCGGCAATGGTGGTCTTGTCGGTGTCATAGGTCACAGTTGCTACCTTAGTGCCGTAATCAACCTCGGCATCTTTGACGCCCGGCACATTGCCCAGCGCCTTCTTGACCGTAACGCTGCACAGTGAGCAGGTCATGTTCTGCAACTCAAGCGCTGTGGTGGCTGTTGCCGCAAAGGCGTTGGTGACGGGTAAGAGTCCTACGGCGATAAGTTTGGTGATAAAGCGCATGGAGCTTCCTTTACAAGAACAATGGGGCGACTGTGGGCACCAGCAGGAGGCAAAGCGCCAGTACAACTACGCCCCAGAAGATGATGCGCTGACGCTGCGCTATGACTGGCGTAGCGCACGCGGCACCGGGCGCACATGCCGCTCGGACCTGGTACAGCCGGCGATAGGCCAAGCCAAAGGCCAGAAGCGCGACACCGATGAAGATAGGGCGATACGGCTCCAGGGCAGTCAGATTGCTGACCCATGCCCCGCCAATGCCCAGCGCCAGCAACACCAGCGGCCCGACACAGCAGACCGACGCGCCAATTGCCGCCAACACTCCCGCTAGAAGCGGTCCCTTTGAGTTTAAATTTTCCATCCCGGACTCCGATTGCGCACGTTGAGGATAGTATATGTCCCGTACTTAGGTACGGAATCAAGCGATTTTTGAATAAAAACACAGATGGGAACATTGCAATGCTGACAATTGGGCAGGTAGCCAAACAAGCCAACGTGAATGTTGAGACAATCCGCTATTACCAACGCCGTGGGCTATTGCCCGAACCAGTAAAGCCCATTGGTGGGCATCGGCGGTATTCGGATGAAGATGTGAGCCGGCTACAGTTCATCAAGCGCGCCCAAGTGCTTGGCTTTACGTTGGAGGAAATCGAGAACCTGTTACGACTGGACCAAGCGGTCTGCTGCAAGAAGACGCACGATTTGGCCGTGCATAAATTGGCTATCATCGAAGGCAAGATTGCGGACCTGCTGAAGATGCGGGAAGTGCTGTCAGGATTAGTGAACCAGTGTGAAGCCGGAAACCGGGAGGGGGACTGCCCAATAATCCATTCTCTAGTACAAGGGCAGTAGTACATCGTTTCAACGGCGTTATTGACATCCACTCGAAGTCGAAAACGGTAGAAACGGCCCCCGTTGTAACTCACAAGCAGAGTTGGATTTGCGGTCCATGAGTCGACCGCCTCGATTGTTTCTGCCATGCGGTAGGAGTCGTCGGTCAGTGGTAGTGCAAAAGTAAAGTTCGGCTTTCGCGCTCACAGTCGGCTCCTGGCAGATCGCACAAGATCAAGCAGGGTGAAATTTCGATCAAATTTGACACCTGCTGTCAGATGAAGTCAAAGTTATTACCAATAAAAATATGAAAAAGCAGTTCACATAAGTTCTCACCTTGGATTTTGCGGGTTTTAGCAATCATTTCTGGCTAGTTTCCAACAAGCTGCCACAACAATAAGGATTTTGATCAGCCCTGTTCTGCGATTTTAGACTTGGTAAAAACCACTGGGCGACACTGCGCGGAGGTAAGCGATCATCTGGAACGTTACAGCCCTGATTCTCAAACCGGCTTGGCTATAAGTTGTTGTGGGCAGTGTAAGATAATAGAGGTTGCCTCATCCGATCGAGCGCTGCTCTGTTTTTTACTCTACCCCAAGTTAGGCAGAGCAACCGCGTAGGAGAAAAGGTGGTGCACTACCGGCACAGACGTCCTGTGCGGCGCACTCGTTAATATGTTTATTAAATTTTTAATATTATAAAACTGAGATTCTTTCAGAAGGCAGGGCATTTTTCTGCTTTCATAGAGAAAGCCTAAACACGCGATTAGAAAAAATCCTTCGGAACGAAAGATCTTCTTACCCCGCACTTTTTTGTGTCGCCTCGAATCATGTGTCGAACTATTGCGCTCTAAATCGGTAAGCAGTCCCAAACCTACAATGTACAAAAAAACACAAAAAAATGTAAATTCATTCTGAATAACTATTTGATTCTATTGAATAAACATTCCAACTTTGCATCACAGTTGCATCATATTTGCATCAGCTTCAGACGCATCATACGTCTGAAGCCCTGCCGACGATAAAACTAAAAGCACACAAAGTATTCTTGCCTCGACTGGGGATAAGTATCTCAGCATGCAAAAATATTCGTCAATTTACAGTAAAAAAATGAGTAAAAAAACTGAAGGGTTCTTTTCGATTGGACTTAAAGAGTGGCGCGAAGCCTGTGCACTTGGGCTAAACCCAGCCGTGGCATTCTTGGTCTTGGCTTGCGGGACTGATGGAAGTAATCGTGAAACCAACTGGTCTGCTAACTCTGTCGAGACGTATGGAGGAATAAAAAGCCAACGTGCCACAGTAGCAATTGCAATGCTTGTAGATGCGGGTCTTGTTAAAAGTGATGGAAACAATTCACGGCCCCACTATACGCTTACGATGTCAGAAGATGTTATCTGGCTGCCAAACAGCATAGTGAAAGGGTTGGTGGATCAGCGAGTAGGTGAACGGAAGAAGTCAGCAGTTAAAGCGATCCGTGAAGCGCAAGATGTTCAACTGCTACGCCTGTACGTAGAGCTTTATTATTCGCAGCATCTTGCTGCCAATGGTGGGCTCTCGCGGTCTGTATTTTATTTAGAATTTAACAAGACCAAACATGCTTCTTATGGCGAATTTGTTTTTTTGGGGTTTAGTCGGACGGCACACTACACTGCCTGGAAAAGCGAATTGGATTTTCTTCACGATGCTGACGTATTGAGTGGTGTAGCCGAGGAAGGCGGGAATCCGGCTGACGCCTTTTTTCCGAGGATGGATACCCTCCGCAGTCTTGGTTTACTAGAACTGTCAGCTTGTCTGTTCGAGTCAAACGGCAAAGATGCTGAAATTTTGTTCCCGGTGGATGGTCCTGAAAAAAGCGAGGCAGAGATCAAGCGTCTCGCAGACCAAGCGGCTGAGGCAGTTCTGCCAGATTGGAAATTAATAAATTCTGATTTTGATTATCTAGTCCCTGTGTATAGGCACCAAGAAAAAGCACAGCTTTATGGCATTTACCGGTTATTCCATCGCCCACATACTCAACTTACGAAGGCCTGGTGGGCCGACCTTCATGAAAAAATAACGAACGGGGTAGAGCAAATTAACAAGGTTTTGGCTTCTTAATCTAACGGTTTTAGGAAAGTTAGCTGATACAGTTCATCGGTGAAGTTGCGTCATGGAGGATGCCAACAAGGTTACGTCGGGTTGTCATGAGATGCACAAGCAGCGACCTTTCCTTATGTAACATTTCCCGTGAGTGCTGGTATGCATTGCATATGTTTCCAATAGTTTAAGATAAATCTAACTAAAATAATTTTAAGAAATATTTTGAAATGGGTCTTGAAAATCAACTTTCTGACATCAAGGTTTATCAAAGTAAGTCAAGGCTAAATCAATGCTAAATCAAGGCCTTTTCAAAGAGACATCAATGTCTGTACAAACACGTGCATTACCTGCTTTGGGTTTGCAGTAAAAAGGTGGCTACTGACATTCACCTGATTACTAGTTAAAAATCTATGTTGCATAGGTTGAATGCTTCGACGGACTGTAACGTGTGCCAGTGTCAACGTGCCGGTCGATACCGGAAAAGATCCTGTCAGCGGAAAACAGGGCAGAGGAAGCTACTGTCGAGTGCTTATATCGAAGCATGAGCCAGTGCAGAGTCATAGATTGAACAATTCTTGGTTCTGGTCGTAAGACTGCTTGACATTCCAATCGTTGGAAGGTCTATCTTCAAGGTACAAACTTTGGAGGTTTTATGGATGTTGCAGTTAAACCAAGTAGCCAGTTGAAAGAGCAAAGCTTCAAAATTGAAGGCATGACATGCGCGTCCTGCGTGGCTCGCGTTGAGAAAGCGTTAAAAGCGGTTCCGGGTGTCGACGCCGTAGCGGTAAATCTTGCGACGGAGAAGGCTACTGTACGTGCGGAATCCGGAACTGACTTCCAGACGTTGTCGTCGGCGGTTGAGAAAGCTGGCTATGACGTAGCTACTGATGACATCTCTTTATCCATTTCGGGGATGACTTGCGCATCGTGCGTGACAAGGGTTGAGAGGGCTCTCAAGAAGGTGCCTGGTGTAATTGACGCGTCGGTAAACCTAGCCACAGAAAAGGCGCAAATCAAAGCGGCTGGTGTTACGCCTGAGGTCTTAATTGGCGCAATCGAGAAGGCTGGATATGACGCCTTCATACCGATTGAAGGGGTGTCACAGAAAGACGGCGAAGCTAAGGCGATACTACCAACCTGGTGGCCAGTTGCACTTGCTGCCTTGTTTAGCATTCCGCTCGTTGTACCCATGCTTGGCATGCCCTTTGGTTATGACTGGGCACTGCCAGGTTGGCTTCAATGGGTGCTGGCCACTCCAGTGCAGTTCTGGTTAGGAGCGAGATTTTATAAAGCTGGCTGGAAGGCGCTGATGGCGCGGTCCGGGAATATGGACCTGCTAGTCGCTATTGGTACCAGCGCCGCTTATGGCTTGTCCGTTTACTTATTGTTTGCACACAGCACGGGAGGGATGCGTCACCTCTACTTTGAATCGTCGGCAGTCGTTATCACGCTTGTCCTCCTCGGCAAGTGGCTTGAGGCGCGTGCGAAGTATCAAACAGTAGCCGCACTTCGAGCGTTGGAGTCGCTGCGTCCTACCAAGGCGGTGGTACGTCGGGATGGTCAAGATGTGGAAGTGCAAATTGCACAAGTTCGCGTCAGGGATACTGTGATAGTACGCCCTGGAGAGCGCGTACCGGTGGACGGCGTTATCACTGAAGGAAGCAGCCATCTTGATGAGTCGTTACTGACGGGTGAGAGCCTGCCAGTGGCGAAAACAATAGGGGACACAGTGACCGGTGGTGCTGTCAATGCAAATGGGCTTCTGATACTGACTGCAACGGCTGTAGGAAGCGCCACAATGCTTTCGCAGATCATCCGGATGGTCGAGGATGCCCAAGCGGTCAAAGCGCCAATACAGCGCCTGGTGGACGCTGTGAGCGCTGTTTTCGTGCCGGTGGTCTTGCTTATATCTCTTGCCACGCTGTTAGGGTGGGGTTTGGTAACCGGCGATTGGCAGCAAGCACTGTTGAATGCTGTTGCGGTGCAGGTCATCGCATGCCCTTGTGCGCTTGGATTGGCTACGCCGACATCGATCATGGCAGGCACGGGAGTCGCCGCTAAATATGGCATTTTGATCAAGGACGCTGAGGCGCTTGAAAGCGCACATGCCATCAACGTCGTTGTATTTGACAAGACGGGCACGCTCACCGAAGGAAAGCCGGCTGTGGTGGCTATTGAAGCTGCTACACAGCCAACAGAGCGCATTTTGGAATTGGCGAGAGCAGTACAGCAGTACAGTGATCATCCGCTGGCAAAAGCCGTCGAGAACGAAGCTGTTAGCCGAGGCGTGGTATTAAAAGCTGGCTCCGACGCGAAAGCTCTCCCAGGGCGCGGTGTTCAAGCGAACATCGATGGCGCAACGATCTATCTCGGTAATAAGAGAATGCTGGACGAAATCGGCTTGACGGTGAGAGGGATGGAAGACATCGCGGCAAAGCATGAAAAAGCAGGGCGCACAGTCTCTTGGCTGGCGGTCAGATCGGCAGGGTCCTTGGAATTGGCCGGCTTGATCGCGTTTGGTGACACTTTGAAACCATCAGCAAAGTCCGCTGTTCAACGTCTACATGACATCGGTGTCTCATCGGTCATGCTGACCGGCGACAACGCAGGTAGCGCCAAGGCCATTGCATCGCAGGTTGGGATTACAAATTTCAGATCTGAGGTGCTTCCCGCTGACAAAGCACAGGTTGTAGGTGAGCTTAAACAGGGAGGCAAAACAGTTGCGATGGTTGGCGACGGGATCAACGACGCCCCTGCGCTGGCTTCGGCTGATGTCGGAATTGCTATGTCGACTGGAACGGACGTGGCTATGCATACGGCAGGGATTACGCTTATGCGGGGTGACCCCACTCTGGTTGCGGACGCGATCGAAATATCAAAACGCACCTATCGAAAAATTCAGCAGAATCTAGGATGGGCATTCATCTACAACGTGGTTGGCATACCGTTGGCAGCACTGGGATATCTCAACCCTATTGTTGCTGGAGCGGCAATGGCCCTTAGCAGTGTGAGTGTTGTATCAAATTCGCTGCTTTTGCGCCGCTGGAAGCCATCAGAGAATACAGAGAGGAAGATATGAACATTGGACAGGCTGCTGAGGTTTCTGGCATGAACGCGAAAATGATCCGATACTACGAAAGTATCGGTCTTGTTTCCGAAGCTAGCCGAACAGCGTCTGGGTATCGCCAATACACAGAGAAGGACATTCAGGTACTTCGTTTCATCAAGCGCTCCAGAGACCTCGGCTTCTCCATCGAGCGCATCAAGACCTTGCTCGGTCTCTGGGATGATCGAGGTCGTAAGAGCGCTGATGTGAAAAAACTGGCCCGGCAATACATTGAGGAGCTTGATCAGGATATTCAGAAACTCCAGTCAATTCGTGACCAGTTAGAGCACCTGGCGAGCAATTGCCGGGGAGACCACCGACCTGATTGTCCAATTCTGGATGACCTGGCTATCGAGCATCGCCACTATTAGAGTTGTTGTTGGCGCAAAAGTAACCATTTAGTGCCATTCAAACGGATACGAAACGTAATAGAATTCGGCTGAGCACGGGAAACATCTGTTATTTTTATATAAATCGCCGGGGAAATCGTTTTTACCGAAAAGTGGTTGCTTATCTGCCATAATTAGATATGGCCATTTGCTGACTATAAAGGGGCTTGCAAAGCAGTAGCTAAATCCCAAGGCGGGCATGGTAACTTTTGGAGGTACATATGTGCCTTATAAAGGAAGTGCTCAACGAGGTTTGCTCTTGGGAATGGTTTCCCGGTATTGGGGCTTCATACAAATGGTTCTTGAATGATTTCCATGATAATTTCTTAGTTAAAAGCAGAAACGATGAATTACTTTTACTTCTCGAAAATTAATAAGCAGCCCAGTTCTTTGAATGGCCAGAGTCGTTCGCAGCGTGCTGTGCCTGTACTCAGCAAGCAGGAAGAAGACTTTCTTTTTAGAATCGGCGAAGGCAATCATTTTTCCTTGGAAAAAGCGGTAGAGCTTTATTTTTCTCACTCTCTGGTTCCTCACCAGGCTGAACAATCTTAGCCTAAATGACAAAAGTCACTCTTACCAGCCAGCTTCGGTAATCGGAGGGAGCGGGCAGGCAATCCAGCCGCGCCAGTGTCCTGGGACGATCAGAACCTTCCATTTTAGCTGTATGAGTCGGCCTTTGGCCTCATACCCATCCCAAGGTTGAACGAATCGAAGAACACCGTAGTTGGGCTAGCTTTTCCTTATCCTCTGGATCGTTATGAGCTGTGATTGGTATCACAGGCTGAGACTGCGTATACATGTACCAGGTCAGTGGGTGAACTGGTCAGGGCGCTCCAAGAAGTTCGGGAGTCTTCCACGCTCGTAGGCATCTGAAGGTTGGTAGCAATTTCGTTTAGCACTCTACCCATAAATTCATGGCGTTGTTACCTTGCTTTGGCTTTGCGGTATTGAAACCACTGATGCAAAACCCCCACCCGACGTACGGAAGTTAGTTGTCTGGCCTTGATACGTGCGAGCAGCGAGTAACTGAACGCGTCCTTGATATACATAATTGCGGATATCTACTTTAAATGGACCGTTTGCGTCGCCATAATTTATGTGCCTCTCGCTCGGCGAAACAAAATGTTGAGCAACGTAATCGCCAGCCAAAATATCGTTCCAAGCACGTTTGGTAAGTTTGTCGCCGCGATAAACGGCCTTGCCTGCGAACCCTGAAACCGGTTTGAAAAATAGTTTGCGACGCGCCTGCCAGAGACGGCTCGCATTACCGGGTGTTACAGTTTCAGTTTTCGGAATACCCGTTGCAAGAATATCGATCCAAGAAGCCGCGATACCAAACGAACGTAAAGAATCTGGGTCGGAAAGAATTGCGAGATTGCGTTTGTTGGCGTACAGCGCATGTGCACGAGGGTGCGGCGTTACCACTAAGGCGTCAGCAAAATAAGCGTCGCGCAGGACAGTGCACTCCGGCTCATCAAAGTAAAAGTCAGTCAGGCGGTTATAAACGAGATCAAGCCGTTTACCTCGGCAGACAACTATTCCGTTTTTGAACTCTAGTTCTTTTAAATCGGCAATTACGACGCTGATGCCATACTTCTCCAGCAAACCCTGAAACAACAGAAATTCAGGATACAAATACTGCTGTACTGGATTGTTGTCGACGATGGCAACCGTTCGAAGTGGAAAATTCCGAGAAGCGAGATCCCACTCGCATAAGAACATGTCAACGAACGCTTGGTCGGAAAAACGGCGCTGAGGCAGCGGCGGTACCATCGTTTGCACTGGCGTACACAATGCACGCTGGGCTCTTATGAGAGCGCTATTTAAAAGTGCTCCACCCGCATTCGTATTGATTTCGATAAGTTTTGGTCCATCCGCTGCCAGATGAAAGTCGTAGCCGAAGAAAACACCTTGGGCCTTCGCCTTATGGTGTGCAATTTCTGGCGCATCACTGAGTACATGCTGGCGGTATGCAGGCACGCCGACGACATGCTCGACAGCCCCGATGATGGCCGTCATCTTTTTAACATCGCTTGAATTTACAAAAACAGGGTGGGCCGAAAAAAGGCCTGGCCGGTCTTCCTGAAGCTTTTCCAATGCATCGGGCGTGAAGGCATTATCTTTCAATTCTCGGATTAGTGCATCACGATCGACGCCCCCACAAAAACAACTTTTATTGAGTTGGTCGACGGCAGAGGGAGTAGAGTCAGACGCTACTTCACAATTAGCTAGCATATTGACTTGTAGGCCGAGAAATCGAGAGCCGGAGCAGACAAATGCAACACTTGGTAAATCTGTGCATCCACCGGTAGTGCATCTGGTAGCGCCGTCCATAGTGCAAACCGAATGATTTCCCATGTTGCAGGATCAAGTCCAATGTAGCTAGAGTGATGGTTTGGAAGTTCAGTCCACCGGCGGTGCTGGGCATACTCGATACGACGAACTTCCGCAAATTCTGCATCTGCAGGCACGCTTACCGTTTCCTTGGTAGCAAGCAGTGGAGTGGCCGTTTTAGCCAAACCCGTGGAAAAATACACGGGTATCCAAGATTTGATCGTCGGACGCCCAAATGCCTGCGTTAGTGCTGAGAATTTATCACTCGCGATAAATGCGGTCATCGCCTGCGGATAGTTCCAAATGTAAAAAGGGGCGTAAGTGTTCTGCTGTACTGCGCCTTTTCCCTTTTCCGAAATAAGAAACGCTTTTTCAAACAGTCCTTCAAGTTTGTCAAACTGAGCACCTCGCTCCATAACGCGTGCTCGAATTGTGGTCATGTCATAATCATCGGGATAGGTAAATATGTATTGCATCGCTAACATATGCTGTTCCTTAAATTATCTGTTTGCCTCAGTGTTTTCCAAGTAGGGTCTGGGCCAGTGCTATGTAGACGGCATCCAGATTGCCGTCGTCACCGCTTCGGAGAGCAAAAATCTCAAGCGCTCGGAGCAAATGCTCCGCAACCTCTAAATCACCTTGATCGCAAGCATGGTCGAATACTTCTAACACCTCCTGGTTCAAGGTCCGTGTGTCTGTCTTACCAGGATAACCGGTACGTTTCATAGTGTTGGTTCACGGTATAAAGCTATGCCGCCAAAGCTGGCACAAGAAAAAACACGGCATTTAAAAGGTATAGCCCGGACCCTACTAACAGCAGCCCACCTGCAACGTCCAGCGCATGTTGATACTTAGAAAATATTAAAAATTTATCGAGCAGTTGCACGGCCCAGGCACCTAAAGCGATTGGGATGGAGCGACCAATTGCAAATCCGAGCAGAAGAATGGCACCTAGCAGCGGAGAGCCAATACCAGCGACGATACCAAGCATAACAATCAGGACAGGCGTGCACACTGGGCAGACTGCCACTGCAAAGGGAATTCCCAAGACGAAAGCTCCCCAAGGACCTGTTGCAGATTTTCCCCGGAAAGACGCAGCGGGAAGGGGGACGCGTACCCATCCAGCCCAGATCAGTCCGAGGAAAATCAGTAGCGGCCCCAAGACTATGCCCCAGTAGCGGCCAAGAAGATTTATTACCCAGCGTCCCCCATATCCGGCAATCACGCCAAGGGCAATATGAGTAACGATCAAACCAGTAATGAACATGCCGCCAAAAAGAAGTGCAGTCCGTTTTTCCCTTGCTCTTGTGACATATGCAAGCGACACTGGAATTGCAGCGATGGCGACCGGGTTGATACTGAAGGCTAATCCGGCCAGCAAGCCTATGCCGGCAGAAGCGTATCCTGCTTGCTCAATACTCTGACGCAGCGAGTCAATGTCCATGAAACGGTTCGTGCTCAAGCCGCTGTTGTAGTGCTTTTGCCAGTTGGGCCGGGGTAGGCAACGAAGCGAATACGACCTCTTTATCAATTGCCAATGCGGGCAACGTTAAAATCCCAAGCTCGACAGCATAGTCGAGTTCCTTTAGGGCGTTGACTTCTCGCCAGGAGACGCCCGGTGCGCTGCGTTCGGCGGCAGCTTTCAACTCATCGCGTGCCGCTGCGCACTTGCGGCATCCCTCAGTAAAAAACAGTTCAACGATCATGGTTTTTTTCCACTTTTGGCTTCTTCGAGGGCGGCCAAAATGGCACACTCGCCCACCGGGATAGCGTCACCAGCGCAGTTGCTAATCATAATGTCGAGTGCTTTTGACATGGTTTTCAGCGCCTTGATGCGCGCCTCAATTTGAAGCTTTTTTTCAACGGCTAGTCGGCGCACATCGCTACAGCAGGCTGTTGTGTGCTCACGTAGTTCTAACAGCTCACGAATTTCGGCCAGCGTAAAACCGCAGGCTTGCGCATGTTTGATGAACTGAATACGTTGCGCTGAATCTTCTCCATATAGCCTATAGCCGGCTCGCGTTAGTGATGCAGGGCGTACCAATCCCTCTCTTTCGTAATACCGAAGAGAGTCTGTCGAAATTTCTGCGATGGCAGCAAGTTTTCCAATGGTCAACATACGCGCTTGCTCTGCTAAAACCATAGTGTAAACCTTGGAGTGGACTCCAAAGTCAAGGACTATTTTCAATCTAGCTTCAGGCATATTTAAATGTGTAGCTGAGCCGTAATCCACGACGCTGTCGGCAAGCATAGCCAAGACATCCGAAAACTTCAGCCAATCTGCAACCAGCAATTCCAATTAGCAGGCAGTGGCCAGGAAAATCAGTGACCAAGTTGTCTAAAATCGCAGCAGAGCAGTCGACAAACGCAACCTTTACAATGCAACGTCTTAAGAAAATAGAATAGCGACGTCAATAGCAAGGTCTCACTAATGTTTGGATGGACTTTCTAAATACTGCCCGGTGGATCGACTCACTGAACATATTGATATACACTCGCTTCGTCATTCACTAAATGCCAATAATATGCTTGATGCAAAGAAAAAGCTGTTCGATGTCGAGCACGCGTTGCTAATGTACGCACATAGCTTTGTTATCCTCCCGGCAGTTGGTATTTATGACGCCGAACGCCTAAAGGAATTCGCTGAAGTCACCAAGAAGTGCCATATATACGTCATTGGTGAAACTCCAACAATAGCACTTAAGGATGTGCAACAAGATGGATGCTCTGCAAAGTTTTACGTGACCGTCGGAAGTGATATGGTTGAGCTAAATTTCGAATTGCCTGAAGGCGCAAACGTAATGGAGGAGAACGATAGATTCCGCTTTGTGAGTCCAGAAGGCCGAGAATTCGCCATTGAAGATTTGGACATTGCTATGGCAGTCAGGAGAAAGATCCCGGTACATTTCAATGTACTGTATATCGGTCAGGCTTTCGGTTCCGCAGGAGAAAGATCCGCACTTGATCGTTTGAAGAAACACGAAACTTTGCAGAAAATTGCTTTAAATGGTATTTCACACGGAAGTTCCTTGACACTTCTGCTGCTTGAGATACTTCCTGCGACAGGATTAGTCACTGTAATGAATCCATTCGCACAAAACCAGAAAGCTGGCAATGAGCGGATCAGAGCAGGCATAGATAAGTTATTTGGCACAACGGAAAAAGAACGGGTAGCGTTGTATGAAGCGTCGCTAATCCGATACTTCCAGCCACGGTATAATAAGGAATTCAAAGACAGCTTTCCTTCAACAAATATGAAAGTGTTAAAGGACTGCTACTCCAAAGATTTCTCTGCAGTTATCGCTGAGATCAATTTTGACGATTTGCCATGGAATTTGAGGTCAGAACTTGTGCCGTCTAAACCCTCCCACATCGCCACTCACAATCTTCATACTACGGAAGAACGGTCTATTTTCTTTTCCTCCTAAAACAATCGTTGTGCTGGAAGGCCGTGGGAATAGTATCGGGGATAATAAATGTAATAACATCTTCTTTTGCAATAATTAACTCAAGCGCCTTGCCAACCGTTTGGACACTGTTATTGGTTAACACATATAGTCGCGTTGTTTCTCAAACCGATTTGTGACACCATTTTAATTTTTTACCGCTACCGCACCAGCAGGCAGTGTAGGGACCAAAAGAAGGAAATCGTGGTAACAGGCGCATGTGTAGTGTTTCAAGCCTTCGTTCTATATTTCCATACTCTATAGCGTCCCGGTCATTTAGCCGGAGTTCGCCATGTTGTAGCGCACGTTCGCCCCGGTTCAAAAATTCAAACTCGTCATCGAACGCCTGAAGATAAGCTGAAACGTCTGGATCCCGGCTAATCGCATGTCGAAGGTTGTTGACTTGGCGACCGTCATATCTGGCTGACGGATCTGGAAGAAATAGGATGCGTTGCGTTTGTCTTGTTTTTGGCGATATATCGACCATTTCACCATCGGGATTTCGCCACACGGCATGAAACTCAGCTTCTATGAAAAGGCCGGGTAGTTCCCACAGAGCCCAGCCAATGACTGACTCGCCACCTGCGTTGCGTGCCTGGTCTTCCACAAGCACAAAACATTCATTAGCGGGAGCGCCTAATAATGGCAGAACGTCAACGTACTCTGGGGTCGAGTTCGGAACAATCTCATGGCAGAGCGACAGGATTGGCTCACTTATGTCGGCTGGCGTGATTGGGTGTTGAAATTTCATGGTTAAGATTTCTGGTGGCTAATAGAAGATTTATGTGACTGCCCCTTTAGCGCTATTGTGTTCTACAGACAACTTGCAATAGCCGATACTATGGTTGCAATATTGGCAACATTTGGTAATGAGCTAAGTAGGGCTGACACGATTGTTTTCTTTGGTTTGCCACTACGAAAGGCTTCCTCAACTTCATCAACTATTTCAAAAGCTGC
>Ga0308161_1003844_pt1 | contig 14192 bp, 10 predicted proteins | sample PhyFR2_FD_201034 | JGI IMG/M metagenome (GOLD analysis project Ga0308161, IMG submission 201034) | Phyllosphere microbial communities from UC Gill Tract Community Farm, Albany, California, United States - DLSLF.R2 | ecosystem: Host-associated > Plants > Phyllosphere > Unclassified | place: USA...
GCTGCGGCACCTTTGCCGATCAACACAACCGCAAGGATGCCGACGAGTGCCGAACTGGCAGCAAAGAACTGACCGATTGGGAGCCTGGCTGAGCTACGCAGCAGGACTGCGGCGATCCCGGCCAAAATAGCAATGCCCAACCCCAGGCCAGCCAGCAGATAGCCCCCGTTTTCCTCCGTCCACAACGCTGCATAGAACAGAACTGTTTCGAAAACCTCGCGATACACCGTTACGAACGCCAGCAAAAATAGCATCAGCATCGATTTTCCATTCAATGCTGCTGACAGCTTTTGCTGGACATAGGCTTGCCACCTTCCCGCGAGGCTCTTCTGGTGCATCCAGATACCAACTGCCAGCAACACGACCGCAGCGAAAATTGCAGAAAAGCCTTCGGTCATCTCACGGCTGGCGCCACTGACATTGACGAGATAGGTTGCGACTGCCCAGGTGAATCCACCCATGGCCAGCGCCGTCATCCAGCCGGCGTGTACAAAGGGTAGGGCGTCCTTCCGGTTCGCTTTCTTGAGAAAGGCAAGCATCGCGACTACGACTAACAGTGCTTCCAGTCCTTCTCGCAACAAAATAGTCAGGGCACCGAGGAACGTCGACATCGGATCATTGGTGCCGGAGAGCGCTTCATTGGCGGTATCCAATCGATTCTGCAGTTTAGATTCGATCTGACGGGCTTGCTCCAATTGCCCGGCGGCGGCGGCATTGCGGAACTGTCCCATCAGGCTCTCGACCTCGTGAAACAGTTCTGCGTTCTTCGCCGCAAGCGCAGGTTCGACAGGTTCGAAGCCGTCGAGGTACGCGGACAATGCCAACCGTGATGCCTCCGTGCGATTCCCGGCACTAAGAGCCGTAACGCTTTGCTTCAAGTGTGCCTTCGCCAGCGCCAAGGAATCTGCAGATGTCACAGTCAGGAGTTCTGGTGAATTGCGCAGGAAGGCCGACAAGGAACGCGCTGTGTTATCTCCCAAATGCTTGGCCAATCCCGCTTCCGAACTCTGGCTCAAGACGCCAAGTGTCGGCACGGCTGCACGCAATGCGGGTTGTTCCGCCCAAAGCTTCGCGCCTGCGTCACGATCGGCCTTGGTGTACGACATCGTCGAGACAAAGTAAGCAAGTGCCCAGCGATCGTCATCCGTCAGCTTTGCAAAACTGGGCATTGACGTCCCAGGAACGCCGCGGGTAATAATTTGCTGCAGAGAGAACGCGCTGCGTTCGCGAGCACGGGTGTGGTCCGCAAATGCGATGGGAGGCGGTTTCAGCTGCGATGCTAGCGGGCCATCGGCCCGACCGGTAATGCCGTGACACCCCGCGCATTGATTTGCATAGAGCCGCCCTCCCAGTTTGAGATCAGGTGTGTTTGTCGGCGTAGTCTGCACTGGATAAGCAAGCAATATAACATCTGCAAGCTGGCGTGCCTGGTCAGCAACGACATTGGCCGGGACTTTGTTCGCGATGGATGTGCGCAACTCCGCAGTCCCGTCACGCAAAGCTTTTGTCGACGAGGTCGGCGGCAAGCCTTCCAGTTGACGCGAAGCTTCCCGGGCAAACTCCTGCATCTCCCGGTATTCGTCTGGGCTGGCGATTTGTCCATTCTGGACAGCTTTGCCATAGTCTACAGCGAGGTAGTCGAGCAGCTGCCAGATCTGCTTGGCTTGGTCTTGGCTCGTTGCTGGGGCATTTTCTGCTAACGACAGGCCAGCCCCGACCACCATTAGCACCGTAACAAACCAACGGAACAACTTCATAGACAAACGCATGATAGGATAACAGGACGGGATCTAAATGAGAATCATTATACTTTAGTTTTTCTTTCTAAGGACAATATTGCCTGGGCCATCTTCGCGTCGACGTCGCCGTTGGTTGCCGTCCCGTAAAGGGGCAACCCATCCTCTAGCAGCGCTCCCCGGTTGATTGACCGGAGGCTGGGCTCAAGCGTAGAGTAGCGGTATGAGTTAATATACCTATACTTACTACAAGGTTTGCGGGAGTCTGAATGGGTATGCGAATTGGTGAGCTCGCGAAGCGAGCTGGCTGCCAGCCTGAAACGATACGCTTCTATGAGCAAAAAGGACTGCTTCCGGCACCGATCAGGTCGGAGGCAAACTATCGCCTGTACGATACCATTCATGCGGAGCGCTTACAGTTCATCCGGCGCTGTCGAGCACTTGGCATGTCCTTGGATGAGGTGCAGATCCTGCTCGGTTTCCAAGATCATCCGGAAAAATCATGCGACGGAGTTAATGACTTGGTCGATGAACACCTTCGGGAGGTTGATCGCCAGATTGCAGATATGCAATCTTTGCGGCAACAACTTTCCAGCTTGCGTAGTTCCTGCGATTCCGCACGCGAGGCCAAGGATTGCGAGATCCTGAAGCAGTTGAATGAGCTATCGCGCTGAGCCCAAGCGTTTCTTGGGGAGAGTAGAGCACCAGATCATCAAAATTCCGGCTTGCTAAGCTGATGCACGAGACCTTTTTGTCGAAGCCGGGTTAACAGCACATTTCATCAGCTTTTCAAATTGACCCATCCCCACCGTTTTTTCCGAATTTCCCTTGACTCTGTAGCTGCTACAGGGTGTCAACTGCAGGCATAAGGGAAGACGCGGCCGAAGCCAAGTCCCAATCCGATCGCAATATCGCTTTATTGATTGATACGCCTATGAGTGAACCTAGCCAAACGACATGTAACGCCGCCGGCAAGGCATGCGGATGCTCGCCGTCTGCTCCTATGCCGTCCGCTGTGCCGGCCTCTGAAGGAAAGACCGTCACCTACCGTATCGCCAACATGGACTGTCCGTCGGAAGAAGGCCTGATCCGCCGAAAGCTGCACGGCATGCAAGGGATCCTGGACTTGCGTTTTAACCTGATGGGCCGCTCGCTGGACGTTATGCACGAACTGCGATCCGTACAACCGGTTACCGAAGCTCTACACAGCATCGGCATGAAAGCGGTTGTCGTAGATGAGAGCGCGCCGGCGCCGGTCGTCGCAGAGGAGGCGGCACTCAGTCCTTTGCAGAAGGCGGGACTGGGAGTGGCTGGCCTGTGCGCCGTCGCGGCGGAGGTGCTCGCGTGGCAAGGCACGGCCGAATCCTCCCCGCCTGTAATTGCCTTGTCCCTGATGTCCATCCTCACGGCTGGCATCCCAACGTTGCGAAAAGGGTGGGTAGCGCTCAAGACGCTTACCCTCAACATCAATTTCTTGATGTGCCTGGCAGTCGTCGGCGCCGTCCTGATCGGCCAGTGGCCGGAAGCGGCGATGGTGATTTTCCTGTTCGCGATTGCCGAGCTGATCGAGGCCATGTCGCTAGATCGTGCCCGGGGCACGGTTCACGGCCTTTTACGCCTGGCACCGGATGAGGCCAATGTACGCGACGAGCATGGGCAGTGGCGGCTCGCCGAGGCGGATCGCATCGATGTGGGTGCGATCGTGCTGGTCAAGCCGGGCGAACGGATCGCGGTCGACGGTGAAGTCATCGAAGGCGAGTCGTTGGTGAACCAGGCTCCGATCACGGGCGAAAGCATGCCAGTGGCCAAAAAGCCCGGCGATGCTGTCTACGCCGGCACTATCAACGAGCACGGCTTGCTCGAAGTCCGCGTCACGACGCAGCGCCGCAACAGTACGCTCGCGAAGATCGTTCGCGTCATCGAGGAGACGCAGCAGAACCAAGCCCCGACGCAGCGCTTCGTCGATACTTTCGCCAAGTACTACACGCCGGCAGTCGTCGTGGCCGCGTTCCTGGTCGCCATGTTGCCGCCATTGCTGTGGCATCAGCCGGTACATGAATGGTTGTACAAGGCCCTGGTGATGCTCGTGATTGCCTGTCCATGTGCGCTGGTGATCTCGACGCCGGTGACTGTGGTGAGCGGGCTGACGGCGGCAGCGAAACAGGGCATCCTCATCAAGGGCGGACAGTTTCTTGAGGCCGGCTACAAGCTCAAGGCGATCGCACTCGACAAGACCGGTACCTTGACACAAGGTCGACCAGCGGTGGTCGCCGTTGCCACGGTGTCCACCCATTCGCGCGACGAACTCTTGGAAATCGCTGCGAGTCTCGATGCCAATTCCGACCATCCGCTGGCGCGGGCCGTCGTGGCCGCGGTCATGCCGGGTACGCAGTTGCATCGTGTGCAGGGGTTCCAAGCTGTGGGCGGCCGCGGCGTGCGCGGGGTCATCGGCGGCGTCCAGTATTACCTGGGCAACCAACGCCTGATGACCGAGCATGGGGTAGATGTCGATGCCATGCGCGAGGACCTGGCGGAACAGGAAGCCGCCGGTCGCACTGCCGTGCTGCTTGCCAGCGAAAGCGGCCTGATCGGCATGATCGCGATCGCCGACGTCTTGCGCGACAGTGCCATCCCCGCGATCGAGCGGCTGAAGGCGCTCGGGGTTACGCCTGTCATGCTCACTGGCGATAACCTCGCGACCGCGCAGCAGATCGGGCGCCAGGTGGGAATCGACCAGGTGCATGCTGATTTGCTGCCTGAGCAAAAGCTCGAAGCCGTCGAGGCACTGGAAGAGAAATATGGCGCGGTCGGCATGATCGGCGACGGCATCAATGACGCTCCGGCGCTGGCCCGGGCAAAAATCGGATTCGCAATGGGCGCGGCCGGAAGCGATACCGCGATCGAGACAGCCGATGTCGCGCTGATGGACGACAATCTTCAAAAGCTGCCGGCCTTTGTCAGCCTGAGCAAGCAGACGCGTCATGTCCTGGTACAGAACATTATTCTTGCGCTTGGGATCAAAGCGGCCTTTTTTGCGCTTGCGTTGTTCGGGCTGGCTACGCTGTGGATGGCGGTCTTTGCCGACGTCGGCGCGAGTTTGCTCGTGGTATTCAACGGACTACGACTGCTCAAGATGCCGCACGTACGTGAACGAGGGTAGCGAGCGACCCCAGCCGAACATCTATCAGATCAAGTTCCGCAGGATCATGTCAGGCGTGCTTCCGACGACCGCCGATGTTTTACTCGGTATGCCGATAGTTCGTCGGCTGCAGGACGCGCTCAGTGAGTTCGATCAGGATATGAATGACCTTGATGTGAAGCTCCTGCACCCGGTCGGCGTACCGTCCGGCGCTGGTGCAGATGCAGACGTCAGCATGCTGGCCCAACTGTGAGTCCGCACGGCCGGTGAGCCCTATTACCTTCATGCCCTTGGCGCGGGCTGCCTGCGCCGCGAGGACTACCGACGGGCTGCTGCCGCTCGTGCTAATGGCGAACAGGACGTCGCCGGTGGCGCCATTGCCGTCGACGAAACGGGCAAACACGTGCTCATACCCATAGTCATTTGCAACGCAACTGATATAGCTGGGGTCGCTGATCGCCGTGGCAGCCATCGCGGGACGGTCATCGCGGAATCGCCCGGATAGCTCCTCCGCCAAATGCATCGCATCGCACATCGACCCGCCATTCCCGCACGAAATAACCCGCTTCCCGTTTCGCAATGCGTCAACAAGAATGTTCGCGCTGGTTTCGATATTGCTCAGTTGAACGCTGTCGTTGATGAGGCGGTCCAGCGCGTCGCGTGCCTCGATGAGGTTACCTTTGATATGATCGATCATTACGTTTTTTCTCCTTTTGCGGTGAACATGTTTAGCACTTATTCAGCCCATCATCTTGCGAACGTGTCTCTCTCCGCGGCATACATGGTTCTGCCTCAATCTGAACAGGAGCCACATGCAGATCCTACCCTGTTTTGGCAATCATCCAAATGGAGCATAGTCGCGTGGCACGTCGTTGGCGCCACGTGTTATAGTTAGGCTATGGTCCGTCGTACTGTCTCTGTCATTTTCGCTATTGTGATCGCGCTACAGCTCAGCTGGGTCGCGGTCAGCGCGTATTGCGCGCACGAGACGGGCCGTGCAGCACAGCACTTTGGGCATCACCAGCACGTCGAAGATGGCGACGAGTTGCCCGTTAGCCTTAAGGACACGCCATCGGTTGTCAAGAAATTTGCGGTGCATGCGCATTGCTCATTTTGCCATCATGCTACCCTTGCCACCACTTCCTATCAGCCTCCGATACAAGTGGAGCAGGTCAGGGTAGTGCCGAGCACGATAGTCGTGCCGCTCTTGTCTATTTATATCTCTCCGCCTGAACGGCCTCAGTGGACTGCCGCCGTTTAAATCCGGCGGAGCGCATACTCTTGATCCTATAGTGGGGCAGGGCTTCCATGGCAGCCTCGGTGTACTTTTTCCGCCGGATAACCTTCGTTTTCTATTTCGGAGTTATCCATGCAAATCAGAATCATCATGCTGGGAGCTGCGGCATTGTCGTTGCCGCTTCTCGGTACTGCTGCACAGCAAAGTGATCAGCAGAAAAATTCAGAGACCCTGCCTCTTCAGGCATCTGTCTCATCCAATCAGGCAACGCCTCTTACACTAGAGCAAGCCATCGATTTGGCAGTAAGGACCAATCCAGTGTTGCGGTCGGCGGCGCAAAGTGTTGCTGTCGCGGAGGCTGTCAAGTCACAGGCGGGCCTTATCGTGAATCCTGAGTTCTCGGCTTTGCGTGAGGGGATGCAAAAAGGCACTCGGACCCAAACGTTTCAGGTTAGCCAACGACTTGAACTGGGCGGCAAGCGTTCAGCACGGGTCGATGTCGCGGAACGGGAGCGGCAACTTGCCATACAAGACGCCGCTGTCGTGCAAGCGCAATTGCGTGCCGACGTCACGGCTGCGTACTTCGATGCCCTCATTGCACAGGAGCGCGTGGAACTGGCACAGGCATCCGTACAGGTGGCCGAGAAGGCGACAACGGCTGCTTCCAAGCGCGTCGCTGCAGGCCGGATCTCACCGATCGAGCAGTCGCGATCGCGAGTAGCCGAGGCCGGCGCACGCCTCGAACTGGCACAAGCAGTTTCGGCGCTTGCCCTGGCCCAGCAAGCGCTCGTCGCTCTGTGGGGGCGTACCGACACGGTAAACCTGTCCCTGCAAAGGCCGGCAGTCGATGTGCCCGCACTGCCGTCGCTGGACATCTTGCTCCAGCAACTCGAGGCCGGTCCGCAGTTGCAGCGCGCGCGCGTTCAGCTGGAACGCGAGCAAGCCCAGGTGCGTCTCGAGCGCTCCCAGCGCGTGCCCGACGTCACTATCACGGTCGGCAGTCAGCGGGATGACCAGATCGGTCGTAACCAGGCGGTCGTCGGGGTATCGGTTCCGCTGCCGCTCTTCAACCGCAACCAAGGCAACGTCCTCGCGGCGCTACGTCGTACCGACAAGGCGCGGAGCGATCTCGACGTTGAACGCATCCGCGTAAACCGAGCGCTAAGTGAAGCCTACCAGCGTACTCGGTTGGCCCAGGCTGAGGTTGCCAGCATCACGAGCGAGATCCTTCCCATCGCACAGACTACGTATGACGCTGCGGTTACCGGTTTCGAAGCCGGCAAGTTCAGCTTTTTCGATGTCCTTGATGCGCAGCGGACTTTGTTTCAGACGCGTGCCCAATACCTGCGAGCGTTGTCGGAAAGTTACCGTTCGGCTGCCGATATCGGGCGATACGTTCAGCTAAAGCCTGGCCAAAGCCAGTAATCCATAGGATCACACCATGAAGTTCAATATCGATAATAAATCGAAGAAAGCCATTTTGGCTGTAGTAATTGTTGGAGTTGTACTTGGCACGGCGATCGTTACATGGAAAAAAGACGCGCCTGCTCAAACTGCACAGGGAGCTCAAGACGAACATGCCGAAGGCGGGAAAGAAAAGAAGGAAGAAGGGCATGCAGGAGGAGGCGACGGCGTAATTGCACTGTCGGACCAGCAGGTGCGCACAGCCGGTATCACGACCGCCAAGGCGACAGCTGCGACGATTGGTAATATTGTCCAGCTTCCAGGCGAGGTCCGCTTCAACGAGGACAGGACTGCACACGTCGTACCGCGAGTAGCCGGGGTTGCCGAATCTGTCGAAGCCAACTTAGGGCAGGCCGTTCGCAAAGGGCAGGTTCTCGCGGTTATCTCAAGTCCTGAGCTTGCAGAACTGCGCAGCGCCGCACTAGGTGCGCAGAAGCGCCTGGGATTTGCAAAAGTAACGTACGAGCGCGAGAAGAAGCTCTGGCTGGATAAGATTTCTGCTGAGCAGGACTACCTCCAGGCTCAGCAAGCTTATCGTGAAGCAGAGATCGCTGCCCAGTCGACGATGTCGAAACTGACAGCATTGGGAGCGAGCGCATTAAGCGAGTCGTTGAATCGATATCCCCTGCGCGCTCAATTTGATGGCGTCGTGGTGGAAAAGCACGTCACACAGGGCGAATTGGTGAAGGAGGATACCAACGTCTTCCTGCTCTCCGATCTCTCCACGGTATGGGTAAATATCGTCGTCACCGCCAAGGATCTGGAGGCGGTGAAGGTTGGGGCGCCGGTGACAGTGAAGTCGACGGCTTCGAATTTGTCGGCGACTGGCAAGGTCAGTTATGTTGGTGCCTTGCTGGGCGAGCAAACGCGTACGGCTAGCGCCCGCGTCGTTCTTCCGAATCCGCAAAGCGCTTGGCGTCCAGGCCTCTTTGTCAACGTGAACATTGCCCGTGGCACGCGCGATGTCCCCATCGCAGTGGCATCTGAAGCAGTTCAGACAATCGAAGGCAAGTCGGTTGTCTACGTCAAGTCAGCGAAGGGCTTTCAGGCCCGTAACGTTACCGTTGGCACGAGCGATGGCAATGTCGTGGAGATTGTCTCGGGACTGCAGCCCGGCGCAGAATATGTCAAAACCGGTAGTTTTGTCCTGAAAGCCGAGCAAGGCAAGGGCAGTGCCGAGCACGAGGACTGACAGGAGACTAATGCATGTTTGATCGAATCATTCGTTTCGCCATCGAGCACCGCTGGCTGGTCATGCTGGCAGTGCTTGGAATGGCTGCGGTCGGCATCTACAGCTATCAAAAGCTGCCGATCGACGCAGTGCCTGACATCACCAATGTTCAGGTTCAAATTAACACGTCGGCGCCAGGGTACTCGCCTCTCGAAGTGGAGCAGCGCGTAACATTTCCTATCGAGACAGTCATGGCCGGCCTTCCAAACCTGGAACAAACCCGCTCGCTGTCGCGTTACGGTTTGTCCCAAGTGACCGTGATCTTCAAGGATGGCACCGATATCTATTTTGCCCGCCAGCTCGTCAATCAGCGTATCCAGGAGGCCCGGGAGAATTTGCCTGCTGGAGCGTCGCCGACAATGGGGCCGATCTCGACGGGATTGGGTGAAATTTACTTGTGGACGGTTGAAAGTGAACCCGGCGCGAAGAAGCCGGATGGTACCCCATATACGCCGACCGACTTGCGGGAAGTTCAGGACTGGATTATCAAGCCGCAACTGCGCCAGGTTCCCGGTGTCACCGAGATCAATTCGATTGGTGGATTCGCAAAGCAATATCACATCACGCCCGATCCCGCAAAACTGAGCTCGTATGGCTTGACGCTCAAGGAAGTGGTCGATGCGATAGAGCGCAACAATGGTAATGTGGGCGCCGGATATATCGAGCGAAGCGGTGAACAATTCTTGATTCGCGCGCCGGGACAGGTTCGTTCACTTGACGACATTCGCAATACGATACTGAACAACGTGAACGGCGTGCCGATCCGAGTGCGGGACGTTGCCGAGGTCGGCCTTGGGGCCGAATTGCGTACGGGGGCCGCGACTGAAAATGGCCGTGAAGTCGTGCTGGGCACTGTTTTCATGTTAATTGGCGAAAATAGCAGGGTTGTTTCACAGGCCGTAGCTGAAAAGATGGTCCAAGTGAATCGCACGCTGCCGTCGGGAATTCACGCGGTACCGGTGTATGACAGGACTGTGCTTGTCGACAAGGCAATTGCTACGGTGAAGAAGAACTTGCTTGAAGGTGCCGTTCTTGTCATCGTCATCCTGTTCCTTTTCCTGGGCAATTTCCGCGCTGCCCTGATTACGGCAATGGTCATTCCTTTGGCAATGCTGTTCACCTTTACAGGGATGGTCACCTATCATGTGAGCGCGAATCTCATGAGCCTCGGCGCTCTGGACTTCGGCATCATCATCGACGGCGCGGTGGTTATTGTCGAGAACTGTGTACGCCGTCTCGCCCACGCGCAGGAACATCATCGGCGTCAACTGACGCTCCGTGAGCGCTTTCATGAAGTGTTTGCCGCTGCAGGGGAGGCACGCCGACCATTACTGTTTGGCCAGTTGATCATCATGGTCGTCTATTTGCCGATCTTTGCCCTGTCGGGCGTGGAAGGCAAGATGTTCCACCCGATGGCGTTCACCGTCGTGGCCGCGCTGATCGGAGCAATGATCCTCTCAATCACATTCATCCCTGCCGCGGTTGCCCTGTTTATCGGCAAGCGTGTCGCCGAAAAGGAAAATCGCCTGATGGGCTGGGCGCGCCAGGCATATGCACCCATGCTCGAGAAAGTGCTGAGCAATGCCGCTCTCGTCGTGTCAAGTGCGGTTGTGCTGGTAGTACTTTCCGGACTGCTGGCGGCGCGTATGGGTAGTGAGTTCGTTCCCAGCCTGAACGAAGGAGATATTGCATTGCAGTCGCTGCGTATCCCTGCGACAAGCTTGACGCAATCCCTGGATATGCAAAAGCGGCTGGAAGCGGGACTCAAAGCTAAATTCCCTGAAATCGACCGTGTTTTTGCACGCACAGGCACTGCCGAGATTGCATCCGATCCGATGCCGCAAAATATATCGGACGGCTATGTCATGTTCAAACCGGAAGACAAGTGGCCAGCACCGAAAAAGAGCCGGGACGAGCTGATTGCCGCGATCAAGGAAGAAGCCGAAAAATATCCAGGCAACGCATATGAGTTCTCGCAGCCGATTCAACTCCGGTTCAACGAGCTGATCTCCGGCGTGCGTAGTGACGTGGCGGTGAAGGTGTTCGGTGACGATATGGACGTGTTGGCGGAAACCGGACAGCGAATTGCCGAGGTCATGCAGCGCGTCCCAGGCGCGACCGAGGTAAAGGTCGAGCAGACTGGAGGCTTACCTATGTTGACCGTGCAGATCGATCGCGAGAAGACTGCCAGATATGGCCTTAACGTCGGAGACGTCCAGGAGGCATTGGCGATCGCCACCGGAGGGCGTGAAGCAGGTACTGTCTTCGAAGGAGATCGGCGTTTCGATATTACCGTACGTCTGCCGGAAACCTTGCGCGCAGATGTAGAGACGCTCAAGCGACTGCCGATTTCGATCTCGGCCAAGACGTCCAACGGTAGTGCTTCCTTTATCCCGCTCGGTGAAGTCGCAACGCTGTCTTTTGCCCCAGGCCCGAACCAGATCAGCCGCGAGAACGGCAAACGTCGGGTTGTCGTCAGTGCAAACGTTCAGGGCAGGGATATCGGCAGTTTCGTTCCTGAAGCTGAAGCCGCTATTCTGAAAAACGTCAAGATTCCCTCTGGGTACTGGACGACCTGGGGCGGCACCTTCGAGCAACTGCAATCCGCGACACAGCGACTGCAAATTGTTGTTCCGCTAGCACTCTTTCTGGTGTTCACACTTCTTTTCGTCATGTTCAATAACGTAAAGGATGGCCTACTGGTCTTCACCGGTATTCCGTTCGCACTGACGGGCGGCATTGTCGCACTGACATTGCGCGGCATTCCGATGTCCATCTCGGCAGCTGTCGGATTTATTGCGCTATCCGGTGTGGCTGTACTAAACGGACTGGTGATGATCGCGTTCATCCGGTCGCTCAGGGAAGGTGGCATGCCACTCGACGAAGCCATTCGTGAAGGTGCGTTGACGCGTCTGAGGCCGGTTTTGATGACGGCATTGGTGGCTTCCCTCGGCTTTGTGCCCATGGCCCTGGCTACCGGCACAGGTGCAGAGGTTCAGCGCCCACTTGCGACCGTCGTCATTGGAGGCATCTTGTCATCGACAGCTCTTACTCTACTAGTGTTGCCGCTGTTGTACCGCTTAATGCACAGGAACGACGACGTCGAAGAGATTGCGCCTGAGCCAGTCCGGGTACCCGTATAAGTTCAGGGCAGAGAGCGGAAATTCCGCTCTCTGCTCACTGCCTGGTACTCGCCTGCAAGAGCCCGAGTTCCTGCCGGTTGACCTTTCTGCTGATAGTAGCCTGACAGGATTGGAGAACGAAATTTCCAATAAGGTACGAGCATAGACTTAGGACATTGCGTCCAAGCGATTTTAAGGGCGAATTTATGGATCAGAACGACGAGCTCCATCGATACCATATCGAGATCGCATTCTTGATGGCGCTTGGTATCGTCATCGCGTTGCTGGTATTTTTTGCTTGGCTAGAGCGAACCCATAAGCATGGCAAAGATACCGATCGCAAAAAAATCGGCAAACCGGTTCGATCATCTGGGAAAAGATTGAGTAATCGTCATAAGAAGCGAAAGGGTTAAATGATGGGTTCCGAACATTCGCATTCTCACGCCATCCGGTCCGATCAAAATGAACGCCCGTTATGGATGGCTCTAGCACTCACTACGGTTTTTCTAGCGGCAGAAATTATTGGTGGTATCGTCTCGAACAGTTTGGCGTTGCTTTCAGATGCCGCGCACATGTTTACTGATACCGCAGCCCTCGCTATTTCGCTCGCCGCAATCCGTATCGGGAAACGTCCTGCGGACAAACATCGTACTTTCGGGTACTACCGGTTCGAGATCCTCGCTGCAGCATTCAATGCGATGTTGTTATTCTTGGTGGCGATCTATATTCTTTATGAAGCTTATCAACGGCTGCATAATCCACCGCAGATCCAGTCAAGCATGATGCTTATCATTGCCGCGCTCGGTCTTGTCATTAATTTGATCAGTATGCGGTTGTTAAGTGCAGGGCAAGAACAAAGCTTGAATGTCAAAGGCGCATATCTCGAGGTTTGGAGTGATATGCTCGGTTCGATCGGCGTCATTATTGGCGCTGTTGTGATTAAATTTACAAATTTGGGATGGATCGACTCTGCAATCGCCGTAGCAATTGGGCTTTGGGTACTACCTCGTACTTGGACCCTTTTAAAGTCCAGTATGAATGTGTTGCTTGAGGGCGTGCCTGAGGGACTTGGAATTGCTAACGTTGAAGCGGAAATTATCGGAATTTCAGGTGTCGAATCGCTCCACGATCTGCATGTGTGGTCTATTACCAGCGGCAAATCCAGTCTGACAGTACATATTGTCACGAAAACCGCAACTGAAACCTGGCCGGTGCTGCTTGGTAAAGTTCGTAACGTACTTGCGGAGAAATTTGGCATCAACCATGTCACCATTCAAGTTGAAAGCAATCCATGTGAACAGGCAGATGAGGTTCATACGTTTGGTGAGAATAATTCTTCAGTAAAACACCAACATTGAAGGATTGTAGTTTATAAAAATTCGGCGCTGACCAATATCAGACTGCCGCTACTAATTTTTGTATTAATACGCTTTGTCTGCAGGAGTATCAAATAATGTTCCAGCGTTTTGCATTACTAAATAATAAGTCCTAGACATTCAGGCAGAATCGATCAGCTCATGTTCTCGTTGGTCGTTGTAGCGAATCGCGAAGGGGTTATCTCTAAGCGCAAATCGTTTCGTATTAAATTTTCTGGCATTTTATCGGCATTCGAATTTTCGGATTCGCTTATATTGCGAATTGCCCTTGACTGGGCTGCAAATCGTTGCGCGCAAAATTACAGGTGGGATATATGATTCGTATGTGCCTGCTTTATTTCGTAACATTTGTATTCGAAATCGTTGCTGGAGCCATCCCGATCTTATGGCTGCACAACAGAGTTGCCTCGTGGTTTCTGATTCCTGCATCAATCGCGGGGCTTAGTTTCCTCGGTTGCCTACGTTTGCACACGGCTCCTCGTCAAACCGCATATACAGTTTACGCAGCTATCTATCTTATCGTTGTTATGTGCTTTTCGCTCGTTCACGATTAGATTTCTGCCGCATGTCGACTTGCGGTTCTCTCGAATGGCAATTTAGTTTTAGCAACTATTCATATGGGGTGCTAAGAATATTCCAAATATCACCTCTATCTTTGCCAAGGACTAGGGCAACCACTCTGTCAAACTTGGCAGAAATCGGTGGCGCCAGGTAGATTGTCGACAATAGTGCATTTGATCCGAGACTTGCGCCGATTTCAAGAGCAATAGAATTTACCGGTTTAATCAGCGCGATGCACAGATGAATTATTTGCACGCGTCCGCGCCACCCGTGTCGACCAAGTTCGGCCGGTCATGGCAACCCATCTAAACATCTACAGGAATGAC